>OBCQ01000209.1_pt1 | contig 16928 bp, 13 predicted proteins | sample 1517991 | NCBI WGS metagenome assembly OBCQ01 (sample SAMN03418263, study PRJEB22391) | human gut metagenome | biome: human-gut; feature: organic feature; material: feces | host: Homo sapiens | place: Tanzania | collected 2013-01
GCCAGACCTGGTCGTTCATCGTGGGTAAGTTGATGACCGATGGTGTATGGTGGTTCTTCCTCTTCTGGGCTCCTGCTTACTTCTCTGATCAGTATGGTTACTCTTCAGACTCTGGTATGGGTATTGCCCTCATCTTCACTCTTTATGCGATTGTTACGGTATTGAGTATTGGTGGCGGTTATTTGCCAACCTATTTTGTAGATAAGAAGGGTATGAATCCATATATCGGTAGAATGCGTGCGATGTTGATTTTCGCTTGCTTCCCATTGCTCGGTTTGATTGCTCAGCCTATGGGTGAGTATAGTGCATGGTGGCCAGCTATCATCATCGGTTTGCTCGGTGCAGGTCATCAGGCTTGGTCTGCCAACCTCTATTCTACCATCGGTGATATGTTCCCTAAGTCAACTGTGGCTACCATCACTGGTATCGGTGCTATGGCGGGTGGTATCGGTTCTTTCCTCATCAACAAGGGTTCCGGTATGCTCTTCACCTATGCAGAGGGTCAGGGTTCTGCCTTCACCTTCATGGGCTTCGATGGCAAGCCCGGTGCTTACATGATTGTATTCTGCATCTGTAGTGTGGCTTACCTGGTAGGCTGGTGTATCATGAAGGCATTGGTGCCTAAGTACAAGCCAATCGTCGTTGAGTAGTTGATGATTGACGGTTGGTCGTCAACCGTTAAGATGAAATGAGTACTAGTTCAATTGAAATTTAATGATAGAAGCGCAACAGACTATTTGCCTGTTGCGCTTTTTCTTTGTTTTTATAGGGCATTGGGTATTTTTTGCCCCTAAAATACGCAAGAATAAATAAATTGGTTTAAAATATTTGTGCGTATAATTTTTTTTTGTAACTTTGCACAAAACTTAGTATATTACTTAAACTTAAAAAATAATGAAGAAAGCAGTTGTGGTTATAGCTTTACTCAGCCAGGCTCTGGGCTTGACTTATGCCGACGATCAGACTGGGACAAGGGGTATCGGACAGTATCCGGGACGCCCATCTCAGTTTACGGCTCCTCAAATGGTGAAGGATGATACCTATAGGAACATCGCCTTGAACCGTATGGTATATACTTCTTCGAATGCCGATTTCAATCTTACAGGTCATCTGGTAACAGATGGTATCATCACCAGCAAGGCTCCTTCCTTCCTGAGTGTAAGAACGAATGAAGGCGAGTTGTCCAACCGTGACAAGGAGAAGATGATTGATGGCAACACGGTCACCAGTCAGTATATCAAGGGCGAGAAGGCTTTTGCTGAGTTCAATTGGGAAGCCATGAAGGTAAACCTCAGAAACCTGAAGTTTACAGGTGAATTGGCTTACTATCAGGACAAGGCTACTCAGGGGTATGTGATTCGTGTGATGGGTTCACACAATGGTACGAAATGGGAGGTGCTGGGAGAAGAGAAAGGCACCGGACTTCCTGGCGAGGCTACCAAACAGCAGGTAAGTTCCGACCCAAACAAGTTCCAGGATGTGGTGCGCCTGCCGCTCCGCAAGCTGAATGTTTCCATTCCTTTGAAGAAACCGGGCAACTACGAGCACGTACGCATCGAATTTACTATGCCGGGTGCTGCGTGGTGGCGCGTCAAACTCATTGATAATACCACTTCATGGCGTCCTTCCATGCACTTCTCCAGTGTATGGAAGTCAGAATTGGCAAAGAATGCCCAGTGGCTCTATGTAGATCTGGGTACTGTGGCTGATTTCGATCAGGTGAATCTCTTCTGGGTCAACAAGGCTCGCCAGGGCAAGATTCAGGTTTCCTGTGATGCCAGAAACTGGAGTGATATTGCTACCCTGGGTCAGCAGAAGGGCTTGACCGAGAAGGTGGCTTGCAAGGGGCATGGCAGATATGTGAGATTGCTGCTTACCCAGCCGGATGCTTCCGGTCGCTATGCCTTGTCAGAGATGCAGGTGATGGGTAAGGGTGGCTTGCGTGCCGAGGCAGCCAACACTTTGGCTTCTAAGAATGGCAAGCAGATGCTCAACCAGTGGCAGCTGCGCCGTGAGGGAAGTGATGCCTGGATTCAGGCTACCGTTCCTGGTACCGTGCTTACCAGCTATATGAATATCGGTGCGGTGCCTGATAACCGCTACGATGATAATATGCGACAGATTTCCGAGTCGTTCTTCAACTCTGATTTCTGGTATCGTACTACCATCAACCATCAGCCATCTGCCAACAAGAACCAGCATACCTATCTTAACTTCGATGGTATCAACTGGAAGGCGGATATCCTCCTGAATGGTGAGAAGATTGGCAGAATCGATGGTGCCTTTATCCGCTCTCGCATCGACGTGACCAAGAAGTTGAAGACGGGTGCCAACAAGCTCGAGGTGCATGTCATCAAGAATGCCCACTTCGGCGTGGTGAAGCAGAAAAATCTCCAGAATACCGACCTCAATGGTGGTGAGTTGGGTGCTGATAACCCAACCTTCCACGCATCTATCGGCTGGGACTGGATTACCAATACCCCAGGTCGTGAAATCGGTATCTGGAATGATGTCTATCTCACCCACGATAACGGTGTGAGCGTTTCCGATCCGCTGGTAACATCTACTTTGAATCTGCCGGATACATTGGCAACCATGACTCCATCTGTCTTCCTGAAGAATGCAGATGCCGTGGCTAAGACCGTGAAGCTTTCCGGTTTTATCGGCAAAATCCAGTTCGAGCAGGAGGTTAGCCTGCAGCCAAACGAGAAGCGTGAGGTGGCTTTCGCTCCAGCTGATTATCCTCAGCTCAAGAACCAGCGCATGAATCTCTGGTGGCCTAACGGCTATGGTTCACCTTATTTATATGATGCCGGTTTCAAGGTGTCAGACAAGGCTTCAGGCGAGGTAATTTCTGAGGTCAACTATAAGGCGGGTATCCGCCAGATGAGCTATGCCGACCTGGATACCCAGACCAAGATCTACATCAATGGCAAGCGATTGAATCCATTGGGTGGTAACTGGGGATTCTCTGAGACCAACCTCAACTACCGTGGACGTGAATACGATACTGCCGTTCGCTACCATAAGGAGATGAACTACAATATGATTCGCGACTGGGTAGGTCAGATTGGTGATGAGGAACTGTATGAGGCATGCGATAAGTATGGTATCATGATCTGGCAGGACTTCTGGCTGGCTAATCCATGGGACGGACCGGATCCTGATGACGACAAGATGTTCCTGGAGAACTCTGCCGATTACATCTCCCGCATCCGCAGCCATGCTTGTATCGGTATCTATTGCGGTAGAAACGAGGGCTTCCCTCCTGCATCCATCGACAAGGTGCTGAGAGAGCAGGTCAAGGATATCCATCCACAGTTGGGGTATATTCCTAGCTCAGCCGACCTCGGTGTCAGCGGTCATGGTCCTTACCAGATGAAGTCACCATCTTTCTACTTCGCTAACCAGAGCCATAAGCTGCATTCAGAGCGTGGTATGCCGAATGTGCCTACCTTCGAGTCTCTGAGCAGAATGATGGAACCGGAGCATCTGTGGCCACAGAGCGATGCTTGGGGACAGCATGATTATACATTGAAGGGTGCCCAGGGTGGTGAGTCTTTCAATAGCATCATGGAGAAGCGTTATGGCAAGCCTCAGAGTGCTGAGCAGTTTACCAAGTTGGCACAGTGGCTCAACTATGATGGCTACCGTGCGATGTACGAGTCTTCTCAGCAGGACCGTCTTGGTTTGCTCATCTGGATGAGTCATGCCTGCTGGCCAAGCATGGTTTGGTGTACCTACGATTATTACTTCGAGCCAACTGCGGCATACTTTGGTGTGAAGAAGGCTTGCGAACCATTGCATATCCAGTACAACCCGGTGAAGAAGGTTGCCGAGGTAGTTAACTTCGCCGGTGGTGCCAAGGATGGCTTGCTTGCCAAGGCTCAGGTCTTTGATATGTACGGAAAGTTGATCAAGGAGGAGAGCAAGGAAGTGAATGTGGCGGAAGACCAGACTCTCAATGCCGTTAGCGTAAGCGAGCCGGATGAGGAGGTTTACTACATCAAGTTGACTCTGGAGCAGAACAACCAGGTGGTTTCTGATAACTTCTATGTGATGGGTAAGGAAGAGGATAATCTCCAGGCTCTCTCTAAGTTGCCAAAGGCAGATGTTGCTGTCAGCGGCAAGCGTTTCGTTCAGCAGGGCGAAGAGTGGGTTGGCGAGGTAGAGATCCGCAATACCGGCAATGTACCTGCCCTCTTGGTTCGCCTGAACCTGAAGGGTGGTGATGGTGAGCAGATTCTCCCTGTTATCTACAGCGATAACTATTTCAGTCTGATGCCGAACGAGTGCAAGACCATCAAGGTATCTTATCGTGATGAGGATGGCAGAGGTCAGGCTCCTTACGTAGAGATTACAGGTTTCAATAAGTAAAACTAAAAGTAAAATAAAAAAGCGCATCAGCGAGATTAACTTGCTGATGCGCTTTTTTATTTATTTGAGGAATCCCTGCTGCTTGAGGGCATCGAGGAATCCGATGCTCATGGCTTCGCAATCCTTCTTGGTATATCGGATATCGGTGAAAACCTGGGCTAAGGTTTCTACGTTGTTGATGCGTACAAACTCCTGGTTCTCTTCCAGTGCTTCCTTCTCGGCATAGAAGTCATCAATCTTTTCTGGGGTATAATCCTCGAAATGCTCATTGTGGATGATGCTTCTCAATGGCAGACGGTCGCTCTGGGCTGGCTGCTCATCCGGCCATCCGATGGTAAGGGTAGCTACTGGCATTACCAGCTTCGGCAACTTCAGGGTGTCGATGATCATTTTCGGCATATACACCGTGGTGCCCAGGAAGCAGGTTCCCAGACCCGCCTCTTCTGCCAGATTGGTAAAAGTCTGCGTGAAGAGCAGGGCATCGGTAGCCGCATTCATGAACGAGAGGATGTTGTCGTATCCCGGGGTTCCCTTGCGGTTTTCTGCCCAGAGGGTGGTACGGCGGTAGTCGGCACAGATGGTGAGTACCACAGGAGCGCCTGTCACCATCGGCTGGTTGAAGTGGGCTGGTGCCAAAGCCTTCTTTCCCTCTTCGCTGCGGGTTACCACTACGCTGTAGAGCTGCAGATTTCCCATGGTAGGAGTGCGCATCGCTTCTTCCAGCAATCTGTTCAAAAGTTCATCTGTTACCTCTCTGTCTGCATATTTGCGAATCGAGGTTCTTTTCTTGATTGATTCCATATCTTGTTTCTTTTTTATATTTCTCTTATCTTATGCAAAGATAATGAAAGTTTCCCAAAAAGGACACGGTTCTTTTACATTTTTTGCTTCATAATGAGCTTTTCGTGCGTTTTTTGATGAAATATCTGCTCAAACGTTTCATATTTTAGAAATATTGTTTTAATTTTGCAGCTAATTATTAAACGTTTAATATGGAATATACTGAAAATATGACTTTCGAAGAGGCGAGCCACGCCTTGATGAAAGATTTGAAGACCCGATTGGCTGACCTGCATGAGCATTTCGATGCGCAGAATGTCGATTGGAATAAGCTCCATCTGCCATTGGCGAAACTCGTTTCCGAAGAAACGCAGAAATCGCTCGTTAGTCCGGAAGTGGTAGAGGTTCGACCTAAGGAATTGGAGTGCGATGTGGTAAGATACCAGAACAATAAGGAGAAATGGGTGGCTTTGGTCGGATTGCTCAATGGTCATCCCTACGAGATATTCACCGGCTTGCAGGATGAGGATGAAGGCATCATGCTCCCCAAGTCTGTCACCAAGGGCAAGATTATCAAGACGGTGCTCCCGGAAGGACAGAAGCGATATGATTTCCAGTTTGTCAACAAGCGTGGCTACAAGATTACCGTCGAAGGATTGAGCGAGAAGTTCAATCCCGAGTATTGGAACTATGCCAAGCTCATATCCGGTGTTCTGCGCTATCGTATGCCGGTTGCCCACGTCATCAAGCTGGTCAATCAGCTGCAACTCACCTCCGAAACCCTCAACACCTGGCGGGTGGGCGTGGAAAGAGCCTTGAAGAAGTACCTCTATGAAGAAAATGGAATAGATAACTTGGAAAACGGAATAGATTATAAGGAGACTGAAGATGAAATTGATGAGCAGTAAGATATACCTCAGGAATGTGCGTTTCCACGCTTTCCATGGCGTATTGCCGCAGGAGCGAATCGTTGGCAACGATTATCTTGTCAATCTGGTGCTGGATTATGACTTCTCTTCTGCCATGCAGACTGATGAACTTCAGGGAACCCTCAATTATGCCGAGGTCTATCAGAAGGTAAGAGAGGAAATGGCGGTGCCCAGCAAGCTCCTGGAGCATGTGGCAGGCAGAATCGCCCATAGACTCTTTTCCGATTTCCCGGAAATCCAGAAACTCCAACTCTCTATCACCAAGGTAAATCCTCCGATGGGTGCCGATAGCGACGGCGCTGGGGTAGAGGTTGTATTAACAAATGATAAAACTTATAGTTAGAATTAGGTTTTCTGATAATAAAGTAGTAATTTTGCAAAATCATCAGAAAGTATGTGTAAGAAAGTAACACTGATATGGGCTTTGATGTGTATGTTGGTCATGACGGCGTTCGCTGCCAATAAGCGATTCACGCTGGTCATCGACCCTGGTCATGGTGGTCATGATGCCGGAGCACTCGGAGCCATATCCAAGGAAAAGAATATCAATCTTGCCGTTGCCTTGCGCTTCGGTAAGTATGTGGAGCAGAATCTCCCGGAGGTAAGAGTCATCTATACCCGCAAGACGGATGTCTTCATCCCGCTCAATGAGCGTGCGAATATCGCCAACCGTGCCAATGCCGATCTCTTTATCTCCGTGCATACCAATGCCTTGCCGGCAGGAAAGGTGGCTCGTGGCTTCGAGACCTATACCCTCGGTATGCACCGTGCCAAGGATAATCTCGATGTGGCGATGCGAGAAAACTCCGTCATCTCGATGGAGAAGGACTATCAGCAGAGATATCAGGGCTTTGATCCCCGATCTTCTGAGAGCTATATCATCTTCGAGTTCATCCAGGGCAAGAACATGGAGCGCAGCGTAGAGCTGGCACGAATGATTCAGCGAGGTGTCTGCGATGGTGCCAACCGTCCCGACAAGGGCGTGCATCAGGCGGGATTCCTGGTCTTGAGAGAGACTTCCATGCCGGGCTGCCTCATAGAGTTGGGATTCATCACCACTCCTGATGAAGAGCGCCTGCTCAACAATGACAGCAGAGTGGATGATATCGCCCGTGGCATCTACGAGGCTTTCGCAAAATACAAGAATAAGTACGATAAATCGGTTTCCGTTCCTTATCGTGCCAAGGATTCCGAGGACGTGAATCTACCGAAGATTGTTCCTGATCAGGAACCTGCGCCTAAGACTCGTGTCGTACCGAGGGGAAAGCAGCCGAAGCGTGAAGAGGCAACGCCTGAACAGCCAAAGCGGGAGGTGAAGAAGCAGGAGCCGAAGAAGGAAGTGAAGAAGGCTGAGCTAGCCGATGCGCCGGTCTTCAAGCTTCAGATTTTCGTAGGTAGTAGAAACCTTCGCAAGGGCGATGCTCATTTCAAGGGCGAAACCGATTACGATAGTTTCCAGGAAGGCAATCTGGTGAAATACACCCTGGGTGCATCCACCAATTACAACGAAATCTATCGCCTGCGCAAGGAAAAGCTGGATAAGTTTCCGGAGGCTTTCATCATCGCCTTCAAGAACGGACAGAAATATGACGTGAACCAGGCTATCCGGGAGTTCAAGCAGAACCGCAACCGGTAGTTCATCCACTTCCCGGGCAACCGGTAGTGCCCTTTTCGGGCAGCCTGTGATTCGCTCTATATAAAAATAGGTATAATAAAAAGAACAAAAATAGATAAATATGAAACTGACAAAGGAAATTAGGATAGCGTTGGTCGCTATTGTAGGTATCTTGGTGATGTATTTCGGAATCAACTTTCTGAAAGGCATCAACTTGTTCTCTACCAATAACACCTACTATATGACGTTTGATGACATCCAGGGTATGGGTGCTTCTACCCCTATCTATGCCGATGGCTACAAGGTGGGTACCGTGGATCAGCTGGATTTCGACTATTCCGGAAAGGGTCCCATCAAGGTCAAGGTGGATATCAATAAGGATCTGAGAATCCCTGCGGGTAGTACCGCAGAGATTTCTAAGGATATCATGGGCAATCTCCAGGTGAGTCTCCTGCTTGCCAACAATCCTCGTGAGCGTATCGAACCGGGCGGCATCATTCCTGGTACGGTGAATTCCGGTATGATGGGCAAGGCTGCCGAAATGATTCCGGTAGTTGAGAAGATGCTGCCTAAGCTGGATTCCATCCTCACCAGTGTGAATGCACTCCTGGCTGATCCAGCCCTGGCTGCTTCCCTCCACAATGTGGAGACCATCACCAGCAACCTCACCGTTTCCACCCGTGAGCTGAATACCCTGATGGCTGGATTGAACAAGCAGGTTCCGGGTATGATGAAGAAGGCGAATGGCGTTCTCGACAATACCAACCGACTCACCTCTAATCTGGCGAGCCTCGATGTGCAGGGCACACTCGACCGTGTGAATGCCACCCTCGATGGTGCGCAGAAGTTCACCGAGCAGTTGAACAGCGGAAAGGGTAGCCTCGGTCTCCTCATGAACGATACCCGTCTCTATGAGAATCTGAACTCTACCATGTCGCATGCCGATTCTCTCGTCATCGATCTCAAGGCACATCCAAAGCGCTATGTTCACTTCTCAGTTTTTGGAAAGAAAGACAAGTAGAGACTCGGATATGCCGTTTTAAAGGCTTCTTTGAGGAAAATGCCAAAATAAATTTTGTCTAAATAACAAAAGCAATGTTTCACGCCCCGGAATAGCTACAGAACTTGTTGTTTTTTAGCTATTTCGGGGTGTTTCAAAATTGTTTCACTGCCCCTAAAACGCAATTGTGGATAACTTTCTTAGTTGCTTGATTATGAGGTAGTTATCTAGGTAGTCTTAAAATATTATAAATAGCCCGATTTGCTACTTTGGGCTTTTTTTTGTAATTTTGCAGTCGATTTGCATCAAATGGTGCAATCTGATGTAGTGTTAAGGTAAAAAATCAATTAAATAAGTAGTAAATAGTGTCAATGTTAGCAAGTCCAAAAGCGCTTTGGGACAATAGTCTTTTGCTTATAAAGGATAATGTGTCAGAGCAGCAATATAATACATGGTTTCGACCGATAGTCTTTGAGTCGTACAAGCCTTCGACCAAGACTCTGTTGGTTCAAGTTCCAAGTCCATTCGTATATGAATACTTGGAACAGAACTATGTTGGCTTGTTGAGCAAGGTCCTTCATCGCAATTTCGGCGATGGCATCCGTCTCACTTATCGTGTGGTAACGGATAAGGAACACAGGTTGACCCAGGATGTGGAAGCTGATCCGGCTGATATTGATGAGGCTGAGCGTAAGAGATTGGCACAGCAGCCACAGACACAGGCTAACCCGGCAGAACCACAGCAGCCTGAAGACATTGACACCCAACTTGATCCGAAACTCACCTTCAATAATTATATGGAGGGTGACAGCAACAAGCTGCCACGTTCGGTGGGATTGTCTATCGCTGAGCATCCGAATACCACGCAGTTCAACCCGATGTTCATCTATGGTCCTTCTGGTAGCGGAAAGACTCACCTGGTGAATGCCATCGGTCTGAAAACCAAGCAGATGTATCCGCAGAAGCGTGTGCTCTATGTCAGTGCCCGCCTCTTCCAGACACAATATACCGATGCGGTGCTGCATAATGCGAGCAATGATTTCATCAATTTCTACCAGTCTATCGATGTGCTCATCGTGGATGATGTGCAGGATTGGGCAGGCAAGGCGAAGACCTTGAATACCTTCTTCCACATCTTCAATCACCTCTTCCGAAATGGAAAGCGTATCATTCTGGCGAGTGATCGCCCTCCGGTAGAACTCAAGGATATGCCAGACCGACTCATCACCCGTTTCTCTTGTGGACTGGTGGCGGAGTTGGAGAAGCCGAATGTGGAACTCTGCGTCGATATCGTGAGCAACAAGGTGCGCAAGGATGGACTGAAGATTCCGAAGGATGTGGTTTCCTTCATCGCACAGACCTGCAACGGCAGTGTGCGTGATCTCCAGGGTGCCATCAATGGTTTGCTGGCTTACAGTATCGTATATAACAGCAATATTGATATCCGCCTGGCGGAGCGTGTCATCAAGCGTGCCGTCAAGGTTGAGGAGAGCAACAAGGTGCTCACCCTCGATGAAATCGTGGAGGCGGTCTGCAATCATTATAAGGTAACGGTGGCTGCTGTCAACAGCAAGAGCCGCAAGCGTGAGTACGTGGAGGCGCGTCAGGTGGCGATGTTCATGGCTCAGAAACTCATCAAGATGCCTGCTTCCAGAGTGGGCAAACTCATTGGTAATCGCGATCATAGCACGGTTATCCACAGTTGCGCCAAGGTAGAGGAGCGACTGAAGATCGATGCCGAGTTCTTCGATGAACTCTCTAGCATCGAGAATGGATTGAGAGTGAAGAGATAAGCACATCATAAAAGGGCTTTCCTTTAGGAAGAGCCTGATTTGAATCAGATAAGCACGGAACCTTGGTATAGTGGTTCTCGTTTATATAAATGAAACAAAAGGAAGTCGGGCAAGTTTGTATTTGTCTTGGCTTCCTTTTTCCGTTTCTTTCAGCCTATACGCAAATTTTGCGTAAGTTTTCTGCTATTTTTACATCTTCTATCTTTCTTTTTTGTATATTTGCAGTTGGATTATGTTTTACCCAAATTACTGTAGATATGGTTATGAAGATTTCACGTATTTGCATTTGGGTCCTCATGCTGGGGACTGTCATGGTATTCTCTTCTTGTGCGAATGAGCATCCTAAGGAGCAGCTCGACGGGAATGCCATGTATGGTTCTGCGTCTGAAATCTACAACCATACCGTATCTTCTCTCTATCAGGACATAGACTTTGTAGAGCATAGCGAGGAAGAAGACTCGCTCTATGCAGTGTGGAGTCATCTCTATCAGGTGATAGGAAAGGCGAATCAGTCGCTTGATATCATCGATTACAAGTCTGATTTGCTCTCTGTGAATCAAAAAGACCAGTTTAAGGCTGAGGTGCGTGCCATCAGAGCTATGATGTATTACGAGGCGATGGAGCTTTTTGGCAGGATTCCCGTGATTCTGTCTTCTGGCGAGGCGGCCATCTATGAGGCGGCTTCAGGCATTGCCGTGGCTTCGCTTACCGATGTCAACCTCTGTGCGCAAAGCGAAAGGAGCGAGGTGTTCCGCTTTATCTTCAGTGAGTTGCAGCAGGCGCTACCTTACCTTCCGAATGAGCATAGCGCCAATGGTGGGGTGTATGAGGGAAGAATCACGCAACCGGTAATCAACTTCCTGTTGGCAAAGTTGGCTTTCAATGCAGAGATCTATACGTTTGATGATTGGACCAGAGGATATAAGAAACGTCCTAAAGGTAAGAAAATCCACTTTATGGTTCAGACGGCCGATGGTGCTTCTCTGCTCAATGGTGGAACGGCTGGTGAGAATCGCAGCAAGGAATTGAATGCCTGGGAAACCTGTATCTTCTATTGTGATAAATTGGCCGCAGAAGGGTATGGCTTGGAGGAGAATGAGATATTCAATAGTTCCACTTATGCAAGGTTGCTTCGTGAGAATGGCGGTTCCCATCTGGTAGAAACGGAGCATCTCAAGCCGCTCTTCCGTTTCTGTTATCCCGAGGTATTGTTGATGAAGGAGAAGGCAAAGGTCTGCAAGGGTGATAAAGCCAGTATTCTTTTCCCGATTCCTCAGAAATGCCTCGACCTGAATCCCAAGCTCGTGCAGAATAAGGGGTATGAGAAGAAATGAAAGTTAAGGGAGTTAAAGGAGTTAACTCCCCTAACTCCCTTATAACTGATAGAACTTCGTGAAAGCCTTCACGCAATATTCGTGATCCATCACGCTGCCGGTTTCGCGGCAACTGTGCATGGCGAGGATGGCATTACCCATATCTACGCCCTTCAATGGAATGGAAGAGGCGAGGATATTGCCCAAAGTGCTTCCGCCAGCCACATCACTGTGGTTCACGAAACGCTGACAAGGCACACCGGCTGCCTCACAGATATTCGCAAAGATGGCAGCAGATACCGCATCACTCGCATACTTCTGTGCCGCATTGAACTTGATGACCGGACCGCCCCCCAGCATCGGATGATTCGTTGGGTCAAACTTCTCGCTGTAGTTAGGATGCCAGGCATGCGCATTGTCCGCAGAAATCATGAAGGCACGCTCCACTGCCTGATAATACGCCTCCTCCGTTCCGCTCTGTGCAAGAGCGATGCGCTGCAGCATATAAGAGAGGAAAGGACTTCCCGCACCCTGCTTAGTCTGCGACCCCGTCTCCTCATTGTCGAAAATCGCCAGCACCTGGGTAGTATCCTGGGCATCAGCCGCCGTCAGAGCCTCTACGCCCGCCCAGCACATCGACAAATCATCGAGTCTTCCCGAAGAGATAAACTCATCGTGTACACCGAAGGTGCAGGCAGGAGTGGCATCCGCCAGATAGAGGTCGAAGTCGAGGATATCCTCCTTCTGGATATTCAGTTCACCGGTAATCACGTTCATCAGCAGATTACCCTTCTCCAGTTCATCATTGATGATGCCGAGGATAGGGAGCACATCCTTCTGCTTGCTCAGCTTCACGCCATCGTTCACCTGACGGTTGAAGTGGATAGCGAGATTGCTGATCTGCAGCAGAGGTCGCTGGATATGGAGTAGGAGAGTCTTCGGATGCATCGCATCCTCACCCTTTACGATCACTCTACCCGCCAGAGTGAGTGGACGGTCGAACCAGGTTGACATAATCGGACCGCCATAAACCTCGGTATTCAGTTTCACGATACCGCCCTCGCAAGTCATCTCAGCGTTAGGCTTGATGCGGAAGGTAGGAGAGTCGCAGTGAGCGCAGATCATGTGGAAGCCGGCATCAGCCAGTGTCTTCTTTCCGATTTGGAAAGCATAGATAGAAGAGTCGTTCTTGGTAACGAAGAACTTGTCACCAGCCACAACCTTGCCCAATGGCTCCTCAGGGTTCAATCGTCTGAACCCCTTCTTCTCCAATTCCTCAGAGATATTCTTCACAGCCAGGAAGTTCACTGGCGAAGCGTCTAAAAAGGATAATAATCTTTTGATCATAGTCTATATCTTTATTTTGTTTCTATTGTTTCCTTCAATTTTAATTGCCTTTGCAAAGATAATGCAAATTTTTCATTTAATCACCTGTTTTCCCTTGTTTTTTCTTTTTTTTAATGAGCTAGAAAGAATCTTACGTATGGTCTTATGCTCTTCTTGAAATAAATGATGTAATAAAGTTGGTTAAAAATGTAGTAAATAGCTTGTTTGCTTGTCTTTTTTTAGTATCTTTGCGATTCCAAAAGTTTATTCAAGTGCGGAAAATGTGGAGAATTACACAAAAGAAGTATCAGAAATGTGTAAACTTACACATTTTCCGCACTTGAACGATGGAGATGCTAAAAAATGTTTAATAGAACGATTGTTCAAGAATTAAAACAATGGAGAGCTAAAAAAGCAGTAACCCATTGGTGAGGCTGGGAGTCTGACAAGTAGGAAGGACTTCTGAATTTGCAAAACTTGAATAAATAATTTTTAATAAGGAAAAAGATAAATGGAGATAATAATAGGAATTATAGTGGGACTTGCCATCGGATTCTTCGTGGGCAAGCTGATGGAAGGAAAAAAGGCGGGAGAGGAGAAAACGCAGCTCATAGCAAAGGCTCAGGTGCTGGCGGCAAACATAGACCAGAGCAATCAGCATCATGCTTCTGAACTTCAATCCTTGAAAGCCCAGATGGAGAACGAACGGCTGTTTGCCGAAAAACTCCGTGCTGAAAGCGACCAGCAGTGGGCGCAGAAACTCGAAAGTCTGAAGCAGGAGATGCATCGCATGACCATCGAACAGCAGAAAGCTGCTGCCGAACAGCTCGCTGCCAAGCAGTCGGCCCTCCAGGAAAACAACCGACTCCAGATGGATGAACTCCTGAAACCTATCAAGGAGCAGTTTGCCGATTTCAAGAAATCGGTAGAAGAAAGCAAGACCCAGAACGAGGTGAATAAGAAGGAACTGCAGAGTACCTTCGAGGCAACGATGAAACTCTTCCAGCAGGAACAGCAGCAGGCTGTAACAAGTCTGAAGGAGCAGACCTCTAAGATCGGTTCCGATGCCGCCAATCTTACCAAGGCATTGAAGGGTGACAGTAAGATGCAGGGTGACTGGGGCGAGATGGTATTGGAAACCATCCTGGAGAACAGCGGTTTGCGAAAGGACGAGGAGTTCTTTATCCAGGAGAACACCAAGGATGAGAACGGCAAGAACTATCGCCCTGATGTCATTGTGCGATTCCCGGAAGGCAGGAGTGTGGTGATAGATAGTAAGGTATCTCTCACCGCCTATACCGATGCCTTGGCGGCAGAGACAGATGAGGAGCGAGATCGTTTGATGAAGTCGCATGCCCAGAGTGTGCGCAAGCACATCGATGAGTTAGCGGAGAAGGATTATTCGAAGTTAGTAGAAGATGCCATCGGTTTTGTCCTGATGTTTATCCCTAACGAAACGAGTTATATTGCAGCGATGAAGCAGCAGCCTGATTTGAGTCGCTATGCTTATCAGAAGAAGATTATCATCATATCTCCGAGCAATCTCCTGATGGCGTTGCAGCTGGCGTATAATCTCTGGCAGTATGACCGTCAGAACAAGAATGTGGAGAAAATCGTGAAGACGGCTGCCGATCTATATGATAAGGTAGCGACTTTCGAAGACACCTTCACGAGCATAGGTGATCTCCTCACTCGCCTCTCCGGTACCTATGATAAAGCGAAAAAGCAGCTTTATGATGGAGCGGGCAATGTAATGAGAAGGGTAGAGAGCCTGAAGAATCTGGGAGTAACTCCCAAAAAGCAGATCAAGGCATTAGAGGAGTAATTTTAATAAGCGTTTTTATCCGGGCAGATAATACTCTTCGCTGTCAGGAAGATAATACGGATGTCAAGCCAGAACGACCAGTTCTCGATATACCAGATATCACGCTTGATGCGCTCCTCCATCTGCCAGAGCTCCTTCGTCTCACCACGGAAACCCGTTACCTGAGCCCAACCGGTAATACCAGGCTTCGAGAAGTGGCGAACCATATACTTATCAATCAAACTACCATAAACCTCAGTATGATACAACATGTGAGGTCTTGGACCAACGATACTCATGTCGCCCTTCAATACATTGATAAATTGAGGGAACTCATCAATATTCGTCTTTCTCATGAAGTTGCCGAATGCAAACTTTCTTGGGTCATTCTTCGTAGCCTGAGCCTTGTCTGAATCCTTGTTCACATGCATCGAGCGGAACTTCAGGCACATGAAGGTATTACCGTTCAGACCCGTTCTAGCCTGACGGAAGAAGATAGGACCCGGACTCTGAATCTTGATAATCAGCGCGATGATTGGAATGAAAGGCAAGAAACAGAGGCAGATCACACCACTCACGGCAATATCGAAGGCACGCTTGAGAATACGGTTCGAGACAGAAGACAGCGGCTCAAGATGGTTCGTGTAAACCGTCTTACCCATAAAGTTATGGGAATCCAGATGCAGTTTATATTCGCCGAACAGACGAGGCAGATAATAGAAATGCACCACGTTCTTGTCACAGAAACGCATGATCTTCACAATCTGGTCCGATTCCTGATGCGACAAGCTGCAGAAAACCTCATCCAAATCATAAGATGAACCGTTGATGGTATCATTCAGCTTGGACTCTAAAATTCTGTTAAGGTCCTCCATGGTACCCAGTTTTTTCAGTTCCTGAGGTGCTCCAGCAATGTCATCATTGGCATAATAGCCTTTCACGATATAACCCGCAGAAGGGTCTTCGGTCATGGTAATGTACATTTCTCTTACGGCAGGATCGCTACCCACGAAGACCACGGTACGAATGTTTCTACCTCTCGCACGGTGATATTTCAGAAACTTGAGCTCGATGATTCTACTGATGACCAAAGCAATATAGAATGTGATGCCGAAGTAGATACCGAATGTAAATATTGCTCCACCATGACTGAAGAATTTCAGGAAGATTATGAAGCAGACGGCGGTACAAAGCACCAGGAAGAGCGTACGCTTAAGTACTTGCTGGAAACCGATTCGTCTTATATGAATGATAGTACTGTAGTTGTATTCGCCGATGGCGAGAGCAACGTTTGCTATAAAGAATGTAATCTTTGTTTTCAGGTCTAGATACTCGGGTACATGAAGGAACTCGATGTTAATAAGGCCCAATAGCAAGCAATTGAGGATGATGAAGTCAGCGAGTATCACCAACCTTCTAATCAGCACGTTACCTTTGTATATATTTTTCTTCATAAGTTGTTGTATGTAAGTTATTTTTTCATCTGTTTTTATTCTTAGAATATAGATTCTTGGTAGAATCGTTCGCAAAGATAGCAATAAAAACTGAATTCTCCAAACTTTTCCCCATATTTTTTCCCATGAATATTCATATTATAATAAGGTATTCCCAAATTAACGCAGATTTTTCTAATTCGCCTCCCAGTTCATGGTAATGTGAATTTGACATGCCTGACGAGAGAAAGGTGCATCATGCGCCGATACCAAGGCTGGGTGGACTGTCGTTTTTCCCCGTGATGCTGATTGCCATGGGTGGTCTGGTGCTGGTTCCCGGCTCGGAGATTCTATGGAATCTCTGGGCCGGGATTGTTTTTTTTGTTAAAATCGTAGAAAAGCTTGGTTGTTTGGGAGAATTGATGTATATTTGCAATTCATTAGATAGCGTTTGATTATGGCAAGAAAATTATATCCTATAGGAATTCAGACATTTGAGGAAATCCGCAAGTTGGACAACCTCTATATCGACAAGACGGAATACATCTATCGTATGAC
>OBCQ01000212.1_pt1 | contig 16836 bp, 13 predicted proteins | sample 1517991 | NCBI WGS metagenome assembly OBCQ01 (sample SAMN03418263, study PRJEB22391) | human gut metagenome | biome: human-gut; feature: organic feature; material: feces | host: Homo sapiens | place: Tanzania | collected 2013-01
GCTAAATTTAAGAATTCTGATAGAAAATTGATTTATGTCATTGATTTATGTCATAACTTTGCGGCTGAAAAAGAGATGAAACGGTTACTGAGACTAAAATAGTCTTAAACTAAACAAAGAATAAAATAGTCTTAAACCAAAAAGAAAATAAAAAGTATTATCATTAAAGCCTAAAACGATGAAGCATTCATACAAATTCGGATTGGCAATGATGCTGCTCACAATGATGAGCAATGCCAACGCCCAGGACGTGGCACTGAAGACCAACCTCTTGGGATGGGCTACAACATCGCTCAATGCAGGCATTGAGATAGGAACGGCAGAAAAGCAGACTGCACAGCTATTCGCCACACTCAACCCGTGGGAGTTCTCCGGCGGCAAGAGGGTGAGAATATGGAACGTGGAGCCGGAATACCGATGGTGGACATGTCTGCGTTTCGGAGGAAGTTTCTTCGGAGTGCATGCTCTCGCCGGCGAGTACAACGTGAAGAACGTTGACCTTCCCTTCGGCTTACTGCCAAAGACCAAGGAGGGTCGCCACTACGAGGGATGGTATATAGGAGCCGGCGTCACCTACGGCTACCAATGGTTGCTGTCGCGCCACTGGAACCTGGAGGCTTCGCTTGGCATAGGCTACGCCTACAGCCCTTATAAGCTCTACGGTCGATGCGACCGCTGTCTGAAGAAGGACCACCGCAACTACGTGGGACCCACCAAGGTTGCACTGAGCTTGGCTTATATGTTTTAGAGAATATCGCCAACAAAATAATCGAAATCGTAAACACTATTACCCCATTATAACATATTAACGTTATGAGCACGAATTCATTGACACGCATCCTTCTGTCAGGCTTTGTGGCAGCTGTTTCGAGCAGCACAGCCATGGCGCAGTCGATAGCCTCTGGCGCAGTGACGATAGACAGTGTACAGACGCATATAGTGGACAGCCGGGTGGACGTGGCTTTCAAACTCAACCTTGACAACTTGAAGCTCAAGGCTGAACAGCAGCTCGTTCTTACCCCGATGCTTGTTGCCGATGGCGACACATTGGCGCTTTCGCCAATTGTCATCAATGGCAGGTCGAAGCAGATTCGAATGGAGCGTAACGGTGAGCTGGCTTCGCACCGCACCGACCGACGCCAACCTATAGTGGTGCGCCGCAAGAACGGCACACAGCAAAGCATAAACTACAGTCAGACCGTGAACCGAACGCGACCCATCGAGGCTGAGCAGGTGCAACTGCTTACCGCTCAGGACCTGTGTGGATGTGGCGACATCGAGAACCTTGAAAGCTCGCTGATTGCCAACGTGGAGAATCCTGCGGCTTGGACTCCTGCCATAGCTTTCGTGAAGCCGGCTGCCGAGGCTCGCAAGCAGCGCGCCGAGAAGGGCGAGGCTTACCTGAGCTTCCGCGTAAACAAGACCGACATCGTGGTAGACCTGTTCGACAACTCACGCGAATTGGCAAAGATTACAAAGACCATCGACCTTGTGCGCGAGGACAAGAACGTGCAGATTACGGGCATCAACATTCATGGTTTTGCCTCGCCCGACGGTCCTTACGCCAACAACGAGCGATTGGCTCGCGAGCGTGCCGCTTCGCTAAAGAATTATGTGGCAAATCTTTATCCTATCAACGCCAAGCTGTTCAGCTCAAACTCTACACCTGAGGACTGGGACGGATTCCGCCGCAAGGTGCAGCAGTCTAACTTGGCTAATAAGGAGGAGATAATAAAGATTTCGAACTCGAGCCTTGCGCCCGACGACAAGGACAAGCGCATACGCCAGCTCTATCCACACGACTATGCCGTGATAATGAGCGACATCTATCCGCGCTTGCGCCATAGCGACTACACCGTGAGCTATACGGTAAGGCCTTTCTCGGTTGAGGAAGCCAAACAGATACTTAAGACCCGTCCGCAGCAACTGTCGCTACAGGAGATGTTCCTGGTGGCACAGACAATGGAGGTGGGCTCAAAGGAGTTCAACGAGGTGTTCGACATTGCCGTGCGTATGTTCCCCGACGACCCAACAGCCAACCTCAACGCAGCCTGCGCCGACATTCAGCGGGGCGACATGGAGTCGGCTGAGCGTCATCTGAAACGTGCCGGCAACTCAGCCGAGGCAAACAACGCACGTGGAGCACTCGCCGTGGCGCGAAAGAATTACAAACAGGCAAAGCAACTGTTCGACGAGGCTGCAGCGGCAGGTTCGGCAGAGGCTAAAGCCAACGCCAAGCGCATAGAGCGCATATTGTAGGAGATTAGGCAGATGGAGTGCTTCCATGAGGGCACTACCATTGGCTTAACCAAAACAAATGACAAATATATCCAAAAAAACAATAATCAACTAAATTCCTAACAATTATGGTAAATGTTAAAAATCTATTCGGAATGGCTGTAATGGCTACAGCCTTGGTGGGTTGCGCAAGCAATGACGACCTTAATCCTAATGCTAACGAGGGTGCTGGCAAGGCAGGTACTGCGTATGCTAAGTTCACAATCCAGTTGCCTACAGTAAGCGGTACACGTGCAGTCGATCCTTATACAGGTGCTGAATTTAATGGCGGTACTGCTGATGAGTATGCAGTAAAAGATGCTCAGCTTGTAATCTTCGAGAAGACCGATGCTTCAAAAGGTGAAGGAGATTATTCGTATGTAGAGACAGTTAATATTGGCAACCTTGAGCCTTGGAGCGATCAGACGCCAGCTAACCAAGGTGTTACACGATATTCAGACATTACTGCCAAGCTGGGGAATGTCACTCTTTATGATTCTGGTGATAAGTACTATGCATTGATTATCCTTAACAACGAAGGTCAGAGCAAGGTAAAATTACCTACATCAGGTACATATAGCGCATGGAATGTTGCTAACAATGCAAAGGAAGCTAAAGATTTCCTTAGCACAACAGATGGTTTCTATATGTCAAATGCTCCTCTGCTTAAGTCAGGTGCGCCTCAGACTCTTGTTCCTATCAATGGTGTCTATAGTACAAAGGAAGAGGCACAGACCAAACCTGCCACTACAGTATATGTAGAGCGTGGTATGGCTAAAGTTACAGTTGATGGCTCAGATTATACGTTCGATGCAACATCTGCCTTTAATAAAGATAAGGTTAGTATTACAAAATGGACACTTGATGTTATGAACCAGAAAACATTCCCAGTACACACAACTACGGGATTGACTGATAAGTTTGCCAATATTTGGTCTACTAAGCGTTTCTATGCTGGTGCAGATCCCAAGCGTGTATATTGGGGTACCGACCCTAACTACAGTATGACGACATTAACTACTGTTCCCGCATGTAAGGGCGAATTCTATCTTCTCGACCGTGAAGGTAATACATATAATGGTGTCGCAGGATCAACAGTTACATGGGCAGATAAGACAAAACCTCTCTATTGCTTAGAGAATACCTTCGACATCGACAACATGAAGCAGGGTCAGACCACACGTGTAGTGTTCAAGGCTACATATACTCCATTTGTTTTGGCTACAGCAGCTGATAAGACTTTCTTTATGATTGGTAACAATACTAAGATTTGGACAAAGACAAATCTTGAACAGCAGATAGCTAATAAGGCGAAGGAACTCCTTAATACTACAGGTACTGTTACTGCAACTATTAGTGGTGATTTGTTGAAGGGTGGTTCGCATTTGTTGAATACTGGTAATGTAACAATTAAGGAAGGCTCAGTTGGAAAGAATGGTGATATTAACTTTAACAATCTCAACACCAAGTTAGGTTTGGATAAAACTGATGGTATCAAGACTTACAAAAATGGTGAGTGCTACTATATCGCACGTATCAAGCACTTTAACGGTCTGACTCCTTGGAATCCTGGTGATAAAACATACAGAGATCCTTCGCTTTCAGACGATCAAAACAACAACGCATTCCTCGGTCGCTACGGTGTTCTCCGCAACAACTGGTACGACTTGGAAGTTACTAAGTTCAGTGCTCCTGGTTATCCTGACGTTCCAGTGGTTAATCCTGATGTTCCTGACGACGAGGATACCAAGTACATCAACGTTGAGGTTAAGATCCTTGACTGGGCTAAGCGTACTCAGCAGGTTGAGCTCTAATCAATATTGCCCGTCCTCTTATCAGGACCGCAAGCACCCTAATATCTTAGGAGGTACGGCCCATGCAGCCGTACTTCCTTTGATACCTTCATTTTGAATATTTACATTATTTACCAACAACTCTAATTAAATTAACGGCAAACATTATGTTTCACGGACTGGTTAAATCTATATGCTCACTCCTCGCCTTTGCACCATTGCTGGCTTCGTGCTCGCTGATGCACGACGACCTTGAGCCATGCGACAATGGCGCTTACCTGCACTTCCGCTACGACTACAACACGCAGCGCGCCGACCTTTTCAACGACCATGTTGGAGGCGTTGTTGTCATGGTGTACGATAAGGACGGCAAATTCCTCTTCCGTCAGGACGCTTTCAATACCAATAGCGACGCTCCTATCCGCCGTCACGACTTTGCCGTACATCTTAATCTGCAACCTGGCGAATACCAATTTCTCGCCATCGCAAAGCAGAAACGTTACGAGGACGCTCTGGCTACGCCTGGAGCCAAGTTCCGCATCCACAACCATGTGGAAGGCGAGGACATTACTGCCTTCAACACTATGCTCGACCGCAACGAGGCGGGCGATATTGACGAGGTGGATTGCTCGGCTCCACTCGACACGCTGTGGATTGGTCGCTCGCAACACCTTACTACCGTGTACGACCTTAAGGGAACACACGACACCATATCATTGGTGCGCGACACCAAGCAGCTCACTATCTCGCTGCATCAGATTGACGCACCCGAGAAAATCTCTGCCGACGACTTCGGCTACGAGGTAATAGCCGACAACGGCTTGATTAACTACGACAACTCTTTGGCAAGCGACTCTAAGCTTCGCTATACGCCTTTCCATACATGGACCACCGAATTCCGCGACGAGACAGGAAACGTAAAAGAACGTACTGCCCATGCCGGACTGATGCTCTCGCGCCTGGTCTACTTCCCACCCGAGGAGAACAACCGCAACGCCATGCTGCATATATATAATAAGGTGTCGGGAGAGACCATCGCCCTTATCAACCTGCCAGACATTCTGCAGCAGGGACGCGACGCTTATGCCTCGCAAAACTACGGCATTCAGGAATATCTCGACCGCGAATACGACTACCGACTCGACTTCTTCCTGAAAGGCTCGGAGTGGCAGTATATAAACCTGTCGGTGGGAATACTCGACTGGGCAAAACGCATTCAGAGGGTGGACCTCTAAACGATGCCTCCACCAAACACTATTAATCCAAATTAATAACAACAAACAATGAAACGACTTGCAGACATACTCCTTTCTGTAGCTGCCCTGTTGTTGCTGGCAGCATGTACTGATGATGCCGACGTATACAACACCCCAGCACCGTCTGAGGGCAATCTGTGTGTCTATGTACCAGTTACTCGCGAGGGCGATGAGGTTAAGAGCAGTCTCGACCCAAGCAACCCTACATACAATGCCTCTGTAGAAGAGTGCACAATCAACGACCTGCACCTTTATGCCTTCCCCGTAGATGGCAACGGAACATTTCTGTCGCAGGAGTTGCTTGCGCCCGAGGCTAACGAGATGCTAAACGAGCAGGTGGCTCGTTATCAGCTGCAAATCAAGCCAGGCACCTACCACGTGTATGTGGTGGCTAACATGGAGGACGCGCTCAAAGGCACGACCATCAATACCGAGGACAACTTGAAGGACGTTGTGTTGTCTTATGCTCCAATGTCTAAGTCCGGAATGCCCGTGGCAAACAATATCCCGATGATTTACGAGCCTAAGGAAGCCGACGGAACAACAACCAACGTCGTCATAAATAATTCGGACAAGACACCTAAGACCGTGGCGGCAAACTTGCGTTTCACCTGTGTAAAGGTGTGCCTTAATCTTGTGTACGACCCTAATGCCACAGGCGTTAGTTCGGCACTTAAGGCAAACGGAATGATTATTAATGATGTTAAAGCCGAGCGTCTCTCTCCATCGACAAATCTGTTGTGGAACGGAAAGTTTAGTAACCCAAGCTTGGATGCAAGCAGCCCTTATGCCGAGGGCTTTGAGTCGTCATTGTATGAACATGCTTCCGCTACAGGAGTCTACTATAGCGATTGGACAGAGGATTTTACACATGTAAACGACAACGACAATAACATCATAACGCCAAAGGGCGCGGTAACCTCTTCGCCTGTAAACATTAAGCAGAAGTGGCTCTTCCGTGCCACCTATTATCTGCCCGAGCGCTACGTGGCAGAGGCTGCGCAGCAGTCGGCATTGAAGATAGGTGGTGCTGTAGGAGGTCACAACAACAGCTACAACATCAACCTTGGTCATCGTAAGGACGAGACCTCAACAACTGAAGTTCCAACTTTCCCACGCGGCACTTACTACGAGATTGTAGGACGCATAAAGAGTCTGGGCAACATCGACCTCGATTGTGTTGTAGGTGTAAAGGATTGGGAACCAGCTGAGGTGGATGCTGACTTTACACATACTACGCTTTGGGTGTCGACGACAAGTACCAAAGTAACATCCTTGCAAAATGCTATTATTGACTACAAAACAAATGCCGATGCAAGCAACATTAAGTTTGGATGCGACGACGTAGTAGAGAAGGACGGAGGGGGCAAGTTGCCTATTGTTGTTATGTCGCAGCACGATCCAACCAAACAGCGTGTAACATTCAGTGTAAATCCTGCCCTTTCGATTGCCGACTTTACGGCTGCTCATGTTCCGCTTACAGGCACGGCTAAGGTGTGGATAAAGGCAAACAACTTGAAGAAATTTCTTAATGTAGAATACAACGTTGAACCATACTTCAAGGTGGACCCAGTGGATATTGTAATACAGTATGATACTAAAAATACGCCCGAATTGACAAAGGTGGTGAAGTTCACTACCAACCTTATTGGTATTAAGTTCCCTGATGGATGGACGGTTTCGGGCGGCGGACATGATGTTACGTATGCTAAGTCGACAATAAACATCAAGTGCAAAAATACTAATGTGGCTGATGGCCAGTTCACCATTACGGCTATATCCGACCCTAAGACAACAACCACACATACGTTTACTGTAAAGTCAATTGGTTTAGTCGATACTGACAAATACATTGAGCAGCAGATACGTGTGACGGTGCGTCCGCCAGTAGGTCCTTATCGTATCTATATGCGAGCCATAAACGACTTGGCGTGGACTAAAGACGCAAGTAACCTTGACGAATTCCAGCATTCTAATATGCTTGATGAAGAAGAAGCTTACAATGATCATAAAGGAAACAACAACTGGCGAGATGGATGGTGGGTGCAAGAAGGTGCTGACTGGAGTAAAGACCGTTCGTCGCACGTGGACTATCACAAGGTCTACATCTACACACAGATAGGTGAGACAAAGGCTGATGGTACAAAGGACGAGAATACCGCAGAATGGTATTTCACCGGAGCGTGGCCAGGTATCTCGATGGAGGCTGACAATAACAACCCTGGTTGGTACTATTATAGTATAGCGCATAATGCTGAGTCTAAAGGAAACAACAATAAGGGACAGGCACAGACTACTGCTACAAAGATGATAAAGCCAGGACAGACCCTGCTGATTTTCAGCAATGGTACATACACCAGTACGGGCTACCAGCCGCATCGTTTCACTCATCACAACGACCCCGGCATCTCACTCTTTAACTATGAGGATCGTGAAGGCTGGTATCTGTATGACCCTTTGTCTGATCCTTACTACAGAGTATATGATAAGAAACCTACCGTTGTAGACGTAGAGTATACCATATATACCAAGAAAAAAAGAATAACTGCTTGGTATTGTAAATATGGAGTAAACAATAGTGAGGGTACAGGTAAATTTTCAATGTGGTGCAATAACAGCAATGTTCCTAACCAATTTGATTGCACGGAATGCGACAAGAAAGATAAAGATGGTAATACTTGGTACAAGACCATACTTCACCTCAAAGCCCCATTAGGAGAGTATGATAAGATTCTGAAGCTTAAGGTAAATGGTGATGAGATTCATACTGAACTGTTCGGCGGTGATAACTATCCCTCAACCAAGATGCACGGCAAGCGTTATGTTGTGGAAGGCAGTTTCGATACGGACACAAAGACGTGGAAGAAGGGAGCTCCCTTTTAAAAAGTAACAATTAAAAGACAACGATATGTATACCAAGAAATTGACAATTTGGCTCTTCATGCTCTTGTCTGTGGTGTCGACTGCTTGCAGCGACATCAGAGACATTGTAGGAGGCGGCACGCAAGACTTGCCGTCCGATGGAGTGGTGCTGACTCTTAATTTGCCTAATTTCACCAAGAATACTGTGGCGACACGAGCAACCGAGCAGCAAATCAACAGCCTCTGCGTATTGTGCTACGATGCAGGAGACAATTATCTCGGCATGAGCAATATCACGAGATCGGACATCACGCCTAAGGGCGACGGCTCTTATGATGTTAAGGTGAAGGCTGTGCCCGGAACAGCCACGCTACATATTGTAGCCAACACCGACATAAAAGAGAGCGACGCCAAGGATGCTAAGGGCAAGAACAACCTGTACAAAGCAACACGCGACGGCAACCTCAACCTCAACGCTCCCATTTGTTGGGGAAGCGTAAAGGTAGAAGACCTGCTTAGACGCAGCACCAAAGTGTGGTTGCTCCGACAGTTTGCCAAGGCGTCTGTTACAAAGGATAGTAAGCTGACCAATTTCGAGATAACAGGTTTCAAGCTCATCAAAACGGCTAAGAGGGGCACAATAGCCACTAATTCGTATACCGATGTGTCTCTGCCTTCGTCGGTAGATTCCACGGATGAGAAAGACTATAGTATGGGCGAGCATCCTTTCTACGAGACTCCAGCCGACAAGGCATACATGATAATCAAGGCAAAGTATAATGGCGGACCAGATACCTATTATAAGGTGGCGTTCTTGAACAATGGAACTTCAGCGCCAATGGCTCTTCTGCGCAACCATCATTATCAGGTGAAGGTCACGGCTGTAAATCATGAAGGATGGGCTACAGAAGATGAGGCAATAAAAAATCTGTCCGAGAACAGACTGTCTGTAGAAGTGGTTGACGACAATCCGCTTATTGTGAACATGATAGCATGTAAGGACTACGAACTTGGCGTGTGTGGCAAGCAGACTGTAAAGGGTAATGCCGAGGAGGCTACAATTACGTTTGTAACAACCAAGCCAAAAGATAATAGTGAGTATAATGTTAGCGTTGTCTCGAACGATTCTTGGATTACAGTTCCAGATGATAATATATTACAAACATCGTATATTGAATTGCCAACAACAGCAGGCGATTCGAAGCTTTCGTCAACAGGCAGATTGTACACCATTAAGCTTACTCTATCCAAGAACTACGAATCGGATGCGCATACTGGTATTGTGACAATAACATCAGGCGACTTGTCGCGCAGTGTAGAGATTACACAGTTGGGTTACGACTTCCGTACTGATCCAAATAGAATTGTGCAGATACGAGGACTTGCAGGACTTTCGTCCGATGAGGAAGCCGACTACTTCAAATGGATGGATACCTCGCTTAAGGGCATAAGGCCAGAGGAGAACCAAGGCAGAGTGCGCAACGACGGACTCCACTTCTTTGTGGACAACAATCCTGTTTACTATCTCATACCACATCTTACCGGTGACGACATGAAGTACGACGCCTCGCGAGTGAATGTTGAGGAGATTACCGATGGCGGCAAAAACTTCTACAAGGTGACGCTGGCCGACAATTCGGCTAAAAATTATGAAAGGTGGATTAGTAGTGAGGCTGTCACCATTATGTCCATCACCAACAATAGTACCAATATTACGGTAACCTATCCGGTTTATCATGTAGGATTGTTTGCACAGTTGACAACCAACTATCAGCTTGGCAAGAGCAAGGCTTCGGGATGGCGCTATTATGAGATGGTTGATGTAGAGGCTAAGGTTACTAAAAAAGATGGAACTATCGAGGACAAGATCTACCACATGCTCGACCGCAACCTTGGTGCCACAAACAACGGCTACTATTCTCCTTCCACAACCGCCCTTAAAGACAACATAGGAGCAATAGGTGGCTACTTTAAGATTTCGGAGGCTGATAATTCTAACTCGGCAAAAAAAGATGACCATGTGGTAAATGCTCTGGCAATAGGCAACTTCAAGGTGTGCGACAACATGTGTCTGCAAGGTCTTATAGACAACAACAATAACTTGGCGATAGTAGAGGAGACGACTCATTATGGCGAGGTGTACAACTGTCTGAGAATTAATACGGTAGACAGGGATGTTCCCCAGATATTTATCCCTATGAGCGGATATTATGAGGGCAAGAACGACGAGGACGCGGTTTACAAGGACAGCAATCATGCCAACCTATGGACAAGCTCACGCCTGTCTGACTATCAGGGATTCTCGTCAACCAGTCCTGAGTACGGCTTCTGGTACTTGTACCTCGATGCTTTCGGCAAGAGCCTTAACTTGTCAAACTACCGATTTGTGTCGGGTTCGTCTGGAAAGAACAAGGGGCGATACCGTGCCATGCCAGTAAGACTGGTGGCAGAATAAAACAAGAGTAGGAGGGTATGGCATCCTTGCCATACCCTCCCACAATATGTAAAGCATTATTCCAATATCGCTGACCCGGCTCCCGTTGTCAATGATGTGAAATTTTGTTTCAATCTAATATCTTCCTTTTGGGATGGTTTATTAGACTAACGTATAAGGTATAGAATTATGAACGGTTATTAACTGTTTTTAAGTGTAATGTATCTAACAGTTCTCTTTAAAAATCGTATTTTTGCCATCAACAAAGACAAATGGTATTTCCGATAACAATAAGTGTGATATGTTATGAAGAAACTAATAGCTTTTTTAATATTCTTGTTGGCAGCAATGCAGGGGGCAACGGCGCAAGAAGTGCTGGGGCAGCAAATACCATTGCCTTTAGCTGATGACTATAAAAATACGGAGTTCCATCCTGTTGCGCCTTCCTACTCGGACATTCTAATGATGAAGGCGTTGTCTTCTTCCGAACTTCTTGCCATGCCTAAAACACCACTTACGCCTATGCCGTTCGCTACAGAGCCACCGCTTGCCTACAAATATGACGCAAGCCATTCAGGGGCGATGTCGACAAAGATTTCAAAAGACTTGAAGTTTACTGCCGTTGGGACATACCGCAGTTACATAGGACTGATGGATGTGCAGTCGGTAAGTGGCAACATGCAATATAGCTTTGGAGCTATTAATATGCAGGGTGCGCTTATTGCCAACCGCTATCACTACCATAGGGGCATCATCTCGCAATACGGCATATCGGGGCAGATAGTCTATAGCTTCAACCCAAATCTTTCAGCCACCATCTTCGGCACCTATTATAATACCAATCCGTTCATCAGTATGGCGGCATTCCCATTCGTGCCTACAACAAGCTATGGTGGATATATGACCGTTGGCAACAACAGCTTCTATATGAACCTTGGCGTCGAACGCCGCTACAATACGTTCGAACACAAAATGGAGACTGTGCCTATCATTTCTCCTGCTTTCAAGATATCAAATAAAGTAACCGTTGAACTGCCATTGGGCGACCTTGTGAAGCATGTTGTTGAGGATGTGGTTATGAGAAATCGCTGAACAGTGGGTTGATAGTATAAACAAGCTATTCCTATTTTGCTCAATATGAATGAGTGAAGTCTGTCTTCCTCCTACAGCGTGAACTTATATCCCGCCGTAATATACACAGCATGGTTGCGTGCCGAAGGTGAGTCGACCGTGGTGACCCAAGGGTCGTTTGACTTCAGGTTAATGGCCTTTCTGAATTCGAAGCAATATGAGGCGTCGAGGGTGATGTGCCGCCATTCATAGCTCAGGCCAAAGGGAATGCCTGCCACGATGTTGCGGAAGATGCTGCTCACACTCTCCGACTTCTTCTCCTTGTACGTCTCCCATAGATACATTGATGATGTGCCGTCGCCGAGATTCATGGTGCGTATGCTTTGTATGGTAATCTTATCCTTTGCCGAGACGAGCAAGCCAGCCTGCACACCGATATGGGCAGCCAGTCCTTTCACGCTCGGGAAGTAAGCCTTTATCTGCAGAGGCACGGATACGTAAGTCACATCAAGCTTTTCATTTGCAGATGCGTATTTCTCTTTCTGCTCCTTGAATCTGGTGCCTATAAGACTGAAGTCTGCTCCCGTCGTCAGCGAGTAATACTGCGACAGTGGTATCTCCACGCTTGCTCCAAACGTGTATCCTGCTTTCCATTCCTTTGATGCTGTAAGTGCAGAGCCGTCCATTTTGGATATTGTTACGCCAGCATGTGGAGTGATTGACACGCGGCGACCTTCGTTCTGAGCCGATGCCCACATAGGCAGCAGCAACATGACAACGGCTGATATGATATTTCTCATAGTGTTCATTTTCTTTTGTAAGTATATATTTCAGTAGTATTACCCTGCTTGCGGGTGAGCTTCATGCTGTCTTCTGCCTTGTCGCTAATGGTCCAGGTTTCTGTATAACCGTATCCGGGTATAATGAGTGCATTGAAGTCTCCTGTTTTAGTTATGCTTTCACCGTCCATTGTGAACCATTGGTCAAAGACAAGATTTCCAAATCTGTCCCATTCACACGTTTTGTGGTTTTCCATGAAAGCAAGGGTGTGGTAGAACTGCGAGTTCCAGCTATCGTCATTCTGGATGTCAATATCCGTGATGCTGTTGCCATCCACAATGTAAGTATAGTGTGTGGTTACCCACTTGCCCAAGATGTATTCGGCCACAGGCGTCTTCATTATCTCGTCAGCTCGCTGCATATCTTCGGGCACGTCTTTCTTCACAAAGTGTTCCACACTATTATTGTTGTCGCCATTGGCAAAGGCAAGCAACGAATTGTTGTTCACGGCATACACATTCCATTTGATTCCTGATGAGAGAATTGTGCAGTTGTTGTCGTTCAACTCCACCTCAGCCGAATGATACTGCACGTAATGATGTTCTGCATCGGTCCATATCTGTGATATGTCGGAGATGTTGCCTTCCTCATCGACGTAGAATCCGCAGCCAGTTTCGTTGTCCAGTTCCCAATAGCCCGTGAAGTCGGTCATGTTGAATCCCGACATCTTCATTCCTTCAAGTTCGCTTATCATCTTGTCGCCATCGCCAGGCAGCGACGTGAGTCTGTAGAAAGGTACCACAGATGTCTTGCCGTTATAGGCGAGATACATCTTTTGGTTGTCGTTTCCTGCCACGGTCACGTTGTAGTATTTGCCGTAGTCTTTTAGTAGTTGCATCTCATAGTGGTTGCCGTTCACACTCCACTTGCCCGTCTTGTATCCCAATTTATAAGGATTGTCTGTGACGCTGGTATACATCCATTCTGTCACAGTCTTGTCATTGTGCACCACAATGCCTTGAATGGCACCGTCGCCATTGATGTCCTCACCGGCTATCTGCCAATAGCCAGTAATGGGCATATTGATATCGGGCGACACTTTCGGTGCTGTGAATGCAGGGTCGTCGCTGCATGATGTCTGCATAACGACGGTGAGCAGGCATAATGAAAGGGTAGTGAAACAAACGTGTTTCATGATTTTGTGTATTTAGTTGTTAATATATTGCAAAACGCTACAAAGGTATAAATTTTATTTCTAATTCGTCAAGCTATCTTAATTTAGTTTCCAGTACCACACAAGTGTTACCTTTTAATGTTCCTTATCCAACTGTTTCAACAAAAACTCCTCCAGCGTCTTTTTGTCGGGTAGTTGAAGCATATATGTAGACACGAAGAGTTGGTTGTCCATACCGGCAAGGGCATACTCGAATGTGAAAGGCTGACGTATCTGCAACTCTGCGGAATCATGGCCTTGCACGGAAGGCAGCGACAACAGTTTGTCGGGATTGGCGCTTATACCAGCCCTAACGTATAGGTTTGTGCTTATCTGACGACGAAGCTCACGAACAGACCAGGTACACTTGATGCACTCCTGCTCGTAGAAGTAGCGGGCGAGAGGGTCAGACACTTTCATTATTTCATACATATGAGAATAAGAAAGTTTCGAAATAATGGTTTTTCCAGAAGTTTGGAATTTGCATGACACTGTCGGGCAAATTCCTTTGCTTTGATTATCAATACTTTCTGTGTCTGAAATCTTGTTGGTGGTATCCATATAAGATTTGCATGACATTGATGCACCTTTGTTTATTTGAAAGTTTTCAATAATCTGTGGATACATGCGGTAGAAGTTACGTGCACTTTGAAAAGTGTTACGTGTCATTCCCTTCCTATTCACTCTCTCCTCCAACTTCTTCAGCAACTTCGCCCCATACTCAGCCCTATCCTTACCGTGCTGTTCATATTCCACGATGTAATATCCTATGAGCCAGTTGCGCATTGTCTGCATACGGTTTATCGCTTTTACAGCAGAAGACAGAGCAGCGTCGTGAGTTGTCTGAATTATGGAAGTCAAGTCGCCAAAGGAATGAAGCGTGTTGCTCCAATCCTCAAAAGGAAGTTCCATGCCGTCATGGGTGTATGTTGATATTTCTTTCGCCATAATTTAGTTGTTTTATAAATGTGTACAAAGATACATAAAGCAACCCATAATCCCTCATATAGTCTAATAAAAAAATCATAGAATTTAGGTATTGTGTAGAAGTAGAAATTGGGCTAATTTTGCAGCGGTGATAAAACCAAAACTTTAACCATAAATTTCTAAATAAAAACAACTGAAGATTATGAAGAAGACAGTAATCATCTATGGCACAAGTACAGGTACTTGTGAAGACCTGGCTGGCAGAATAGGAGCCAAACTGGGCGTGGACAACATTATCAACGTCACCGACCTTGACGACAGCGTTATTGCCAACAACGACAACCTTATTCTCGGTACATCAACATGGGGCGCAGGCGAAGTGCAGGACGACTGGTATGATGGACTGAAGACGCTTAAGAATGCCAATCTTGAAGGCAAGACAGTAGCTCTTTTCGGCTGCGGCGACTCTGAGTCTTATCCAGACACTTTCGTGGGCGGAATGGCTGAGATATACAATGCTGTGAAGAAGGCTGGTGCCAACGTTATTGGAGCCGTGCCTACCGAAGGCTATACGTTCGACGATTCGGAATCGGTTGTTGACGGTAAGTTCGTGGGCTTGGCTCTCGACGAAGTAAACGAGGACAACAAAACCGATGAGCGCATCGACGCCTGGGTGGCTGAAATACAGCCCGGTCTTTAATCATTAATAATTGTTCTTACTCTCACATTTTTTATAACTCAAGTTTTCAATCATGCAGCAATCCACAGCATTACCCATAGACATGAAGGTTCTGATGAACCATATCTACGAATATCAGAAGGGAGTGCGCCGTATGGTGCTCTTCACTTTTAATAAGAAATATGAGGACTTTGCCATACGTAGACTGGAAAGCCAAAACATCAAATACGTCATCCAGCCAGTTGGCAACGACCGTCTGAACCTATACTTCGGCAGGGAGGAGTGTCTCAATGCAATACGAATGATTGTGACACGTCCCCTCAACCAGCTCACTCCCGAAGAGGATTTCATGCTCGGCGCAATGCTTGGCTATGACATCTGTGCGCAGTGTGAGAGATATTGTGAGCGTAAGGACAAATGCAAATGCAATTGTAACTGCAACTGATTTAAGTGTTCAGAAACTCTTTTATTTGTGGAAGGAGTGACAAAGCTTTTTTCACTCCTGCTTCATACACCCTCCTCATCTTGTCCTCTTTAAGACTGAGTCTGCCAATGTCAAGTTTTTCGTCGGGACAGATGAGGAATGTGTTGCCCTTCTTAAATTCAGAGTGGATATAATCCAGTTGGTCGTTGTACATGATATGTCGTATTGACATCAGTTCCGCCACTTTGGGATAATCCTTCAAGAACATCTTCATTGCCAGTCCTACATGCGCCTTCTTCTTGTAGTAGTCGGCTGGCTGTGTCAGGATAACCACATTCCTTCTATATCCTTTAGATTGAATGAACTTCAAGGGTATGCTGTCGGTTATTCCTCCGTCAAGATAATGCCGCCCGTCTATCTCCACCGGACGCGCAAACACCGGCATTGAGGCAGAAGCCTGCATCCATCTGAGTCCTATTCCGTCGGCATCGTCTATCTCATGATATACGGGCCGACCCTCGTCTATATCTGTACACACGGCATAGAACCTCATAGGATTCTCCCGGTAAGCCTGAAAATCCATCGGGTCGTACTTGTATGGCAGCAGATGATAGGAGAAATGCTCATTGACATAATTGCCAGTACGGAACAACGACCTCCAGCTCATATACTCCGGATTGTCCTTGTATCTGATGTTATATCTTAGTGCTCTGCCAGGCTGGTTCGACTTGTAGTTGCAGCCGAACAATACTCCAGCCGAAACGCCTACAGCAGCATCAAACTTGATGCCGTTCTGCATAAAGACATCAAGCACTCCACTTGTGAACATGGCCCTCAAACCTCCGCCTTCAAGAACAAGACCTATGGAAGACGCAGAGGTTGGTGTGGTGTTATATTCCTTTGTCATCATTTTATTCTTCCTTCGTTTTATTTAGATGCCCACAAAGTTATAGAAAATTATTTACAATCCACAATATTTTTCCTTTTAGGGATTTAACTAAAGGTGCTCCGAATGACGGCTCCCCATATTTCAGTTAAAGTTCACAAAGTTGTGGTCCACAACTTTGTGAACTTTGTTTTTTTCATTAACTTTGCAATAGTAATAATGACTGAAGGTTAT
>OBCQ01000224.1_pt1 | contig 16545 bp, 10 predicted proteins | sample 1517991 | NCBI WGS metagenome assembly OBCQ01 (sample SAMN03418263, study PRJEB22391) | human gut metagenome | biome: human-gut; feature: organic feature; material: feces | host: Homo sapiens | place: Tanzania | collected 2013-01
AAAAAAGGCAAATGGCAAATTTTGCACGTTACCAAAATTTGCCATTTGATTTTTCTGCCCTGAGGGTGTCGATCTGTGAATGTCTAAAGGGATTGGTACACGAGAAGCCTCTCTGCGGTACCAAGTGCTCTAAATAATGCCTTGGGTACGTATAACTGCTTTCTGGTGTACCAAACCTCTATAATAAGGTCTATGGTACACGAGAGGGCTTTCTGGGGAACAAACTTAATTTATTTTGTCAAAATTATTCTACTAAAATAATTTCGGCAGAATAATTTTTTGTTATATTTGCCGTAGATGGGATTAACTATGGACAATTATATCAATCCGTTCTTTGTCGCGGGAAGGATTCCTCCAGAATTTTTCTGTGACAGGGACACAGAAACCAAGCGGTTGACGGGCTGCATATTAAATGGGGAAAATGTCGTTCTGACCTCTCCGAGGAGGGTCGGGAAGACGGAGCTTATTTATCATTGCTTTGATGAAGAGAGGCTGAAAGACAAGTTTTTCGTGATATTCGTGGATATTCTTCACACCTCCAGTCTGAGGGAACTTATAATGGAGTTCGGAAATGGGGTTTTCAAGAAGGTCGCGAGGCATAGTGACAAACTTATGAAGTCTTTCGCTTCGACTCTAAGGTCGCTTCAAGGGAGTTTTGGATTTGATCCGGTGAGTGGAAAGCCGACATTCAACGTCCGTCTGGGGGATATTACCGCTCCTGAATATACCATTGAGGAGATATTCGAATATTTGGAGAAGGCGGACAGGCGCTGCATTGTTGTTATCGATGAGTTCCAGCAGGTTGTGAAATACCGCGAGAAAGGTGTGGAGGCATTGCTGAGGGCGAATATTCAGCGCTCTTCCAACTCTAATTTTATCTTTTCCGGCAGTGAGAGGAGGATAATGGATCAGATGTTTCTGGACTCAAAGAGGCCGTTTTACCAGAGTGCGACCAATTTGAGTATGGATCCGATTGACAGGGGTGTTTATGCTCGGTTTGCACGGGGTCTGTTCGCAAGGTATGGAAAGACAGTTACGGAAGAGGGAATCCACAAAGCGTACGATATGTTTGAGGGAATAACCGCCTACGTGCAGAGAATAATGCACGATGCGTTTACGGAGACGGTTACAGGTGGAACCGCGGATGTCGATCTTGTGGACAATATGACGGACCGCTTTATCGAGGAGAGTTCCAGACGCATCCGGGAGCAACTTTCGGTAATAACGGAGCAACAGAAAGAATTGCTGTATGCAATTCATTCAGAAGGTATTGCTAAAGGGTTGACGGCTTCGGCGTTTGTGAAAAGACACAGACTGAAGTCCGCAAGCTCCGTCCAGTCCGCGACCAAACAGCTCCTTGAGATGGATCTTATTACAAAAGAGGGCAATGAATATACTCTCTCGGATCCATTGCTGAAACTTTGGCTTACACGTGAAATCCAATAATATTAAGTGTTGCAATGGAAAATCATAATTCTTTATTAAGAAAGAAGAAACATTCAAAATGGTTGCGAGGATGGAGATTGGCCTTGTTGATTACTTTGTTTGTTGCCATAATTGTGTTTATCTTTTCATATATCTTTATTCCTGTGTTTAGAGACACCATTATAGATGTAATAGGATTTATCTTTGCGTTACCATTTGGGATAATTATGTTTCTTGCATATTTTGATGATATGATTGCAAGAAGGTAAGATGTTTTAAGTATTCAGAATTATAATAGTTATGAAAAAAATGTTTTTGACCCTCCTTCTTGGAGGAATGACGCTTTCGGCGGTCGGTGAGCCTTTTATGGTCGCTGAGCCTGCCGAAGCGACGGTAGCATCGGGTACAAAGGTCACTTCGATGGTCGCTGAGCCTTGTCGAACCACAAGCTCAGTGACCGACGAGGCGAGGCTGTTGAGGTTCCCGGCGACGAACGGGACGGATGTGGTGTTCTCTTACGCCGGCGACCTGTTCACGGCACCGCTTGGCGGAGGCGAGGCACGCCGACTGACCTCCCACATCGGCTACGAGATGTTCGCGCACTACTCACCGGATGGCAAGACGATCGCCTTCACCGGTGAATATGACGGCAACCGTGAGGTTTACATCATCCCGGCGAAAGGCGGCGAGCCTGTCCGTCTGACCTACACGGCCACCAACGGACGTGACGACCTCGGTGACAGGATGGGACCTAACAACATCGTAATGGGATGGACACCTGACGGAAAGAACATCATATTCAGAAACCGCACTGGCGATGGCTTTTCCGGCAAGCTTTGGACGGTTTCCGTGAACGGCGGGATGCCTCAGGAGATTCCGCTTCCGGAAGGAGGTTTCTGCTCCTATTCGCCTGACGGAAAGAAACTTGCTTACAACCGGGTGATGAGAGAGTTCAGGACCTGGAAATATTACCGTGGCGGAATGGCCGACGAGATCTGGATCTACGACGGCAGGAAGGTCGAGAAGATCACCGACAACCCGGCACAGGACATCTTCCCGATGTGGGTAGGCGACGAGATCTATTTCGCGTCCGACCGTGACATGACGATGAACCTATTCGTTTACAACACGAAGACCAAGGCCACGGCCAAGGTGACATCATTCGATGACTATGACGTGAAGTTCCCGAGCACGAACGGCAGACTCGTTGTGTTCGAGAAGGGAGGCTACCTCTATAAGCTGGATCCGGCCACAAAGGCGACCGAGCGGATCCACATCACCCTTGGCTCCGACCTTGTCTATGCCCGTGCCGAGAGGATGAATGTCGGCAAGAAAGGCCGCTCTTCGTTCAGCCTTTCCCCAGATGGCAAGAGAATGGCCATCACAGCCCGCGGAGAGGTCTTCGATGTGCCTGTCGGAAAGGGAATCACGAGGAACATCACCAAGACCCCTGGCTCGAACGAGCGCAGCGCCGACTGGAGTCCTGACGGAAAGTACATCGCCTTCATAGGTGACGGAACAGGGGAGACCGAGGTCTACCTCTACGATGTCGCCGCCGGTGGCGAGCCTGTCCAGGTCACCAAGGACAACGACACCTACATCCGTGACCTCCAATGGAGTCCGGACAGCAAGCACATCCTTTACACCGACAGAAAGAACCGCATCGTTGAGGTCGATCCGTTCGCCAAAACCAAACGGACTGTTCTTCAATGCCCGGAGCAGGAACTCAGGGATGTTGAATATTCCCCTGACAGCAAATGGCTTACCTACAGCCGCCCTGCCCCGAACAAGATGAGCGTGGTCTGTGTCTATAACCTCGCTTCCGCCAAGGAATATCCTGTCACGGAGAAATGGTACGATTCAAGCTCACCGACCTTCTCCACTGATGGCAAGTACTTGATATTCACTTCTGACAGGGATTTCCGTCCGATCTACAGCTGGATCGAGTGGAACTTCGCTTACACTGACAGAAGCGGAGTTTATATGACGATGCTCGCAGCCGGCACACCTTCGCCGCTGCTCCCGACTGACAGCGAGTCCGCCGTGGCTTCAGACGCTTCTGAATCAGAAGATGTTTCCGCACCGGCTGAGGCTGACAAGAAACCGGCCAAAGGCGGCAAGGCTTCCAAAGACCAGAAGGACGCTAAGGCTTCGGGCAAGAAATCCGTGGATGTGAAGATTGACGTGGACGGTCTTCTTGACAGAACCATCAAGCTCCCGGTCGGAGGTTCACAATCCTGTTTCAGCGACGGCAAGAAACTGTGGTACAGGGACGGTCGTGGCACACAGGTGTTTGATTTCGAGACCGGCAAGTTCGAGCAGTGTTCCGAAGGAATGATCTTCTACCGTCCGGGCGACAAGAAGGCTCTCTCGACCGCCAAAGGCAAGTGGACAGCCGTCAACTTCCCGTCCGCGAAAGTCGGCGGAGGCGAGGCAATCGACCTTGATAACATGTACACAACCGTTGACTACGCTCAGGAGTGGCCACAGATCTTCGATGAGGTTTGGAGAGCCTTCCGCGACGGCTATTATCTTGAGAATATGCACGGACGCGACTGGAAAGCCGTCAAGGAAAAGTATGCCGCCCTTCTGCCTTATGTCAAGACTCGCCTCGATCTCAACTATGTGATAGGCGGGATGATCGGTGAGGTGGGCAGCGGCCATGCCTATGTGAATCCGGGCGATTATCCTAAGCCGGAGCGCATTCCGATGGGACTTCTTGGAGCCAAGATGAGCAAGGGCAGGAACGGCTATTTCAGAATTGACCACATCTATTCGGGAGCCGTCTACAGGCCTGAGCTTCGTTCGCCGTTGACCGAGCCAGGAATGAATATTTCCGAGGGCGACTTCATCACGGCCATTGACGGTCAGCCGCTTAAGGATGTGGACAACATCTACAGGCTTCTCGTCGGCAAGGCCGGCGAACTCGTCGAGTTGACGGTCAGCAAGTCAGCCGCCGAGGGAGGCCGCAAGGTCGTTGTCAAGCCTATCGCCGATGAATATCCTCTTGAGCACTACGAGTGGGTGATGAGGAACATCCGCACCGTCGAGGAGAAATCCGGCGGCAAGGTCGGCTACATCTACATTCCTGACATGGGGCCGGAGGGATTGAACGAGTTCGCCCGCTGGTACTATCCTCAGCTTGACAAGGAGGCCCTCATCATCGACGACCGGGCCAACGGTGGCGGAAACATCTCACCGATGGTCATCGAAAGGCTTCTCCGCAAGGTTTACAGGATGACGATGTACAGGAACTCCAACCAGAACGGAACCATCCCGGAAGGGACCCACACGGGCCCTAAGGTGCTGCTGATCAATAAATATTCAGCCTCGGACGGTGACCTCTTCCCGTGGAGCTTCAAGGCCAACAACCTCGGAACCGTGATCGGGACGAGAACCTGGGGCGGCATCGTGGGCATCAGCGGCTCACTGCCTTACATGGACGGAACCGACGTGCGCGTGCCGTTCTTCACGAACTACGACGCGGCGACGGGACAGTGGATCGTCGAGAACCACGGTGTCGATCCGGACATCCTGCTGGACAATGACCCGGTCAAGGAATATGCCGGTGAGGATCAGCAGCTTAACAAGGCCATCGAGACCGCTCTCCAGCAGATCAAGGACCGCAAGCCGCTCCCTGAGACCCCGGCTCCACGCACCTTCAAGGATCTCGGACTTCCGGAGATCAAATAGTTGGCATAATAGACTCTTTATGAACAGTTGGTACACTTCGACAAGCTCGGTGGCCAACTGTTTTTTGTTCCATTACACTCGTGGTTGGCGGACTGCAACTGATGGTTGTAAAGCAATTACTGGATAAATTGATATTTTCGCAGCATGAGACTATTCGGTATATTCAATACAATCATTGTGTTAGCGGCTGTCATGGCTGCGTTTTCTTCTTGTGCGGATGAGGACGCTGATTGTGCGTTGGATGCTGCTGAAAGCGTCATTTGGACCAGACCGGACAGCGCACTGTCCGAGATTGAGTCAATTGACACATTGTCATTGCAGACCAAGGCACGGAAAGCAAGATGTTCGTTGCTGCTTACCATGGCGTTGGACAGGAACAACATTGACACTGCGAGGATGAGTGTCCTCCGCCCTGCCTTGCGTTACTATGAACGGCATGGCACGGACGATGACAAAATGAAAGTGTCCTATTATCAGGCTGTCATCCAGATGAATGCTGGTGATTACCAGCAAGCCGTAGGGAGCCTTTTAAAGTCTAAGGAATACTCTTTGGGCTCAGACAACTTCTTGTTTCGTGGCTTGATTTCCTCTGCGCTTTCCGATGTGTACGCGAAGAATTTCAACTACAGTGAGAAAATCAAACATGCAAGGGATGCCTGTGGCTTCTTCCGTCACGCGAAAGACACCTTGCGTTACTGGAACACGCTTGGATGGTTGGCCGGCTATTATGCTGACAGTGGAGACTGGGCGAAATCAGACAGTCTGTATGCGGAGTTTCTGTCAATCCCTTGTCAGGATTCCCTGTCGATGGCACGTCATCTGTTGAACATGGCCAAGGTCCGCATGAGAAGGCCTGATGTTGATCCTCGGGATGGCGTCGAGATATTCAGAAAAGCAGTTGATGAATATAAGGGAAGACCTTCCTTGACTGATTATTGCGTCTATGCCTACGCTCTGGAAATGTCTGGTGAGCCTGAAGTGGCGGATGGCATATTCTCTCAGGTCGAGTCTTTGGGGCTGGATGCGAAACACATCGATGTCTGGCGGTATCGGGTGCTGAAACATAGAGGTGGGCTCAAAGATGCTTTGAATATGCTTGAGCGATTGATCGGAGCCCAGGATTCGGTGATCATCTCAACATTGAACCAATCTGTGGTTCAGGCGCAAGCTGATTATTTTCATGCGAAGTCAGAACTCGCCGAAAAGAGCCGAAGACTTCAGATGTTGGCCAAATGGATCATTGTCTTGTTGGCGGTGATTGTTTTTCTGGGTCTGTCCGCCGCCTATTTATTCAGCAAGAGAAAATGGTTAAGACGCATGGGTGAGATGTCCGCGATAAATGACATTGTCTGTCGTAGCCTGGCCGAGGAGCAGGATGTCTCATCGGCCAAGGATGTGGCTTTGAGTAATTTGAGAAGAAAATACGTGCGGACTTTCAAGCGCCAGTACAGCCAGTTGAATGATTTGTGCGCCGAGTATTGGGAAGCCGTCGGCAGTGGCAGGGAGAAGGATCGGATCTACTTGAAAGTCAAAAGGATTGTCAGCGTGATCGATGGGTGTAACCAGCAGAAACTGGAACGGATGATCGACGAGAATCTGAATGGAATCATGAGAAAATTGCGTTCCGATCTGCCTGACGCGACTGACAATGATTTCCGTTTCATAGCTTTGAACATCCTTGGATTTGACGCCAAGACAATTGCGAGGGTGATGGGTTACGCGGTGCAGAGCGTCTATACAAAACGAGTAAGATTGCGTTCTTGGATTTCTGGCTTGGATTCCGAGAACAAGGATTTTTATCTTGATTTTATAGGCTGATTGACGCAAACTTTTGATGGTCAATGCGTTGAATTTTTAGCAGAAGGAATCATCTTCCGTAATTGCTTGAAACAGAGTGTATTGGAAGGCGCTGTTTAGAACCAGGATTTTAACGCCTTGGTAATCGCTTGATATTCAGTCTTGTGCGGCTTGGCGCTGTTAATACTTATTTCCATTGTGGTTACTTTCTTTCTTACGAACTTTGCAAGCGAAACATTTAAAGAACCAATTACGATGAGAAAAATTCTTTTTGCGCTGTCAACGCTGACTCTCGCGAGTCAAGTGTACTCACAAGACAACACGGTTGTCGTGATCCGTATTTTTGAGGACATCGTTCCAGAGACCAGGACAAACCGTTCCATGGCCTTAAGCCCGATTGAATGTCGTTACCACACCATGATGGGCACCCTTGAGCTGTCGTTCCTGTCCAATCTTGGATCGGTGACGGTGATTCTGGACAATCTGACCACTGGTGAGACCTGTGATTATTCAGGAAACAGTGCCGTCGGCATGATGACAATGCCTGTGGCGTCAAACTCCTGCTACACCATGAGCATCATCACCGAAAGCGGCCGCTCTTTCAGGGCCTCGTTCCTGACCAGTGATGTTTACGAGGACGAATAGTCCGTGATAACCAACTAACCATTATTGTTTTCATCAATCAACCACCATGGATGCGGTAATGAATTATCGCATCCATGTTTCAATGGTTTCAGGCGTGGCTGTTATTTCGTAATATGAAGCTTTGCGATGACGCGGTCCCGTTGCTTACTTCTCCGGCTGAATATTCCTTGACCACATTGCTGTCTGCATTCACCAGCGCGAAGCGTTGTGGTAAAAATGTTAAGGCTGAATATTCCTTGACCACATTGCTGTCTGCATTCACCTTATGGCCGGTGCGTCCGATCACGATGGAAGCCAAGATGCCAAGGTCAAGATTGTGGTAATTTGTCTGTTCATAACAAAAAGTTTTCGGTTCTCGGCTGTCCTGCAGAGATAGTGTTTTTCTCGGGATTTATGTCTAACTTAGGAATATTAGCGATGCGTTAACTTTCGCATCGATGTTTGTCACTTATTGGTGTTCCAGGTGTGAAAAACTCCGCACACCTAAAACCTCATCCTCTTGACAGTGAGTGAGTTGGTGTTCCAGGTGCGAGCATATTCACACACCTGAGAGTCGGTAGCTTCGCCGGCATGCTCTTCTCAATCCTCGCCGTGATCTTCATCCTCCCGGTTTTCTGTGTCAAGCGCAAAATGAGATAAAGGTACTTCCCGCCCCTAACCGGTATGTCCCGACAATAATGTCCACCGAAACGGCATTCTACCGGAGAAACTTTGTAATATCATCGGTTTGTCCGGGAAAGAGGACTTCTGCCGGACAAAACTCATTCGACAAAACTCATTGGAAGAAAAATTTGCAGTCTGAAAGGTTTTGCGTAAATTTACAAGATTTGTTTTTAACAGGTTTCGGAACGACTATGGGAGGCGGAAAGAAAGTGATAATATTCGCTGGCCTTGGTGGGCTGGCGATCGGTGTGTGCGCCATGCTGGCGGTCGGAGGGGCGATGAGCCGCACTTCCACCAATGAGTATTGCATGAGCTGCCACTACCACGAGCAGGCTGACGCGGACTGGAAGAAGTCCGAGCACTACAACAGCGAGAGCGGTGTGGTGACGGATTGCGCCTCCTGCCATCTTCCTCCGAAAGAGAACGGCTACCTTCGGTACTACATGATCAAGGCCAGGATGGGAGCCAAGGATCTGTGGGCCAAGATGACCAAGGATAAGGACGAAATCAATTGGGACTCAAAAAGAACCCTTGAGCACGGATCAAAAATCGTTTACAACGAATCCTGCGAGAAATGTCACGTCAATCTTTTCCCGACCGGAATCACGGATGACGGCATCACTGCTCATCTCTACTATGAGGAGAACGCCAGGAAACTGAATCTCCAGTGCATCAGCTGCCATCTGAACACCGGCCACGACATGCCGGGCTACGAACATAAGAGGCTGGAAGGCAAGGTGATGGACACGGGAGGCGGTGAAAAGTACGACAGCGTGGCTGTGGTGGCTTCATTCGCGAACTTCACGGAAACGGTTCCCGGTACGACAGCCGCGATCAGGATGGTCGCTGTTCCGGGAGGCGAGTTCACGATCGGGAGTCCGGACAACGAGCCGTTCCGCTCGGCGGACGAAGGACCTCGGAAAAAAGTGAGAATATCTCCGTTCTTCATGGGCGAGGTCGAGGTGACCTGGCATCAGTTCTGGGCTTTTTACAACGAAACAATGTCAGAGGGCAGAACCCCGCCGGAGAAAATCTTCGCCAACAACAACCGTCCGGATGTGGACGCGGTCAGCGGTCCGACCCCACCGTTCGGATTCCCGGACCAGGGCTGGGGAATGGGCGAGAGGCCGGCGATCACGATGACCCACTATGCGGCGGAAACCTTCTGCCAGTGGCTTTCGCTCAAGACGGGACGCAACTACCGTCTCCCGACCGAGGCGGAATGGGAATATGCGGCCCGTGGCGGCACCCAGACCCCGTACTTCTTCGAAGGAAGTCCGAAAAAATATTCAAAAGAAACATTCTGGAACAGGCTGTTCGGGGCTGACACCACCTCGATCGCAAGTTATGTGGTATATTCGGAGGACAGTTTCGGCAAGACTCAGGAACCTTCCGAGGTGAAGGCCAATCCGTTCGGGCTTAAGAATATGCTGGGCAACGTCATGGAATATTGCTCCGACCGGTATGCCGCTGACGCATATTCAAAGATTGCTGATGGCGCATTGGATCCGAAGGGTCCGGAGAGTGGTGAGGAATTTGTAGTCCGTGGCGGTGCGTATTCAGATGACGCGTCGCAGGTTCGCTGCGCCGCGAGAAACCATACGCGTAATGAAGACTGGCTCCGCACCGACCCGCAGAATCCGAAGAGTATCTGGTGGTATTCCGACATCAAGGGTATCGGTTTCAGAGTTGTGTGTGACGTGCCCGAAGGAATTCCTGTTAATAATTAAATAACATAAAGACTATTAATAAAATGAGCAACAAAATGGACAGAAGATCCTTTCTTGGTAAAAGCGCCAAGATCGGTGTAGGTCTGGTAGGCGGCAGCGTTCTGCTTTCCGCCTGCGCCAATGGTGACAAATCCGGTAAGATGACTCCCCTCAGGCAGCCGGGCGAGTACTATGTGCCCGAGCTTCCTGACAAGGCCATCGACGGAAAGGAACTTAAGGTCGGCGTGATCGGTTGCGGCGGCCGTGGAAGCGGAGCCGTTGAGGATCTGCTGAATGCCGCAGACGGAATCAAGGTCACGGCCTTGGGTGATGTCTTTGCTGATCGCCTGACCGGCCTTCGCGAAAACCTCAAGACCAAATGGAATCAGGAAGTTCCTGAAGATCACTGCTTCACAGGCTTCGATGCCTACAAGCAGGTCATTGATTCCGGTGTGGACATGGTGATTGTCGCCACTCCGCCGGTCTTCCGTCCGGCTCACTTCCAGTACGCCACCGAGAAGGGCGTTCACTCGTTTCTTGAGAAGCCTATCGCTGTGGACGCCAAGGGCTATCGTCTGATCATGGCGACGGCGAAACAGGCTGAGGCCAAGGGGCTTAGCGTGGTGACCGGAACCCAGCGCCACCATCAGAGACCTTACGTGGAGTCTTTCAAGAAGATCCAGGAAGGAATGATCGGCGAGATCACCGGCGGCAACGTCTACTGGAATCAGGGAATGCTTTGGTACAAGGAGCGTCAGCAGGGCTGGAGCGACATGGAGTGGATGATCCGTGACTGGGTCAACTGGAAGTGGCTCTCAGGCGACCACATCGTCGAGCAGCATGTCCACAACATCGATGTGTTCAACTGGATGATCGGTAAGCACCCTATCAAGGCGACCGGTTTCGGCAGCCGTCAGCGCCGTGTCACCGGCGACCAGTACGACAACTTCAGCATTGACTTTGAATATGAGAACGGTGTCCATCTGCACAGTATGTCGCGTCAGATCGACGGTTGCTCGACCAACATCGGCGAATGTGTCCACGGAACGAAGGGCTACTGGAGCTCGGCGGATTTCGCCATCCGTGATCTTCAGGGCAATGTCCTCTGGCAGTTTGACTTCGAGGCGGAGAAGGCTCAGTACAAGCAGACCAATCCGTACGTGCTTGAGCATGTGGATTGGGTGAACCACATCCGTAAGGGTGAGGCTCATGTGGAGGCCGGCGAGTGTGGCGTCTCTTCTCTCTGCGGCGTTATGGGCCGTGAGTCTGCCTACACCGGCAACACCATCACCTGGGACGAGATCAGCGCCGCCGCTCTGGATTACCTTCCGGAGAAGCTTGAGCTTGGCAAGATGGACATGAGCAAGTACACTGTCCCGGTCCCTGGAACTGGAAAGTAAGGATCTTGCGTCAATAATTGCCATTTTAAGAGGGTGACTAAAGAAGCTGTTTTTGGTCACCCCTTTTTGATGTGTCGGGAATATATCGATTATTTAATTGGTTTGCTAATAATCTGCTATTTTTATTTAATGAATTAAACAAAATTCACGATCGTGTAATGCGTACAAATGTCAGTTTGACATAGTTTACCCGAAAGAAGTGATATTTTCAGTTTTTAATTGTATCTTCGCCATATCTGCGAACAAGTAATTTAACAAGAAATATATGAACAGAAGACATTTTCTTTCGTCAGCGGCGTTCGGATCAGCTGCCTTGGCCGCGGCCTCTATGCTGCCGGGATGTGCCACTGCATTGGACAAGAAGAAGTGCGTGCCACGTCTTGAGCTGAAGCTCTCGTTTCAGGAAGGAATTGCCCCGGGAAAGAATCTGGGCGAGCAGCTGGATTTCATGGAAGACCTGGAGGTGCGTGGTTTCGAGCCTAACGGACGGAACCTTCCTGCCCGCGTCAATGAGATTCGTAACGCCCTCAGCGGACGTGACATCGAGGTCTCTGCCATCTGCGCCGGATTCGACGGCTTCATCCTGGCCGAAGACCCGGCGGTCAAGGCGTCGTTCGACAAATCGATGCGCGAGATCGTGGCCGCTGCAGGTGAACTCGGCTCGGTGGGAGTCATAATGGTCCCGGCTTTCAACGGCCAGACTCCGTGCAGACCCCACACCCTGGACACCCGCAACTACCTCTGCGAGCAGCTCCACGACCTCGGAGAGTTCGCCCTTGAGCACGGCACGACCGTGATTCTTGAGCCATTGAACAGAAGGGAGGCCTTCTATCTCCGTCAGGTTGCCGACGCCGCCGCGATCGTCCGCGATTCCGACAGCAAGGGCGTGAAGGTGATGGGTGATTTCTGGCACATGTCCGAGGAGACCTCCGACTACGGCGCGCTGACATCAGCCGGCATCGAGTACCTCCAGCACGTCCACATCGCCAGCCGTGGCCGCAGACTGATGCCAGGAGAGGACGGCGCGAAGGACGACTACAAGTCCGGATTCCGGGCGCTCCAGCACATGGACTACAAGAACTATGTCAGTTTCGAGTGCGGCACTGCCGGAGACCGTGCCAAGACCGTGAGGGAAGCCGTCAAACTCCTGTCGGATCAATGGTATAGTCTGTAATGGTTGTCGCAGGTCATACGTTCGGGCTGTTGGCGGCCCTGCTCTATGTCTGTCTTCTGGTGGTCATATATGTTTTGCGTGACCGCTGGCCGCTGTTCAGGCATCTGGCCGGACGGAAAGCCTGCCTGACCTCGATCTCAATCGTGCTGTTCCTGCTGCTCGTCTTCGGGCTTGTACCGCAGGACGGGGGCAGGGACGGTTTTTTCGGCGTTCTCGGTTTCAGGAATATGAGCCGGTCGCCGATCTTCATCCTCGCGTTGCTTCTTTTGGCGACAAGCGTCACACTGAACACGATCGAGGATATTCATAGATTCAGCAAGCATCGCCTCGGGGTGACCTGCGCCCATCTGGGGCTGTCGGTGATTCTGATCGCCGGACTTTTCGGCTCCGGCGGTACCGTCCGGACGGTTATGATCGCGATGCCGAATGTCCCGGACCATCAAGCGCGGAACGAAGTCACTTATGGATATGTCAAACTCCCTTTCGAGCTGACACTCAGGGATTTCTCTGTTTATGAATATTCTTCCGAGGTCACATTGACCCTTCCTGACGGCCGCTCATCAGAGATCAAAATCGCTGTGAACCACCCTGCAAAGGTCGGTTCGTGGTGGATTTACCAGTCGGACTACCTGTCGGACACGGAACGAGGAGAGTTCGCAAGCATATTCAAGTGTGTCTGTTCGCCTTTGTCGGAGGTTTTCCGCATAGCATTGTGGCTGCTGCTTGTCTCCGCCGCGGCGATGGTGTTCTTTGCTGGCTTCAAACCGTCTTTTGGAAAGAAAGGACCATTGTCTGTAAAACTACAAGATGGCGCCGCTCCCTTAGGATGTGAAACTTTCAATGAAAAGGAGGAACGGTTATGAGTTGGGATTCGTTTGTCTGGTTCGCCTTGGCAGCGTCACTGTTCTGGATTTCAGGAGCGATTGTCTCCGTGATTTCCAAACGTAGGCTCCCGGCCGCCGTTCTGACCGGATGCGGCTCTGCCATATTCATGACATTCATTGTCGGGGTCTGGATTTCGCTTGGGCGTCCGCCTCTCCGCACTATGGGGGAGACCCGCCTTTGGTTCAGCCTGTTCCTTTCGCTGATCGGGCTCGTGGTGTATCTTCGTTGGCGTTACCGCTGGGTACTTCCGTTCGGATGCCTGATGGCCGTGATGTTCGCCAGCATCAACATATTCAAGCCAGAGATTCACACTGAGGAACTTATGCCGGCTCTCCGCAGCCCGTGGTTCGTCCCGCACGTCATCGTCTATATGTTCGCCTACGCCGTGATGGGCATCGCCACCATCCTCGCCATCCGTATTCTCTGGCTGACCCGACGTTCAGCCGCGGGATCCGCTCCGGCCCCGGGGGCAACAACTCCTGCCACTGTCGATGCGGCCGCAAGTCCCCTGTCACCGTCCCTTCAAGGCGACCTGCGCCTCTGCGACACCCTGGTGCGCATGGGCTGGGGATTCATCACAATGGGCATAGTGATGGGCGCCCTCTGGGCCAAACAGGCCTGGGGTGACTACTGGACCTGGGATCCTAAGGAAACCTGGGCCGCCGCCACCTGGCTCAGCTATCTTCTGTACATGCATCTCCGCCAAGGACAAGGCCAGGAGCCGGACAAGACCCTGCGCCGCACCATCGTCCTCCTTATCTTCTCCTTCATCCTCCTCCAGATGTGCTGGTGGGGCGTAAACTACCTCCCCTCAGCCCAAGGCTTCAGCCTTCACACCTATTAGTATTCCTGACCTTTAGTGTGCCTTGGAATGAAATGAGGCCTCCGTTCAGAGGCCTGTAGAAAATACCATGGAGGGCAACATGTTGAATATTAATATTTTGATAGATGTTTCTCCTCCCTCATCTGGCGTGGAGTAACTCTGTGTTCTGTCTTGATAACAAAGGCTTTGCCCTCCACGAAGGAAAGAGGGTAGTCTATGGTGCCAGAATGTGGGCTGAATGAAAATCAGGCATATTCAATCATTCTTGGGGAGAATTTGCTAACTTTGCAAGTTGTAGGTCCTCGAGAGAGATGCAGACCGCGTAAGTAGGAATATTCAAAACATATCAATATGTACAGAACACACACATGCGGGGAACTCCGCATTGAGAATGTCGGGCAGAAAGTGACCCTCGCCGGTTGGGTGCAGAGGTCTAGGAAGCTCGGCGGAATGACTTTCATTGACTTGCGTGACCGCTATGGCATCACGCAGCTCGTGCTTGAGGCGGACGCAGACGCAGCTTTGGTGGAGACCGCGACATCGCTTGGCCGTGAATATGTCATCCAGGCCACCGGTGAGGTAGTCGAGCGTCAGAGCAGGAACGCCAGGATGGACACAGGTGACATCGAGATCAAACTTGAGGCGATCAACATCCTCAACAAGTCCGTCACCCCTCCGTTCACCATCGAGGACGAGAGCGACGGCGGCGAGGATCTCCGCGCCAAGTACCGTTATCTGGACCTGAGAAGGAATCCGCTCCAGAAGGCGCTGGCGTTGAGGCACAAGCTTGCCCACGAGGTGCGCAACTACCTTGATGGCCAGGGATTTATGGAGATTGAGACTCCGTACCTGATCAAGTCCACCCCGGAGGGCGCCCGTGACTTCGTGGTCCCTTCAAGGATGAATCAGGGGCAGTTCTACGCCCTGCCGCAGTCTCCTCAGACCTTCAAGCAGCTCCTGATGGTGGCCGGCTACGACCGCTATTTCCAGATCGTCCGCTGCTTCCGTGACGAGGATCTGCGCGCCGACCGTCAGCCGGAGTTCACCCAGATCGACTGTGAGATGTCCTTCGTCGAGCAGGAGGATGTCCTGAATATGTTCGAAGGCATGATGAGGACGATGTTCAAAAACGTCCTCGGAGTTGATATTCCTAACCCTATGCCTCGTATGAGCTGGTACGACGCAATGGACAAGTACGGTTCTGACAAGCCGGATGTCCGTTTCGGAATGACCATTCACGAGATTACAGACAAGGTGAAAGGCAAAGGCTTCTCCGTTCTTGAGGACGCTGCCTACGTCGGAGCCATCGCGGTTCCGGGCGGCGCTGAATACACCCGCAAGCAGATCGATGAGCTGACCGAGTGGGTCAAGAGACCTCAGGTCGGAGCCAAGGGCTTGATCTACATCAAGCTCAACGCCGACGGCTCCGTCAAGTCCTCGATCGACAAGTTCTACTCACCTGACGAGTTGAAAGTCATCGCCGAGGCCGTTGAGGCCAAGACCGGTGACATCGTGTTCGTGATGTCAGGTGACAGCAACCGCAAGGTGCAGACAATGCTTGGCGTTCTGCGTATCGAGATGGGCAACAGGCTCGGCCTTCGTGACCCTAAGGTCTTCGCTCCGCTTTGGATCGTGGACTTCCCGCTTCTTGAGTGGAGCGAGGAGGACGGACGATTCTACGCGATGCACCACCCGTTCACCGCACCGAAGCCTGAGCACATGAACCTGTTCTACAGCGACAAGAAGGAGGATCTCGAAAGGGTTTGCGCCAATGCCTACGACTTCGTGCTGAACGGCACAGAACTCGGTGGCGGTTCCATCCGAATCCATGATGCGGAGGTTCAGAAGAGAATGTTCGAGGTTCTGGGCATCGGTCCAGAGGAGGCTGAATATAAGTTCGGATTCATCATCCACGCCTTCCAGTACGGTGCTCCGCCTCACGGAGGTCTGGCATTTGGTTTCGACCGTGTCTGCACACTGTTCGCCGGCAAGGAGTCCATCCGTGACTTCATCGCCTTCCCGAAGAACAACCAGGGCCGCGATGTGATGATCGATTCCCCGTCCCGGATCGACCAGTCCCAGCTAGACGAGCTCAGTCTGGATCTCCGTCCGCAGCAGGAAAAGTAGTTCCCGTCCTGTCGCCGGGTCTGTCGAAGCGACGTGAAACAAAGCATGAAAGTGTGACCGGATTGTCCTTCGGCCACACTTTCATTTCTATCACACTCGCGCGGTTCATCCCCAAAAGTGTCAACCATTCTCAGGGAAGGTCAGACTACCGGAAAGACAATCCCGGCCTCGGCTGCGTGAAGTTATACATCATTATCAGCACGT
>OBCQ01000228.1_pt1 | contig 16451 bp, 12 predicted proteins | sample 1517991 | NCBI WGS metagenome assembly OBCQ01 (sample SAMN03418263, study PRJEB22391) | human gut metagenome | biome: human-gut; feature: organic feature; material: feces | host: Homo sapiens | place: Tanzania | collected 2013-01
ACAGCCGACAAGCCTGCCGACAGGCCCGCTCCGGGAACGGAAATGCTGCCTGTGATAGACGAAAACGGTATCGTATACGCGCAAGCTTCGCGCGCATGGTGCCATGGCGGGTCAATGCTTCTGCACCCGGTAGTACACCTCCATATACTCAACCGCTACGACCAGCTCTATCTCCAGAAGCGCTCCATGAAAAAGGACCTTCTTCCGGGCAGATGGGACACAGCGGTCGGCGGACATATCGACTATGGGGAATATGTCAGCGAGGCATTGTTCAGGGAATCCGGAGAAGAACTGAAATTCACTGAATACAATCCTATCTGGCTCGGAAACTACATCTTCCAGAGCGATGTGGAAAGGGAACTCATAAACATATTCGCGGCAGTAGGAAACTTCACGCCTCATCCTGACCTGGATGAGGTGGCTGAAGGCCGCTACTGGTCAATGGACGAGATCGAGGAGAACCTCGGCAAGTCCATATTCACGCCTAATTTCGAGGGCGAATTCAGGAAAATCAGAAAATCCCTGGAGGCCCTGCTGTAAAACACATAACCTGATGGCCACTTTCAAAATCCTGTCTGACGGCCCTGTACTCAGGACATCAGATTTGCGCAAGGCCGCTGCTGACCTTGCCGACGATTACATTGTCATCAATACCAAGCCATATCCTTGCGATTTGGGCTATCTCGCCCTTGAACGCTTCGCGGAAGTGGCGGAATATACGATGGCCGACATGCTGTATTCTGATTACTATGAGCTGGTTGCGACTCCGGACGGAAACGGGGAACGCCGTCGTCACCCTGTGATCGAATGTCAGAAGGGAGCATTGAGAGACGACTTCGATTTCGGGCCGGTGCAGGTGTACCGCGCCGACCCGTTCAGGAAAGCCGTGGCGGAAATGGATGTGGACTACAGTTTCGGGGCAATGTATGACCTGCGTCTCCGCATGTCCAGGAAAGTCCATATCGGTGAATACCTTTATACCGAGGTCGAGACCGACCTCCGCAAGTCAGGCGAGAAGCAGTTCGACTATGTGAACCCGCGTAACAGGGAAGTGCAGGTGGAGATGGAAAAAATCTGCACCGCTTACCTCAAACGCGCAGGAGCATATCTGGCTCCAGGAACGAAACATATTGACCATCAGCATGAAACGCCGTCTGTCTCAGTCATCATACCGGTTTTCAACAGGGTAAGGACCATTGCAGACGCCGTTAAAAGTGCATTGTCCCAGGAATGCAGCTTCGGTTACAATGTCATTGTCGTAGACAATCATTCTACGGACGGGACGGCCGATATTCTCGCGGGCATTGACGACAGCCGGCTCATTGTCGTGACGCCGGAACGCCGGGACCTTGGCATCGGCGGCTGCTGGAACTTGGCTGTGCACGACGGCAGGTGCGGGCTTTATGCGGTCCAGCTCGACAGCGACGATGTCTACAAGGACTCCACGACGCTTCAGAAAATCGTGGATGTTTTCGAAAAGGAAGGCTGCGCGATGGTCATCGGGTCCTATGAAATGACCGACTTCGACATGAAACCGCTTCCTCCGGGAATCATTGACCATAAAGAATGGACGGAAGATAATGGTAGGAACAATGCATTGAGAATCAATGGTTTGGGTGCGCCGCGCGCATTCTATGTGCCGTTGCTCCGCGAAATCAATTTCCCGAATGTCAGCTATGGCGAGGACTATGCCGTGGGGTTGAGGATCAGCCGGGAATACCATATAGGCCGCATTTATGAACCGCTGTATTGCTGTCGCCGCTGGGAGGGAAATTCCGACGCCGCGCTCGACATCACCAGGGTCAATGCCAATAATCTTTACAAGGACAGCATCCGCACCTGGGAATTTGAAGCCAGGATTGCGCTGAATCATAAAAACCTGTCTGCCAATGGATAACGATATTTCCAAGTTCGTCCGCGACCAGCTGTCCGTCTGGCCTGCGGCTGCCGCCAATTTCAGGTCAATGAAAAAAGCATTGACGCGTAAACTCATGGCTGGCGGTCTGGAAGTCACGGTCCAGCATAACCCGGAGCGCATACGTTCGTCCGCAGCGAAGGTGGACAAGGCTTCCATACAGAGCAGAAAATGTTTCCTTTGCAGTGCCAACAGGCCTGAAGAGCAGCATTTTATGGCATTCGAAGGACGAAAGGGGCGCCGCTATGAAATGCTGGTGAATCCCTATCCGATTTTCCCGAAGCATCTGGTGATAGCCAGGGATGTCCATGTGCCCCAGTCTATATGGCACCGTATGCCTGACATGACAGACCTGGCAAGACATTTTCCCGACTTTACGATATTCTACAATGGGCCGAAATGCGGTGCATCCGCTCCTGACCATTTTCATTTCCAGGCCTGTCCGCGCGGACTTATGCCATTGGAAAGAGACATTGACCTGAACCTGGACGGCGGTAGGGAAGACCTTACTTGGCTGACCTCTGTTCAAGATGCGGAACTATTTCATTATCATAAATTTACGAAGGGCGTATTCGTGCTTACGGCGCGCACTTCCAAGTCCATGGCGAAGCTGTTCTACAGACTGCTGGACTGCCTTCCGCAGCGGGAAGACGAGACCGAGCCGATGTTCAATCTCCTGACATGGTACAAGGTGCGGCCTTCCCAGAAAGTGTCAGGCATATCGCATGGACGCTTCGGCGAATACCGGGCTGTCCTCATGGCACGTGGCAAGCATCGTTCACATCACTATTTTTCCGACGGTCCGGACCATCTGACGATGAGCCCCGGCTGTGCCGACATGGCGGGACTGTTCGTGGCGCCGCATGAGGACGATTATGAAAAACTGAATACCGGACTTCTGGAGGAAATGCTCTCGGAAGTGTCTGTAAGTGAAGAAGTTGAACGCAATATAATCTGGAAGCTGACACGTAGCCAGCAGACGGTCCAGGTCGGCATAATGTCCGGCAATGAAATCGGATTCGAGATAATTTCCGATGGCGCCGGCAGGCAGAAAGTCGTGTATGAAAACGGCAGGATTTCCTACAACGGGACATTGTACGATGAGCTGTTTTTCGATGCGCAGACCATGTCCACGATGTTCGCGGAACCTACATTCATATTGTACGGCGTGACCATCGGCATCGGTTTCCATTGGGAAAGAAGTCAGGTCCAGAAATTCGCAGGGTCATTGAAATTCATTGTCGATGACGGCAAAGTAGTGGCTGTCAATGTGGTAGGCGTTGAGGACTATCTGCTCAGCGTCATCTCTTCCGAGATGAAGGCCACAGCCTCGCTCGAATTTCTGAAAGCCCATGCCGTGATTTCCCGTTCATGGCTCATGGCCAGAATCCAGGAAAGACGGGACAATGTCCATTCGTCCGGGTCATCCGTCAAGGAAGACCGCATCGTCGACGGCGATTATCATCTCGTCAAATGGTTCGGCAGGGATGACCACAAGGCTTTCGATGTCTGCGCCGATGACCATTGCCAGAGATACCAGGGACTTACGGTGGCAGTAGGGGACAATGTCCGCAAGGCCGTCGACCAGACATGGGGAGAAGTCCTGACCTATGACGGGGAAATCTGCGATGCCCGTTTCTCCAAGTGCTGCGGCGGCATGATGGAAAGATTCGGCTCATGCTGGGAAGACATTGATTATCCGTATCTTGCAGCAGTTTCCGATACGCCGTCCGAGGAAAAGATTCCGGATTTGACGCAGGAGGACAATGCCCGCAAATGGATAATGGGCGAGATGGAAGAGTCGTCGGATGCTTTCTGCAATACCGAAAACGGCAAGATTCTCGCGCAGGTGCTCAATGACTATGACATGGAGACCAAGGACTTTTTCCGCTGGGAAGTAAGGTACACACGTAAAGAACTTTCGGAATTGATTGCCTCCCGCTCGGGACATGACATAGGTATGCTGGAAAGCATTGAGCCTCTGAAACGCGGACCTTCCGGCAGGATTACGCTTCTGGAAATACGCGGGACCAAATCTTCGATGACTGTCGGTAAGGAATTGGTCATCAGAAAGTTCCTGTCTGCATCACATCTGAAGAGCTCCGCCTTCGCGGTGGATATTCAGCCGTCCGGAACGTCATTTGAAGAAGACATTGTCGTACTGCATGGCGCCGGTTGGGGGCATGGCGTAGGGCTTTGTCAGATCGGTGCGGCGGTAATGTCTTCCAGAGGATACAGGTACAGAGATATCCTTTCCCATTATTATCCGGGAAGCATCTGCTCTGTCAGAAGAACCAATAACCAATAATTTCCATGACCGGCAAAGTTACAGGAAGATCGCCCTGGTGGTGGATTCCTACATTGTATTTCGCGGAAGGCATTCCGTATTTCATAGTCAACAACATTTCCGTGACAATGTTCACGAAAATGGGCGTGCCGAATGGCGAAATGGCGCTGTTTACCAGCCTGTTATATCTGCCATGGACACTCAAGCCGCTCTGGAGCCCGCTTGTGGACATATTCCGGACCAAGCGCTGGTGGATCGTCATGATGCAGGCATTGGTATCGGCCGCCTTCGTGCTGCTCGCCTTGATATTGCCTTCTCCGGAGACCTCCACGCAGGTCCCTATGTCGCTGTTTACCTTCACGTTGCTCCTTTTCGTGTTCGCGGCATTCGCCTCCGCCACCCACGACATCGCCGCCGATGGCTTCTATATGATCGCCCTTGACAGCGGCCAACAGTCGTTCTTTGTCGGCATAAGAAGCACATTCTACCGTCTGTCCTCGATTTTCGGACAGGGAGTTCTGGTCGTCGTAGCCGGTGTCCTGGAAGAAAAGACCGGGAACATCCCGCTCGCATGGTCATTGACAATAGGACTTACTGCGGTCATTTTCACCATTTTGACGGTATATCACACCTTTGCCCTTCCACGGCCTGCCGGAGATTCTGCCGTGTGCACGGACGGTTCCGGTTCCGCCGGCGAATTCGCCAAGGCATTTGCCTCATTCTTCCGTAAACCCGGCGTGTGGATAGCGATAATCTTCATGCTGCTCTACAGGCTGCCTGAAGCATTCCTGCTCAAGATGGTAAATCCGTTCCTGCTTTCCCCGGCCAGCGAAGGCGGACTTGGACTGCACACCTCACTGGTCGGCATTGTCTACGGAACCATCGGCGTCCTCGCGCTGACCGTCGGAGGCATCATCGGCGGCATGGCGGCATCCCGTTGGGGCCTCAAGAAATCTCTCTGGCCGATGGCCGCCTGCATGACCCTCCCTTGCTTCACTTTCGTCTATTTGAGTATGGCAATGCCTCATAACCTGGTGATTGTCAGCACGTGCATTGCAGTCGAGCAATTCGGGTACGGCTTCGGTTTTACGGCATATATGTTGTTTATGATGTACTTCGCGGAAGGAGAATTCAAGACCTCGCATTATGCCATCTGCACCGCATTCATGGCGCTCAGCATGATGATTCCGGGGGCTGTGGCCGGCTATATTCAGGAATGGCTCGGCTATACGATGTTCTTCTGGATGGTGATAATCTGCTGCCTCGCCACGGTAGCAGTCACATCACTGGTAAAAGTGGATCCTGAATATGGTAAAATTGTTAAAAGACAATAAGTTATGAAGAAATTTATGTTTGCCCTTGCGGCCCTTGCCGTGGTTTCCTGCGGAACCCAGAGGAAAACTGCAACCGACAATACCGTCGCCGAAAACACGACCGCGCCCGAAGCCGTCTCCACCATCGGAGGCAATGCTGACGGACGTCTAGCCTTCGGCCTGTCTCTGTTCAATGAAGCCGTTTCCGCAAGCGGCAATGCTGCTGAAAACATCGTCGTGTCACCTTACAGCGCAGGAATGGCATTGTCAATGCTTGCCGAAGGTGCAGCAGGCGATACCAAGGCGGAGCTCGTTTCCGCATTGAAAAACGCCTCATACTCAGGCGATATCCTCGAAAGCGGTGACGGATGCATCATCTCCAGCGCCAATTCGGTGTGGATAAGAAGCGGATTTCCTGTCCTGCCGGGATATGCAAGCCTTTTGAAGAACGCATACTCCGCTGAAATTGCCGAAAGGGACTTTTCCGTGCCGGCTACCGTCAAGGAAATCAACAAATGGTGCTCTGACAAGACCTCCGGCAGGATTCCTGAAATCATCGACAACATCGATTCCGATATGATGATGTTTCTTCTCAATGCACTGTATTTCAAGGCTCCGTGGCAATATAAGTTCGACAAGAATTCTACATTCAAGGCGGTGTTCCACAGCCCCTCAGCAGTGCAGAATACCGACTTCATGCACATGAAGAAATCGTTCCTCTGCGGCGAAATCAGTGGTTGCAAGTTTGTGGTACTTCCTTATAAATCAGGGAATTGGAACATGGTTGTCTGCTTGCCGGCAGAAGGTGTGGACATGAAGGATTTCCTTTCTTACGTGAATGCTGACAGGTTCAAGAGTTTCATGGAAGCCGCGACTATGCAGACTGTCGCATTGTCAATGCCTAAGTTCAAGGTCAATACAACATTGATAATGAACAGCTTGCTCCAGTCAATGGGCGTGCACAAGGCATTTTCGGGAGCTGCCGATTTCAGTGCGATGACGCAGGCGGTGGTGGTTGTGGATTAGGTCCGTCAGAAATGCTTTATCGAGGTGAACGAAGAGGGCTCAGAGGCTGCGGCAGTTACATCCGTAGGCGTGAGACTCACTTCCGTCAGGCCTGAGCCGAGGCCGTTCATAATGAATGTCGACAGGCCGTTCGTCTTCGCTATTTTCAATGCGGAGAACAATGATATCCTGTTTGCGGGAAAGATTGCGACTATCGAAAACTAGATGATATGCTGGATGCGTTGAAACATAAGATGTTGGCGATTCCGTTTGCCGTCATTTCGTGCGTTTCCGCCATGGCAGGCAATCCCAAGGTCATGACTGGAATCGAGGTTCTGGAAAAACATAATTTCTGGGAAATCGAAGGTCGCAGGGTCGGGCTCGTGACGAACCCAAGCGGCGTGGACAGCAAGCTCCGCTCCACCATCGACATTCTCTACAATGCTGATAACGTGGAACTTGTGGCATTGTTCGGTCCGGAACATGGGGTGAGGGGAGACGCTTATGCGGGAGATAAGGTGTCAGATACCAGAGACTCCAGGACCGGCCTGAAGGTCCATTCCATTTACGGACAATTCAGGGAGCCGTCTCAGGAGATGCTTGACGGAATCGATGTCATGGTTTATGATATCCAGGATGTCGGGACACGTTCATATACATTCATCAGCACATTGGGACTGGTGATGCGCGCCTGCGCGAAGAAAGGCATTGAAGTAGTCGTATTGGACAGGCCGAATCCTCTCGGCGGAGAGAAAATCGAAGGCTGTAACGTGGAACCCGGGTTCTTCTCGTTTGTCAGTGAATTCAAGATTCCTTATATTTACGGATTGACGGTGGGGGAGTTGGCGCTTCTCATAAATGAGGAGGGGCTGAATTGCGGGCAGCGTGGAAACGAGGAACCGCTGAAATGCAAGTTGACGGTCGTGCCGATGGAGGGGTGGACCAGGGACATGCTCTATGGCGATACCGGATTGCCTTGGGTGCTGCCGTCGCCGAACATTCCTTATCCGCAGTCTGCCGTCAATTATCCTTCGGCCGGTATTGCCGGAGAATTGTACGGGTATCTGAACATCGGCATCGGATATACATTGCCGTTCGAGACTTTTGCGGCGGAATGGATTGATGCTGACGCACTTAAAGATGAACTGGACAGCTATCGCCTTCCGGGGACGGCGTTCAGGACCATCCATTACAAGCCGATTGCGGGGAGCAGCCAGGGGAAACTGATACATGGCGTGCAGTATTTCTTTACGGATTATTCCGCCGCATGCATATCTCTGACGCAGTTTTATGTCATGCAGGCATTGCACCGGCTCTATCCCGGCAGGGACCCGTTCAAGATGGCGGCGGGCAGGATGTCGATGTTCGATAAAATCTGTGGTACGGATTATGTAAGAAAAACGTTTTCAAAGAGGCTGGAGGTCTCGGATATTGTGGATTATTGGAACAAGGATGCGGAGGATTTCCGGACACTTTCCAGCAAATATCACCTTTATAAATGACACTGTTATGAAAGAGATTCTAAATCTTGCATTGGCTTCGCTGGCAGCGTTTTCGATGCTGACTATTCCTTATGACAATGCGGATGCACAGGTGCGCCGGACTACTACCACGACGCAGAACCGCACTACTTCAGGCGGCTCGTCGACACAGTCACGAAGCACGTCTACGCAGACCCGCAGTTCATCTACGCAGTCGCGCAGTACTTCGTCGCAGACCCGTCAGAATACATCGGGCACGACAGTCCGCAGATCTTCCGGAACCTCGTCTTCTACACAGACCAGAACGGGATCTTCCAGCGGTCAGGTCCGTCAGAGCGGAACATCTTCACAGGTCCGTCAGAGCGGTTCTTCTTCTCAGGTCCGTCAGAATGGATCATCTTCTCAGGTCCGCCAGAGCGGAACCAGCTCCCAGGTTCGTCAGAACGGCAGTTCTACCCAGAATCGCCAGACTGGCTCATCGTCTTCCGTACGCAGATCTTCCGGCAGCACCGCCACATCCGGCAGCAGCTCTTCTGTCCGTCAGAACAGCAACGGCGGAGCAGTGCGCCAGAACAATTCCTCTTCCTCCAACAGGGAAACCGCTACCGTACGTGTGAACGGAGTGGACAACAGTGTCCGCAACAATCCTTCTTCACAGAGCAGCAGCGTGGTCAGGAGAAATTCGAACGTGACCAGGACCGGACTCAGCTCCGTTTCCGGAAACATGCGCCAGCCTGGCAACAACAGGGGCGGTTCCCGAATGGACAACTCCATGGATTTCAGGATTGAAGACCATAATGTCCACAGAATCCCGCCACGTGACCGTGATTTCATGCACTATGACCGTCCGGGCCATTTCTACGATCACCATCACCCTCACTGCTTCGGCTTCAGGGTTGAGGTCCTGCCTCCGAGATACAAGGTCGTAAGATACTTCGGCATTGACTATTACATTTACAATGACGTATATTACAGACCGTACAGAGACCACTATATCGTTTGCCGTCCTCCGTTCGGAGTGACCATCGCCCGTTCAGTGGTGGACATCTCGTTCGCGACCGTGAACTTCGCTTATTATTCCAATGTCTACCGCACGTTCGGCGCGATCGACGCGAACAACCGCTACATCGACCAGCAGAACAGGATCATCGCCCAGAACAATGCGACCATCATGGCTCAGAACCGTGCTATCGCAATGAATCCGAACTCGGCGCTTTCTTCATACGAGATCGCCAACCGTCTGGGTCTGGTGCAGAGCTACGCATACGCTGACAGGAACTATTTCTATCAGGACGGCGTTTTCTACATCGTCAATGCCGGCGGACAGTACCAGGTTATCGTTCCTCCTGCAGGAGCATTGGTCCAGAACCTTCCTGAGGATTATGACATAATCACTCTCGGCGGCGTCCAGTACTACAGGGTGGACGATACCGTATATCGTCTCACGCTTGTAAGCGGTTCTCCTTATCTTGAGGTGCTCGGCCAGATGTACGGCCAGTTGGCACGCGACTATAACGGCTATTAGTCAATGGCTTGTATCGGAATTTTTGATTCTGGAGAAGGCGGGTTGTCAGTCCTGAAGGAGATAACCCGTCTTCTTCCTGATGAAAAGTATATATATTATTCGGACAATGCATATTGCCCCTACGGTGAGAAGTCCCCGGAGTTCATCCAGGTCAGGGCGTGTGCAATAACTGATGAATTACTCCGTCGCGGTGCCGACATCATCGTGGTTGCATGCAATACCGCCACGGCGGCCGCTATTTCCAAACTCCGTTCGGATTACTCTGATGCGGCTTCCGATGCGGTTCGTGAACGTGTGCTCTCACTCACCGGAGGACGTCATGACCATATCCGGTTCATCGGCATGGAACCGGCCGTGAAGCCGGCCGCCCTAGGAACGAAATCCGGCACCATAGGCGTCCTTGCCACAGCCGGCACGTTGAAAGGCTCCAAATATCTGAACACCAAGGGCAGTGTCGATGACAATGTCCGTGTAGTGGAGCATGTGGGCAGAGGCTTTGTAGAACTGGTGGAGTCCGGATGCCTTTCCGGAAAAGAAGCCGAATCCACCGTCCGGGCCAGCCTGAGTCCATTGCTTCAGGCCGGTGCCGACATCATTGTCCTAGGCTGTACCCATTACCCGTTCCTCCTCCCTGTCCTTCAGCAAGTTGCAGGGCCGGACATCCGTTTCATCGACCCCGCTCCTGCCGTAGCCCGTCAGCTGGTCCACGTCATGTCCGAAGAACATCTTCTCTCACCGGAAAAGGCCGGCGCAGCGCTCCCGCAGTCTTCCGAACCTCTTTCAAACTCCGCAACAGCCCACGCCCTCAATCACGCCCTCGCCCGTTCCGGCGACCCCGTCCACCACGGCACCCCAGCGGTCACCCTCCTCTCCTCCGGCGACCCCGCTCCTCTGAATCACCTCTTTTCAATGATTTACTGCAGAAGTTGATCTTTTTGCATTTTACATTCTATTTTCTACCGCCCGTCGGGACGCGGCCACGCCACATTCCGTAACCCATTGATAATCAAATACCATTCTTACAAGAGCGTGGAAACGCGGCCAAAAAAAGCCTGCGTTTCCACGCCCTGTTTTATAACTCATTGAAAATCAGCGCTTCCAAAAATCGAGCGTGGCCGCGTCCCACCAGTGGCCCCGCTAACAGATTTTCTCGGACTCTATCCAGATGCGCAGCATAGGATCTGAGATGGTATATACGTTTCCGGTCTTGTAATTATTTCAACGAAATTATGCCAACAAAATTATGCTAATAAAATAATTGTTATGCAGACTCCGCCACCGACCGGACGTGTAAAAAATCATTGAAACCTAAATATTTTCCCGATTTCTTTCAATTAACCTTGAAAAGGTGTATTCTTGTGGTATCCCTTAACCTTGAAAAGGTGTAAATCCCACTGATTGCTAAATCTTGAAAAGGTGAAACATGTGGCTTTCTGCCAACAGATATTTTGTGGATGACCACATGGAACTGGCAGGACGTGGCCGCGTCCCGCCAGTTGGCTAGAACTATTGACATTTTGCCGATAATCCATTATCTTTGCGAAAAAGTGACGTTATAACGTGAGTTTTATGAAAATGAAATTGTATCATGGCTCTGCCAATATCATAGAAAAACCGGAATTCGGACTTGGAAATGCGAAGAATGATTACGGTTTGGGATTTTATTGTACTGAACATATTGAACTGGCCAAGGAATGGGCTTGCGCTGACAATCGGGACGGCTTCGCCAATGAGTATGAATTGGAAATGGACGGATTGACTGTATTGAACTTGTCGGAAGCTGATTATCATATACTTAACTGGCTTGCCATTCTATTGGAAAACCGGACATTTGTAATAGAACGGGGACTTCCGTCGGCAGCGAAGGAATACATCATTTCCGAATTTCTTCCCGACTACAAGACGGCCGATGTGATACGCGGTTACAGAGCCGATGATTCCTACTTCTCATTCGCATCTGCTTTCTTGAACAATACGATTTCTCTGGAACAACTGGGGAAAGCCATGAAGCTGGGGAAACTGGGAGAACAAGTGGTCCTTAAAAGCCGGAAAGCATTTGAACAACTTGAATACTCCCGTGCTGTCCTTGCAGACAATCGGACCTATTACCCGAAGAAGTCTGCACGTGACAGGACTGCACGTGACACTTTCAGAAGCGAAAGGGAGAAAACGGTGTTGAACGGCACATATGTTATTGACATTGTAAGAAATAATTGGAAGAATGATGATCCGCGCTTACGATAAAACTTATTTGGAGGACGCCATGCTGAATCTGGCAGTGGCTCTGGATTATGGCTCCATTGCATGTGCAGGCGGAATCGATGAGTTTTATGACAGGATGCTTGCCGGAAATGTGATACGCCAATTCGAAAAAGGCAATCCGAAATACGTCTCCGGATTGTCCGGCATTGAATTGGGGAAAAAGATTATTGAAAGTACAGGCGGCCATGCCAGGGACTATAACTATGTGCTTGATGACCGTTCTGCCATTTTCTGGACAGGCTGGGTGCTGGCTTATCTTCAGTGGTACACCAATCTCCCATTTGAATCTCTGAATGCAAAAGGTATTGATGTCCAAAGAGTTATGGATATGTATCCTACATTTCATGAGGCAGACATAAGCAAGTTCGTGGCTTCAGCATTGAAAATCATGTCAAATTCCGAAACGGATGTTTCCCCGCTGAAGCGCCAGCGCAAGTCCGCAGGATTTACTCAGCAGGAACTCGCGGAACGGTCCGGTGTATCATTGAGGATGATCCGCGCCTACGAACAAAACAAGCAGGACATTTCCAAGGCAGAGTCTGCTGCAGTGCTGAATCTCGCCTCCGTACTCGGCTGTTCACCATATTCCCTGTTGAGATGAGATGGCGTCCCGCCGACAATATCCCCGTTTAATCAAAGCCCGTGCGGTGGTGGGGCCGACGGAGGCATGGTCGCCTATGACCTTGTGAATGGGTGTCAGGCGGCAGCCTGACGGGATGAGCGAAGCGAACCTCCGGCGGCCCCACCACAGACCGGGCGTGTAAAAAATCACTGAACCGCCGCTGGCCCCGCCATGCAACATTTTGATGACAATTTGCATCTACAATGATGTTTGGAGAATGCAATATGAAGAGAATATTCAATATATTGACGGCGGCGGTGCTGGTCATGTCTTGTTCGGTGGAAAATTCGGACATGGTTTATGATATCGCGCCTATAGTTTCCTATATCTATCTCGAAGATTCCGACGGACAGAACATGCTTGACCCGAACGCCCGCGAGGAATCCTTTGACATCAGTCGGATTTCCGCGGAATTCAGGGGACAGACCTATGCCGTGGATATGAGCCGTTTCAATGAAACAGGGGCGTGGATTTCCACGAAAGCATACATGCCGCAATTCTCGGGGCTGATGCTTCAGGTGGACCGTTACGGAAAGTGGATGATTTCATTCGGTGAACTTGACGGGACGGAAAACATTGACAATGAAAATCTTGTGATAAATTGGGGAGATGGAAGCTCCAACACGATAACTATCTTCAATAACTTCAGATGGAAGTGGGACGGATCGCCGGTGATTACCCGAAGATTCTATGTTGACGGCAAGAAGCAAGATACCGACATCGCGGTCTTCAAGTTCGTCAAGAACAAGAAATAATAGAGGTGCGTAAAACCACATAGATTGTTCAATAAGGAACACATGCTTTGACACTATACGGAAATTTAGTAATTTTGTATCGTCTCTATCAGGACCTGGTAGGACGATATAATTTTGTAAACGCGTTAATATCATAAAATTATGCATATTGCTATAGCAGGAAACATCGGCAGCGGCAAGACCACATTGACCAAGATGCTGGCTGCGAGGTATGGATGGACACCTAAATTCGAATCCGTGGATTTTAATCCATATCTGTCTGATTTCTATGAAGATATGAGCAGATGGTCATTCAACCTCCAGATCTATTTCCTGAACAAGCGTTTCAAGGACGTCGTGGATATCACCAAGAACAAGGAAGTGATCATCCAGGACAGGACAATCTATGAGGACGCCAGGATTTTCGCGCCGAACCTCCACGACATGGGACTGATGAGTTCCCGCGATTTCGAGACATATTCAGACCTTTTCGACCTGATGATGTCACTGGTGAAGATGCCTGACCTGCTCATCTATCTCAAATCATCCATCCCTAATCTCGTATCGCAGATCCAGAAAAGAGGCCGCGAATATGAGAAAACCATCAGAATTGATTATCTTACAGGACTTAACGAGCGTTATGAGAAATGGATCAGCGGTTATACCGGCCATCTTCTCGTCATTGACGCAGACAGATATAAATTCGGAAACAAGGAAGAAGACTTCGAAGCCATCACGAACATGATTGACTCGGAACTCTTCGGACTGTTCCCTGCAGAAGAATCGAAATAATTCAAATATGACAGCAAGACCGACAATCATCGATTTCGTGGAGAAATACACCCATGAATTCGCATCACATGTTTTCCTTCGTGAAAAGCCAGCTGACCGCTGGACGGAAACTACTTTTGAACAAACCAGGCTTGAAGCCTATAGAGTCGCCGCGGGCCTCATGGCTCTCGGAATCAATAAAGGCGACAAGGTGTCACTCCTCTCCGAAGGCCGCAACATGTGGGTTATCGGTGAACTCGGAATACTCTATTCCGGTGGCGTGAACGTTCCGCTTTCCATCAAGCTTGAAGAAGGCAGCGACCTGGTATTCCGTATCAATCACTCTGACTCACGCTTCGTGATGGTGTCCGGAACACAGCTCCCTAAGGTAAGACGTATCCTGAAAGATATTCCTGCCGTGGAGAAAATCATTGTCCTGGACGATCTTCCTGAGTATCAGGAGAAAGAGATTCCGATGTCGGAAATCCTGAAAAACGGCGACAAGTTCATGGCGGAACATCCGGGCGCTCTCGAAGAAAGATACAAGTCTGTTCAGCCTGACGATTACGCGAACATCAGCTACACCTCGGGAACTACCGCTGACCCTAAGGGTATCCTCCTTACTCACAGGAACTACACTGCCAATGTTGAACAGGCTCATTCCGTAGTCGGCATTCCTCTGGACGCGGTGATGCTCATTATCCTGCCTCTGGACCATTGCTTCGCACATGTGGCAGGTTTCTACACGATGATGTCTTATGGCGGAAGTATCGCCACGGTTCCTGTAGGAAAGACACCGATGGCATCGCTGAAGAACATTCCTATGGCTATCAAGGAAGTACGTCCTCATGTGATGCTTTCCGTACCTGCTCTCGCACGTAACTTCAAGAAAAATATCGAGTCCGGCATCAAGGCCAAGGGACCTAAGGTGGAGAAACTCTATAACTTCGCATTGAACCTGGCGATTTCCTACAACAAGGAATATTACAACAGGGGCGGATTCTTCCAGCTTTGGAAAAAACCTCTCATGGCGCTGTTCGACAAGATCATCTTCAAGAGCGTACGTCAGGGACTTGGCGGCAGAATGCAGTTCTTCGTAGGAGGCGGGGCGCTTCTCGACATTGAACTGCAGAGATATTATTGCGCCATCGGCATTCCGATGTTCCAGGGCTACGGCCTTTCCGAGGCCACACCGATCATTTCAGCCAACTCGTTCGACGCCTGCATCTTCGGCTCTTCCGGTCGTGTGGTGACACCGATGGAAATCAAGATTTGCGATGGCGACGGCAAGTCTCTCGGCTATGGCGAGAAAGGAGAAATCGTCATCAAGGGCGAGAATGTTATGGCAGGTTATTGGAAGAACCCTACGGCTACCGCTGAAACAGTCGTTGACGGATGGCTTCATACCGGCGATATGGGTTATATGAGAGACAAGACCTTCCTCTATGTGGTAGGCCGTTTCAAGTCATTACTCATTTCTGCTGACGGCGAGAAATACAGTCCGGAAGGATTCGAGGACTCGCTTACAGACAGCTCGAAGTTCATCGACCAGGTGGTGCTCCATAACAATCAGGATCCTTACACGACTGTCATCATCGTTCCTAACAAGGAAGCGCTGAAAGAGTACGTGAAGGCCGGCAATCCTGATATCGACATCAATTCCCGTGAAGCTAAAGAGCTGATGCTGAAGAAGATTCAGGAAGAGGTGAATTCATATAGAAAGGGCGGTTCACGTGCCGGCATGTTCCCGGAGAGATGGCTTCCTGCTGCGATCATCGTAGCTGACGAGCCGTTTACCGAGCAGAACCACATGGTGAACAGCACGATGAAGATTGTCCGTGGTAAAGTGGAGAAGCACTATGCCGACCGCATTGAATATGCGCTTACGGCAGAAGGCAAGAACCTCTTGAACGAGAAAAACATTGCATCGCTGTAAGCGGTACAATGTTTTCCTTGTGCTTCGGACGGGACTTGAACCCGTACAGGCATTGCTGCCCAAGGGATTTTAAGTCCCTCGTGTCTACCAATTCCACCACCAAAGCGAATTGGGAATGCAAAGTTAGAAAAATTTGTTTAAATATAAAATCAATATGGGACTACTAGATGGAAAAGTCGCTCTTGTAACAGGAGCTGCAAGAGGAATCGGCAAGGCGATTGCCCTTAAATTCGCTTCAGAAGGTGCGGACGTGGCTTTCACTGATCTCGTTATCAATGAGGCTGCAGAAGAGACCGTAAAGGAAATCGAAGCTTTCGGCCACAAGGTGAAGGCTTATGCTTCCAATGCTGCTGATTTCGCTCAGACTCAGGAGGTTGTGGACCAGATTATGGCAGACTTCGGTCATATCGATATTCTCGTGAACAATGCAGGTATCACCAAGGACGGTCTTATGCTCAGGATGAGCGAGGCACAGTGGGATGCCGTCATCAATGTCAACCTCAAATCTGCATTCAATTTCATTCACGCATTGACCCCTATCATGGCGCGCCAGAGAGGCGGAAGCATCATCAACATGTCTTCTGTAGTAGGCGTTTCCGG
>OBCQ01000232.1_pt1 | contig 16372 bp, 10 predicted proteins | sample 1517991 | NCBI WGS metagenome assembly OBCQ01 (sample SAMN03418263, study PRJEB22391) | human gut metagenome | biome: human-gut; feature: organic feature; material: feces | host: Homo sapiens | place: Tanzania | collected 2013-01
ATGGAGCTCGGCGAATTGGTCACGCTGTTCGCGGCCTTGCCGATCGTCCACGAGGCTGTCTTGCCGCCTGTGCTGCCGTCAGACCACTTGTAGTTGGAAGTCGGCGTAAAGGTGGCGCTGTAAGTGCCTGCGTTGGTAGCGGCCGTCACGGAGACGGTCATCTTTGCCGAATCATAGGCGGCGTTCCACGAAGGAGTCTTCGGGTTGCCGTCATAGACAAGCGTGCCGCTCTGGGCGGGGACTGCCACGATGGTGGCTCTGCCGATGGTCCACTTGATGGTCTTGGCCGCGGTCGTACCGTCCGTCCACATACCCTTCTTCAAGGTAAAGGTCGCCGTGTACTCGCCGGCATTCGTCTTGGCAGATACGCTCACAGAGGAGTTATCACTGTCGAAGTTCTGCCACTTCGGCGTCTGGGCGCTGCCGTTGTAGGTCAGCGTGCCACTCTGCGAAGGAATGGAAACGAGTACCGAGATGATCGTCCACTTCACTTCCTTGGCGCCTGTGCTGCCGTCCGTCCACTTGTAGTTGGAAGTCGGCGTAAAGGTCGCCGTGTACTCACCGGCAGCCGTACCGGAGGTATCGCCGCCAATGGTCATCTTGTTGGTGTCATAGCCGTTCCAGCTCGGTGTCTTGCTTGTGCCGTCGGCAACAAGCGTTCCCGTCTGCGTCGGCAGAGCCGAGATGACAGCGCGGTCGATCGTCCACTTTACGCGGGCTTCATCCGTGCCGTCCGGGAACAGATAGCCGTAGGACAGCTTGAAGATCGCCGTGTAACTACCTGCGTCAGAGGCGCTCGTAACGCCGGAGATCTCCATTTTGAGTGGATCGTAGCCGTTCCAGCTCGGCGTCTTATCCGAACCGTTGTAGGTCGGGATGTTCGTCTGCGTCGGAACGGCAATGGTCTTGCCCTGCACCGTAACGACAAGGTCTGTGCTCTTCGTCACACCTTCGTAGGTGTATTCAAGCTTCATGACCTGACGCCCCAGCGTAGAGAAGTTCGTCGTCGGATAGGTGTAATCCAGTACCGCCGCCGTGCTCCCGTCCGAGAAGGTCGCGGTCACGACCATGCCTGCCGGGTCAAGGCTCTCCTGATACTGGTAGACCGTCTTGGTCGGCTGTGTGGTGATGGCGATTCTGACAAGCACCTTTTCCACCGTCACGGCAACCGTCGCGGTCTTCGTGATGCGACCCTCGGTGTAGGTGATGACAACTTCACTCACCCCGTCCGTAAGAACAGAGGGAGAGACGGCGTAACCCGTCACATTTGCCATCAGACCTTCGCCATAGTTTGCCACAACGACCATGCCGGTGGGGTCGAAAGTTTCACCGGACTTATAGACCGTCTTGTTGGGCGGGGTGGCGATAGTCAGGCTTTCCATCTTCGGAGAGCCGCTGCCACCGCCGCCGGAAAGGTTGAATACCTTGCCAACATTACTCATCTGTTCCGACCTCCAGTCGAATGATAAAGACGGACAAGTCAACGGTCGGCGTCGTATCGCACCGGAAAGTCATCTGCCCGCTCGTAGTTACATTGCCTGCGCTCACGCCATAACTGTCGTACACATTACGGGTACCGGCGTCTGCGCCTACAAGATAAATATAGTTGCTGTCAGCTAAGAGGGAAGCATGTGCAACAGTCTGCGCTCCGCCGCTCCAATTCGCGGCCGGCAGAGTAACAGAGATGCCGATATGCTGGAGATCCTCCAGTCCGGCGGCAACAAGCTCCGCCAATTCAGCTACCTGCTTGGCGGAATCCCTCTTCCCTGCAAGTGCCAGCTTTTTGAGCTGGTCAAATGTGGAAAGCTTATGCTCTGCCATGTGTTGTTACCTTCCTTTCAAAAGGTGAAACGGGGGACAGGAAACCCCATCCCCCGCTCGCATATGCTGGATCAGACGGTAGCCTGAGCGCCGAAGACTTCGGCCAGCATGGCGTCGACTTCCTCGTCGGTAGCCATCACGATATCGGTCTTCTTGACAAAGGTTTCGTCGACCTGGGTCTTTGTGTAGTAAGACTCCAGGGCGGTGTTGATCGCGGCAGTCACCTCGGTCGTCTTGGCGTAATCGCCGATGCTCAGAGCATTGATCGCCTCAGTGATGTAGGCGACAACGGTGGTAGAGGTCGCACCCTCGGGCAGCGTGCCGACAAGAGTCTTCAGGTCGGCGATAGCGGTCTTGTTCTCGCTGATGCCGCCGGCCATCTGGGTCGCCTCAGGGCCATGCTTGGCAACCCAGTCGATCAGCTCCTTGTAGCTGTTGACCACATTGTCATCGGTCACATCGGTGGCGAACTTGTTGATAGCAGCGTCGATCATCTTGCTGATGGAACCTTCGCCGTCGCCGGTCAGGGTATCCAGATCAGCCTGCTTCGCCTTGGCGTCGATGATGGCCTTCAGAGCGGCAGCCAGATCGCTCTCAGCAACCTCGGACTTGTAGGCCAGAGCCGCCAGACCGTGAACGGGAATATCAACGCCGTTGGCGGAGATGTTGCCGTTGGTCTTGCCCTCAGCGATGAGGATGTCGGCGATCTTATCGGTCAGGGCCAGCAGAGTGCCGTTGACCTTGATGCCTTCCAGCTTGTTAGGCTCGCCGCCGGCAGTCACCAGGTCGTTGACCTTAGTGGTCAGGCCGGCAACCTTAGCGTCGACAAGGCCGATCTCGCTCTTGGTGCGCAGCGCCAGTTTCTTGAGCTGATCAATAGTAGTGTGCTTGGTAGTAGACATATTGCATGTCCCCCTTAAATATATTTGTTCACGGCTGTTCGCCGAAAACATCATTGAGTAGGTCATCCACTTCTTTGTCAGAAGCGGTGTTGTCGGATGTGCTTCCGCCCGGATCATTCGAGGCAAAGGCGTCATTCAGCATATCGTCGACCTCTTTATCCGAGGCCGTTCCGGAAATGCTCCTCTGGATCTCAACGATCACCTCGGTCAGCGTCTTGTTGCCAAAACCCGCCGTCGAGGGGTCGCCAATGATCCCCATGATCTGCTTGTAGGCTTCATCGCCCATCGGGTCTCCGGAGCCACCTGCGCCAACGCTGATGTTTGCCTGGAAGAGGATCTTGCTGGTCACATGCCAGCCCGTCGACTTCCGTTCCTCGCCCTTGACGCCATAAACGGCGATCTTCAGCGGGATTCCGCCTTTCTTCAGGCATTCGCCCGGAATGTCGCACTTGTCCTCGCTCAGCACCACAGCCATGCTGACGCCGCCTGCCTCAAAGAGCGCAGTCTTTGCAAACCCGTCCCAATCCTTGCCGAAGGCGAATTCGACCGGATAAGGCGTCGCTGCGTTCTGGATCAGCGTAGTGTCCTCCACCAGCGTGGTGAAGCAGCTTTTGATCGCGATTTTCAAATCATTCGCCTCCTTCTTCGGCATTGACCGACAGTTCAAGACGCACGATATTCACCGTGATGTCTTTGATCGGGTCGGTATCATTCACAAATGTGATGAAGCCGGTCGTGGAGATGTCTTTCGGACGCACATTGCATTCGAGATACTCTTCACGGCTGGCTTCATACGCATCAATGAGGTATTTGTACTTGGCAGCGGCTACAAGGCGGCTCTCCGCCACGGTGATGGAACCGTTCGACCATCCGGAGGCCGGCAGCACCAGATCGAAATGGATGCCGAGCACATCGCCCGTACCCGTTCCGTTCAGACCGTTGTAGACGGCGATGTTGTACTTGCTTCCGTCTGTCATCGTAACGGTGTAAATATCAGTCGAGCCGGGCGTATGATTGCCCTGCGTCAACTGAATGCTCTGGATACCGTTGCCTGTCGGGCCGGTCAGCTCGCAACTGATGTTGGTGTTCACATAGGCGCCCTTCTCAGCGTCCCAGATCCACCAGGTACCGTTCTCCGGCTTTGGCGGCTTACCGCTGTACTGCTGTGCGGTCGCGGCGCTCTCTGCGGCAGACTCCTTGTAAATCTTGGCGTTTGCTTCAGAGTTCTCGGCGGACTCCCGCGCGTTCTCGGCGGCCGTTTTAGCGGTCTGCGCCTTGTCACGGGCATCCACAGCAGCCGTTTTAGCGGCTTCGGCGTCCGTCTTCGATACAGCAGCGGTATCTTCCGATGCTTTTGCTCCATTTTGACTGTTCACCGCCGCGTCTCTTGCAGCTTCCGCAGCAGCACGGGCCTCTTCCGCTGCGTTGCGGTCAGCAGTAGTCTGTGCGCCCAACATCTCAGCCTCCGAGCGGATAGTTCTCACGCGCTCCTCGGCGGCCTTGACCTCTCCCTCGGCAAGCGTTGCCGCTGTCTTGGCGTCCGTGGCCTCCTGTGCCTTCTGCTTGGCGATCTCTTCCGAGTTCTTCGCCTCTGTCTCAGATGCCTTGGCACCGGCGGCAGCTTCTTTCGCGTCTGCGGCCTGCTTGTTGACATTTTCCTCAGAGGTCTTGATGCTTCCCTCGGAGAGTGCAGCCGCCGCAGCGGATTCGGAGGCGCTTGTCGCCTTTTTGTCGGCATCTTCGGCGGACTTCTTGGCAGCCGCGGCATTTGCCTGTGCGGAATCCTTGGCGGTGGAGGCAAACTCCATCGCGCTGCTGGACTCCGTGTTCATCGCCGCCAGAGCATCATGGATGGAGCCGCGAACCTCTTCGCCATAAATGGCGCTGAGGATTTTTTTCAGAAAGCTGCTGATATCAGCCATCTAAATCACTCCTTCCTTAGTCCTCCAGCATCCAGTCGAGCAGCAGGATCTCCTCGCCGCTCAGACAGCCGATCGTATCTTCATACTTGGCGGTCATCAGCTCGACCTCATGCTCCATCTCGTTGAACGGAGCAAGCTCGTCGCAGAAGGCCTTAAAATCAGGAGAGCCCACCTTGATGGAAATGGTTCCGGTCTCGTTGCCACTTTCATCCTTGTCAGGCTCTCCGTATTTGTTGATAAGGTCGTGTTTGAATGCTTCATACTCGGTCAAAGCAGTAGAAAGCATCCGGAAGTTCCTCGCGGCGATATAGCCGATCTTGTTGCGGAGCTGAAGAAGCGGCCGCAGGTTCTGGACCATCACGACCATTTCTGAATTTTTAAGCTGTTTCTTCAACATTATCCCTCCTTTTGCTGAAGCAGTTCTTCGACCATTTGATAGAGTTTCTGGATCATGTGCGTATTGAGCGCGATAAGTTCGCCGTATCGGATGCTGTAACGGCAGTCCGTGATGCCATCCGAAAGGATCTCTTTGACAGGATCTTTGACAAGTGCCGCAAGTTGATCTGATGTCAGTCCGGTGTCAAGCATTGCCTGTTCTACATCCTGGGCGATAAAGCCGAAATGTTTCCGCCCGGAAGTACCTTTGTTGTACTTGAAGGTGGACGGCTTCAGCGCAAGGAAGAACGCCTCATAAGAGGCAAGATCATAGTCGATACTGTTCTTGATCCTTAAGTCGGAACCGTAACTTGGCTCTTCACTCATGGTGATGCTGCCGGAAACAACAAGGTCTGCTCCGGAACCGGAGATACGGGCGCCGGCATTGGTCACGATGATATACGGCTCCCAACCAGGACCGTTAGAACCATACATCATCGCGCCGTAGGTCGTATGCTGACCGTCAGAGCCATGCCCTTTGCAGAATCCACCATAATCACACGATAGGTCGATATAATCGGCATTGATGGTGCCGGAGCGAATATAATCGGCATTGATGTAAAGCCGTCCGCTGTACGAGTCGCTGAAAATACCGAACTTCGTACCACCTGAGGTGAGCACATCAAATACATTCTGATCAGTGCACCGATCCTGATAGGCCTTGTTTGCTCTCGACCATGCAGCAGAAGCCTCATCGTAAGCATCGTCTGCTGCGCTCTTTGCAGTTGCCGCGTTTGCATTCGCCGTGCTTGCCAGCGAGTAGGCGGGATTGGAGGTGAGGTTCTGGTTCGTCACGGACGCCCAGTTGATCGTGCTTCCGGCGGACAGCGTCACCTTACCGTCTATGGTAACGGAACCGCTGGAATCAACAGCAAAGGTCGTGCGGACACCGTTGGTAACGGTAAGTCCGTAGATGCTCAGGTATTTGGACTTGAATCGCTCGTCGTCCATCATGCTGTTGCCCGCTCGGTCAAGGAAGTCAGATGCCTGAACCACGCCCTTGAAGTTTCCGTCCACACCGACCAGCGTACCGCTGAAGGTGCCTTTCGCCGCAGCCAGAGTACCCGCAAAGGTGCCTCGGCGTGCAGTCAGATTGCCTTCCTCGTCAACGGTGAAGTTTCCGTCCCCAATATCAATGGAGCCTTTCTTCATCGTCAGCTTGCCGGTCTCAAAGTCCAGTGAGAAGTTTCCGCCGTAATCTTTCAGTGTACCGGCGCGGATCACATCAGCATTGAGAACGCCGGTCGTGATATAGTCCGCCACAATAGAACCGTCCATTGTGATGGCAAGCCCAAAGGTCTTTCCATAATCCTTGGAGTAGCCAAGGCCGTTCATGTTCCATTTCCAGAGCTTGTCGGCTTTGGTATAGTCGCGGATATTGGAAATATAAAGCGTGTCAGAACCGTATTCGTCCCGCGTGATCGTGATATAGCCGGTCGTGGCCGCCGTCATGATCTGTGTGGCGTTTTCTTTTGCCTCTTTCAGGATGTTGTGTGCTTTGGGGAGACCCTCGATTTTCTCAAGGATAGCCGCGCTGATCTGGTTATTCACACTGGTAAGGCTGGTCTGCACCGTGTCGCCAAGCGTAAACTTGGTGTTCTCCGGGCTGTCCAGAGGGATCTCCAGCTTCGTAACGGGAAACACACGGTCAAGCCCATGCGGGCGCGAGATCACGCGAATCTCATCCAGCAGCTTCACTGCCTCAACATTCGCATTAAGATAATGGAGATCAAGGGCGCTCACTTCCAGTTCCATATTGTCGAACTGTAAGTCGGCAAGATACGCCTTCGCCTTTTCCAGCAGCGCTTCAGGATCAGAAACGCTGTCCCATGTCACTGTTTTCTCGATCCAGCCATAAGTTTTCACAGCCTCGGGGGACTGGACATAAAGACTGCCCTCGTTCACGCTCTCCACGGTCAGATAGGCGTCCAGCGCCTCGATCTCGCTCTTGTCGAGTCTGTTGCCAAGTGGAACGATGACCGTTGCAAACTCGGTCATATCCCATCCCTTGGTGTGTTCGATGAGGTTGGAGCCGAACTGGATCGTCTGGCTGCAAGTGTCGGGGTAATCTGCCAAATAGTCGAGATAGCGGATGCCGTCTTCCTTACGCACCCGCAGATGACCGCCGTACTGCGCCACCAACGCATTCAAGATCGTGATGGTCTTTTCATAGTTGGTGTAATAAGTCGGAAAATCTTCATCCACCACAGTAACAATGCCGATGGTGAACTTCCGGTTGTCTCCGACCTTTGCGTTGTGAATGGCGATCATCGCCTCAAGGTACTCACGGATCGTCCCTCCGGCGTACTCCGCAGGCGGCTGTGTGCTGTCGTTGAAGAATGCAAGCTCGCCCTCGCAAGTGAGCACTCGGTTTCGGTAAAAGTCCTCGTTTTCAGAGAGGACGCGCCCCGCCCAGATCTCTTTTCCGTCCTTGTGGATGGCAATGTCGGTCACCATACGGACGATGGTGCTGTATCCGAGATTGGAGGGTGGAACCGTCATCACGAAGGAACCGGCCGCGTTGTCCTCCAGCGTCAGCTTGGGGCTTGCAAGCTTCATGTTGTCCAATGCGAAGGCATCATTGTAGATGCAGACACCATCGGCATAAACAGAATACATCGCTTACAACCTCCCTTGTCTGAAATCAACGGACACGGTCCCCGTCCCCTCGTCGACCCAAAGATAGATCGTTCCGCCGTAGTCACCAAACAGAATAAACTCAGGGATCTGAATGGTTCCCTCCGGCAAAAGCTTTGTCAGGTCGATGCTGAGCTGACGGTTGACGAATCGGACATGAACGCCGCGCCCCTCACTGCTTTGCACAATGAATCTGGGGCAGACCGGAGCCCGTCCGTACATCACCGCATCCAGCTCGATCTCCTTCATCTCTGTCGTCACCGCAATATTGCGGAACAAAGCCGCCTGAATGACTCCATTTTGAAAGTTGAATGGGTCCCACAGCCAGTTGTCGATGGAGGAAAGGTTTTTCCACTTGTACGGGCCGACATCGTAGTCGATGACGAGCCGCGACCAGTCCTTTTCCGACTTCCAGGCGTTCACTGTGAAGCGCCCTTCGTAGAAATACTCAGGATCGTCCTCAAGGATCGCCCGCATGGTCTGTCCGTGCAGATAGTCCATGATATCGGAGTAGGCCATATGCCACGGTTTGAAGTCATTCATGACGATAAACTCGATAGACCCCGTCCGGTTCTGATACACCGGATACCCGGTGAGGGCTTGCGACAAGTCAATGACGCCGTCCCCACCGGGAATGTCCAGAGTTTTCACCTTTTGCGCAGGCGGATTGAACAGCGGGCGGGAAGCGGGGACAAGCCGCCAATCGTCCCATGTGTTCTTATCGCCAAATGTGATCGAATGGTACAACTTAAATCCCCCTTCCTCTTTGTGTAGACCGCTGTCCGAGTGCCACATCCATCGGTTCAGCAAGTTCGCCGACGAGCGCACCGGTGTTCAGCACAACACGCAGCTTCTCCATGCGTTCCAGCATCGAAGCCATCTCACCGCGAAGCGTGCGGAGTTCAGACACAACATCGTCATTGTCGACGGAAATGGTTGTCTGACTGCTTCCGCTGCGCTGTGCCTCAAATGCAACGGCAGCCTGCCCGACAAGGCCGACCGCTCGCTGCGAATAGAATAGGTTGTTCAAGGCGTCTGCTCCGGCCGATACGGCAGAGAGATCCAGAACAGGACGGATCACCGGCTCCATATCGAACCCGCCGCTCACAATGTCGGCAATGGTCTGGAGCACACCGGAAAGACCGCCCTCGGCCGACTCCGCCATCTCAGAACCGGCCGCATAAGATCGGTCAACATAGTCCTGAAGACCTTTCACGAAACCAAGACCGGTGTAGTTACCGATCTCACGGAACACCCTCGATGGAGAGTTGATGTCCAGTGTCGATTTCGCCGCCTGTACGCCTGCAAGAGCCAGTTGCGTGATCTCATCAACAAAGCTGGACTTCTCAGACTGGACGCCTTCAGCAAGCCCCTTTACGATCTGCTTGCCGGTTTCATCCCAGCCAGCTTCTGTCAAGACCTTCTGCGCCGTGTCGGCCATCTCCTGAAGCTCATCATCAGTATTGTTCTTGATAAGACCAATCTTTTCCTCAAAGCTTCTGCGAAGCTGTTCCAACTGAGCGTTGGCATCTTCCGTGACCTGGTTCATCTTCTCCTGCCAGAGAGCACGATACTCGGTGAGCTCCTGATCAGCCTCCTCGCGGAGTTTTGCAATATTCTGCTGGGTCTCTTCACGCAGCCCCTCTAATTCGCCGACCGCCTGCTCGCGAGCCATTGCGTGCTTGACCTTCCAGAGGTCAGCATACTTCTCCAGCTCGGAGTCGCTCATGTCGTTCAGCGCCTTGATCTGGGCGATCGCATCAGGACCCATATCCTGAAGTTCCTCAAGGAGGTCGCTGTCAAGTCCTCTACCGGCAAGAGACTCTAAAATATCCTGCCATTCGCCAAATTCCTTGACCTGACCCTCAAGATTCTTCATCAGGGTGTCGCCGCTGACCTCATCACGCTCCTTCACAGCGTCAAAGAGGCCATAGGACTTATAGAGGGAATCCTCGCGGGATTTCAGAGCATTCTCGTACTTGTCGTTCTCTGCCTGAATATCGCTTGCCAGTTGTGCGTTGATCGACTTTACCTTATCAGCGTACTCTTCCTCCAGGTCGAGCCGCTTCTGGTTTGCCTCGCTCTGCACAGACTGCACATCAGAGATGTACTGTTTCTGCGCGTCGCTGATCTCTTTCTCCAACTGGTAAACTTGCAGGTCGAGCTTCTTCCGCAGCTCTGTCCCCTTGGCATATCGGCTCTGAACACGCTTATAGGCAGCCAGTTCCTCCGCAAGGGTCAGCTTGTTATACGATTTCTGCTCTTCGATCCAGTTCATCGAATACTGATAAGTGGCCGTAACCAACTCATTTTGAACACGATAAACCTCGCGGTCGATCTGCTTTCGTTCCTCGCTGCCCTCGCGGTATTTCTTCTGGAGCGTTTCCCATCCGGCAAGCTCCTCTTTCAAGCTGAGCTCGCTGTAATATTTCCGCTCTTCCGCCCAATCCTTAAAGGAGTCGAGTCCCTTCTGTGCGACCTTGATGGCTTCATCACTCATCTTTGCCGCAGCCGAAGAAACCGGAACGATAGCATTGTTGATACCGATGGTCATACCCTCGCCAATGTTTTTACCAAGCTCGATAAACTCGCGGGAGGGAGAATGACTGTCCAGCGCCTTCTTTGCCGCATTCAGTGCCGCAAGACCCAGATCACGGCCCGCCTGAGAGGCGCCGCTCAGCTTCGAGCGGATGCCGTTGATAAAGCCCTGCGAAACATTCCTGCCGGCTTCATTGAACTGATCCTTGTAGTTGTTCACTTCTGCCACAACGACCAGCATGACAGACTGCATCGCCGTCCGCACGGAAGCACCGTTGCTTCGGATCGTGGTACTGAAGCCGACCATCATCTGCACGACCGCGGTATTCATGCTCGTGGTATGTGCTTTCACGGTCGCGGCCATCGCAAGCATCAGCTCAGCCATCGCCACATTAACGATCGTCTGGTTCTGCCGGATGGTCGTGCCTGCGGAATTGAGCATATAGATGACTGCCGTGCTCACGGTAGCTCCACTGTTATAGAAGGCGTCGGTAAAGTTTTGGATACTTGTGTTTGCCAGCAGAACCAGCGCATTCGTAAAGTTTACAAATGCATACTGATCCATATTCTTCACCGTATCGGCAAGCGCCACCAGCTTCTCGACCTGTGTGATCGCGCCGGAGAGTTTGCTCATGTTGATACCCTCGATAGAGGCGGAGTAAGCCGCAAGACCATTGCCGAAGAGAACGAGCTGGTCGCCGAAGTCGGCAATGCTGTTGTCTCCGGTGAAGAAACTCACAAGCCCGCCGCAGTTCGGAATGGTATTGGAGAGTTCCACGAGCGCCTTACCGGCAGAAGCGGAATTGCTGACAGCACTGACATCCATTCCTTTAACGGCGAGAGAGTAGTCCTTCATGGCCTTACCAAACGGAACCAACTGCTCTCCAAACTTGTCCATGTCATTCTCACCGGCAAAGAAGCCGACTACACCGCCGCTGTTCGGCAGCGTTGTGGCCATCTCTGCAAGCGCCTTACCGGCAGTCGCCGCTTTGGAAACAAGGTCGGCATCCATCCCGCTGATGGCGTTGCTGAACTCCGCCATGCTTTCTCCAAACGGAACGAGCTCATCAGCAAAATCCGAAAGAGAAGAACTACCAGTGAACCAGGACGCAATACCCTGCACAAGCTCAGCCTTCGTCAGCAGCAATATCGCGTCTGTCAATGCCTGCACACCGCTGAACATCGCCGGAGAGATACTGCTTGCACCGTCGATAAACGGCTGAACATTTGTCATAAACGCTGCAAGATCACTGCCGATCTGCGGGAACTGACTGGAGATACCACTCATGAATCCACCGACAATGCCGCCGACAAACCCACCGATCGCCGTACCGATCTGCTCCAGCAGCTTGCCGCCCTCACCGATCAGCCAGGAAAGGCCGGGGATCTGTGCGAGGGCACCAACAGCAGCAAGAACGATCGCCAGCTCGGCGATAAGAGCACCCATGCCGAGCACACCTATCATAGCGCTGGGGATCAATGCAGCTACCGCACCCAATGCGACCATAATGCCGGACAGCAGACCGATGCCGGCGATGGTTTTCACCAATACGCTTGTATCAAGTCCTGCCAGAGCATCAATGATACCGGAGAAGAATGCCGCGATCACATTGACTGCCGCCTGAATGAGTTCGGGCAGCCGCTCTGCAATGCCGTTCAGCAGGTTGATCAGGAACAGCATAATAGAGTCAACGATTTCCGGAGTATAGTTTGCAAGAGAAGCGAGCACGCCGGACAGCAGTGCCAATGCACCGTCAGCGATTGCTGGGACGCACTCGACAAGTACATCCACCAGCGTAAGAACGACGGCCTTAACAGCTTCTCCAATAGCGGGAGCCCCCTGAGCGATTACGCCGCAGAACGCTATAATAGCCTCACCGAGCTTTTCGGCAATGGCAGGGATCAATGCGGCAATCCCTGTGATGATCGTGCTGAGTCCGGCCACAATAACGGTCACGCCTGCGCCGAGAGAAGTAGCCAAGGCGGTAATGCCGACTGCAATAGCCGACAGTCCGGCACCGGCAGCGAGAAGACCTGCTCCGATAGCTGCGGTACCGACACCGATCAACGCAAATGCTCCGGCAAGCGCCAGGATCGTCGGAACAAGAGGAGTCAGCACAAGACCGGCCACACCGATCACGGTGAACGCACCAGCAATCGTCACAAGCCCCTTGGCAATGCTCTCCCAACTCATCGAGCCAAGAGCCAGCAGCACCGGAGTCAGAACAGCCAGTGCGCCAGCCGCCACCAGCATGGCGGCAGAGCCAGGCAAAGTACCGTTCATCACATTCAGACCGATGGCAAGCTCTGCAAGAGCGCCGCCCATTGTGACGAGTCCCTTTGCGATCTCTTCCCAGGTCATACCGCCCATCTTTCCAAGGGCATTTGCCACGATCTCAAGTGCTGCACCGACAGCGATCAGACCAACGCCAACACTTATCGTGTTCTTCGGCATCACCTTCATAGCGATAGCCACTTCGGCCAATGCACCGCCCATAGCGACAAGCCCCTTGGCGATCTGATTCCAGTCAAGGTTTCCAAAGTCACCCATCGCGGAAGCAAAGATCTTCATAGCAGCGCCAATCCCAATCATCGCGATCCCTGTGGACACCAGACCCTTTGCATCGCCGGTCAACTTGGTAAAGACCGTGATCTCCGCCAGAAGAATACCGATGGAGCCAAGCCCCTTCACAAGCTGTCCGAAGTCAAGATTACCAAGATCCTTGCAGGCGGATGCCAGGATTTTGATTGCCGAGGCAAGAATGACGATGCCCGCCGCTGTTGTCAAAGACTTTCCACTGAATTTTGCGGTGTTCATAAAGAGCGAGACTTCCGCCAGCAACACACCGACACCGGTCAGCCCTTTTGCAAGCCCATCCCATTCAAGCGTTGCAAGGTCCGTGCAGACCGATGCAAGGATCTTGATGGAAGCCGCAAAGAGAACCATCTGTGTCGCGCCCTTCATCGAAGAACCGCCGCTCATGTTGAGCAGCTTCACCGCACCGACCATCGCCGCCATCAAGGCCGTCACACCGGCAACACCTTTTGCAAGCTGTCCGCCATCCAAGTCACCGATCTTCTTCAGAGCTGATGCAAGGATCAAGATGGATGTCGACATGGCGAGCATCACCGTCGAACTCTTCACCGCGCCTTTAACATCTCCGCTGATTTTAGTAAAGACCGACATGGATGCCATCAATTCAGCAAAGAGAACCGTAATAGCCCCCAGTGACGCAGATAACTTCTCACTATCAATAAGAGAAATCGCGACGATAGATGCCGCCAGAATCGCAATAGCGCTTGCTATTTTCAGCAAAGTTCCGGCTTTTAACTGCGTCTGATACGCCTCAAAGCATCCGCGAACCCCATCCAGAATCCCCTTCACATTGTCAAAAAGGCCTCCGACTTCATCGAAGGGCTTCGTCAAACTATTGGTGAATTTGGTTATGGCAATCGCAATACCGCCGATAGAAATTCCGTTCAGTAGGTCGATAATTCCGCTGAAATCAGCGTTACTCACAGCAGTTACGATCTTATTGATACCGTTACCGACCACATCGAAAATACCACCGCCAATTTTCTTAGCGGCAATGGATAGTGCTTGAATCAATGCGGCGAATTTCGACACATCGGTATTTCCGCCAATCTTAGAAAACGCATCAGAGATGCCATCTTTCAGACCGACAATAGCATCTTTGACCTGATCGGCACGCTCTTTCAGCTTCTCCAGGATCGTGTGCAGGAGTTCCAGTCCAGGAACCTGAATCTTCTCTTCGGCAGTACCAAAGAGTTCTTTCATAGACTCCTTCGCTTCGTCCAGCGTCGGCAGACCGAGGTATTCACGAACAGACTCGGCAAAATTCTTGATGGCCGTAACAGCACCGTTCACAAAGTCGGATATTTTCTCAATGCCTTTTCCGAAAATGTCGTTCTTCTTGATTGCTTCGTCAAGCTTGACGAGCCATTCTCCGATGGAACCTGTCATGCCGAGAACGCCACCGCCTAAGCCGGTCACTTTCCCAAGAAGCGAACCGACCGGTCCCAGAATTGCGCCGATCGCCTGTTTGCAAATATCAAGAATGGCGAACAGACCCTTGAAGGTGTTCTTCAGGTTTTCAGAAGCAGTGTCACTAAGCGTCAGTTTTTCTGTGAACTTCAGCAGTCCTTCCGTCAGATTATGAAGCTGTTCCGCAGTAGTTGGCGGAAAAATATCACGAAAAGCCTCCGTAATTGGCTTTATAACCATTCCGATTCCCTTGAGCGTATTCTTGAGGGACTCGATCAACTCGGTTCTGCCGCCAAGGTCTTTCCATCCCTGAAGTACCGAATTACGAGCATCAGACTGCATATCAATAAATCCGCCGATTGCCTGACTAAGACCCGTCCACAATTCCTTGGCTTCTTCAAAGTCACCAAAGAGGATCTCCCATGTGTTGGCCCAACCAGATCCCGCAGCTTCCTTTAATGTGTCCATCAACTGTGAGAATGTCTTAACATCCTGTGCAGCCGCGAATGCCTTCTTGCCGATGTCGGTCGTTTCATCCGCATAATTACGAAGTGTGCCGACAAGAGCTTCCGTCGTCATCCACTGGTCCTGCAAAGAATCGTTAAAATTATGTGTGGCGTCGATGACATTTCCCTTGACGGTCTTATACATTCCGTCTGCGGTTTTCGTCAAAGTTCCGCACGCAACAGCCGACTCCAAAAGCTGCGTCTTGAATTCCACCGTTGCCATGTTCGCATTTTCAATGGATTTCCAGTCGATCAGCTTGCCATATCCTGCGGCCAAGGCCTGCGCAAAGTTATACATTGCACGGGAAGCCTCGTTTGCATTTGCACCGGATACGGCAGCCACATTCGACACGCCCTGGATAGCCATAACAGCATCCTCAAGGCCGACGCCGGCATTCGTGAACTTACCGATATTGGAGGTCATATCCTGGAAAGAGTAAATTGTCTTATCGGAATAGGTGTTCAGCTCCTGAAGATACTTGTTGACCTCCTCCAACGATGCGCCGGTGCTCATCATGATCGTCTGAATAGAGCCCATCTTAAGCTCGTATTCGTCAAAGCCCTGCTTGACAGGCTCCAATGTAAACGATTCGATCATCCGTTTTCCGGTATTGATGACCGAGTTGGTAATGTTTGAAAGGGCGGTCACCGCCATGACTTCGAGCGCCGAGAATTTCATCCGAACAGTCTCGACGGAATTGCTAAGGGTCGAAAGGTCGCACTTTTTAGCTGCGTCGCCAAGGCCCTTCAGACCTTTAGCCGCACCGTCCAGATCCAAACCCTTTTTTTGAGTTTGTCGAGCGTGGACAAACTTGTCTTCACACCCGCCTCGAATTGACGGTTGTCGAATCGCATTTCAACAACTCTCTCGTCGATCGTTGTGCTCATGTCTTCGTGACCTCCTTCCATGCGTCATTTGCGATTTGATCAAAAATAGGCCGGATAGCAGGATTGATGTAATCACGTCCCGCTACCCAGCCGCCGGTTCCAGTTCCATGCCCATACTGCAAAATGATGGCGATTGGAACTCCATTTTGAATATTTGAATTGTGAAACGAGATGCTCACAAAACCCTTCTTGTTCGTGATCTCGTAATACCACGATTGGGCCGTTTCTCCAGAGTCAACAGGCGTTGCAGACGCAAGAGCGGCCACTCCGGCTCGGCCATACTGATCGAGGTCTCCGAGATGCACCGTTTCTTTGGCTCTCTCCAAAAACCTCGTCAGCTTGGAGAAGTCGCCCTTTTGTCTGAACGTGATCATGTTTTCCTCCAAATTGCACTTGTTTACTTCTTCAAATACTGAGAACTGCAAAATCCGGTATATGTGACACCCTTGTAAGTGACCTGAACATAAAGCCACTTTATATTGCCTACAAGCGTGTAGTACCCATAGTTTGCAACTTTTGTACCTTTGGGAAGTACGGCGAGACTGGCCTTACCGGTTCCTGCACCATTACGGATATGCAGCCCAACATTCGCCGTGACAACATAAGTACCGGCCAAAGTCTTATCGAAAGACCTTGCTGCCTCAGATGCCTTTTTAGCACTTGCGGGCTTGCTTGCCGAGCCATTACTCGGCGGTGTCGTCGTGTTGGAACCTGTCG
>OBCQ01000239.1_pt1 | contig 15893 bp, 7 predicted proteins | sample 1517991 | NCBI WGS metagenome assembly OBCQ01 (sample SAMN03418263, study PRJEB22391) | human gut metagenome | biome: human-gut; feature: organic feature; material: feces | host: Homo sapiens | place: Tanzania | collected 2013-01
AAGTACTCGCGCAGCATTTTTCCCTGGGCGCGCCGCATCGCCCGATAGCATTTAGATCCCATAAAAGTTTACTTTTTTTGGTAAACTTTTTTCAGGACGATACATAAGGCGTGGAGCACAAGTTATTGTATTATAATCAATTAACCATTTTCAGAGTTGCTCTTCCTGAAACTCTGAAAATGGTTAATTGGGTGATATTCATTAGATTACGCTCCACGCAAAGCAAACGCAAAGCAAACGCAAACGCAAAACAAACGCAGCTCAAACACAGCGACATCTTCCCAGGACAAAAGCACGGAACTGCTTAACTTTTTTTCCCGGTGACAACCATGAAGGTAACGGCGATGAGAGTTATGATCACGCCTACTATGATATTGAGCGTCAGGGACTCACCGAAGAAAATGGTTCCTACGGCGATTGCGGTGACAGGTTCGAAGACTCCCAGGACGGACGTTCTGGTCGCGCCGATGATTCTGGTGGCCATGGCTAGGGTCAGCAGGGAGACCAATGTCGGGAATACGGCCAGACCTACGAGGTTCATCCAGCAGAACCAGCCATGGACACCGCCGAAAAATTCACCACCGGAAAAAGCATTGTGGATAATGAAAAGGATCGAGCCGATTCCCAGGGCGTAGAATGTCAATATGTGGCTGGAAACCGTGCGGAGACGACGGCTGCGGTTCACGACTACGAGGTACATGGCGTATGCCAGAGCCGATCCGCCGGCAAGAAGCAAACCGCTGAGATTCAATGAGACATTGCCGGACGGCTTGCTGAGGATGACGACTCCGATGAACGTCATGAAAATCGACGCCCAGACCTGCCACGTCGGATAAACCTTCAGGAATACCATTATCAATGCCACCAATACAGGGTAAAGGAACACTATGGTGGTGGCCAGGCCTGCCGGTATATAATTATAGGACTGGAACAGGAGCATGCTGCTCAATGCGAACAGAATGCCGAGGACACAGAGCCTGAGGAACTGTGCCTTGTTCACCCGGAAAGTTTCATGGCGGAAAAGCAGCCACACGCCCAGAATGACGACGGCCAGCAAATATCGGATGGACAACATCGTATCCACCGAGACTCCCATTGAAAGGAGCGGCTTGGCGAAAAGCGGATTCAGACCATAGGTTACACCTGTAATGATTCCCGCGGCATATCCCCAGACGAGATTTTTATTTTCCATACGACTTATACGACAACTGCCGAACCAAGGCACCCCCAGGAACGGCAATCATAAAATATATACAATTATTACTCGCAAATGAACGCCACGAGCGCGTCAATGTCATCTTTTGCGAAAGACATCTGCTCGCCTGTCGAAAGATTCTTGACATTGATCTTGCCGGAAGCAGCCTCGTCACTGCCGTTGATCGACACGAAAGGAATCCCCTTCTTCTCGGCATAATCGAACTGCTTCTTGAGTTTCGTCTGGTCAGGATAAATCTCGCATGACACTCCGGCCCCACGTAAAGTCCTGACTACAGGGACGATATACGGCAGAACAGAAGCATCCATATTGGCAAACAACACGGAAGCCGAGCCGGCCAGCCCCTTAGGGAATTTATCCAGGCCCTTCAGCACATCATAAATACGGTCTGCGCCGAAAGAAATGCCGACACCGGACATCCCTGGCAGGCCGAAAATTCCGGTGAGGTTGTCATAACGACCTCCGCCGCAGATGCTTCCGATCGCGTAGTCCAATGCCTTCACCTCGAAAATAGCACCCGTATAATAATTAAGTCCACGGGCAAGCGAAAGATCCATCTCGACCTTCTGGCTCACTCCGGCATTGGCAATGAACCCGAACAGCTCGGCAAGTTCGTCGAGTCCCTTGAGACCTTCCTCCGAAACGATGCCGGACGCGGATTTGCCTTCCATGAGACCGCGCATTACGGCAATCTTCTCCTCCGTGGTGCCTTCCAGTTTCAGAATCGGCTCAATCACTGCAACTGCTTTCTCGTCAAGACCCTTCTCCATCATCTCCGCTTCCACGGCCTCAAGTCCGATCTTGTCCAGTTTGTCGATGGCCACGGTAATGTCCGTAACCTTGTCCGGATAGCCGCAGATTTCAGCCAATCCCGTGAGTACCTTACGGTTATTGATTTTTATGGCAACATTGATACCGAATTTCGTGAATACGGTGTCCACAATCTGCACGAGTTCAAGCTCGTTCAGCTGAGACTTGCTTCCGATAACGTCGGCATCACATTGATAAAACTCGCGATAGCGACCTTTCTGCGGACGGTCAGCGCGCCAGACCGGCTGAATCTGAAAACGCCTGAACGGGAACGCGATTTCGTTCTGATGCTGAACGACGTAGCGCGCGAAAGGAACCGTCAAATCATACCTCAACCCCTTTTCGCACACTTCGGAGGTAATCTTGCCGCTGTTCAGCGTACCATCCTCACTCTTGTAATTTTCAATGTCAATGCGACCGAACGCGTCTCCGCTGTTGAGTATGCGGAAAAGCAATTTGTCGCCCTCGTCGCCATATTTTCCGAGAAGGGTGGAAAGGTTCTCCATAGCAGGAGTTTCGATCTGCACATATCCGTAAGTCCTGTAGACAGAACGGATTGTGTCGAATATGTAGTTTCTGGCGGCCATTTCCTCCTGGCCGAAGTCTCTTGTCCCCTTAGGTATAGACGGTTTCTGTGCCATATAAATAAATATTACGCCCCACGCCTCACGCAAAGCAAGGCAAGGCCGGTTTCATATCCTGCAAAATTAATAATAAATAGTGACATTCGGCAATCATTGAAGTGACAATTCAAAACCAACCTGGCGGAACGAATAACTATTTGGTATGTAACCTCCTCGTGGACAACATGGACGAAACTTAATTATAACAACATTTTTTACAAAAAAAAGGAACACTGTAAGGTATTATTTTCTATATTTGGAAGAGACGACAAAACGAGCAAATAACAAAATGAAAGCATTTTATATCCAAAAATTGTCATCAGACGTATATCCTCGTGACATTCTTCACGAACGTAACAATAAAACCGTTTTCGGATTTCTTAATCTAAAAACAACTCGGTAATCTTTACTAGCTTATTTTTTAACGCTTACTCACAATCAATAATCAATTAAATAATATTACAATGAGAAAACTGCTTGCAATGCTAGCGCTTCCGCTGTTGGCACTTTCAGCCTGCAGCGAGGAGACAAAGGAGGAAATCGCTGACGTCCTCATCATTTCTCAGGACAAAGTGGCATTTCCTAAAGAGGGAGGCGTCGCAACCATTTCGGTCGCATGCCCGTCAGAGTGGCACTCATCCGTATCCGATCAATCCTGGATCAAGACCACGGATGATGAAGACAAAGTCACCATCACTGTCTCCGCAAATGAAACAGGTGATTCTAGAAAGTCATCTGTAACACTGGAATCAGCAACGGAGAAAAAGGAAATCCTGATTTCGCAATCATGGTCAGGAGCCGTTCTATCCCTGAAAATCAATGGTCCGGAAAGCATTGAACTCGACTCCGAAGGAGACAGTTTCAAGTTTACAGTGGAGACAAATGCAGCGTGGAAGGTCGAATCCAGCGCATCATGGCTGACCGCCAGCATGGACGGCTCTCTTGTCAGCGTTACGGCAACAGCCAATGGCGAGGCGCACCGCGATGCCACCGTCACGGTCACCGCAACTGTAGGAGACAAGTCTGAAAGCAAAGAAATCAAAATCGCACAGATTTCCCGCGAGGAAAATCCTTATTTCCAGATGCTTGGCAATTACGGACTCTACGCCGAGCGCTGGTACTATGGCGGCAACGCAGTAAATGTTCCCGGTATAGGCTCATACTGTACAATCGAGCAGAAAGAGTACGGCAAGTCATTCACCATCAAAAACCTGTTCGTGGATGGCACCGAATATGAGGCGTCTTATGACAAGGACTCCAAGAAGATGGTGCTTACGCTAGGCTCGCTTTGCATGACAAGAACCATAGAGACATCAGGAGAGACTTACTACTATTATATGGTGCAACCGAACATCACCGAAAGAAAATTCGAAACAGGCATCATCTATGGCACTGTCGGGACCGCCACAGACGGAAAGGACGAGAATTGCCAGGCTATCCTTCTGGATGGATTCGATGAAGCATACGGGTCTCTAGGGCTCATTGTCAGAATCGGCGCCAGCCAGAATATGGCCATGCTCAGCGATGTGTACTATGCCGATGGCAAGATGCACTTCGTGAAAGCCGAGAAACAAACACAGGGATAATCATTTCAAGACTATAGACAATGAAAAAGATAATATTCTCCACATTGTTGGCCATCTCATTCTGCGCTTGCACCAAGGAGACGATCAACTACCAGAATCCTGTTCCGGGAGAGAACGGGACTGAAGCGAACACCGTGCTGTCCGTCGAATCGAGAAACACTCTTTTCACGGCCCAGGATGGAACAAACGCCGACATAGCGTTCAAGAGCCTGGGAGGAAAGGTTGTAGTCAATGTCAACACAAATGCAGACTGGACCTTCGAGGTTACAGGCGACACTTTCGTCAAAGGAGAGGCGGACAAGGAGACCAGCCAGCTGACACTTTCCTGTGCAGCCAACCAGGTTGACAAAAAACTGTCAGCCACTGTGACCATCAAGGCCGGAAACAAGACCGCCACCATCGGGGCCACACAGAATGCATACGGGACCCCGGAAATCGTTGCATCAGAGAACAATTTCCATCTTGCAGCCAAAGGTGAACTTTCAGCATCATTCGATGTAACGTCGACAGACCCGGACTGGACATTCGAGACTTCCGGATGTGAATGGATGCTCGTCACCAAAGAAGGCAACACCGTCAAAATCAGCGCCTATCAGAACGAGGAATATACCGACAGGAATGTAAGTTTCACAATCAAGGCCGGAACAGGTGAAAAACTTGTTTCCGAAACCATCGACGTACTCCAGGACAGGGCCGCGCACATCGCGTCTTCCGTCCTCACAGTTCCTGTGACACCTTTCTCAGACGATGCCAGAGAAGTGGAAATCCAGGCAAATTTCGACTGGGAGTATTCGGTTTCCGGCAACGATGACGGATGGCTGAAGGTAGAAAAGACAGACAAAGGATTCAAATTCACCCCTACCGCCAACCCGAACGCCGAAACCAGAACAGCCAAAATCACAGTAAAGACCGGAGACGGCAAGGAGAACAACGATTCCGAGGTGATAACGATTTCTCAGCCGGGAATCGACAAAGAAGCATTCATACTCGGCCTTCATGTAACGAAAGCCAACAGCTATTCGATGCTTCCTGTCGAAGGCGTGACGGACATCACGGTAGACTGGGGAGACGGCTCGGACGCCGAGAAGTTCACAGCAGACAATCCTACCCACGAATATGCCGACACAGGCTATTTCGTAGTTTCCGTGAAAGGACAGACAAGCGCATTCAGCGTAAGCGCACTGTCATCCGACCAGAAACACCAGATCGAGCAGATCTACAACTGGGGAAAGTTTGAACTGACCTCTATGGAATCCGCATTCGATGGATGCAGCTATCTGACAAGCATCCCTGAAGACGACATGAAAGCCTTCTCGAAGGTCACGTCATTTGAGTCTGCTTTCAGCAACTGCAGCGCTCTGAAGACCATCCCGGAAGGACTTCTTGCCAATGCCGCCGAAACTGAAAGCGTGAACAGCATGTTCTATTCGTGTGATTCCATCAAGGTCATTCCTGGCCAACTGTTCTTCAACTGCCCGAAACTTGCAGACGCAGGATCCGCATTCAGTTTCTGCAAGGGAGTGGAAAGCATCGACAAGGACCTCTTTTCCAAGAATCCGGAGCTCACGGATTGCAGTTCAACATTCTCAGGCATGTCCAAACTGAAATCCGTAGATAAGGATTTGTTCGCCAACAATCCTAAGATCACCACGTTGAATGCAATATTCTCCTACGATGAAGCACTTGCAACAATTCCGGCAGGAATTTTCCGTAACCAGAAGGATTGCGAGACTTTCAGAATGGCGTTCACCAGCTCAGGCCTGACCGAGATACCTGCCGGACTCTTCGCCAACAACACAAAATGCGAGAACTTCCAGATGACATTTTCGGGAACAAAAATCAAATCGATTCCGGCTGACGTATTCAAAGGATGCAGTTCTGTCGACACATTCATGTCATGTTTCAGCGGATGCACGGAACTCCAAAGCATACCTGCCGACCTTTTCAAGAATTCAGGTTCACAAGGTGTAGTCTATGGAAAGAGAGGCAATGGAATGAGAATGGTCTTCAACGACTGCTCATCCCTGAAGGAAATCCCTGCCGGGCTTCTTGACGGCTTCACGGAAATCACGAACATAGAAAACATCTTCAATGGATGCTCCTCATTGGAAAGCATTCCTTCAGGACTGTTCAAAGATGCCACGAAAGTGAACAACTTGAGCAATGCATTTAGCGGATGCACCTCTCTCAAGTCAATTCCAGCCGGCGTATTCAAGGGATTGTCAAAGCTCAGTTCATTTTCCGGCATTTTCAAGGATTGCACCAGCATTGAGGAAATAGGCGACAACCTGCTCGAAGGCTGCGACGCATGTACCTCCATCAGCAATCTGTTCAATGGCTGCACCAAGCTCAGCAAGGTTTCCGAAAACGCTTTCGCCGGCGCGGTGAACATAACGAATATCAGCGGACTGTTCAGCAACTGTGCAAACCTCAAGAGCGTCCCTGAGGGCATCTTCGCCTCGATGACCGGACTTAAGACGACAAGTGACGTATTCTCTTCTTCCGGCATCGTATCTGTTCCATCCGGATTGTTCGCAAGCAACACCCAGGTGACGACTTTCAAGAATGCATTCAACGGATGCACCGCATTGTCAAGCCTTCCTGGAGGTCTGTTCACGAACAACGTCTCCGTGACAAGCTTTGAAAGCGCATTCAGCGGATGCACGTCATTGACAAGTCTTCCTGACGGGCTGTTCGTCAACAACGGCAAGGTGACATCCTACAAGATGGCATTCAAGGGTTGCACGAATCTTTCATCCGTGGGCAACATCTTCGGAACAAACACCAGCAAGATCAGTCTTGAGTCTGCTTTCGAGGGATGTTCAGATCTGAGTGCGATTCCTGCAGGATTTTTCGACGGGCTCACCGGAGCGGATTCATTCAGCAAGACTTTCAACGGATGCACAGCCCTGACGACAATACCGGAACGGCTTTTCGCCCATAATATCAATGCAACCACCGTACTGAGTTGCTTCCAAAACTGCACGGCTCTCCAGAAAGTGCCTGCCGGCCTGTTCGGGACGACAACGAAGACAAAGACATTGACTTCAATGTTCTCCGGATGCTCGTCTCTTACCGACATAGCTGCTGACGCGTTCAACGGCATCAAAGCAACGGCAGGAAACATGTCAAGCATATTCCAGGACTGCACCGGACTCAAGGAAGTTCCGTCCGGCCTGTTCAAGAACAACAGCAAGGTCAGCAACTACAATTACGCATTCCAGGGATGCACAAGTTTGGAGAAAGTCGGTTCTGAAATATTCAATTGTGCGAATGGGGCCACCTCAATCAATGGCATATTCAAGGGATGCACATCCCTCAAGACATTGGGAGGCAACATTTTCCTGAATCCTGAAAAAGTAAGGTATATCAACAACCTGTTCCAGGGATGTTCTGCCCTTGAGTCTGTGAACGTAGGAATTTTCGACAACTTCAAGGCATTGACGAGCGCAACCTTCACATTCGACGGCTGCGTCGCACTGACGGGAGAGTCACCATACACCGAAGTGAACGGCGTGAAGTACCACCTCTACGAAAGGACCTCCGAAGCGACGGCCATTACCGGATTCGCATACCTGAAGAACCTCAAGGCAATGTTTAAAGGATGCACGAAACTCACTGATTATGACAAGATTCCGGACCCATGCAAGTCTGATGAGTAATTTTCCAAACGATTAAGAATATGAAACACAATTATATCATAACAATGATTCTGGCCGCCGGTATTGCCGCCGGCTGCGTGGAGACCAAAAAGGTCGATCCCGACACTTATCAGGCTCCGCTGTACGTCCAGTCTTCCGATCCTAAGATCGTGTTCGACAAAGAAGGAGGAAAGGCTGTCATCACCATAGCGACCAACGCCGAGAGCTGGAGTTACGCGACCCGGTCGGGAGAGTGGTTCGAGGTCATTGTCGATGCTGACAGCTGCCTCTTGGTCGAGGCCAAGCCAAACAAGGGTCCGGTAAGGACCGACGATATCACGGTCACAGCTGTAAGAGGCGACGAAACCAAGGAAGTTTCGCTTACGGTCACTCAAAGGGCAGACGGAGCCACAGACCTCAGTGCTGCAGGAACCGCGAACTGCTATGTAGCCAACACAAACGGTTCGTACAAGATCCGCGCTGACATAAAAGGCAATGGAGGCAAGGACGGCAAGAGCAAATATATCGAAACTGAAGGAGTCGGAATAAAGGATGCCGCCTATGCAGAACTGCTCTGGGAAGCCAGAAATGACGGCGACCGCACAATGTCATACGAAATCATTGACGGAACCCCGGCATATAGCAACGGATACATCTCATTCTCGACAGGAAGGAGCGAGGGAAATGCCCTCATAGCCATAAAGAATGCCAAAGGCAAAGTCCTCTGGAGCTGGCACATCTGGGTGACAGACAACGAGATTACCTCCCACGACCACATCGGCCCTGAAGGCAATGTCATCGCGCAGATTATGGACCGAAATCTTGGAGCCCTCAACAATACCCCGATGGATATCAACAACAGGGGAATGCTCTATCAGATGGGCAGAAAGGATCCGTTCATTCCGTCACGCTCCCCTTACAGGGACTACAGCGGAATAACAGACTACGACAATTCCAAGGAGTATTGCAGCAACGATCCCGAATGGAACAAGCCGAATCTTGAAATCGGAAACGGAAGCGGGAAATGGGAGATTGATTCAAAGTATAAAGGAAAAGCAACATTTTCAGCGCCGGGCAATATCCCGTTCGCTTCGGAGCATCCGATGAGATTTCTCGTAGGCTATTATTCGACAAGCTATTCCTGGTACATCAACTCAAGCGACAAGGATAGTGTAGAGCCTGGGCTTTGGGGAGAGGAGAAGACCATTTTCGACCCATGCCCGGCAGGCTACAAGGTCCCTGTCAAGAACATGTGGGGCACGGCTGCCGGCGACGAGAGCATCAAGACCGGCGGAAAGCATAGCGAATATGACGAGAACGGAACCAGCAGCAAGTATTTATGGAACGTCGAGAAAGGTTGCGGACGAGTTTGGAAACAAACTGGAGATTTCTACCCTATGGTCGGAAACATCTATCCGTCAACGTATTCTCCTGAAGGGACAACTCCTTACAACTATGCCAGCGGACAGACATTCTACCTGACGAGCCAGGAAAGGGCTTATGATTCAGAGGACACAAACCAGAGTTGTGCATATCACGTAGCAGTATTCAACGGCTACTGGGCGACATACGAAACAAGATCACAAGTGTTCTGCGGTCAGGTAAGATGCGTGAAAGAGTAATTTTTTATAATCAATGATGAAAGACAGATTCTTAAGACTCGTTCCGCTGGCGATAATGCTGGCGGGATGCAGCGGAATCGGCGGAAATGATGACAATGGGCCTGAGTCGGCAGACGGCAGGCCTGTCATCGTATTTTCACCGGAGACAGCAATCCAAGGCGAGATAATCATAAAGATGAAGCCGGGCGCCAATGACGGGACGGCAACAAAAAGCGGAGGCGTCACCTCAGGCAACACACAGATCGACAGGGTTTTGATGGATGTCGGTTCTGTCAGTTTCGAGCGCATGTTTCCGCCTTGCGGACGATTCGAAGCAAGGACAAGAAAAGAAGGATTGGACAGGTGGTTCATCGCCAAGTACGACGAGACGATTCCTGCGAAGGAGGTGGCAGAGATGCTGTCCGGATGCGACGGCGTGGAAGTAATCGAGTATTCTCTCCCAACAGCGGCAGCTTCATATTCAAAAGCCCCGGCAACCACCGGAGAGGAAGATTTCACCGGAACGAAGTCGTATTCATCAGCGAGGAACGTTCCGTTTCCTTTCAATGAAAGCGTCCGCTCACAAAGGATGCAGTGGCATTACAACAATACGGGCAATGTCTACGCCAACTCGACAGTCGCGGGGGCCGATGCCGATGTCTATGCAGCATGGCAGTTATGCACAGGAAATCCTGATGTCGTCGTAGCCGTGGTCGACCAAGGTGTCAAATACGACCACGAAGACTTGGCGGCGAACATGTGGATAAACAAAGGAGAAATACCCGGAAACGGAATTGATGATGACGGCAACGGCTACATCGATGATGTCAACGGTTACAATTTCACCGACAATAGCGGCAATCTTACGTTCTCGTCAGAGAACATGCACGGAACGCACGTCGCAGGCACCATTGCAGCAGTGAACAACAATGGTATAGGAGTAAACGGCATTGCCGGAGGCTCAGGCAATGGCGACGGTGTCAGGATAATGTCCTGCGAGACTTTGGGAGCGTCCGAATCCGGCAATTCAGGAGGAGGTCTGGGTGCCCAGGTTCGCGCCATCAAATATGCCGCCGACAATGGTGCCGTAATTTGCCAGAACAGCTGGGGCTACACAGCCGGCGCCATTTCAGAAAACGACTGGACCAGAGGCAATTACTCCGCCCTTGCCGACGCCATACACTATTTCGTCAAGTACGCCGGACTGGATGAGAACGGCAATCAGGAAGGCCCTATGGCAGGAGGAATCGTAATCTTCGCGGCAGGAAACGACACTTCGGATGAAATCTGCTACCCGGCTTCCGACAAGTCGGTAATCAGCGTGGCAGCAACCTCCTGGCTCGGGGCCCCATCGTATTTTACGAATTACGGCAAATGGGTAAGCATTTCCGCTCCGGGCGGTGACCTGTCACTCAACTCCACCTACGGTGGCGTATACAGCACCAGCGTTTCGGAGGACGGGGGCTCGGCCTACGAGGGAATCAACGGAACGTCAATGGCATGTCCACATGTCTCCGGAGCCTGTGCTCTAGCCGTCAGCTGGTACTACGGAACGGAAAAGAAGAAAGGCCTTACATGCGAGATGCTCAAGGAAGCGCTGCTGTCGAGTGTCACCCCGGTAGATCCGTTCTGCGAAACGCCATATTTCGGGAATATGGGCGCCGGATCACTGGACACGTACCAGCTGCTTCTTGCAGTCAAGAAAGTGAAGGCGATCCCGGACGTGACAGTCGGCAACGGCAGCGAGACAAGTGTAAATCTTTCCGATTATTTCTACAAGACAGATGTGCTGACATATTCATTGACCACACAAGGGGTAATCGAAATCAGCCTCAAGGACAGTATCTTGACCATCAAGGGAATATCCAAGGGCAGTACCGTTATCAGAATCACCGACGGCAACCAGTCCGTCAGAACAATAAATGTGACTGTTGAATGATTATGACTTTAAAAATGATAAAAGCCGCCGCATTCGCGGTCGCAACATCGGTTCTATCCCTGGCATACGGATGCAGTCCGGAAGCCAAGGACGACAATTCCGGTGCAATGCTGAAGACTCCGGAAGCCAAAGTCAGCGAGGTTACGGTCTCCGGTTTCCGCGTTGACTGGGCAAAAGTATATGGAGCGGAGGGCTATGCCTACTCACTTGACGGTGCGGAAGCGGATACGACCGATGCACTCTTCATCAAGTTCGATGAATTGGAGGCGTCCAATGAATATGTCGTGACAATCAAGGCCATACCCGGCAAGGGCAGCGGTCTTTCCGAGTCCGAACCCGTGTACATCCACGTGCACACTTCAGCAGTGAGCCCTCTGGACAAGCCCGAAATCACTATCGGAAGCACATATGCCTCAAAGACAATCATCAGCTGGAGCATAATCCCCGGAGCCGTCAAATATGAGTATACGGTAGGAGACATCAAGGGCTCAACAACTGAGAACAAGGTATCCCTCTCCAATCTGGAAAAGGGGAAAGAGTACACGTTCACCGTCAAGGCTGTTGCAGCAGACAACAGCGGCAGGACCCAGTCAGATGCGGCACAGGCAAATTTCAAGACAGCATCGGATGACGTGCCTCCACTGCTGATAGTTCCTGAAAATGTTCTTGCTGACGCCGTCGTTTTCAATGTCTACGCAACCCCTGACGCAACATACTACTACGACGTGGTCTCATCCTCGACACTTATGCAATATGACGAGGCAACGGTGATCGAGCGCTACAAGAATGCGATTGTCGAGTATGCCAAGAGCAAGGGCATCAGCATCCGGCTCGCCATGGCTTCCGTCCTCAAGGTCGGCACGAACACCCTAAGCGTTTCCAGGCTGACTTCACAGATGAGCTACGACATCATCGCTTTCGGAATGGACTATGACGGCAATGTCACGACCGGTCTCTTCACGAAACGGGTCACCACGACGGCAACAGGCTGGTCCGCCGGCCCTAACTACGGAGGAGCAGACTGGTTCCGACAGAACTTCTTCATCACCAATTCTTATCTCGGCATAACCGGCTACGGATGGACCAACTCCGTATGGACTATATGGAAAGGCAGTGATGTGCAGAGCATCCGCTACCGTCTTCTCCCTACCAGTACTTTCAACAAAGTATTCAGCGACCCTTATGACAAGGAAGCCGTCAAGACATTCCTGAAAGACACGTCATACAGTTACGCAGTCAAGCCGAACTATCTGGAGCTTGTGAATTCATCCAACGGATACAATTCGGTGACGCCGTGCAACCCGGGCGTCTCATACACAATGTCCGCCCTTGCCACATCCGCGGCCGGAGTAGAGGAACTGACCGTAAACTCTATTACGACAAAGACGACAAGCGAGGCCTACACATGGTTCTCGATAGCGGCTCTGGTCAACGAGAAATATGGTCCGACATCCAGCAAAATGGCATGCGTCCTCAAGGGTGTAGGCATAGAATCAGGAAAACTGGTAATCGTCAAGACATCTGTTCTGGCTGATGTTCCGGAATCATCCTACCCTGCCCTGATCGCCGACAAAGGCACAGAATTAAAGGAGTCTTACTTGGAATACATCAACGGAAACGGCCTTGCACTTGTCGTAGATGTAGAGCCTAAGACATCTTACACCGTAATGGCGACTGTCGTCAACAAGGCAGGAGACAAGATCACCAAGCACGCCTCAGTGACGACCACAGCGGAAGCAGGGACAAAGTCTGCAAGAGCAAGGAACTCCGTGGTTTTCAGAAATCTCGCCGAGAAGGCAGAAGCAAGCCCGGTCGGTCTGAGGCTTGACGGAGTGGAGTCGATTCCAGTCATGGATACACCAACAGCTGCAGACGACCTATGGACCATAATCCACAACATTAACATACTCGGAACAAATTATGAAAAATAGCATAATGAGAATATTGACCGCAGTTCTGACGGCCTGTCTCTGCGTTCCGGCTGCACAAGCCCAGGACATCAGCGTAAAAGGAAAAGTCACGGACAGCGGCAATGCTCCTCTGGTAGGAGTCGGTGTCTTCATAGAGGGGACAGCGACAGGTACTGTCACAGGCGCTGACGGAACATGGTCGATCCCGGACATTCCTTCGGACGCCACCCTCACATTCTCAAGCATCGGCTATGTGACCCAAAAAATACACGTGGCCGGAAAATCCGTGATCGATGTGATTCTTCAGGAGGATATCATCGACGATGAACTGGGAGAGGTCATGGTCGTCGCATACGGGACCGCAAAGAAAAGCAGTTTCACCGGATCGGCATCTGTCGTAAAAGGCGACGAACTTCAAAAGAGGGTTACAGGCAACATCACCAAATCCATTGAGGGAACGGTGGCCGGACTGCAGGTCACATCCGGCGGCGGACAACCTGGTGAAGGAGCATCAGTCATGATTCGAGGAATCGGCTCCGTGAATGCGGTCTCCACACCTCTGTACGTAGTGGACGGCATTCCTTACGACGGCTCTTTAAGCGCCATCAACCCGGCTGACATAGAGTCTCTTACCGTCCTGAAAGACGCATCGGCAGGCGCATTGTACGGAGCGAGGGGCGCAAACGGAGTAATTGTCATCACTACCAAGAAGGGCAGCGGAGAACGTTCCATTGTCAGTTACAAGGGCAGCGCAGGCATTGCATCCCGGTCTCTCAAACGCTACGATCTCGTCGGAATGAACGACTTCATCGAATTGACCTACGAGTCCCTCAGGAACAGCGCCAAATACAGTACGGGAATGGATTTCGAGGGTGCCAGCGCCTACGCTGCCGCCAATCTCGGCCAGACCATCGGCGGACTGAAGAATCCAGAATACTACAACCCATACAAGAATTACACGTGGGAAACCCTCGTCGACCAAAGCACCGGCAAGATAAAAGATGACGCCGCAGCTGCATGGAACGAAAACTGGATGGATGAAATCAGCAACAACGCCGCCCTCCGGACAGAGCATATCATCTCTGTCAACGGAGCGACCGAGAAGATCAATTATCTCGTTTCAATGGGCTACTACAAGGAAAACGGCATACTCCGCAACACTGACTTCAACCGCTATACGGGAAGGGTCAATGTAGATTCACAGGCCAATTCATGGATAAAGATCGGCATGAGCGCCAACTACTCGCACACAAAGGCAGACTACCAGAACTTCTCGGGTGCTTCCGTATCAAACGTCTGGTACACGGCACAGTTCATGGCTCCGGTATATCCTGTCTACCTGAAGGACATGGATGGAAACAATGTCCTGGACCAGGATGGAAACCTTCAGTATGAATATGGTGACGAAGATGACAACGGTTATGCAAACCGTCCTACCGCCCAAGGGTTCAACTCCAAGGCCGAGCTATACAACAACAAGGCCTATTACTACCGCAACACATTGTCTGCGAGATCTTACCTCACGTTAGGTACGACAAATAAAGACGCTCTTCTCTACGGATTGAGACTGACCGCCAATCTCGGAACAGATTTCAATGATTACCAGCGTACTCTCACCAACGACAAGTACCACGGCAATGCAGCCGACCAGGGAGGCCGGTTGAGCAAGACCAACACCAGGACCCTCAGCTATACTTTCAACCAGATCGTGAACTACGACCGCTCGTTTTCCGAGCACGACATCAAGGTCCTGTTGGGTCACGAGTACTATCGCTACAGATTCAACTACGCGCAGGGTGAAAAGACAGGCATCATGGACGGAATCGATGAACTTGACCCGGCAGTGACGACTTCCGGCAATTCCAGCTACTCGAACAACTATGCCATCGAGTCCTGGTTCACCAGGCTGAACTACGGGTTCAAGGATCGCTACTACTTCGACGCCAGCTGGCGTACCGACGGGTCTTCAAGATTCTACAAGACAGGACGTTGGGGCAATTTCTGGTCAGTCGGCGCATCATGGAGACTGTCCCAGGAGAAATTCATGGAACGCACTTCTTCCTGGCTCAACAACCTGACAGTAAAGGCTTCCTACGGCGTACAAGGCAACGACAACATCGGAACCTACTACGCATGGCAGGGCCTTTACGACTACACCTGGGCAAACGGAAGCGAGGCTGGAGCATTCGCATCCAAGCTTGAGAACAAGGCCATAACATGGGAAAAGAACGGTAACCTCAACGCAGGAATCGAAGCTTCCCTCTTCGGAGGAAAACTAACTTTCAGCGCCGAGTACTACAACAGGCACACCAGAGACATGCTTCTGGCCAATCCTCTCGCCATTTCGACCGGATTCACCAGCTATGATGCCAATGTCGGTTCAATGAGGAACCAGGGATTCGAGTTTTCCGGAAGAGTGAACATTATCGACAAACCTGACTTCAGATGGGATGCCACCGTGATGGCTTCGCTGAACCGCAACAAGGTCACCAGCCTTACATCGTCCCAAGATTTCATCAGTTCCGGTGCATCAGTAATCGAAGTCGGCAAACCTATCTACACTTTCT
>OBCQ01000249.1_pt1 | contig 15655 bp, 7 predicted proteins | sample 1517991 | NCBI WGS metagenome assembly OBCQ01 (sample SAMN03418263, study PRJEB22391) | human gut metagenome | biome: human-gut; feature: organic feature; material: feces | host: Homo sapiens | place: Tanzania | collected 2013-01
AAGATAGACCAGTGCAAATGCCAGCTCATGAAGCAATACACCAGGACGGGGTTTTTCGGGGAAGCCGTGCTCACCATGAACGAAATCGACCCCAAGTCGCTGAATGCCAAGAACCGTATAGTCTACTACGACTGCACCTTGTACATGTACAACCAGCTTGCCTACTACACCAAGGACAAGACAGACCAGAACCGGTTCCAGCGCCTCGAAAAGACCATGAAGGACAGCCTGCTCAGTATCACCCCCAAAAATTCCATGATTTGGCTAAGCTACATGTATGGGGTGTATTCGGAAGCCGGCAAGTACCGGGAAGCGCTGCGCGCCCTGGACAAGTGGGCCGGCCAGACCAGACCCGGCAAGCATGACTATGCCATCGTGGAATATTACCGCTACCAGGCATACGATGCGATGGGCCTTAAGGACGAGGCCCTGCACCACCTGCTGCTGTCCACCATCAACGACGTGACCACCATCACCTACGACGAGGCTGCCATCTTCTATCTCTGCCGTATCCTGCGCGACCGCGGCGACATGGACCGGGCCAGGAACTACGTGAAATACGCCTACGAGGCCTCGACCATCTTCGGAGGGAAGATGAAAGACTGGGCAACCAGGGACATGGAGAGCATCAACTCCAAATTTCAGAACACGCTGCAGGGACACAACCGCATGATGCTCATCATCTCCATCCTGCTCTCGCTGATGCTTGTCGTGGTCATCCTGCTGGCAATAGTCCTGCTGAAACAGCACCGCAAGCTGCGCGACTATGCGCTGAAGCAGAAAGAGAGCAACCAGACCCTCACTGAGGTCAACCGACAGCTCCAGCTGTCGATAGAGGCCAACAAGGAGACCAACCGCCACCTCTATGAGGCCAACATGGTCAAGGAGAACTGCATCGCCACCTTCTTTGCCCTGTGTACCCACTACATTGAGAGCGTGAACCATATCCGCACAAGGACACACAAGCTGCTGCGCAGCCACAAGTTCGAAGAGCTGTCCGACATGGTACGTTCGTCGTCGGAAGAGGAGGCCGCCCTGCAGGATCTCTATGACCAGTTCGACAACATGTTCCTGACTATCTACCCGAGTTTTGTCCAGGAATTCAATGAGCTTCTGGCCCCGGAACACCGCATCGCCGAACCCAAGAAAGGCACGCTGACCACTCCCCTGCGCATCTTTGCCATAATCAGGCTGGGCATTGACGACAGCGGAAAAATCTCTCAGCTGCTCAATCTGGCCAACAGCACGGTTTACAACTACCGCACACGTTTCAGAAACCACGCAGCCGGAGACCGTTCCACCTTCGAGGATCAGGTGCGCAAGATTGGCAATCATTAGCCTGTCGGCTATCGCGCATCCCTGATGTCGCCCACGGCCACCTGATACTCATGCCATAGCGTGTCAACAGTGTGCCCCGGTCCAAGGGCGTAGGCCACGGCGCCATTCCACGACCAGGGGACGACCTCAAGACAGGACTTGTTCATCTTACGGATGAAATTTTTGTCCTTGTTGCGGCGCACCCAGTCGAAGAAGTAGCCTATATACCGATAGCCGTCGTGATAGCTGCCTCCCTTGGGGCGGTCCTGCTCACCATGGAACCCGCCGGCCGACACCCGCACGGCGTCGGCCATGCCCTCTATCAGTTCCCAGACCGCCTTGTTTGGACGGCATGGGTCAGCTCATGCAGCAGTACGCCGCGGGTCTCAAAGTCCACCCTGGCCGTGTCACCCTTGCCGAACGACTTGGCCACCCAGTCGGAACTGTAGAATATATTGACAAAGCCGTTACCCCCGCCTTTGGCGGATATGCCCTTGTCCCTGCGCAGAACATAGTCCAGCACCTTGCACTCCGGGATGCTGTCATGGGGCGAGAAATAAAGAGTGCGGAGCACCTCACGGGCCACACTGCGGATATAGGCGTCAGGGTCTGGAATGATGGCTTGATAAATCTTCGACCCCTCACTCTCCGGGTTCTTGTCGATGAAGTTGATAGTCAGCAGGTGCTTGTCCCACTGCCTGTCTTTCTTCGTCAGTCTCACCGGCATTCTGTTTCCAGTCTTTGCCTTGCCGCCCATGGCAAGCATGCTGCCGGAGGGTATCCAAAGCAGCACTGCCAGGAGCAAAGCACATATTTTTCTGTTACTCATCATTATTGATTATTATTAACGAAACTGTTAGTTCACTTTCCACAAATCACCTTGCGCCCCCTGATGATATAGACACCGCGCGGCAGCGCGTCAAGCTGAGCCTTGTCCGTCACCACTGCGACGCGGACACCACTGACAGCATAGACCACAACCGGTCCATGACCATCTGAAGCGTCCCCGGTAATGTCCGTGATACCCGTGGCAGTGCCGTCGCTCTTATGGACGGGCAGACTGGCCACCAGGGCGGCACGGTCATTGTTGGCCACAAACCAGGCGGTAAACGGCGACGCAATCAACGGGGCTGTGCGGACAAACGAAGTGCCGTCGGCCGACAAGGTATAAGCATCGGCAACTGTATCTGGCACCATCGTCCCCACAAACTTGAAGTCCTTGCTGTAAGTCGAGATATATTCCGGCTGGTCAAGCTCCACATCGGTACAGCTGAAGCTTATCGTCTGCCCCGACACGTCAAAGGAGCTTCCACCGCAGGTGCCCTTCCATTCGACAACATAAGGATGGAACGGCTTCAACTCCGTAGCAGGTGTGAGATAAAGCTCCTGTCCGGCTGCCGACGTGAAATCAAGAATTCGGAAGTCCTTGCCCGTCTCACCGTCACTGTGATACCAGTCTATATGCTGTCCCTTGCTGTCGCTGATGGATGCCGGGGTGAACGGCAGCACAAGGGTAGCCCATGCCTCACTCCTTACTGTGGCAGGAACGGTGCGTGTAAAGACAGCCGTTTTGGCCGAAATGGGTTTTGGCACAAAGACCGCCGCCGTGTCGGTCAGCGTAATCTCGTCGGCCTGTGTACCATAGACAATGTTCTTTGCCTTCTTTTTCAACACTTTAAGTATGCGTGAGCCAACCGTGGCGTTCTCGTCGAAGTAGATGATGATGTTGGGATTGTAGACATCACCGATGCTAATCGAGGGGACATTGGTCTCACCGGGTACATAGACGGCGGCCACGTCAGCGCCAAACTTTGGCTTGCTGGTGGTTGACACGCTGTACCTTGAGCCGTCGGCTGTCCAGTAATCTATGCCTCGGACAATACGCACGGTCGCAGAATTGTTGGAAGCGTCAACGCCGGTGGTCTGCGCATGGAAACAGTATTGCTCATTATAGTCCAGGTCGTTTACGGTGTAATACAGTATAGTGTCACCGCCAGCCTCAAGACTGATGAAGCGGTTCTCTCCGCCACTGAAATAATACATGTTGCCCACGAGGTGCCATGGGGTGAGCTTGATGTTGTTTTTGAACGGGGCGTCACCGGTGTTGTGTACCGAAACTGCCACACGGGCCTGATTGCCGTAAATCTGCGAGTTGCTGACCGGGTTGAGTATCCTGCTGCTCACTGTGAGCGTGGTGGCGCGCACGGTGTCGATGGCAGTGGTCTGGGTATAGAACGCATTGGCGACAGACTTGCTCGTGGAAAGCGCGAGGCGGACATCTCCAGACACCGTGGTGGTGTATTTGAAATACAGGTCCATGGTGCTGTTGCCAGGCACCTGCACGCAGTTGCCCGACTTCCACTGGCTGCCTTCCAGCAGGAACATGTTGCCGTAAAACTCACGGCCGCCCCTGTTGGTCACCCTTGCGTGTACCCGCTGCTCAGTGCCCTTGCAGCCATCACCCTCCAGTATGATGGTGTCTCCGCACAAATCGTAGGGACTTGGGATGGCGGTCAGTGTCAGCACGGTGTCGCCCTCAATGACCATCTTAAGATAGGTATCGCCAGAACCCTCATCATCAAGCCACTCCCCGGTGCCGTCAGCAGTATGCAGCCGGCTGCGGCCGCGAATGTAATAAGTGCCATTGGCCATGTCATTATCCATCTGCACCTGCGCAAAATTATTAAGGGAACGGTTGCCGGGCCTCAGCGTCAGGTTGTTGGTGCCGCACAAACGGTCAACGACCACCTCGCCCTGTTCATTGTAAAGAGAGAACTTGTGGTCGTAGGCATGCGTGTACTGGCAAGGCGTGGCCAAGTCGTAACGGAACACCGGCGTAAAGGCCACCGTCTTGTCCTTGCGCGTGAAGCGTGTCTTGCTTGGCGTGTTCACGGCCATGAGCGACAGCCGCACGTCGGCCTCATCCGCTGTCTGTCCGGCATTGGGCTCCACGCCCACCACTATGGTCTGGCTCATGGAGTAGCCGTCGGAACTGGTCGAGCCGCCGATGCCCTGGTTGTCGGGCGACATGACCGTAAGCACGAAATAACCGTCGTCCATGCCACCCCATCCCCAGTTCATGTGGAAGCATCCGTTGCCGTCATAGCCGTCACACACCCACTCGTGGCCACCGGTAAGGTCGCTGTTGTCACCGCTCATCATGAGCGGATGGCCCTTGGCCAGCTCAGAGTAGATAAGGTCTTCCCATCCGTCGTAGGTATAGTTGTCGTGAATGGCGTAATACAGATAGGGATTGTAGTCGAAATAATTGATAAGTGCCGTCGCGCAATTGCCGCCATAGGCACCTGAAGCCGGACCATAGCCCATATTGATGGAATGGCCGACATACTCCATCAGCTCTGCCACGGCAATCTTGGATGCATCGGGGCTGGCGTCACCATACGTATCCAGCATGTTGCCCCAGTCAAACTTGGTACGGGGCAGCGGGTCAAGCGTGCGGGGCATGTTCCATGTGGAGGTGTAGCCAGGAATGACCTGCGTCGAGTCCTGGGGCCACTTCCAGTAATACATAACCTGTGACATTGCCGTAGCCACACATCCTGTGGCCGACCGGTTGTCTCCTGTGGTCATCTCGCCCGTCTTCTCGTCCTTGTAGTACGGACAAAGCAGGTTATAGGGTGCGCCCTGGTTCCATTTTGATGTCACCAGCGCGGGTATGGCGTTGCGCGTGGGGCGCGGTGTCGCGCTTACGGTCTGCGCCCGCTTTGACAGGGCCACAGTGCCTGTCTCCATGGCACGCACGCCCTCCTTGAGGCGCTGCAGCCACAGGCGGAGCTGGACTGGCATGCCAGAGACAGAGAACGTGCCATTGTCGGAATAGCCCAGGACGGGCTGTGTCCTGTCACTCGCTGAGGCAATTACGAAACCACTTTGCCCGACATTGAAAATATAATACGCGGAGTCGGCGGAGATGACCTCTCTGAGGCTGGACCCCCTCAGTCCCGACTGCGCCCTCATCATGCCCTTTGCCATAGGCTTCGCCAGGAATTCCAAGGCCCGTGACTTGGCCTGGTCACGGGGGATGATTGCCGCTGAGACCATACAGCCATAGGCCACTATGGGCAGGAAAAGTAAATATCTAAGTCTCATATCATACGGTTTTAACGATTATCTGAAAAAAGAGTTTATCACTTGGTCAATCTATTGCCCCCGTCAGGGAATACGGCTTGTCAGAAGCGTCCAGTCCGCGCTGTCTGTTGGGCTTGCTGCCCATGACGAACGCTATCCGGCAGCCAGCCTTTAGTTGGTCGCGGGTGATAAAGAGCTTGCCGTATGGACGGCCGTTGACACGCACTGACTGTACATAGCATCTCTTGTCACTGACCCCGGGGGCGACAATCTCCACCGTATTCCCGTTTGGCAGTGACACTTTCATATAAGGCAGGAAAGGCGCTCCCAGCACATACTGCCCTGACCCGGGACAGACAGGATAGAAGCCCATGGCCGAGAACACATACCAGGCCGACATCTGCCCGCAGTCGTCATTACCGCCCAGACCGCGGATTTTGTTGCGGTACATTCTGTCCATGATGACGCGGAGCCAATGCTGGGTTTTCCAGGGCTGCGAGGTCCAGGCATAAAGATACGGGATGTGGTGGCTTGGCTCATTGCCATGGACGTAGCCCCCTATGAGGCACTCTTCCGTAATATCCTCGTTGTCCTTATAATAAACGGGCGGAAGGCTCATCTGGAAAAGACTGTCGAGCCGTGCCACAAACTTTCTGTCGCCACCCATATGCTTAATCAGGCCGTTCACGTCATGGGATACCGCAAACGAGAAATTCCAGGAGTTGCCCTCTATAAAGCCTTCGCCATAAGTCTGGCACGGGTCAAAGTCGCGTTTGAACGTCCCGTTTGTATACCTCGGGACGGCAAAGCCGCGCGAGGTGTCAAAGGTATTGCGCCAGTTGAGCGAACGGCGTGCGTAAGCACCGGCGATGTCGGTGCGGCCGGCCTTGCGCGCGGCAGCGCTGATGGCCCAGTCATCATAGGCATATTCCAGAGTGTTGGAGGCTGCCTGCCCGTCACGGTCATAAGGCGACCACCCGCGTGCGATGTAGTCTTTCAGTCCGGGAAAGAGCGGGGATGTCGCAGTGGATGTCATGGCCCTCAAGGCCTCATCCACGGGAATGCCGTCGCCGTTGACTATCGCATCAGCCACCACTGATACCGCATGGTAGCCCGTCATGCACCATCCCTCATTGCCCATGATGCCCCACACCGGCAGGATGTGGTGGACGCTCTGTTGCTGGTTGGCCAGCATTGAGCGTACCATTGACGTGTTGCGGTCAGGCTTGAGCAGGGAAAGCAGGGGATGCTCCGCACGGTAAGTGTCCCAAAGCGAGAATATGGTATAGTTGTCAAAGTCTCTGGCCATATGGATATTCCCGTCAAGTCCACGGTATTGGCGGTCCACATCCATATAGATGGAGGGGTTGATCATCGTGTGGTAAAGCGATGTGTAGAGCATTGCCTTCTGATCGTCGCTGCCCTGGCAGGTGATGACCGACAGCTCCTTCTCCCACTGCGCACGTGTGGCTGCAAGAATGTCGTCGAAGCCTTTTCCCTCCGTCTCTGCCTGAAGATTGCGCACGGCACCATCGGTACTGACGGCGGAGAGTCCAACTTTGGCCGTAATGTCCTGCGGCTTGTGATTGTCGAAATTGAACCATGCCACAATGGCCCGCCCGGCAATCTCCGGGAAGTTGTGGTGGATGTCCATCTTGCCGAGGAAGCCGTTGTACGGGGTGCGCTTCATGTCACGGTAGCCGTAGCTGACAATCGGCTTGGAAAAAGTCATGGCAAAATAGATATAGTTTTGTCGCGCCCATCCGTTGGTGATGCGGTATCCCGTAACGAGCGTGTCATTCTCCACCCTGACTGACGACCATAGCACCTTGCCGTCGTAGTTGTAAATGCCATGCATGAGGTCAAGGATAATCCGGCTGTCTTCGCCTGCGGGATAGGTATAATGATGCACGCCCACGTGCTGTGTCGCCGTGAGTCTGACCAGGACACCATTGTCCTGCAGCCTAACCTCATAATAACCGGGACTGGCCTTCTCCGTGGCATGGTCAACGCGCTGGCGATAGCCCGCGCCGGGATTGTCGGCAGTGCCTGGATTGAGCCGCAGCGCACCGGTCTGCGGCATGAGCATGATGTCGCCCAGGTCGCTGTGGCCGGTACCGCTGAGATGGGTGTGTGAGAATCCCACTATCGTAGGGTCATCGTGCTGATAGCCTGCGCAGTAGGCATATACCTGTTTTTGATAGGTGCCGTTGACATTGTGCGGAATGGTGTCGGTCTCAGGACTGAGCTGCACAAACCCAAACGGCGCGCAGGCACCGGGAAAACAGTGCCCCATGCCCGCCGTGCCAATCATCGGGTTGACATAATCCACGAGCGCCTGCTGCGCAAGGGTGGCAAGCGGAAGAAGCACGGTCGCGGCAAGTGCCATATATCTTTTTATTTTCATTCGCATAAGACTCACCTTATCACCTTGACGACTTTACCGTGGCTCCGGCCGACTACATAAAGTCCACTGGGCAGCACCTTGATATCGCTGTTATTGCTGACCTTCATTCCATTTATAGTGTATATGCCGGCATTCTCTGGTCTGTCCGGAACGAGAGCGGATATCCCGTCGGCATCAGCGAAAAAACGGAAGTTGTGCAGCTTTGCCCCGGCAACGGTGGTCACAAAATAGAGAGTATGTTTGCCTGTAAGCCTCTCGGACAGTTTTATTGTCTTGTCCTGCCATTGTCCCTTTGTAATGAACCCAGTATCACCAAGCCGTCTGTCCGCCACTACAGAATCGGCATAGACAATCAACTTGGTACGTGACTGGGTGGCATTGACACGCAGCACCACATCCTGTGCTCCCCTATCGCCAAAATCAACACGACGGAAGCCTGCATATCCGTCGCGCAAGTTAAGTACGGCACACGTATCGCCATCTTCCTCACTCAGTTGCATGAATTTCAGGTCGTCAAAACACGCAGCCGGATTAGTGGAAAACGCATTCTTGCTGAACATGCGGTTGACATGTGCGTTGAAGGCCACGGAAACAGCCGTAGATGCCCCGAAGGCATCATTTGTAATATCTTTCTCGTCATTGCCCTCCTTGCGCTTGAAGTCCTCATTGGTCTTGGTGAGCCACGCCGACCAGGTCACTCCCTTGGAGTTCCGGTTCTGCCAGGCCCGCCACGCATTTTTTTTCATCCACGCCAGAGCGTCCTCGTGGTTGAGGTCCTGAGCATAGCGGCGGGCGTAGCGCATGAAGATACCCTTGAAGCCACACAAGTCGCCACTAATGGTTTGGCAGACCTTTATAATACTGTCGCCGTCGCACAGGTTGGAAATGGTATAGTTGTATATCTTGTCAGCATCTGACAGGTATTGGGTATTGCCCGTATACTCATAAAGCAGAACAGCTGCGCCGAGCATGGTGCCCTGGTTATAAGTGGATGCCCAATGGTTGAAATCCGCCTCCATGGAGCCGTCGGATGTCCATGCACGGCTGTCATAGACTTGTCCGTTGGAGGCATCGAACAGCAGTTGGCGCTGGGCCTTATAGATGGACAGAGCCTTGCCATAGTAGGCCTCGTCGCCCGTGGCCTCGGCCAGATAGCATGCCGCCACCGTTGCCGGACAGTTGATGCAGGAGTTCGTGGCAAGCTTGTTCTCCTGGCTTTGCTTCCAGACAAGCGTGCCAAAGCGCTGGTGGGCACGGTTGTACATGGCGTCATAGTTCTTACGCGCCTTGTCAAGATAATCCTCGACTCCAAAGAATTTATAGGCACGGACACAGGCAAGCACCATCCAGGTGATGTCATCATTAAACTCATTGTTCGTCCAGTCGGTGCCATTGCGCTGCAGGAAATTATTGTACAGCTCGCTGAAGATTTCCCGGTACCTCGCGTCCCCTGTTGTCTCAAAGGCATCGAGTATGGTCTCGAACATCTCGGCGTCACCCCACCAGCCGCCATTGCCAAGCACATGGCCGTTGGCCGCCGTGTGATAATACTGGTTGAGGAAGCCGTTCATCATGGAATCGCGCACTGCTGCCGTAAACGATGTTTGGCATGCGGCATCCTCCACCAAATAGAATTGCGTCCGCTCACCCGCCGCCGCAGGCTCGTAGATGGTTGAGAGCATGACACCGTCACCATGCGCGATATTTTTTGACAGACAATACTTATTGGTATTATCCGTAAAGAGCTTGTATGCGCCCTCTACTCCCTCCACAGGCTGGACAGACCATTTCGCGTAATCACCTGCATCTGTAAGCGGGCGCTGGGAAACGGGCTGCCCTTGCTTGTTGCCAGTCTCGCGGGCAAGATACAAGCCGGAGTAAGCATTGCGGAAACCATAAAGGCCATCGTCTAAGTAAACAAGCTGCCAGCGCTGCGCAGCGACACCAGTCTCTGTCCATAACACCGCACGCGCCGTTGAGCCGGAGGCATTCTGTGGGAACGCCGACTGGGTGCCGGAGACAATGCGGTAATACTTTCCCGGCGTCTGCGCCTGACAGGTTAGGACTGCAAAGGCGACGAAAAGCGCCGAGACGATTCTATCTTTTTTCATGTTGTCTTAAGTCATTTGAAAAAGGGAAAGGAGGTGCCAGGCTATACCGGCACTCTCCTTTCCGTATAACACTTCAACCTATCCTGTTACTCACTTGCCCACCCCGTGTTCTGCACAATTTGCGGGTCACGGTTGACCTCATCCTGAGGAATCGGGAATAAGGACATGCGCTTGGTGTAGATACGGTGGTCCTGGGTGAGACGTTTGTAGAAATTGACATTCTGATTCTTTTCCGTCACGCCGGCGTTCATCACATTGAAGCCGGTGAAGTCACCGCCTTCGCCGCCCTGGTGATAGGCAGGATAAATCCAGCCGTCAGTCATCTCGGATCCATCACGCCACTTTCCTTCGCCAACACCCCAGCGGCGCACATCGAAATAGTGCTTGTTCTCATAGGCCAGCTCAAGCAGGCGCTCACGGTAGACCACCTTGAGCACAAGTTCCTGGTTCAGGTCACCGAGGTCAATGCGCGGCTTGCCCCAGGCATCGGTGGCAGTGCGGTCCTCCGCGTTGATGCCCACATACTCGCGGACACCGGCGCGCTGACGTATCAGGTTGACATAATGCATGGCCTCACCCAGCTCACCGAGCTCGGCGCAAGCCTCAGCATAGTTAAGGTATACCTCGCCCAATCGTAGCAGCGGAAGCATGTCAACATTGCTCTCCTTGGCATAATAGTTCTTGCGGACTAACGTGCCGAAGATGGGATAGTCGTGCGTGTTGCCGTTAGGGCCTGAGTTGCCATTATAGTTCATCTCCACAGGAGTTGACTTGTCGAAGTCCCAAGGCCTGTTCTGGAAGGTGACGGCCAGATAGAACCTCGGCTCGCGGCCATAGAACTGCTTAAGTACGGAATGGCCCGACCCCGGTGAGAAATACTGGTAGCTCGTCAGGGAGTCTATGCACGCTTTCGACTGCGTGATGGACAGGGGGTTGCGCACGGGATAATACTTGGGGTCACTGGTGTCGTAGGTGAAGTAGTTCGGGTCTTTGTTGATGTCAAGACCCTTGTTGGTGAAATAGAGGTCAATGAACTCAAGCGGCACGGAGAATGCGCCGCCGCCCTTATCGTAGTTGGAGCCGAGGCCTTGGAAACGGGGTACCATGCAATAGGTCTCGTTGCTTGAGCTGGTACGTCCATAAATCAGCTCCTCATTGTCAGACGAGCCCATGCTTGCGGCAAAGACTGAGCGGAACGGACACGACTTGTCAACCGAGGATACAAGCTTGCCGTTTGCATCACGCAGTGCCAGACTGAACTTTCCGCTGTCTATGATACGCTTTGCCGCATCACGGGCATCACGCCACTTCTGCTCGTCGCGCTGCTGGGGAAAGAGCTTTGTACCGTCATGATTGGCGAGTCCCTGATAATAGGGGTCACCATTGAACAAATAGCTTGCCCTGAAGAGGCAGACTTCCGCAAGAAGGCCCTCAACGGCCTCTTTCGTAAGGTTGCCCTTCATCTGGGCCTCATAAGCCCCGTTGGTGAACTGCGAGACCAGATGGCCACCATCCAAGGCTGAATTAAGCTCGCCTATAATGTAATTGAAGCAGGAGTCCACTGATGCACGCGGAAGCTGCATGTCCGCCAAGGGATTATCTACACCGTAGACACGGTCGCCGACCACCGGTACAGGACCATAGAACTTCATCAGCTCAAAGTAGAACAGAGCTCGCAGCGAGCGGCACTCGGCCTTGGTCCACTCCTTCTCCGTACTGTCCATATTGGGATTGTTGTCTATGTTGGCCAGATAGACGTTGGCGTATTGGATTGCCCGATAATAGTTAGTCCAAATGTTGGATACGAGCCCCGTTGAAGGATAGAGCGTACCATGGATGATATCCAGCGCCGGTACCCAGTCCCAAGGTAAATAGCCCTCCGATGTAGCGGCTCCTATATAGAAAGACACTTCGCCTGCGTAACGGTTGCTCCAGTCCGGGATATAATGGTAGACATTGGTCAGCCAGGAAAGCGACTGCCCGCGGTTGGTGAAGACATCTTCGAGCGAGGTGGCGTTGTCCGGCACATCATCGAAGTAGTCCTCACAGGAAGAGAGACCAAACATGGCCATCGCCGCGAATGTAATTGCCAAAATCTTTTTGTTCATATATAATATAGTGTATTATTCAAAGTTAAAAGCTAAAATTGACTCCAAGCGAGAAGGTGCGCACATTCGGATAGGAAATGCCATTGGAGGTGTTGAGCTCCGGGCCCCAAAGCTTGAACTTGCTCCACGTCAGTACATTCTCGCCCATGAAGTAGAAACGGCCACCCTTGATAAATCCGCCGCGCTGCCATGACTTGGGGAAGTAGTACGAGACGGTGAACTGCTTCAGGCGCAGGAATCCCATGTCACGCTTCCACCAGGTAGAAGACACGTAGTTGTTGATGTTGGACGGATCATTGGCGCCCCATGCGAGACGCGGATAGAACACGTTTGTGTTCGTCGGGTCACTCTCAGACCAGCGGTCGGTGATGTTGGCATAGAGGGTACCTCCGCCTGCCGAGCTCTGGAAAGGAAGGATACCGTCGCCAGAGAGTATGCGGTCGGCCTTGGCCGTGCCCTGGAAAAGAACGCCGAGCCCTATGTTCTTATAGCGCAAGTCGCCGCCAAAGCCGTAATAGATTTCCGGCAGGTCGCCGCGGCTGATGCACTCACGGTCGTATTCATCAATGTGTCCGTCGCCGTTCAGGTCCTTGTACATGATGTCGCCCGGCTTCACGAGCTCACCCGGATAAGTCTCACCAAACTGCGTGATGTTGCGCTCCTTGATCTGCTCCTCGCTCGTGTAGAGGCCCTCAGCCACATATCCCCACTGTGCAAGGACGTTGTGCCCACGCTGGTCAAGCCACGGATAGGCTGGGGCAGCCTGCGCATTCTCAATAACCTTGTCGTGGTTCTGGGTCATATTGCCACGGACAGAAAGCCACAAGTCCTTATTGAATGTATGGCTGTATTCAAAGCTTGCCTCGAAGCCCGTATTCTTCACGACACCCATATTGGCTGAAATTCCTTTTGCGAAACCCGCAATGAAAGGCACGTTCTCACGCGACACGAAGATATTCGTGCGGCGCTCGTTGAAGAAATCAAACACAAACGTTAGATCGTCCTTGAAGAAGTTGACCTCTATGCCGAGGTCACGCTTATGGATCTTAGACCATTGTGCCTTATAGCCATAATTGTCATAATACATGGCTCCCGTGGCGCCATTGCGGCTCCAGTATGTGGAATAATTGCTGCCGGAGCTGCCAATCTGCGTGAAATAGGCAAAGCGGCTGCCTGACGAGTCGTTGCCGACGTAGCCGTCAGAATAGCGGATTTTGAGGAATGAGATGATGCCGGAAATGGGTTCCCACCAAGGCTCCTCTGAGGGTACCCAGCCAATGGCCAACGCGGGGAAGAAGCCGAAACGATGTCCCGGCTCAAAGTTCTCCGAGCCTGTGTAGCCGCCATTGAACTCTGCGAAATAGCGGTTGGCGTAGTCGTAAGTGGCCCTGACCGACAAGCTTTCCTGCTTGTAAGGAAGGGTTGTGAAGAGTGATGCGCTGTTGGCATCGAGATAGTTGCGCATGTTGAAAAGTACAAGTCCCGTGACCGTATGCTTGTTTGCGAATATGCGCTTATAGTCCATCGCTGCCTCAAAATAGAAGGTGCGGTACACCCACTTGTCAGAATTCACCGACATGGAGTTGTTGCCCTTGTACATCTCAGAGAGGATGAGCTTTGTCGGGTCCGTGTCATAAGTGAGGGGATTGCCGTCGGCATCCGTTGTCAGCACCGGGTAGAGATGCTCGTCGAGGAGCCACACCCCGGTGGTCGGGTCCATGGTGCCTGTCGGACGCCACGTTGACATATCCACATTGTATGTCAGGTTCTGGTTGGCCTTGACATCGAAAGAGACCAGTGCCCTTGCTGAGAGTCCCTTGCTCCAGTTCCAGAAGCCCAGGTCCTGATGCAGCTTGAGGTTGGTGTTGATCTGGGTTGTGTTCTGCTGGGAGTAGCCACGGCGGGTGAGCGTCACCCACGGGCTATCAAGCTCGCGGTTGTCGGGAGAGATACCCGGGTTGGCCCCATTGGCATACTGCACAGGATAAATGACAGGATTGGTACTCATAGCCTTGCCGAAGATGGTACCGATGGACTGGGCCGGATAATGACCGCCCGTGAGATAGCCGCTCACGCCCATGTCGATAGTAGTGGTCTTGGAAGCCTTGAGGTTGATGTTTGACAGGAAGTTATAGCGGTCGTAAGTAATCTCCGAGCTGTAGTCCTGAGCCGGGTCGTCCTTGGTCATGCCCTTCTCATTATAATAAGACAAAGATATATAATAAGTGGCATTGGGGGCACCACCACGGATGTTGACATTGACACGGCGGTTCCATCCATATTGGTGATAGAGTTCCTTCATCCAGTCAACATTCGGATAGAGATACTTGTTGATGGTCGGATTGCCGGCAACGGTCTGGGCATAGGCCTGCTCCTCGGCATTGAGCGGCATGTTGTTGGCAATCTTGGTATTCATGATATACTGGTCAGAGTAGTAGGCACGCCCGCGGGAATGCTGGTAAGCCTCATTGACGGCCTTCATGTACTCTATGCCATCCACGAGGTCAGGAATCTTGGTGAGCTGTGTCAGGCCCTGGTAGAAGTCAACGGTGAATTTCGGTTTGCTAACGACACCGGGCTTCGTTGTGATGATGATGACGCCATTGCCACCCCGCACGCCATAGACTGCGGTAGAGGCTGCATCCTTGAGGACTGTGATGGACTCAATGTCCTCAGGGTCGAGCTGGCTGAACTTGCGCTCTATGCCATCGACGAGCACCAAGGGGCCCTCGTTGCGGTTGGTCAGCGTGGACAGGCCGCGAATCCAGATATCAGAGTCGTCCTGGCCGGGAAGACCTGTACGCTGGACGGACATCACACCGGACACACGGCCGGCAAGCACCGAACTGAGGTTGGCTACAGGCGCCTTGATCTGGTCCATCTTCAACGTGGACTGCGCGCCAAGCACCGACACCTTTTTCTGTGTCGTATAGCCGGTGACGACGACCTCATCGAGTTTTCCCACATCCTCGTGCATAATCATATCGCACAAGGTTCCATGCACTTTCGACTCCAAAGGCTGGAAACCAACGTACTGAGCCGTGAGAACAGGATGAACACTCTTGCAGGTTATGGTATAGTTGCCATTGACATCAGTGACGGCAGAGGCATCCGTACCTTTTTCCTTAATGGTCACTCCTATCAGCACCTCACCATTGGTATCGACGATACGTCCCGTGACCTTCAACGGTCCGGCGGCAAGTGCAGGAATGCTAAGAAGCAGGGTCAGCATCAAGCAGACCCACTTTATTTTATGTTGGATTGTAATTCGCATTATTGTAGATATAATGGTTAGTTTCATACGGCAAAGGCCGCTGAGATTTCAATTATATTGACAGGGGACACGGCCTTCAGGAACGCATCCCCTGTCTATAGTCACATTACTTGTTCAGAACCTTAAAAGTGCCCTGGGTCTTGCCACCCTTGACAGAGACGATGTAAAGTCCCTTGGCAGGAAGGCTCATTCTGACAGAAGAGAAGCCGACTACGGTCTCGCCCACCTTTTGGCCGGACACGCTGTAGACACTGAGACGGGTACCCGTTGCAAGGCCATTCACATTCAGCTTGCCGTTAACCACACTGACAGTAGCCTTCGAAGTGGCGACACCGTAGATGCCATTAAC
>OBCQ01000256.1_pt1 | contig 15500 bp, 14 predicted proteins | sample 1517991 | NCBI WGS metagenome assembly OBCQ01 (sample SAMN03418263, study PRJEB22391) | human gut metagenome | biome: human-gut; feature: organic feature; material: feces | host: Homo sapiens | place: Tanzania | collected 2013-01
ATCGTTGCTGGTCGCACTGTTAGGTGTGAACAGTAACGGAAGGCTAAAAGTGCCTATATAAGTAATGAAAAATCAGTTGATTTCATAAAGTCCCTCGCTTATAATGATATTAAGGCAGAGAGCCTTTTGCGGAATCTTAGAAGTGTTATGCACAATACAAAAGGAGGGATGCCGACTTGAATACAGAAATAGCAAATGCTGTGAATGCAGCAGGAGATAAGGCACAATATGATACTCATGTTAAAAGGTTACTGGCACAGAAGAGTATATTAGCACATATTCTGGTGAAAACAGTCGATGAATTTAAAGGAATGAAGCCGGAAGATGTTGTGAAATACATCGAAGGCGAACCGAGTATTAGCGTTGTTCCGGTTGAGCCGGGATTAGCAAATATGGAAAAAACAGATGCTGCAGGACAGCGTATTGTAGGTCTTAATACAGAAAATGCTGAAATTAATGAAGGATTAGTCAGATTTGATATAATTTTTTATGTCCGTATGAAAAATGGACTTTCGCAGATTATTGTGAATATTGAGGCTCAGAAGGATGAGCCGACGGAATATAAAATTTTAAATCGGGCAATCTTTTATGTGAGTAGGCTGATTTCGTCTCAAAAGGAAAGAGATTTTGTAAATACTAACTACGATGACATTAAGCAGGTATTCAGTATATGGATATGTATGAACATGGATGATAACAGCCTAAGCCATGTCCATTTGACAAAAGATGAGCTGCTGAAACCATGTAACTGGAAAGGTAATCTCGACCTGTTAAACATTGTGCTAATAGGAATCACAAATGAGATTCCGGAACATGATGAAAAATATGAAATGCACCGGTTGATTGGAGCTTTGCTTTCAAGTGAATTGAAAGAACAGGAAAAATTGGATATTATAGAACATGAATATAATATTCCAATCAGTCAGGAATTTAGAGAGGATGTGAGAATTATGTGTAATCTGAGTACAGGAATTGAAGAAAGAGCTACTGAAAAGGCTACTGAAAAGACAAGCGAAAAGTTTATTCTGAATATGTATAAAAAGGGTTATACATTGGATCAGATCGCAGATGTAGCTGAAACAGGTGTTGATGAAGTTGAGGCGATTATTAAGAAGAAAGAGCCTGCAATGGCGTAATTATCATTAGCAAAAATAAAACGTTAATTCTTGCATAACTCTATGGTATATGTTACGATTTTAATGTTGTTAAGATGAATCTAAAGGATGATGCTTGCACGCATCATCCTTTTTAAATACAGGAGAAGTAAATGGATATCAATAGACAGGAAAGAGCGCCTATTTATGAGGCTCTTGAGGAGTTTAAGAAGAAGAGAGTGGTGCCGTTTGATGTGCCGGGACACAAGAGAGGCAGGGGAAATCCTGAGCTGGTGCATCTGCTTGGGGAAAAGTGCGTAGGGCTTGATGTCAATTCAATGAAGCCGCTTGACAATTTGTGCCATCCGGTTTCGGTAATCAGAGAGGCGGAGGAGCTTGCGGCGGATGCCTTTGGAGCGGCAAATGCTTTTCTTATGGTAGGAGGCACCACCTCTGCGGTGCAGGCCATGATTTTGTCCACCTGCAAGGCAGGAGACAAGATTATACTGCCGAGAAATGTTCATAAAAGCGCCCTTAATGCACTCGTGCTTTGCGGAGCGATACCGGTTTATGTCAATCCGCAGACGAATGCGAAGCTTGGTATTTCGCTTGGAATGGAGATTGACCAGGTGGCGAGGGCTATTGAGGAGAATCCGGATGCAAAGGCTGTGCTTGTAAACAATCCGACGTATTACGGAATCTGTTCTGACCTTAAGTCGATAGTTGCGCTGGCTCATTCGAAGGGAATCAAGGTGCTCACAGATGAGGCACATGGTACACATCTTTATTTTGGAAAGGGGCTTCCGATATCAGGAATGGCAGCCGGGGCAGACATGTCTGCGGTATCGATGCACAAATCGGGAGGAAGCCTGACACAGAGCTCGATTCTGCTCACCGGAAGAGATGTAAATGCTGATTATGTGAGGCAGATTATCAATCTCACCCAGACCACAAGCGCATCGTATCTGCTGTTGTCAAGCCTTGATATATCAAGAAGAAATCTGGCACTCAGAGGCGAGGAATCCTTTGCCAAGGTGGCACAGATGTCGGAGTACGCAAGGCAGGAGATTAATTCCATAGGTGGCTATTATGCGTATGGGCGTGACCTTGTAAACGGCACGAGCATATATGATTATGATGTGACAAAGCTGTCCATCTATACGCTCGATATAGGGCTTGCCGGAATAGAGGTATATGATCTGCTGCGTGATGAGTATGATATCCAGATAGAGTTTGGAGATATCTGTAATATACTTGCGTATATATCAATCGGTGACAGAATACAGGATATAGAGAGGCTCGTAGGTGCGCTGGAGGATATCAAGCGCCTTTACAGCAAGGACAAGACCGGACTTTTGTCGGGAGAGTACATAAATCCAAAGGTGGCGGTATCGCCGCAGGAGGCGTTTTATTCGCAGAAGAAATCAGTGCGCATTATGGATGCGGTAGGCGCTGTAAGTGGTGAGTTTGTCATGTGCTATCCACCGGGAATCCCGATTCTTGCACCGGGAGAGCTTATCACGAAAGAGATTGCACAATACATTGTTTACGCAAAGGAAAAGGGCTGTTCAATGCAGGGAACAGAGGATCCTGCGGTAGAATATCTTAAGGTATTAAAGCAGTAAACAGGAGGAAAAGCTATGCAAATGTGGTTTTCACAATATCATACTGTCAATGTAAAGCTGGATGTAAGGATACAGGAGCAGCTTTTTTCAGGGCAGAGTGATTATCAGAAAATAGATGTGTTTAAATCATATGAGTTTGGAAAAATGGTTGCGCTGGACGGCGAGATTGTTTTTTCTGACACAGATGAGTTTATATATGATGAGATGGTCACACATGTGCCGATGGCGGTTCATCCGAATGCCAAAAAGATACTTATAATAGGTGGTGGTGACGGAGGTGTGGCAAAGGAACTCATCAAATATCCGTCGGTTGAGCATATTGATGTGGTTGAGACAGACAAGATGTTTGTCGATGTATGCAGGCGGTTTTTCCCGGAGGTGGCATGGGCATGTGGGCTTGAGGACGAAAGAATCTCCATGTTTTATGATGACGGTCTGCGCTTCCTACGCAGAAAGCATGATGAATATGATCTGATAATCAACGATTCGACAGACCCGCTTGGACATACGGAGGGACTTTTTACAAAAGAGTTTTACGGAAGCTGCTATAAGGCGCTAAAGGATGATGGAATCATGGTTTACCAGCACGGCAGCCCGTTTTATGATGAGGACGAGCTTGAGTGCCGGAAAATGCACAGAAAGGTGTATAAATCATTTCCTATAAGCAGGGTATATCAGGCACATATTCCAACCTGTCCGTCAGGCTACTGGCTGTTTGGGTTTGCATCGAAGAAATATCATCCGCTTTATGATCTGGATGCAAAAAGATGGGATGCACTGGGGCTTAAAACCTGGTATTACACAACACACTTACACAGGGGAGCCTTCATGCTTCCGAAATATGTGGAGGATTTACTCGAGGAAGAGGAAACAAGGTAAAATTATAATAAACTATATCATAACCAAAGCAAATCAGGAGGGACAAAAATGAGCAGATTACTTATTATCGGATGTGGCGGAGTTGCGCAGGTGGCAATCAGAAAATGCTGCCAGAACAGCGAGGTATTTACCGAGATTATGATTGCAAGCAGAACCAAGTCAAAATGTGACGACTTAAAGGCAAAGCTTGAGGGAAAGACAAGCACAAAAATTGAGACTGCAAAGGTTGATGCCGACAATGTGGAGGAATTAAAATCGCTTATTAGTGCATACAAGCCAGATGCGGTTTTAAATGTTGCGCTTCCGTATCAGGATCTTACAATCATGGATGCATGTCTTGCGTGTGGGGTTGACTACATCGATACTGCCAACTACGAGTGTGAGGATACTGAGGATCCAAAGTGGAGAGCAATCTACGAAAAGCGCTGCAAGGAGCTTGGATTTACAGCATATTTCGATTATTCATGGCAGTGGGCATATCAGGAGAAATTCAAGGAGGCCGGACTTACAGCCATACTTGGAAGCGGATTTGACCCGGGTGTAACCTCTGTTTATTCAGCATATGCGTTGAAGCATTATTTTGATGAAATACATACTATAGATATTCTCGACTGCAATGGCGGTGACCATGGATACCCGTTTGCGACAAACTTTAACCCTGAGATAAATCTGCGTGAGGTTTCTGCAAACGGCTCATACTGGACAGACGGTCACTGGGTAGAGACAAAGCCTATGGAGTGGAGAGCGCAATACAATTTTGACCAGGTCGGAGAGAAGGATATGTATCTGCTTCACCACGAGGAGATTGAGTCACTCGCCAAAAATATTCCGGGAATAAAGAGAATCAGATTCTTCATGACCTTTGGACAGAGCTACCTCACACACATGAAGTGTCTTGAGAATGTCGGCATGCTGAGGACAGACCCGATCATGGTGGATGGAAAGGAAATAGTGCCAATACAGGTGCTTAAGGAGTTGCTTCCGGACCCTGCATCATTGGGACCTCGCACAGTCGGAAAGACAAATATCGGATGTATTTTTACAGGTGTCAAGGACGGTAAAGAAAAATCAATCTACATCTACAATGTATGTGACCATCAGGAGTGCTACAAGGAGGTTGAGTCGCAGGCGATTTCTTATACCACAGGTGTGCCGGCAATGATTGGCTCAATGATGGTGGTAAAGGGACTCTGGAAGAAGCCGGGAGTGTTCAATCTCGAGGAGATGAATCCGGATCCATACATGGAGGCGCTTAATAAGTTCGGACTGCCTTGGCAGGTAGTGGAAAATCCGGTTCCTGTAGATTGCTACAAGACTGAGGATGAGTCAGTACACATGGATTAGTCCGGAGGCCGGTATGAAGATAAATGAATTAAGAACTCCCTGTTATGTGATTGACGAGGGAAAATTAACTGAAAACCTTTTGATATTAAACGGTGTCATGCAAAGGACAGGTGCAAGGATTCTTCTGGCACAGAAAGCGTTCAGTGCATTTTATGAATATCCTCTTATCGGCAGATATCTAAGCGGGACAACTGCAAGCGGGCTTTTTGAGGCCCGCCTTGCACATGAAGAAATGGGAAAGGAAAACCATGTATTCTGTCCCGCTTTTTTGCCGCAGGAGATGGATGAGCTGGTAGAAATATGTGACCATATTGTATTTAATTCCGTATCGCAGTATCTGTTTCACAGGGAGAAAATCGAAAGTGCTGATAAAAAAATAAGTGTCGGGCTCAGAATAAACCCTGAGTGCTCCACACAGGAGGGGCATGAGATATATGACCCATGTGCGCCGGGCTCAAGGCTTGGGATAACGAGAGAGGCACTCGATAAGGCTATTAAAAACGGGCTTGATTTATCACGTATAGAGGGCTTTCATTTTCATACGCTCTGTGAACAGAATTCGGATGCACTCGAAACGACTCTTGCAGCGGTAGAGGAGAAATTCTCAGATTTGCTGTATGATCTTAAGTGGCTCAATATGGGAGGCGGACACCACATCACAAGAGCAGACTATGACATTGCAAGGCTTGAAAAGTGCATTACACATATGCGTGACAAATACGATCTGGAAATCTATCTGGAGCCTGGAGAGGCAGTTGCGCTTGATGCAGGCTATCTGGAGACTACGGTGCTTGATATAGTTGAAAACAATGGTATAAAGATACTCATTCTGGATACCTCCGCAGCCTGCCATATGCCGGATGTGCTTGAGATGCCGTACCGTCCGCCGCTTATGGACAGTGGCGAGCCGGGTGAGAAGAAATATACATACAGATTGTCCTCATGTACCTGTCTGGCAGGTGATGTGATAGGGGATTATTCATTTGACAGAGAGATAAAAACCGGCGACAGGCTGTGCTTTTGCGATATGGCAATCTACTCGATGGTCAAAAATAATACCTTTAACGGCATGCCGCTTCCAGACATTGCAGTAATGGATGAAAATAACGATTGTAAGGTTATCAGGAGATTCGAATATGAAGATTTTAAATGCAGGCTGTCCTAGAGCAGACGGCTTTTATATGCCGGCAGAGTATGCTCCCCACAAGGGTACCATCATCATCTGGCCAAAGCGCCCGGGCTCATGGATTTACGGTGCCAGGCGGGCAAGAGAGGCTTTTGCGGAGGTGATATGTGCAATAGCAGAGTCTGAGCAGGCATATGTGCTCGCTGAGGCAGATGTGATAGACAATGCAAGGTCTGTTGTGGATGCTGTCAGAAAGCAGAAAAATTATCAGGAAAATTTCCCGGTGAAATATATACAAATGGAGTCAGATGATGCCTGGGCCAGAGATGTGGGACCGACCTTCGTGAAAAATGAGGATGGCGCTGTCAGAGGAATCGACTGGTGTTTTAATGCCTGGGGCGGCAAGGTGGACGGACTGTACGCAGACTGGACAAAGGATGAGAGAGTAGCGGCTTTATTTTGCAACAAAGCCGGATACGACATGTATGATGCGCATCCGTTTGTCTTAGAGGGCGGAGCCATCCACACAGACGGAGAGAAAACTGTGATAGTGACTGAAAGCTGTCTGCTCAGCAAGGGCAGAAATCCGGAATTATCGAAGTCTGAAATAGAACAGAAATTAAAGGATTATCTCGGTGCCGAAAAAATTATCTGGATTCCTTATGGAATATACAATGATGAAACCAACGAGCATGTCGACAACGTATGTGCATTTACAAGCCCGGGGCATGTGGTGCTTGCGTGGACTGATGACATGGATGACCCACAGTATCAGATGTCCTCAGCGGACCTTGAAATATTGGAAAATGAAACTGATGCGAGGGGTAGAAAAATTGAGGTTCACAAGGTTTACATTCCAAAGAATCCGGTGTGTATCACAGAATATGAGCTTTCGGGCTTCACCTTTGAGGAGGGTGAGGATGAGCGCGAGGCAGGAGAACGCTTAGCGGCAAGCTATGTGAATTTTTACATCACAAACGGCGGTGTGCTCATTCCTCAGTTTGGTGATGTGATGGATGAGCCTGCGCTTAAGGCAATCGGAAGCCTTTTTGAGGGAAGAAAAGTGTATCCGATATATGCGCGCGACATAATTGTCGGCGGGGGAAACATACACTGTATCACACAGCAGATACCGCAGTAATTTAATTCAGGATGAGAAAGGTGAATAGTATGAGAGAGGTTACAATTGCTGCAATCCAGATGAGCTGCAGCCGTGATGTAAAAGAAAATATTGAAAAAGCAGCAAAGCTTATAAGGGCTGCGGCAGAGGCCGGAGCGCAAATAATACTTCCTTCGGAGCTTTTTGAGAGACAGTATTTCTGTCAGGAGAGGCGGTACGATTATTATGACTATGCAAAGCCGCTTTCTGAAAATGATGCGGTGCAGAGCATGAAGGCACTTGCAAAGGAGCTTGGAGTAGTGATTCCCGTGAGCTTTTATGAGGCAGGAGAGGGCAGACAGCTCTTCAATTCAGTTGCGGTGATAGATGCCGACGGAGAGGTGCTTGGAATATACCGAAAGACACATATCCCGGACGATCATTATTATCAGGAGAAGTTTTACTTCACACCGGGAAATACAGGCTTTAAAGCGTTTAAGACAAGATATGCAACCATAGGAGTCGGTATATGCTGGGATCAGTGGTTCCCGGAAACGGCAAGAGGCATGGCTTTAAAGGGCGCGGAGATACTTTTTTACCCTACAGCCATAGGCAGCGAGCCAATACTGGAATGTGACAGCATGCCACACTGGAGACGGTGCATGACCGGACATGCAGCCTGCAATTTGATGCCGGTAGTGGCGGCAAACAGGATAGGCACAGAGGAGGTTGTACCGTGTGCAGAAAACGGAAACCAGAGCTCTGCACTGACATTTTATGGCTCTTCGTTTATCACAGACGCAACCGGAGAGGTTGTTGAGGAGATGGACAGAGTATCGGAGGGCTTCATACTTCACAGTTTTGATCTGGATGAGTTGGAGAGAGAGCGAAAGAGCTGGGGACTGTTCAGGGACAGGCGACCGGAGATGTATGGGGAGAATTAGCTTAGATTACTCTAATGATTGCAAATTAATTTAAAGTTAATTTAAAACACAGGATATAGCAAAGGCGCTATATCCTGTGTTTTTTACCGGCGGCAGCTTTTACGATTCTGTAAGCCTGTGACCGGTTAAGTGGCTTGTTTCTGTATGTTCTTTTGGAAATATACATATTATTGTTTCAACAGCACTTTGATGTCTTCCTCCGGTGTGGTAATAGGTGCAATCCCATAGTTTTCTACCAGAAAGTTCAGGATGTTAGGAGAAAGGAACGCCGGTAGAGAAGGACCGAGACGGATATTTTTTATACCAAGATGTAACAGTGTTAAGAGGATGCAGACTGCTTTCTGTTCATACCAGGAGAGTACAAAGGAAAGCGGAAGCTCGTTTACTGAACATCCAAATGCATCCGCAAGTGCTATTGCAACCTGTATCGCGCCATAAGCGTCATTACACTGTCCCATATCCATCAGTCGCGGAAGACCACCAATTTCTCCGAGATTTAGATCGTTGAAACGAAATTTTCCACATGCCAGAGTCAGGACGATACTGTCAGAAGGCGTCTGTTTTACAAATTCTGTATAGTAATTTCTGCCCGGTTTGGCACCATCACAGCCGGCAACCAGGAAGAAATGACGGATAGCTCCTGATTTTACGGCCTCTATTACCGTATCCGCATGGGACAGGATTGCTGAATGACCAAAACCGGTTGTTACCTGTGTGCCGCCATTTATGCCTGTGAAGGTCTGATCCTCCTTGTAACCACCGAGCTCAAGTGCTTTTTCAATAACAGGAGTGAAATCCTTCTGTTCATCGATATGAACAGTACCCGGGAAGGCAACCACTTCTGTTGTGAACACTCTGTCGATGTAGCTGCTTTTTGGAGGCATCAGACAATTTGTGGTGTAGAGAATAGGAGCAGGAATATGATCGAATTCTTTTTGCTGATTCTGCCATGCTGTTCCGAAATTTCCCTTCAAGTGAGGGAATTTCTTTAAGAGTGGATATGCATGGGCAGGGAGCATTTCACCATGAGTGTAGATATTGATTCCCTTTCCGTTTGTCTGTTCAAGCAAAAGCTGCAGGTCCTTTAAATCGTGTCCGGTTACTACGATAAAAGGTCCCTTTTCCACCGTAAGCGTAACATCTGTTGGCTCCGGTGTTCCATAGGTTTGTGTATTTGCCTTGTCTAGAAGTGCCATGCACTTTAGATTGATTTCACCTACCTTGAGAACTGTTGGAAGCAGTTCATCCATACTTTCTGCGTAACCAATCTTGAACAAGGCTTCACAGAAAAACTGATTTACCTCGGGATCTTCAAAATTCAGGACATATGCATGATAGGCATATGCAGCCATTCCGCGAATACCAAAGAGAATAAGTGACTTCAGGGAACGGATATCTTCATCAGCATTCCATAGCTGTTGCATATCATATTCGTCAGTTCGTCCACAAGGAGACTGACATTTATTACAGTCGCCAACCAGAGAGGCTTTTTCTGCTCTGACCTTTTGTATCATATCTTCAATTGCTGCATTATCAAAGCTTACATTTGTAATTGTGGTAAATAAGCCCTCGATAATGGTCTGCCAGGTCTTTTTTGAAACAGCTGATGTGTCATCGACAGCTCTCGCCAGACCAATCAGTGCGCCTGTCAATTCATCCTGTAACTGTGCAGTATCTGCCTTTTTTCCGCAGACACCTGTATTTCCGGTACAGCCGGTGCATCCGGCCGTTTGTTCACATTGAAAACAAAACATCTTTTTTTCCTCCATCAGTAGTTTTTTATGTTTCTGACAGAATAATAGCGTTATAAAAACAACTTGTATGTTTGATTTCCAACATAAAGAATACTTTTGAAAAAAATTTGTCTATTTTAATCAAGCAATTCAATCAATTTATCAAGAAATGCCTCTTCCCCAAAAGTATTAAGCTTGAAAAAAACAGCCTGGCTTCCACCTGCTGTAATTGCAGAAAGGTGAACAGGCTCCTCGCCATTTTGAAAAAGTGTAACATTGAGACTTACCCTGTTACCACCGGTATAGCTGTAGCGTTCAAATACCCTGACGCTGCAACGCGCATCCCCGCTTCGAAAGTCACTGGAATCCTCCAGAGATGCTGACACACTGCCATTTATTATTCCGTCTTCAATCGTGGAAAGTAACTGGTCAAAATCCCTATTGATAACTCTTTCTATTTTTGCCATATACAAGCCCTCCTCTTTTATCATATATCATAATTGTGATAGGTTTTCTTAATCATAAGTATATCATATGGAAAATAAGTATGCACGAAAATAGTTCACCTACACCTATAGCCTGCATCTACAGCTTAAGCTGCCTTAATCCCTTAACAATAATAAACATAGTCACAAATTCAGCTGCCGGAAAAGCAAGCCACACACCTGTCATGCCAAAGGCGGCTGAAAGTGCGAATGCGAAAATGCTTATAGCGATAAAACCACGCATGATAGATGCCGCGAATGCATATTTTACGGACTCAACGGCACTTAGGATAGCAGAACCTACTATATTAATTCCGGCAAAAATAAAGCCTGTAAAGTAAAGGCGCAGTCCGCTCTCGGCATACGAAGCAAGCCTGGCATCGTGCTCGCTGTTGAAAACAGATGTCACAAAAGGTGCAAAGGTGCATATGAACAAAATGAGCAGTGCAGCAATTAAGAGAGATGAAACGACAGCCATCCTGAGTATCGAACCTACATTTTTTCTAAGTCCTCTGCCGTAATAGTCGCTGATAAGAGGCTGTGAACCCTGTGCTATTCCGTTGAACAAAGCTACAGCTACCAGTGACGTATTGGCAACCACACCGTATGCTGCCACGCCGATATTTCCTGCAAGCCTCAGGATAACCATATTGAAGACAATAGTTATGACACCTGATGATATTTCAGCAACAAAGGAAGAAACACCAACCTGGCAGGAGTAAAAGAGTCTCTTGACAGATGGAACCGTCGGCTTAAGCTTTACGGAGCATTTGTCTGAGCAGAAATGAATACAGCATATCAGGATGCCTATAATCGGTGAAATAGCGGTAGCTAAAGCGGCTCCCTCCATACCAAGTCCAAGCGGGAACATGAGTATGTAATCAAAAACAATATTAAAAAGGCTGCTGAAAAGTGTGGCGCACATGGCAATGGATGGTGCGCCATCATTTCTTACGAAAGCGTTGCACACATAGTTGCACATGAAAAACGGCGTAAAAAGCATGAAAATACGTGTATAGTTTTTACCGGTATTTATAATTGCTGAATCTCCGCCGAGCAGCCCTACGAGCCTGTCCGGAATGAAAATACCAATCAATATGAATATAACGCTTATTATAATACACCACAGGAGGGCATGAAAAAAGTAGCTCTCGCTGGATGTGTCGCCCTTATTTTTCTCTACGACATATCTGATAGCGGAGCCGACTCCGATCATTGCGCCTATGGCAAAAATCAAATTGTATACAGGCAGCACCAGATTGAGCGCGGTGATACCGTTTGAGCCGACCGCCTTTGAGATAAAGAAGGTGTCGGCAAGTATATATAATGACATACCCACCATGCCGAGTATGTTTTGTGAGACATATTTTACAAATAATTTTTTCATAGCTTCATTGTAAATGTATCTGTCATTTAAATCAATGATATTTTTGATTAGCTCGGATGTAAAAAGTTCAAAATAAGACATTTTGACTATTGAAATAAATTTTTCAGTACATTATAATGAACATGTTGAAAAAAATTGGGATTACTAAAGGAGGATAATTATGGAAAACAATAAGCTTTCAACAGGTTTAACCGTATGGTTATGGATTATTTTCGTGCTGAATATTCTTGCAACAATTGGCGGAATCGTCGTTGCGCTGGGTGCTTCAGTCGTAGGAGCTACTTTAGGATTAGGTTCGATATATGTCGTACTGTGTTTCATTAGCGTTATACTGCAGATTGTCATAACTGTTTCTATCGGTATTCTGCTTTTCGCACACAAAAAGATTGGTTTGGTGCTTATTATTGCACTTGCAGCTCTGGGATTCATTGTAAGTATAGTTACATATGCCATTGCAGCACAGCTTAGTGCTGGTAATATTGTCAAGTCAATTATTTCAGCCATTCTTATGCCGGGTATTACATATTTATTGGCAAAGAACGACATTGCAAATGGCACAATAGCTTAGAGCAATAAAAAATAAGATGAAAATTAAATAATGTTTTATTAATCCGCTATACGATAGGTGAGTATAGCGGATTTTTAAGTTTGCGCGCCATGGGCGCGCTCTAACGGGTGCAAGTCCCGAACACGCCTAGATAGTGGGAAGTGTATAGCCGAACAGCAAGGGTGTCTACCGTGAGGTAGAATCTGAAGGAAGCTGTAAGCAAATCTCTGGTACGACGAACAGAAATCACATATAAGCATATAAGGCTCGGAAATATAGATAAGTCTGCAAAAGAAGATGAAGTCTAAAAGTTGCTGGAAGTACGAGTAAATGTGGCGGATAGATGAGAGGAAAGAGCGTGCACCTTAAGCGTGGAGGTCTCACAGGGGTTCCATTAGCCTAGTAACAACGAACTGTGAGAAGTCAGCCGAGCCCATAGTAGTGAAGAAGTCTCTGTAATGGAGATGGAGTAAAGGGGCGAACAATCAATAAGTTTGAGTATGTCTCGTATTGCAGAAATGGCAACATCTGCCGTAACCAATCGGGAAAAGGGTGGTCAAATCAAGCGAGACGGAAAGGAAAGAACGCATGGACACAGGTAGTCTAATGGAGCAGATATTATCCAGAAAAAATATATTGACAAAAATGTGCAAATTCAATAAAATTATTAACCATAAGGGCACACTTATGGAAACGTAAGGTCGCAAAGCCAGAGTCTAAAACAGTTACATGTAGTAATGACAGTTCGGCTGCAACAACCGGTGAATACCGGTTGCTGCAGCCTTTTTGTATGTATGAAAAGTTTATTGAAGTATGAGGTGAAAAGATATGAATGAAAAATTTGATTTTCTGCCACTTGGGAGCATTGTAGTAGTAAGCGGTGGCATAAAAAAATTTGTGATTGTTGCAAGAGCACTGCAGGTAAATATAAATGGCTGTAAACAGTTCTTTGATTATGCTGCCTGCCCATATCCTGAGGGAATGAATGGTGACAGGCTTATGTATTTTCAGCATACAGATATCAGCAGGGTTGTGTTTGAAGGGTATGTAGATGATGATGAGATAATGATGTGTGACAACATCTTTAATGCCATGGAGAAAACAGAAATAGAGCGCGCAGATATAAGAAAACTCAAAAGAAGCATGGTGAACTGAACTCAAAAGAAGCATGGTGAACTGATATGGCAAAAAAGAATGACAGAAAAGAATACAATAAACTGAAGAAAAAGAAAGCTGACAATAAAAAACAGCAGGAACAGTGCCAGTCAGAGATAGATGTGCTTGATGAGAAAATAGAGAGGCTGAAAGCGGCATACAGGAAGCTGGATGATGCCAAGGAGGCTATTGCTGATATCAAGCATAACCAGAGGAATATGATAAATTCAGACCTTTATCAGTGCATGTGGACAGGCAGCAATGCACAGGAATGTTATGATTCATGTGAGAGCGGAAATTTATATACAGCATATGACGGATATGTGTCAAATATAGATGCAGCGGAGGATGCCATCAACTGGGAAATAAATACACTAAAAGAAAAAATGAATGAAAAATATGGTGTGCTTTCAGGACTTGTTAACGCATGGGATGATCTGTGCACGAAAATACAGAATTTTTTCAATTAATAAAAGGGAGAGGAGAAATACAAAGATGGAAATCAGCCTTGATAATATGCAGGTATCTTTTATGACTGCCGGTATAAAAACAGCTTCTGATTCCGTAAGTCTCACAGCGGCAGTATTCCATCACAACCTGCGCCATTACTCGAATCCACTTTGTCTTCTACGGAAACGATTCGGATATTTTTCTTTGAGCAAAATTTCAGGAAGAATACAGGCAGCTGAAAGCCTTTGTGAAAGATTACAGAGATACGTTAAATAATGATCTGGCAAAAATAGACCTGATAATAAATGCAATAAATGAAAATGACAGAAAACAGGGAGATTATATTAAAAATGGTATTGGACTATCAGATACAGCTGTGATACCATAAAACTAGGAGATGAAAATGGAAGGGTTTCAGATAAATTATACGGATCTCAGTGATCTGTTCTGGGAATATAAGCGAAAAATTGAAAATCTAATTGAAAATATTGATAACTGCATAGAAAAAATCAATATGTTTACGGAAAATGCAGTATTTACAGGAAAAACCGGAGACGCAGTAAAGAGTTATCTTGGTGAAGCACATATAACAATCCTGTCAGGCATTAAAGTAACTGCACAGACACTGCTTGACAATATGGCAGCATACAAGGATGGATACCGTGCCATTGATAGCTCGACGAACTTCAAACTGGATGAAGAAGCAATACAGGAATTCAGGAAAAAACTGGCATCAAACTATGAGGATACTGATGAGTATACGGGCGAAATAAGAAGTGCACTTTCAGAAGTATCGGACATATCTGATGTGGGCATGCCGGACAGTAACGGAGTATTTGATATCCATGAGCAGATGGACAGCGACCTTATAAAGCTTGTCTCAAATGTAAACAGCTACGAGAGGGAAAATGTGGTACGGCTTGAAAATTCAGTAGAGCTGCTTCTGGAAAATCTGCAGTCATGTCTTTCAAAAATAGGCCTTAGCCAGTGTGCGATTGAGAGCTATGAAACAGGCAGTTTTATCACAGGTAAAGATGCAGGTGCCCTGAACACGGGCATTAAAATATTTGGAGACCTGCATGAGAAGAATAAAGAAGCATACGATGAAATCTATGAGACAGAACAGAAGATAAAAGATGAAGCCGAAAAGAGAAAGACACAGGGAATCTGGAGGACGGTTGGAGGAGCAGTACTAATTGCGACGGGTGCAGCATGCATAGTGCTGACAGGAGGTGCTGCAATACCAATAGTAGCTGACGTTGCAGTAGCAGTAGGAAGCGGAACAGCAGTATTCGGAGCTGCAGATGCCATAGAGGGCACTCAGGATATTTATTATGGAAGCACAGGTGACATTGACAGCACGGCAGTAAACGGCATAAAGGATGACCTGTTTCAGGGAGACGAGGACGCATATTATCTGACAGAAAATGCCTTTGCATTTGCGGCATCCGCAATGATTCCAATCGGACAGGCATCTACAGCGGGAAATCTGACATTCAAAAGCACAGCAACAATAGTTGCCAAAGAAGGCATCTCAATGGGAGCCGGAGCCGGTGCGCAGAAGATAACCACAGATGTGACAGGAAATGATACAGCAGGAATGGTTGCCGGTATGGTTGCAAGTGGAGTGAC
>OBCQ01000258.1_pt1 | contig 15468 bp, 9 predicted proteins | sample 1517991 | NCBI WGS metagenome assembly OBCQ01 (sample SAMN03418263, study PRJEB22391) | human gut metagenome | biome: human-gut; feature: organic feature; material: feces | host: Homo sapiens | place: Tanzania | collected 2013-01
TCACAAGCTCTACAACTCAATGTGTCCCGCGAGTCAGCTTTGATATAATATCATCCCGGCACACATATGTCAACGGATTTACTGTAATTAATTAAAGTAGTAAAACTAACTTAAAAAACACAAATTTTCTAAATTGTCTGTTTATTATATACAATTCTCACAATTACTATCTGACAGCCTCTATCGCTTCCTTGATATTTGCCACACCGACAATCTCAATTCCACTAATATGCGACACTCCTGCAAGACACACTTTGGGAACAATACACTTTTTAAAGCCAAGCTTCTTTGCCTCAGCAACACGCTGCTCGGACATGGTAACTCCGCGCACCTCTCCGCTTAAGCCCACCTCTCCAAAGCATATGGTATCCTCACGCACTATAATATCCTTTTTGCTTGATGCGATTGCAAGCACTATTCCAAGGTCTATCGCCGGTTCGTTCATCCTTATACCGCCTGCTATATTCACATAAGCGTCACAGTCTGACAGTGACAGGTTGGCTCTTTTTTCAAGGACCGCCATGAGTAGATTTACTTTATTATAATCTGTACCATTTGCTGTACGCCTTGGATTATTAAAAAAGCTGTGACATACAAGAGCCTGTATCTCGAGAAGTATCGGGCGGCTTCCCTCTATGGAACATGTGACAATTGATCCTGATGCTCCCTCGGGCTTACCGCTAAGCATATACTCCGACGGATTTTCCACCTCAACAAGTCCCTCCGCCTTCATTTCAAATACGCCTATCTCATTGGTCGATCCAAATCTGTTCTTAACACCTCTAAGTATCCTGTACGACTCATACCTGTCACCCTCAAAATAAAGCACAGTATCAACCATATGCTCTAACGTCCTCGGCCCCGCAACCGCACCATCCTTTGTCACATGTCCTACTATAAAAACAGAAATACCCAGAGTCTTTGCAAGCTGCATAAGCACTCCGGTTGTCTCCCTGACCTGTGAGACACTGCCCGGTGCCGACGCTATCTCCTCATTGTACATAGTCTGGATGGAATCCATTACAACAACCTCCGGTTTTTTTCGTTGAATCACGTCCTTTGCTATATCAAGACTCGTCTCACATAAAAGCTCCAGTGAATCCGTAAAATCGCCGAGTCTGTCGGCACGCATCTTTATCTGATGCAGGGATTCCTCACCTGACACATAAAGTAATGGCACCTTTTTTTGTGAAAGTTCCCTGCATACCTGAAGTAGAAGCGTGGATTTTCCTATACCCGGATCTCCTCCCACAAGCACAAGTGACCCCCTCACAATTCCTCCACCAAGCACTCTGTCAAACTCGGCTATACCTGTCACTATACGCTCCTCTTTCTCGCTTTTTACTGCCGAAAGAGGCAGAACCTGTGCCGCCTTTGATTCTTTTTTTACTTTTCCCGACGAGCTTATCGACTTTTTATCTACGGTTTCCTCTACAAATGTATTCCATTCCTTACAGGCCGGGCACTGTCCCATCCATTTTGCCGATTCATAACCACATTCCTGGCAGAAAAATACAGAGGTCTTTCCTTTTGCCATATTGTTCTCCTTTATAAAATACAAAAAGCCCGGCTTTCACCGGGCTAAAAATATGCTTTATTTTCTTGATACTTTGATATCGACTGAATCAACACCCTCAAGCTCTACGCTTAAGCTGAGCTTGCCACCGAGATTTGTCTTCATAGTACCTGCAACAGCTCCAGCTATATCAATTTCGTACTCTGTCTCCTCTTCAAGGCCAAGAGTAATCTGAGCATCCTCAGGTCCCTCCACAGTAAATGTCACTGTATCAGCAGTCTCCTCGAAATCCATAACCGCTGTTCCCGGAACAGACTCGTATACAAAGAGTCCGTTTCTTTCGAGCTTTGTAATCTCCTTAAAGGTCTTTACCTTGTAGATATCTCCATCCTTCTCAAAATTGTCAAGCTTTGCCTTTGCAGCCAATGTATAATCTCCGAAGCTGAGCTTTCCGTTTTCCTCAGTACGGATTAATTCACTTATTACAGCCATTTTTATCCTCCCGTAGCTATATTGATATATTAATTATAAATCCAATTCTACTCAACAGTCAATGAAATTTGTTTGTTTTTCGTAGAAATTATTACCTTATCGCCGCGCTTAATTTTGCCGGTAATAATATCCTCTGACATACGGTCTTCAATCTCCTCCTGAAGTTTTCGTTTAAGAGGTCTTGCGCCATATTTTCTGTCATAGGCTTTGTCCACGATAAAGGATTTTGCACTGTCGCGCACTGTGAGCTCTATATCAAGCTGTTCTTTACAGCGTTTCTTAAGCTCCTTTACAAGAAGTGTCACTATATGCTTCATATCATCCTTGTTGAGAGCTCTAAATACAATAGTCTCGTCGATTCGGTTCAAAAACTCAGGTTTAAATATACGGCGGACCTCCTCCATGACACTGTTCTTCATACGCTCGTGATCCTGCTTTTCATCCTCACCAGCGCCAAAGCCAAGGCGCTTTGGTTCTATAATAGAAGAAGCTCCTGCATTTGATGTCATGATGATTATTGTATTCTTGAAATCAACCGTGCGCCCCTGTGAATCAGTGATTCTACCATCATCAAGCACCTGTAAAAGTATATTGAACACATCAGGATGTGCTTTTTCTATCTCATCAAACAGTATAACAGAAAAAGGATTGCGTCTGACCTTCTCCGAGAGCTGTCCGCCCTCCTCATGTCCCACATATCCCGGTGGTGAACCAATCATCTTTGAAACACTATGCTTTTCCATGTACTCTGACATGTCAACACGTATCATGGCATCTTCTTTGCCAAAGACAGCCTCAGCAAGTGCCTTTGACACCTCCGTCTTACCTACTCCTGTCGGTCCCAAAAACAGGAATGAGCCAATCGGCTTCTTAGGATCCTTTAAACCAACACGGCCTCGTCTGACTGCCTTTGCGACAGCAGAAACAGCCTCCTGTTGTCCTATTACACGCTTGTGAAGTATCTGTTCAAGCTTTGCAAGTCGTCCTGCCTCTGACTCTGTAAGCTTATTTACAGGTATTTTGGTCCATCCCGATACTACATCCGCTATCTCGTTTTCACCGACTACAGGCTGATTTTTGCTTCCTGTGCGGTGATTCTTTCTGATAAGCTTCTGCTGTTTATTTTCAAGCACTTCCTTTTCTGACATAAGTGCGCCGGCAGCTGCGAGATCTCCTTTCGATAAAGCATTTTCCAACCGGTTCTGCTTATCTGTTATCTCTTTTTTCAAAGCAAGCAGCTCGTCAGATGATGTCAGATTCTTAAGCCTTATCCTGGCTGCCGCTTCATCCATCAGGTCTATCGCCTTATCAGGTAAAAATCTGTCATTTATATATCGTGCAGAAAGGTTTACTGCTGCTTTCACACCCTCATCTGTTATGATGACACCATGATGCTTTTCATAGAGTCCCTTTAATCCTGTGAGTATCTCTATTGTCTCATCCACACCAGGTTCCTCAACCATCACCGGCTGGAAACGACGCTCAAGCGCAGCATCCTTTTCCACGTATTTGCGGTACTCTTCTATGGTAGTGGCGCCGATTACCTGTACCTCGCCTCTGGCAAGCGCAGGCTTTAATATGTTAGATGCATCTAACGAGCCTTCTGCTCCTCCTGCACCTATTATAGTGTGAAGCTCATCAATGAAAAGTAGTACATTTTTGGCATTTGAAACCTCGCTTATCACCTTCTTGATACGCTCCTCAAACTCACCACGATACTTTGATTTGGCTACAAGCCCTGACATATCAAGTGAAACCAGTCTCTTTCCCAAAAGAATATCCGGAACATTGCCACTGACTATATCCTGTGCAAGTCCTTCTACTATAGCGGTCTTGCCCACTCCCGGCTCTCCAATCAGACATGGATTGTTTTTGCCACGGCGGCAAAGTATCTGGATAACGCGCTCCATCTCCTTTTTTCTGCCTATAACAGGGTCAAGAAGCCCTGCCTCTGCCATATCTGTCAAATCTCTGGAATACTGATCCAATACAGGAGTCGCAGAATTGTATGATGTATTGTAGCTTTTCATCAGATCCCTGTATGCAGACGGATCCTCACCCATCGCACCAAGAATATCTATAAACATCTTCTGACTGTTAACACCCATGGTGTTTAAAAGTCTTGCAGCTGCACAGTCTCCCTGCAGTACTATAGCCATCAGCAGGTGTTCTGTACCTATCTCATTGCACTCAAATCTATCGGCTTCCTCCGATGCACGCTCCAATACTCTCTGTGTCCTTGGTGAATAGCCATCCCTGTCCATCACTTCGATGTTATCCCCCGGTGAAATCAGGTCTTCAATCATCGAAATAAGCTTATCATATTCCACATTGCAGGCTGTTAGAACTTCAGCTGCCACACCGGTGCCCTCTTTTATAAGGCCAGCCAGTATGTGCTCTGTTCCAACATAGCTGTAATTCATTTTCTTTGATATACGTGCAGCCAAATCTATTGCTTTTTTAGCCTTACTTGTATATGGTTTCAAGTCATATCCTCCAGTCATATTCACTAATTTAAGTCGATGAACTGCAAATCATCATCTTCGCTGTCATCTTCATTACCATCCTCTGCACTGCTGTCTATAGTCTCAGACGGCTTATTTCCATCATTAACAAAGCCATCAAGTGCCCTTTGAAGCTGATTCTTTAAAGCATCCTCATCAGCATCGTTTTCTGTGTCAGAAACGTTTTCCTGCCTTGAATCGTCTTTTAAATCAAACTCAGAGTTTTCATTCTCACCAGCTTTCTTAGAATCAGGTGTAATTTCTACGGTTCTTCCGACATAGGATGCATTTGATATATTTTCATCCGTAGCCATCTTTTGCTCATCTGCAGTACCTTCCGCTGTTTCTTCTGCGACTTCATCTGCCGGCTCTTCTACAGCTTCATCTGCTGTTTCTTCTGCAGCTTCTTCTGCAGCTTCACCTGCCGACTCTTCTGCAGCTCCTGCCACTTCATCCACCGACTCTTCTGCAGCTTCTTCTGCCACTTCATCTAACGGCTCTTCTGTAACCTCTTCTTCCAGCTCATCTGCTATCTCGTCCGCAGTTTCATCAGTTGTTTCTTCCAAAGCTTCATTTGATACATCTTCTGCTGCATCATCTACATCATCGTCGTCATCATGATAGTCCATTTCCTTATATTTTCTGTTTTTCACAGCTGATACAATAAGCAACAGTAACAGAATAACGATAACAAGAACCAGTATTGCAGCTAAAACAAGATATTTATTGGCAATTCCCGGGACAAGCTCGCTCTTTGTTGTATCGTTTTCCTCCTGTGCCACTGTAGGTGTACTGAGCTCGGTTCTCATATATGTGCCATCTATGCTATCATATGTGTACCAGCCACTCTCACCATTGTCATTCATAGCGTATACGAGGTAAAAATCCTTTGTCTTATCATCGGTTTTTTCGGCTTTGGTCTGGTAGGCTGTTGCCACACCCTTGCCCTCTATGGAGAGCGATATCTCATTATATCCCTCAGGCACATCATCCACCTTAGGCAGTAAAACCACTATAAAATGCGACTCGGAATTGATACGGACATACTCATACGCTGCATTCTGTGCTGCATCATATACAAAAAGCCCATTGCCGCTTTCCGACTGTAAATACACAAGCGTGATATCACCAAAGGTGCCATGAAGGGTATTGTATTCAAGTCCGTCAATCACTGTCTTTGAGTGCTCAAAGCCTTCAGGAACAACATCCTCCGGAATGTCATTTACCATAGTCCACTCTGTGCCATTTATATCGAACTTCTTCCAGTTATCCTGCTTATCTGCATTCTCCGGATCATCCTCGGCTCTTCTGGTAACAACTATATTGTATGTGCTTGTGCTGCCGTCCTCTGCTGTCACAACAACGCTGACCGTATTCTCTCCAACCTCAAGTGAATCATTGCCTGTGACGGATGTCACGCTCGCCTTGGAATCAGCCGGATTTGCTGTAACCGCAAGGCTTGAACAGCTGTAATCTACTGTAGCTGTGTAATCCTTTGTCGCAGCAGAAAACTCAGGGGAAAGCGTACCTGCTGAGATAACAAGCGAACCAAGAGATGCGTTTGAGGATTTCTTTTCCTCTTTGTTTTCATTATCTTTATTTGTATTGCTGTCATTGCCGGTATTGCTGCCGGAATTGTCCTTGTTATCCTTGTTGCTGTTTGAATCGTTGTTTGATGAAGCACTTGTTACCGTCACCTTCGTGCTGGCACCGGTAATTGTACCTCCGGCATCGTTGCCCTCTGCATCTCCTACAACTGTACAATATGCCTTTATAGTGCAGCTTCCTGCAGCCTTCGCCGTAAATGAAAATGACTGCGATGTGGGATATCCTGCAGCGTCACCAATATTGGCCACACCATCGCCTCCGTTACTCAGCACTCCCTCGTCAGAGCTTGAGATAACTACTGTACCAAAATATCCTGACGGCATAGAAACAGTCACCTTGACTGTTTTTCCAACAGCTACAGAGCTTGAGCTGACACTTAATCCAAGTCCCTGCGCATATACATGCTCGGCAGGTGCAAAAACAAGCATCACCGCCATAACAAGTGATAATATACATCCAAATAATTTCTTCATATTTTTCCTCACATTTCTAATTCTGCGATATCTTTGATTTGCCCAGTATGTGTCTGTTCATGATTATCATATCAAGAGCATTTCCACCATCACGCTTTCTGTTAGCATCAGCTGCCTCCAGATAAGCACCTGTGAGTGTTCCCTTTCCTAAAATATGTCTGTTGAGCTTAATCATATCAAGAGCATTTACAGCACCATCACCATTGATATCTCCATATATAACAATATCGTATGTCTTTTTCAGATTACCTGAAGCATCATAAACAGCCACTTTATTGCCTGTTGCAATCTTTCCGCTGTTTTCTGAGCCCGAGCTTGTCAGAAGCTTTACAGTACCTGATGCTGATACTGCTATATTCTTCACAAAATCAGCCGCACCGGTTCCAGGCTCAATGCCTGTAATATAAGTGCCTATACTGTATTTACCTGATGTAATATTTACATCTGTATTATTTTGGTTATTATTGCCACCTGCATTATTTGCAGATGCCGCCTGCCTGTTTATATTGATAGTGTATGTTCTTGTATCACCGCTTTGCGACTTGCAATTTACCCTAATTGTATTATTTCCGACAGCAAGCGAATAGCTTCCTGTGCCTGAAACACCACTGTTTCCTGAAACTGCATCTGCCGAAACAGTCACTGAGCTTATAGCATTTGAAACAACTGCTGAATAGCTTGTTGTCGCTCCATTGAAGGCCGGTGTGAGTGTTACACCGCTTATCGCAAGCGACTGCAGATAGTTATTGGTATCGCCTGCTTTATCGAAGCCCACTGCTGACGATGGCATATTGTTGTATACAGGTATTTTAAATACAAAAGCCTGATTCTTGTCTGAATATCCTTTAGCCAGACTCTGTCCCTCAGTAAGAGCCGCTGTGGCATTGCCCATGTACTGATGGAAATACAGCGAGCTTGTATTTACTACATTAAACTTCTCAAAATACAGTGTATTTTGACCCTTATTTATATAATTGCTGCCCACCTTTACAGCTCCGCCGCTTATGGACTTTACCCTTGTATTCCAGCCCTGCTTCTTGGCAAAAGACAGACCATTTTTATAAATCTTATCCTTCGTGCTTCCGGTTGCACTAAAATTAAAATAATTATAATATCCTTCGTATCCGGAATATGTACCCGAAATAAGAGGGCTCGTTCCCTTTTGTCCCTGCTCCTGCTTTATACGCGATGCTATATGGTATGCACTTACTCCACTGCTCTTTGCCACATCCATGAATGTGCTTGCATAATTGATTTTCTCACCATTGTTGGAATATGTCTTTGTTCCCTCCATAAATGTGCCTTTTACTATGGACTTGACACCTTCAAGTGCCTCATTCGGACTGTATGCCAGACTCTGAAACTGAAAAATATTGGTCTCATCAAGAAAATTCCTTGGATCCATGAGATAAGCAATATAGGCACTGCTTGCTGACACCCATCCCGGTTCGTACTCAACCCACGTATTTGTTGACCAGTTATATGCTCCGGAAGCTGTGGATTTCTTGGCATTGTCTGCTGATTTGGATACCAGATTAAGTCCGTTTACACTCTCATTTTCAATCACTGTATCCCAATTCAAACCTGTATTTACCGCCTCAAATGTCCAGCTTGGATACTTATTGTGAAGAGCTGTAAGGTTTGGAATATAGCTGTCAGGAAAGCCTGCATTCTTCATAGCCGTGACAAAATCAGTATTGTCTCCGCTATTATTGTATGTCACCTTTATGTATGTACTGATAGTCCAGCCAGTAAATGCCTTGCCGTTTAAAGTCCCCTTGACATTGTACCAGACCACACCGTTTACCCTGGTCTCTCCTATTATGTCAACCTGATGGTTCCAGTTGAGTGAGACAACCTTGGTAGTGCCTGATGTGCCTGCTGCATTGCGGACATACACATTGCCACCTGTAATCGTACCTGTAGCATATACTCCCGATGCGGTTGCAAGGGCAAGCTGCTCCTCATTATTCTGCTGTATGGCATCCGCATTGCCGGTGTCTGCCGAAGCATCCCCTGTCTGCGCATTGTCTGATGCAGCTGTGCCGGTACCTGCTGATACAAAATCAGACCTGATATAGCTGACACACTCCTCGTTATTTGCTACCAGATTGTACTTTGCCTTGTACCACACCTTGCCGTCTGCACCTGTGGTCTGCTCAAGAATAGTAATATCCTTGCCGTTTGAAAGCTTGTGCTCCAGCTCATACTCTGTGCCCGGTCCGCTTCTCGCCGCTACCCAGTATCTCTCATCACACACAACCTTAGCCGCCTGATTTGCATAGACTGCCATGCGGCTGTATGGTGCCAGGTCACATGCGGCTAATGACAATGTAACGACAGAGGCTGCCAGAAATTTATTTATCTTTATCATCAAATCCCATCTTTCTTATGTGCATTGTTTACATTAATCCATTATCCATTTAATTATAATAGAATATGACCTTTGTATCAATGTATTCGGCAGAAATTTATTATTTTTTTATTAATAATATAAAAAACTCCCTTCAACGTGCAGCTCATGCTTACGTTTCAGGGAGTTGTCTGATTCATATTCTGCTTATTTTTACTGTCTCCTGTAGCTTTTCTAGCTGAACAGGGATTTTATCTTATCCCATAAATCCATGAAAAAGTTACCAATCTTTTCCCAGAAGCCCGGGTCATTTATCTTATCGCCAAGCTTTGATGCCCAGTCCTGTGCCTGGTTGATGACTGAATCCCAGTCGATATTTGCATCCTTAAGCTTCATAAGAAGCGATGTAAGCTTTGCAATATCATCATCAGAAAGCTTCAGGTCGTAATCCTTTGCAGCCTCCTTTATCGCATCCTTTATCTGGCTCTCATCCTTGAGCCCTCCATCGGCAAGCTGCTTCTTTAGGTCAGCAATCATTGCCTCGATATCCTGCGAATCGCCGTCAATGCTCTTGTTGAGCTCTCCTGTTGTGACAAGCTCATCCATCGCTGCGTCTGTCACCTTGTCGTCAAGCTTCTTGCCTGTCATCTCCTCGTATGCCTTTAGTGTGCCTACAAGTGCTGCCGTTCCGGAAATAGGGAAAGGTCCTGCGACTATGATTTTAGCATCAGCTATGCCTGCTGTGGCAAGCGCATTCTTGTACATTCCTACCGTACAATAATTGATATTGTGCGTGGAAACACTAAGACCTGCACCCTTTTTATCCTCTGTAATGAGTACTGAGGAAAGTGACCTTGTGCCAATCTCGCTCTTGCTGATGTATGAATCGAGGTACTTGTGCTCCTCATCATTATTTACATAGACCACATCGTAATTGTCCAGATCAGTGAGCTCGATTCCCATAAATCCAAGCACTGTCGCTCTCTGATCCGGTGTGAGGTCTGCTCCAAGACTTAAGTATGGCTTATCATTTTTGCTGATGGTCACCTTGTCGTTTGCCTCACTGCCGGCTGTCGTTGTGCTGTCTGCATTACTGTCTGTGTTACTCTTATCAGCTGCGTCACTGCTGTCACTGCCTGATACATCAACGCTTGAAACTGTATCAGTCTGCGTAGCTGTCTCTGTTGCAAATACTGCCGGATTCATTGTAAACAATGTCACCGCAGCAAGCACGCTACATACAATACTCTTTGCTTTTTTCTTTATTAATCTAATCATTTTTCCTCCAATCTACTGCTCTATATCATACGAAATTGTAAAACTGCTTCCGTCGAAGCTGACATCTGCCATGCTTCCGCATACCACAGGCATCATCGGCGACATATGACCTATATCCAGATCCATGATGATTGGCACATTAAACTCTCTAAGCAATGATGAAAGCGCCTGTCTATGGTCTATGCCAAACATTTCCTCTCCGAAGTGCGCCGGGCGTCCGATAAGAAAGCCCTTAACATTTGAAAACCATCCTGCATTTTTCATCTGCCACATAGCCCTTCTCATGCCCATCACATTAAGGTCACAAGCCTCAAGGAACCATATGATACCATCATCACTGTAGCGCTCATTAAATTCCCTTACATGGTCAAACGATGTACCAAGCAGATTGATAAGACAATCCATGCAGCCACCAAGCAGCCTGCCTCTCATGGTAAGCCTGCTTTCCTTTGCCACCGCAGGAATAGAGCTGATACACGACTTTTCAGTCAGATTGTAGCCCACAAACGGAGCATTCTCATCCTTTATCGATTCCTTCTCCCACATAGGGTAATTGGTAAATGAAAGCTTCCTGCCACAAAGCAGATTAAATGCATCGGTAAGTGACTCATGCCACACCTCCATGCCAAAGCTGCCCGCACACGGCCCGTAAATACCTGCTGTATCTGCAATAGTAGCCTCCAAAAATGTGAAATTCGTGTTGTCAGAATAGCCCATGTACCATTTCGGCTTTGACTGCTTCACGCGCTCAAAATCAATATAAGGCACTACCTCGCACATCAGCTCGCCACCACCACAGGATATAAGCACATCACTGTCAGCAGAAGCATAGCTCTCGTTCAGTTCTTCTGCGCACTTCTTAGGTGTATTGCTGATACCTATGCCACTGTCGCACCTGCAGTTAGGTCCCTCTATCGTCTTATAACCCATGCTGTGAAACCTTTTAATGGCATTGTCAAAGGCACTCCTGTACGGCTCTGTTGTACAGCCCATCGAAGGCGCCACAAAGCCTATTGTTCCTCCATCCTTTAGAAATTCAGGGTATCTCATGTTTCTATCATCCTATCACTATTATTTACATATCTAAGCTTCTGTCTGAAGTAAAATATGTAGGATTTTATCATTTCTGTCAAGGTCATTTTACTGTCATAATTAAATGTCGTCGTGTACTGCACATGCTGTCTGTTGCACCAGTTGTATATATCATGCAGACTTATCGAATCAACATTCTTCATATTGTTCATAAACACCTTAACCTTTGAAAGCTCATCCTCACTGTCAATGTATAGATGAAAGATAGTATTCGGACATTCAATTATTATCTGCTGTTCTTCTATATTTTTCATCACTGTATCCTCTATTGAATAATATATCCTGTGTGATTAAAAACATTATCATCTGTCACACCGGGATGTGAGTAATAACAAAATATCGTAACTGTTCATTACCTTCACAGTTAAAAAATATCACATAACCATAGTACTACACCGGCGTCACAAAATCCAGTCATTTTTGCCTGCCAATTCTTACTATTTTATTAAGAAAAACGGTAAATATCATACTCCCTCACAGTCAAATGCCGGGATGAAGCTGTCCTTTGCCACGTCACCCTCCTGTATAAATGCATTCGTGATTCCTATTTCGAGGGCATAGTCAACAAGTCTTTCATACTCTCTCCTTGTCACTGTGCGGTTTATCTCAGGATAATCCTTTAGTGCAATCGGCGTAAACTGGCTCATCATGCTTATATATACGTGATCATGATATGTATCATACAGGTACTTAAGTACAGCCTTTGCATCATTCACATGTCCCGGCAGTAGAAGCTGTCGCACAATAACTCCCTTTTGTATGAGTCCTGTCGCATCGTCAATCACGACATCCGGCTGCTGCCTGACCATCTCTGAAAGCGCCTGCTTTGCGACAGACGGATAATCTTTTGCCCTTGAATACCTTGCCGAAAGCGTACTGTCCATATATTTAAAATCCGGAAGATACACATCCACTATGCCCTCAAGCAGCTTTAGCTCTGTCACATTTTCATATCCGCTCGTATTGTATATAATAGGAAGCTTCATGCCGCGGCTTTTTGCATCGTTTACCGCCCACACTATATCAGGGATATACTGCCCCGGTGTGACAAGATTGATATTATTTGCACCTTTGCCCGCCAGTTCTATGAAGATATCACTCAGCCGCTCTTTACTGATCACCTTTCCCACTTTTCCGTCAGAAATCTCCCTGTTCTGGCAGAACACGCAGTGCAGGCTGCAACCTGAGAAAAAAACTGCCCCACTTCCTCTTTTCCCTGATATGCATGGCTCCTCCCAATAATGAAGTGCTGCTCGCGCCGCCTTTATTTCAGATGAAACGCCACATACGCCTGTTTGTCCGGTGCTTCTGTTTATTCCACATTTTCTGGGACACAATAAACAATTTTCGTATTTATTCATATTTTTCATTTTAACCCTTGCTAAAAATAATGTTTGATACTACAATCTATATGATTATGCGGTGCATATGCCATGCGCCTTCAGTAGTCATTTTAAAATTATATCATAACTATTCTTACAGAAGAGAATAGTTAAAATACACAATAAGGAGATTACAATGAATCAGTCAAACTGTATCGTCGCCCAGTCAGGCGGCCCAACTGTTGCAATCAACGCAAGCCTTGCGGGAGTCATCGCAGGAGTAAAAAGCTCTGAGAAATACGATATCTGCTATGGCGCTGTAAACGGAATACTCGGCATTTTAAATGAGAATTATCTCAATCTGTCAGATATTTTTGCAGATGATGCTAATCTTGAAAAGCTTAAGACCACACCTGCCATGTATCTTGGCTCATGCCGCCACAAGCTCCCTGATTACAAGGATGATGATTCACCATACGTATACATCTTCCACCAGTTCGATAAGCTTTCCATAAAGGCCTTCTTTTACATCGGTGGAAATGATTCGATGGATACCGTATTAAAGTTATCCGATTATGCAAAAAAAATCAACAGTGATGTGAAAATTATAGGTATTCCAAAGACCATCGACAATGATCTGTGCATGACAGACCACACTCCTGGCTTTGGCTCTGCCGCCAAATATATCGCATCAAGCATGCTTGAGATAGCCCATGATACCTTTATCTATGCTGTTAAGAGTGTGACAATCGTTGAAATCATGGGACGTGACGCAGGATGGCTCACTGCCGCTTCCGCTCTCGCACGTAATGAGTACAATACAGCGCCTCAGTTCATCTATCTGCCTGAGGTGAATTTCGACAAGGACAAATTTGTTGCCGATATAAAAGAAGCCCTTGCGCACACTAACAATGTAATAGTTGCCGTATCCGAAGGAATACATGACGCAGACGGCTCATACATTACATCATCAAAGGCCGCATGTGACCAGTTCGGACACCAACAGCTAAGCGGTGCCGGAAAAGCTCTTGAGTTCATCGTAAAGGAAAACATCGGTGTCAAGGTGCGCTCTGTAGAGGTAAATGTGCTCCAGCGCTGTGCCTCACACCTTGCATCATTAACCGATATCGAGGAATCTTTTGCTCAGGGTAAAAAGGGTGTCACTATTGCAGCAGAGGGTGTGACCGCATCAATGGTATGCTTAAAGCGCATCTCAAATAATCCTTATCAGGTAGAATACACCTATTCTGCTATCAAGGATATCGCAAACGAGGCCAAGTCTGTGCCAAGAGAGTGGATCAATGATGCGGGCAATGATGTGAAGCCTGAGCTTATCGAATACTTAAAACCACTTATTCAGGGAGAAACCGCTGTAGCCTACAAGAATGGTCTGCCTGACTATATGGATGTGTCACATCTTCACAAATGTAACTGATTTTAGCTGCCGCCTACACCCCCGGTGTGGGCAGCAACAGCATATCTCCAAGGAGGTCGATTTACATGAAGAAAAAAGTGCTTATAACCTGCGCCGTTGTGCTTGGTGTGCTTTTGGCTGTTTATCTTGGCTTTGCCTTTTATTTTAGCAGCCACTATCTGTTCAACACAAAGATTAACTCTGTAAAATACGCAGGGAAAACTGCAAAAGAGGCATTAGAAAAAAATACAGCCCTAAGCCGCGACTATCTGCTCACAATCACTGATAGAAAAGGCAACAGCTTTTCACTTAAGGGACCTGATTTTTCCTATGAATATGTCTCAAACGGTGACGAGGAGCAAATCCTAAAAAGCCAGAATGCTTTTACATGGCCTGTCAGTCTCTTCAAAGCTCAAAACTATACTCTAAAGGGTTCGTCCAAATATGACGATGCCACTTTGGCTGAAAAGCTCAAGGCTCTTGATATTTTCAGTGATGACTACATTGAAAATCCGGAGGATGCCCATATCGAGATAAAAGACGGCGAATACAATGTGATTGAAGAGAAAAAAGGCTGCAAGCCGATATATGACAGCATCCTTGCCGAGGTAAAGGACGCCCTGGACAACGAGCTTCCAAAGCTTAGCTTAAACGATGACTGCTATGAATCTCCTAAAATCACAAAAAACAGTGATACTATCAAAAATGAAAAAGAAGCTCTCGACAAATACACTGCTTCAACCGTCACTTACAAAATTGAAGGTGCCGACGAGAAGCTTGACTCAGCCAAAATCCTTGATATGCTAAGCATCTCAGATGACGGCAGCGTGAGCATAGATGATGCCAAGGTCACTAAATATGTCCAGCAGCTTGCTTCCAAGTACAATACCTTCGGCCGCAAGCGCTCGTTCAAAACATCGTCCGGTGACACTATTGAAATAGGTGGTGGAGACTACGGATGGGTAGTCAGCAAGAAAAATGAGAAAGCCCAGCTCCTTTCAGATTTAGAGGGAGGCAAGCCAGTGGAAAGAGAACCTGTTTACGAGCAGACTGCTCTCTACCGCGGCGCTGACGACATAGGTAATACATACATAGAGATTGACTACACAAAGCAGCACATGTGGTATTACAAGGATGGTGCTCTCCAGATGGAGTCTGATTTCGTATCAGGTAATCTCGCCCGTCAGAATGGTTCCGTAGATGGTGTATACAAGATTGTTTACAAGCAGAGAAATGCTACTCTTGTCGGCGAGGGATACTCTTCTCCTGTCAGCTATTTCATGCCGTTTGCCTACAATATAGGTATCCATGATGCCAGCTGGCGTGATACCTTCGGAGGAACTATTTACAAAACCTCCGGCTCACACGGATGTATCAATGTGCCGCCTGCTTTTGCAGAGCAGCTGTTCAACGCTG
>OBCQ01000260.1_pt1 | contig 15461 bp, 9 predicted proteins | sample 1517991 | NCBI WGS metagenome assembly OBCQ01 (sample SAMN03418263, study PRJEB22391) | human gut metagenome | biome: human-gut; feature: organic feature; material: feces | host: Homo sapiens | place: Tanzania | collected 2013-01
CAGACTGTAAATCTGCTGGCGATGCCTTCGGTGGTTCGAATCCATCACCACCCACAGAATAGCAAAAAGGTGTATCAACAATGTTGATACACCTTTTTGCTTTTAGGGGGTGCACTTGTCTCCGCTCGGCTTTGCCGCTTGCCAGAGCAAGAAGTGCACCAAATGATATCCATAGCAAGAAGTGCACCAAATAATCTCCATAGCAAGAAGTGCACCAAAGAGTTTATCCTTTTCACATCCCTTAAATATGAAAAAGTGAGATTGCGACTGATGCGCAATCTCACTTTTTATTTTTTATATGTTTGATATCAAAAGTTTACTTTGCAGCGAATACGAACTCGCCGGTGATGTCGTTGAAGAACACGTTGTATGTGCCTGCCGGAACCTTGATGTTATCGCCGCCATTTGTGCCGGTGCCGTAGTACTTCTCTGCTACGTTCACGCCAGCACCCCAGTTGTCGTCCCAACCGCCGTTAGCGCGGAACTTCAGTTCGGTATCCGCAGCGAATGTTACCTCCGCAGTCCAGTTGTGCGGTGCGGTAGCAGTCATCTCCTCGTCGCCTCCCCATTCGTTGAAGCCACCGATGAGACCGATCTTCTCGAACTCTTTAGGAGTCTGGTTCTCGAGCTTTGTCCATGTGTACGACATAGTCTCGAAGTCAACCTTCAGTGTGTAGAAGGCGCCTGGCTCCGGACATACTATTGCTCCAGCATTGCTTGTCACGAGCTTGCCCGAAGCAGCATTGTCGCCGTCGGTAGCTGCACCGATACAGTTGTTCCAATCGCCGAAGTTGTTCTCGTCCCAAATCTTCAGGTTGCCATCACCAGTCCACTGTGTGGTGTAGGTCTGCACTGTCTGGCTCTCCGGGTAGAACATGCAAGTCTTAGCCTCTTGGTCCCAGCCCTGCAAAGCACCTACGAGATAATATATAGGTGTGTACTCCGAAGCTTTCGGAGTGAGCTTCAGCTCGATTGTTCCAGCCTTGATGAGTGCAGCCTGTCCGTCCTTCATGGCGTTCAGCAGCACCTCGGCTTTCATTGTGCGCTCCACTGGACGTTTGCCGTAAGCCGCTACTACTGCGTCGAGCAGTTCGGCTGTGCAGGCACGTCCGTTTCCGCTCACGTTTACCGTAGTCTTTGCAGCGTTCTGTGCTGTGATTTCGAGTCGTCCCTTTTCGAGAGTCACGCCCTCGGGAAGAGTTGCGTCGTTGAGTGTGAACACCGTCACGCTGTCTGATGTAACCTGATCGAAGTCGATAGGCTGTGCCACTGTAGCAGTGAAGTTAGGCAGTGTGATAATCTCCTCCTGCGGGTTCTGCTGTGGCTGGCTCCAGTCGTCGTAGCTGTCATCGCACGAAGCAAGCATGAGACCCATGAAGCCGAAAGCTAAAAGTTTTGAAATATTTTTCATTTCCTTTGTCTGTTTAAATGTTTAAAGTCACTTTGTTCAAGTTTCGCAAGTGCGGTTGACTTGCGAAACTTGCGAAACTTCTTTTTTACTTGATGCTACCCTTGCCGGTTGCGAAGTTGAGGTAGAGCTTCTGGCCAACCTTACCAGCCACGCGGTCCTGGTCGCCGCCCTTGCCACGGTAAGCGATCTCGCCGTTGAGCACCATGAACTCAGAGTGCCACCAGTCGTTGCCCGGAACCTTAACGTAAGCACGTACGCCAGCACCATCAGGTGTGTTTCCAATGAATGCCGGTGAAACGAAGTCGGCATCCATTGTTGCCGGAACCGTAAACTTGCAGTCCTCCGCCAGTTCGGTATATTCGGTTTGGCCCATTGCTTCGCCGATGAGGTAAACGTTCGGCTCGTTGAACTCTACTGTGTACTTGATATCGCGTCCGCTTACAGAAGCAGTAACCACCATGAGGTACCACTGCGGAGTTGTAGAGCAGATGTTGCCGTCGTCGTTAGTAGAGATCTTGTCAGCGAGGTCGCCGGCTACGGTGATGTCGTTGTAGCCCTTCTGGTTGCCATCCCAATCCTTAGCTGTGTTGATCTTAACGCCAGCCTCGTCAATCCAAACCATGCGCCAGTACATCTCCGGATGTTCGTAAACCGGTACGAACTCGAAGCTGTTGCCCCAGTCCCATCCGCAGAAGCCGCCTACTACGTAGAGGTGCTCAGGCATTGTAACAGGAGCCAGCGAGTAGTTGAGGTGAACGTTCTCAAGGCAGATGACGTTAGAAAGAATCTCGGTGTCAGCCACCGGCTCGCCGGTATCGGTTGTCATGTAGGCACGCATACGTACATATACCTTTACATCCATCGGGAAGTCGGCTTCGCTCTTGCCTGCGTTCAGTTCCATTGTGGTGAGTGTGCTTGCGAGCATAGCTGCGTCTACGCTGCATACTGTATTAGGGAACGACTGGTCGAGTTCTACGAAGTCGGTCATATCTTCCTTCAGCGATACTTGCACCTTATACATAGTAGATGCAGGGAAACCGTAGTTAGGCTGCGAGCATGTGAACACTATTGCTGAAGAGTTGGTGAGGTCGATATTCGTAGCAGCCAGTGCCGGAGTGTTCAAACGGAACTCCGTCGGTGTTTTAACGATTGGATTGCTGTCGTTGTCGTCCTCGCACGATGTGAACATCACGAGACCCATCATGATCAGCAATGCCGATTTCAATATCTTTTTCATATTGCTTATGCTTGTTTGTTAGGTTGATTGTAACGGTGGAGGAGAGGTTGTCACTCTCCTCCGGACGTTGTTATTAGTTGGTGTAACCAGGGTTCTGTTTGAGGTTTGTGTTGCTCTGGAGCTGTGTCAGAGGAATCGGGTAGATGTTCTTGTATGCCTCGAAGTTCTTGCCAGCCGACTCGCCACCTTTCCAGTCCCAGTTGTAGCCAGTGGTGCCACCGAAGAGTCCGAAACGTACGAGTGTTGTGCGGCGCATACCCTCGAAGTAGAACTCGCGAGCCCATTCGTCGCAGATCTCGTTGAGCGAGTAGTTGCTTGACTCGGCGCGAGTGCTTGCGTTGGCACGAGCGCGCAGCTTGTTCAGAATGCGTGTGCCTTCCTGCGATGTCTTGCCACCGTTGAGGCGAGCGTCAGCCTCTGCATAGTTGAGGTAAGCCTCTGCAGCACGCATGAACGGCCAGTCCATATCGGCGAAAGTCGGGTCGGTGTTTGTAGAGTTGTCGCTGTTGTAGTTGAGGAACTTGCATACGCCGTAGCCTTCAGCCGACTTTGTGATGTTCTCAATCTCTAATGTGCGGCCCTCGCCCCAGAAGGTAGCGCGGTCGTCGCCAGCCTGAGCTGTCATCTCGTAAGACGGAACCTGAGGAGCTGTAGAGCTCGGGAAGAACTTCTTGATCAACGATGCGCGTGGGTGCAGACCGATCCACTGCTGACCTACCAAACCGTTAGAACCGTCCGGGTCGTTTGGATTGGCGTGCATAGACGGATCGAAGCAAGCAGCTATGAGGAAAAGCGAGTTGCCGTAGCTTGCAGTCTTGCCAGAGATGTTCACGATAGGGAAGAGAATCTCCTTTGCGGCAGCAGATCTGTCGTTGTCGCCCATGAACACAAGCTGGTATGCGCTCCAGCGACCTACAGATGTAGTGTTGATGTCGTACGGAGAGTCCATCACCTTCTTAGCGTAGTCCTTAGCCTTCTGCCATTCAGCCTTGCCGCTGTAAACCTCAGCGTTGAGGTAGAGGCGTGAGAGAAGCATCCAGCAAGCAGCCTTGTCTACACGACCGTAGTCGGCGTCGCTGCCGGTCTTCACTCTCGGCTCGGCGAGGTCGGGCTCGATGGCGGTCAGCTCTTCTACGAGCCACTTGTAGAGTTCTGCGCGCTCCATTCTATGCGGTTTCTCGAGTGCTGTAGAGAAACCGACATTTCCGTAAGTATCCATGAGCAGGTAGTACTGCATAGCGCGGAGGAAGCGGCACTCTGCTGTCTTCTGCTTGTCCTCGCCGCCTGCAACCTGAAGATACTGGTTGCAGAACGTGATGCCCAGAGTGAGGCGTGTGTAGTAGAGCTTCACCCAAGCGTGTGACGGGTCGAACTTAGCCGAGTTGAGTTCCTGCAGACCGTCGCCCCATGAGCATGTAGCCTCGTCGGTAGGCAGCTCGTTCATGTTGAACATAGCACGTACAAGACCGGTCATACCTGCGTCGTTGAATCCCTTTACGTCCGGATCGTCGTCGCTGTTCGATCCGCTACCGTTGCCGTTGATGCCGAAGTTGGCGTAACACTTGTTGAGCAGTCCGTCGTTGTTGACGTTGAGGTCGATCTTCGGGCTGATAGGCTCCTTGTCAAGGTCGTTGAGGCACGATGTCGAAGCGAGGCTGATGAGCAGCGCAGCGGCAGGTGCGAGAGCCGATTTTATATATCTTTTCATTGTCGTGAATCGTTTAAGTTATGTTTTTTGTTTAGAAGTTGAGGTTCAGACCGAACTGGAATGTGATAGGACGCGGATAAACGTCCTTGTCGATGCCGCTGTATACCTCAGGGTCGATGCCGCTGTACTTGGTGATAGTGAACACGTTGCTGCAAGAAGCGTATACACGACCAGAGATGCCCTTCCATGAGCCGCTCTTGAAGAGACGGTCGAACGAGTAGCCGAGTGTGATGTTGTCCATCTTCAGGAACGAAGCGTTCTGTACGAAGTAGTCGGAGAGCTTCGATGTGTTAGAGTCAGACAACCAGCCGAGGCTGCTTACAGAGCGGTTAGCCAGGTAAGAGCTCTGGCACCATACAGCACTGGTAGTCTTCAGACGCTGTCCCTGCTCGAAGTTGTTGTATACATAGTTGCCGAGGCTTGCACGGAGTGAGAATCCGAGGTCGAAGTTCTTCCACTCAACGCGTGTAGAGAAGCCCATTGTGACGGGAGCCATAGAGCTCTTGTAGAGATAGCGGTCAGCCTCAGAGATGACGCCGTCGCCGTTGCGGTCTACTACCACGCCCTCAAGCGGTTTGCCGTTCTTGTCGTAAACCTGCTGGTAAACGTAGAACGAGTTGGCAGCGTAGCCAGTCTGGTAAGCGAGCACCTTGTTAGAAGAGTCGATGTTGTCGCCAGCCATTACAGGGTCGCCATTGTCGCTCACGCCGTTGAGGTCGGTGATGCGGTTGCGGTTGTACGTGAAGTTGTAGTTCATCGTCCAGTACCAGTCCTTGGTGTTCACTGCTACGTAGTTCAACGAAAGCTCAACACCGGTGTTCTTCAACGAACCGATGTTCTGCAAGCCACGGTCGGCAGAGCCGGCGAGTGCAGTTACAGGTGCGTCGTTGATAAGGTCGTCGGTCTTGCGTACGTACCAGTCGATGCTACCGGTGAGTCGCTTGCAGATGCCGAAGTCGAGTCCGAGGTTATAAGTTGTTGTGGTCTCCCACTTCAGCTTGTCGTTGTAGTAGAGCGGAGTATAGATAGAACCGTCGCCGATAATCGGGTACTTGCCGAAGTTCTGTCCCTTCTTGTACTGCTTGAACCAGATGTAGTTGGAGATGCCTTCCTGCTGACCAGTCACACCGTAGCCGGCGCGGAACTTCAGTTCAGAGAGCCAGTTGATATCCTTGATGTTGTTCTCGTCCTTCATGTTCCATGCGAAAGCGAACGACGGGAAGAGTCCCCAGTGGTCCTTGAAGCGTGATGAGCCGTCGTCGCGCACCGTAGCGGTGAAGAAGTAGCGGTTCATGAGTGTGTAGTTGGCACGTCCGAAGAACGAAACGAGGTAGTTCTCGTACTTGTCTACGTCCTTAGTGTCCTTGAACACCTCACCTGCAAGTGTCGGGTGGGTCTGCGGGTAGTACTGCATCCACGAGTTGTTGTAGCGGAAGAAGAAGTGCTGATACTCGTAACCACCCATGATGTCGAAGTGGTGGTTCTTGCTGAAGTCCTTATAGTACTGAGCGTAGAGGCTGAGGAGCTCGTTGCGCTTGAAGTTCTCGTTGTCTGTGATGCCACCATAATATAATGTAGAGGCATAAGATGTAGGCTGCGACTCGTCCTCTGTGCCCTTAGCTACCTCAAGACCGAGAGTAGCGTGCAGACGCAGGTCTTCGAAACCGTGCACCTTATAGTCGATGTCAGCCGAACCGATGAACGATTTTACCTTCTCCTGCTTGTTGCCGAGTTCGAGCAGAGCGAGCGGGTTGGCAGGAGTGTCCTTGAAGCGTGTGAATGCCCATGACGGGTCGCCAAGTCCGCCTGCGGCGGTAAGCCAGTTGAAGTAGCCGCCGAAGTTCTGCAGTGTCTGCTGTGCGTTAGAACCGAGCATAGCGAGGTCGCGCTGCGATGTGTATCCGTATGGGTTCTGTGTCGGGTCGAACGAAACGGCATTGCCGATGGCAGCTGTGTCAGCCTTCTTAGCCTTAGAGAACATGCCCTTGGCGTTGAGGTTGAGGTTGAGGTGGTTGTTCAGCAACGACGGGTTGAGGTTCACTGAAGCCGTGTAGCGGTTGTAGTCAGAGTTCTTCAAGATACCCTGCTGGCCTGTGTAGCCGAGAGATACGCGGTAGGGCAGATAGTCCTTTACAGAGCCTGATACCGTCACGTTGTGGTCGTGGCTCACTGCCTTGCGGTAGATGAGTTCCTGCCAGTCGGTGTTGGCTGTACCGAGAGCCTTAACGGCATTGTCGTCCTCGTTGAAGAGGCTCTTGATGTAAGCACGATACTCGTCGCCGTTCATAACGTCCTGAGTCTTCTTCTTCATAGAGAGCGATACAGAACCCGAGTAGCTTATCTCCGGCTTCTGACCCTTGTGACCCTTCTTTGTGGTGATGATGATGACACCGTTAGAACCGCGCGAACCGTAGATGGCTGTAGCCGAAGCGTCCTTCAAGACGTTGAACGACTCGATATCCTGCGGGTTGATAGTAGAAAGCAAGTTGGAGCCAGTGTTGCCCACCTTGTTGTTGTCCATAGGCACACCGTCGATAACGATCAGCGGGTCGTTGCTGGCGTTCAGTGAAGAGCCGCCACGGATACGAATCTGTGTGCCGACGCCTGGCTCACCAGAATTTGACGTTACGTTCACACCTGCCACCTTACCAGAGAGCATGTCCTGAGCGTTCACCACAAGACCCTTGTTCTTTGAGTCGGGCTTCAGAGCCGTAACCGAACCGGTAAGGTCCGACTTCTTCACAGCGCCGTAACCGATTACGACAACCTCGTTAAGTGTAGAGGAAGAGTTCTTGAGATGGATTGTTAGGTTCTGACCGGCCTGCATCTTTACAGGTTCATAGCCGATGTAAGTAACTTCAATAGTCGACTTCTTGTCGGCATTGAGAGTAAAATTACCGTCGATGTCTGTAACAGTACCTAATGTACCGCCTACAACCTTGACGGAAGCACCGATAACCGGCTCGCCGGTTTCGTCTACTACGTTGCCTTTCACAACAACCTGCTGTGCGAAGGCGCTTGCCGATAGGAACAAGCCTGCTGAGAGCGTAGCTGTTCTGAGGGCATTAGGGAATTTAACCTGCTTCTTCATGTAGCTTTTGATTTTATAATAAATTGTTTTTAGTCACAAATGTTATTAGGATCTTTCCACGTGCAAAATTATGATTTATATCAATTCGTTGCACTATTTTTTAATATAAATCTAATGTATAGTGCATGTAAACGTTTACGCAAGCAAGAGGGCGTGTCAAAAGTATTAAATAAAGAAATTTGAATCCTAATAAAAGTCATCGTGCAGCGTACGCGATCCAATCAGACGGCGTACGCAATCCGATCGGACGGCGTACGGAATCCGATCGGGCGGCGTTCGCTGCACGATGACAGATCGCTATCAATTAAGGACTGATGTGTATGTGATTAACAATGGTTTGAGGGTGTTGCGGTGGCAAGGATACCACCGCTACTAACCACTGCGTTATTTCTTGATGCGAGCCACGCACAGGGCGCCCAGCACGAGCGACGCCGCAGCCACGAGCATCATGTTGCTCTGCACCGAGCCTACCATCGAGAGCAGCGTACCGCCGCACGCCGCAGCGATGATCTGCGGTATGCAGATAGTGCCGTTGAAGAGTCCGAGGTAAGCGCCCTTGTGTCCGTAGCCCTCAAGAGCGTTCGTTACGAAAGCGAACGGCATGGCGAGCATCGCAGCCCATGCGCAACCGATGAGCATGAACGGCAGAGCGAGCAGGTTCTGGTCGTGTACGAACGGCACGAGAGCGAAGCCCACGGCGCCGATGACAAGGCTCAGCGCATAAGCCGCCTTCTCGTTCTTGAAGCGCGGCAGAGCCATAGCCCACAGCACAGAGCCTACAGCCTGCCAGCAGAACATCACGCCTACCCAGTTGCCTGCCTCTTGATAGCCCTTCGACGCGGTGTCGGTGGTGTGCCATACGGTGTCGGCGATGGTGCCGTTGGTGTATGTCCACATGAACATGAACGCCGCCCAGCAGAAGAACTGCACGGCGCCCACCTTCCAGAACATCGACGGCGCGTTGCGCAGCAGTTCCATCCAGTTGGCTTTACCTTCGTCCTCTTCAGGCTTCGCCTCGTTGTACTCGGCGTACTCCTGCGGGTTCCACTCCTTCACCTTCAGTGTGGTGTAGATGACGCAGAGGATGAGTATAGCGGCGCCGATGTAGAACGAATAGATTACGGAGTCGGGTATGACGCCCTTCTCTGCCTCGTTGGCTATGCCGATGGCTGTGAAGAAATAGGGGAAGAGGTAGCCCACGATAGAACCGGCGTTGCAGAGGAACGACTGTATGGAGTAGGCGAGCGACTTCTGCTTCTCGTTTACCATGTCGCCCACGAGCATCTTGAACGGTTGCATCGCCATGTTGATGCTCGTGTCGAGGAACATCAGCGAGATGAGGCCGAACACCATTGCCGCGCCGACCGCCATGCCGAACGAACCGGCGTTGGGCAGCAGGCACATCACGGCTACAGCCACCGATGCGCCGATGAAGAGATAGGGAATGCGGCGTCCGAAGCGACACCATGTGCGGTCGCTGAGTGTGCCGATGATGGGCTGCACGAGGATGCCCATGAGCGGCGGCAGTATCCAGAAGTAGCTGAGGCTATGCGGGTCGGCACCAAGTGTGGCGAAGATGCGCGAGATGTTAGCGCTCTGCAGGGCGTACGCAATCTGTACGCCGAAGAATCCGAAACTGAGGTTCCACAGTTTCCAGAAACTTAGGTTTGGTTTTGGTTTCATTGTTATTTGGTTTTTTGGTTTTTCTTTTTTTGGGGGGGTATGCGCTGCCTTCTTAGGCCTTCGTGCTCTCTCTCACGACGAGCCTTGTTCTTACGACGCGCTTCTCTATATGGTTGCGCGGCGTGATGCCCTCCACCTTGTCCATGAGTATGGTGGCAGCCTCTTCGCCCACCTTCGTTCCGCGCTGCTCCACGGTAGTGAGCTGCGGGTCGCAGGCGATGGCGCGCTCGCCGTTGGTGAATCCGCATACCGAGACGTCGTCGGGCACGCGGAATCCGTTGTGCTTAGCCGTGTACATCACGCCGATAGCCGTGTCGTCGTTCACGCAGAAGAACGCATCGGGGCGGTCTTCGCGGCGCAGAATGTCTGGCGTGATGCGCTCGGCGTCTTCGCGGTTGTCGCAGACGAACACCAGCGACTCGTCGGGCTTCATGCCAGCCTTCAGCAGGGCGTCGTGATAGCCGTTGTAGCGGTTCTGTCCGAGCGCCGTCTTGCCCTTCATGCCGTAGAAGGCGATGCGGCGGCAGCCCGTCTCGATGAGGTGGGTAACGGCGATGAACGCACCCTGATAGTCGTCAACTACCACACGGCTTGCGTCTACACCCGTGCAGATGCGGTCGTAGAACACGAGCGGTATGCCGCGGTCGATGAGCGACTGGAAGTGGGCGTAGTCCTGCGTCTCCTTAGCCTGCGACACGATGACGCCGCACACCTGATGAGCCTCGAACATCTGGCAGAGCTGCACCTCGCGGTCGTACTGCTCACGTGATGTTGTGGCGATGATGCGGTAGCCGCGTTTCGACGCAGCGTCCTCAATGCCGTTGAGAATGGTGGAGAAATAATAATGGGTGAACTCGGGCACGATGACGCCAATCACCTTCACCGGCTGCTTGTGAGAGTTGCGCAGCGACTTGGCGATGTCGTTCGGATAGAAGTTGTGCTCATGAGCATACTCGCAGATAAGCTTGCGCTTCTCCTCGCTGACGCGTTCGCTGCCGTTGAGCGCACGCGACACAGTGGCTATGGACACACCGAAATGCTCGGCTATATCCTTCATCGTTGTGGGTTGTAGTTCAGACATTCGTTTGATTGGTTTTTAATTACGATACAAAGTTATCACATTATTTTAAAATAGATCGCAATAGCGGCTCACAGAATTTAGTTGCGCCGTGTAAACGTTTGCATAAGCGGGGTGATGTATGCGGAGTCCTACTTCCAGAACAGCTTATCCATAAGTTCGTAGCGCTTCTCCATGTTCGGGTCTTCCTTTACGAACGTGTTCACGTCGATCTGCAGCACAGGAGCTACGCTCTTGCCGTTGGTTGTAGGCCAGTCGACGAGTCCGAGTCCGTTCGGATTGCCTGTCTTCACGAAGTTGACGTAGTAGTTGCTGAAGATGTCGGAAACGACGTAGTCTTCAGGCTGCCAGTCGAACACGCGGTTGGTGGGCAGTGTGCCCATAGCATACTCGATGTCGGCAGAGTGAACGGCGCCGGTAGCACGCGGAGCGGCAGGCGTGTCGTCGGTCTTGTCCTGAACGCCGCCCGCAAGACCAGCCACCTTGTCCTTCAGCAGCATGTCGGGACGCGGATGGCAGTAGCGGTAGCGGTAAACAGGCTGTCCGCTGGTGAGCTTGTGCATGTTGCCCCACTTCCATGTAGAGTAGTCGAGGAAGCAGTCGCCGCCGAGTTCGTTGCCCGGCTGTCCTGTTACGTCGGCGTCGGTGTTGAGTCCGTAGAGTTTGAAGAGCTCATCGGTAGCGTCGCCGAAGATGTTGCTTGCCGCAGCCTTCAGGTTCTCAACGGTTGCCGGTCTGCCACCGAGGATATACATGGCGTTCGCCTCCAGATTGTTGCCGCCGATGAGCAGCGGCACCTTGGTCTGCTCGCCATTGGCGAAGACGTCGTAAGGCTGCTTTGTCCAGAAATAGCCGTCCACGTTGTATACAGTGACGCCACTTCTGCCAGCCTTCTTCATAAGTTCCTCAGCCGGCATGGCGCGCAACTCCTTTAAGCTCTTGCAGCCTATCTTCTTTGCCATCTCCACGCCTCGTGCCTCAGCCTCTTTCAGCGTGTTCACCTTCTTCATTCCTATCACCGAACCGCTCGAACCCATAGCCTGGGCGAACAGTCCCTGGCACAAAGGCGAAGCCATGAGAGCGCTGACGGACATAGAGCCAGCCGACTCGCCTACGATAGTGATGCGCTCAGGGTCGCCGCCGAAAGCGGCAATGTTGTCCTTAACCCATTTGATGGCAGCCACCTGGTCGAGCAGACCGTAGTTGCCCGAGCCTTTGTATGCGGTCTCCTTGGAGAGTTGCGGGTGGGTGAAGAAGCCGAAGATGCCCTCGCGATAGTTGGCTGTAACGGAGATGATGCCCTTGCGAGCCATAGCGTCGCCGGCATAGCGCGGTTCGCTGCCGCTGCCAGCTATCAGTCCGCCGCCGTTGAAGTAGATGAGAACAGGCAGATGCTCGTTCATGTCCTTTGCCGGTGTCCAGATATTGAGATACAGGCAGTCTTCGCTCATCTTCTTCGTGCCGAAGTTCATGTCGCCGAATATATTCTCCTGCATAGGGTTGGGTCCGAACTCCTTTGCCTGTCGCACGCCCTGCCACTTTGCTGCGGGCTGTGGAGCCTTCCAGCGGAGGTCGCCCACGGGCGGAGCAGCAAACGGAACGCCCTTGAATGTCTTTACGCCCGACTCGTTGACGCCTTCGAGTGTGCCTTCCGCAACGTTCACTCTTGCGGGTTGCTGTGCGAACAATGCTCCTGCGAGCAGTGTAAGCACGAATGTAAGAAATGATTTTCTCATATTTTTTAGATTTTGATGTTATTTGGTTGCAATCTGCAAATTTATCCTTTTTTAGTTAGAATCTGCTAAAAACTGATTAATATTATGACCGTATATCGTTAATTTGAAAGGATTGTGCCGACAGATACGAGCGTCAAGATGCCATGTAAGCCTAAAAAACTAAGCCAATCGCATTGATATTCCAAATATTTTTTGTTTATTTGCAAAGTAAAACAATAACTACGACGGGCAGAATATGCAACCATGACGAGCCGAATTACACCTTATTATATATATAGCTTTCAACTCGTCTACGAAAACGTTAACCCGCAAGGCTAATCTTACGCACGACTGCACGCCGAATAAAAGAATAAAACTATGGGAAAAGGAAAGAAAGGCGGCAAACGCTTAACCAAGAAACAGCTCGCCCCGAAGCTGGAAGAACTCTTTACCGCTAATCCGGGAAAGACGCTTACGTTCAAAGAGATTTTCCGCACACTCCACCTCGACACTCATCCGCTGAAGATGCTCGCCATCGACATCATGGAGGAGATGGCGTGGGACGACTTCATCACCAGAGTGACCGACAACTCCTATCAGCTCAATATGAAGGGACAGGTGCAGGAGGGCATCTTCCAGCGCAAGACAAACGGCAAGAACTCTATCATGCCCGACGACTCAGACAAGCCTATCTTCGTGGCTGAACGCAACTCGATGTGGGCTCTCACCGGCGACCGCGTGCGCTTCGCTTGCATGGCTCGCCGCAAGAACCACATCAAGGAGGCGCAGGTGATAGCTATTCTGGAGCGCGCCAAGGACACCTTCGTCGGACGACTCTCGTTCGACCACGATCTCTGCACGCTCATCTCTCCGGCAAACGTGCTGGCTAACAGTATAATCATTCCGCGCCGCAAGCTGAAAGGCGGCAAGGACGGTGACAACGCCGTGGTGCGCATCGTCGAGTGGCCCGACCAGGACCACCGCAACATGATTGGCGAAGTGGTGGACGTGCTCGGAAAGGCTGGCGACAACGATGTGGAGATGAACACCATCCTCGCACAGTACGGCTTGCCGTATAAGTATCCGAAGAACGTGGAGGAGGCTGCCGAGAAGATTTCGGCGGAGATAACGCCGGAGGACTACGCCGAGCGCGAGGACTTCCGCGACGTCTTCACCTGCACCATCGACCCGAAGGATGCAAAGGACTTCGACGATGCGCTCTCTATCCGACAGCTGAAGGAAGGTCTTTGGGAGGTGGGCGTTCACATCGCCGACGTGTCGCACTACGTCACAGAAGGCTCCGTCATAGACAAGGAGGCTGTGAAGCGCGCAACGAGCATCTATCTCGTCGACCGCACCATACCGATGCTCCCCGAACGTCTCTGCAACTTCATCTGTTCGCTCCGGCCCGACGAGGAGAAGCTGGCGTTCTCCGTAATATTCAACCTCGACGAGGACGCTAACGTGAAGGCATACCGCATTGTGCATACCGTAATCAAGTCGAATCGCCGCTACGCATACGAGGAAGTGCAGGAACTGCTTGAGCAGAACGGCGTGGTAGACGGCACGGGCGAACCGGCACCTGCAGCGCCTAAGGGCGGATACAAGGGCGAGAACGCCGACGCGCTCATCATGCTCGACCGACTGGCTAAGAAGCTGCGCACTGCACGCTTCAAGAACGGCGCCGTGAAGTTCGACCGCGAGGAACTGCACTTCGACGTAGACGAGAAGGGCAAGCCGGTGCGCTGCTACTTCAAGCGCTCGAAGGATGCCAACAAGCTCATCGAGGAGTTCATGCTTCTCGCCAACCGCACCGTGGCTGAATCGGTAGGCAAGGTGGCAAAGGGCAAGAAGCCGAAGACGCTGCCCTATCGTGTGCACGACAACCCCGACCCGACAAAGCTCGAGACGCTGCGCGAGTTCGTGGTGAAGTTCGGCTACAAGATGAAGACCGACGGCACGAAGGGCGCACTCGCCAAGTCGCTCAACACGCTCATGTCGGCGTGCGAGGGCAAGCGCGAGCAGAACCTCATACAGACCGTGGCGCTGCGTGCTATGATGAAGGCGAAGTATTCTATACACAACATCGGTCACTTCGGACTGGCGTTCGACTACTACACTCACTTCACATCGCCTATCCGCCGCTATCCCGACACGATGGTTCACCGACTCATCACACGCTACCAGCAGGGCGGACGCTCTGCCAACAAGGAGCACTACGAGGAGCTTTGCGAGCACTCGTCGGAGATGGAGCAGATTGCTGCCAACGCCGAGCGCGACTCTATAAAGTATAAGGCTGTGGAGTTTATGTCTGAACGTGTGGGCAACGTCTACGACGCACACATCTCGGGCATACAGTCGTATGGCATCTACTGCGAGATTGACGAGAACCACTGCGAGGGTCTTGTGCCGATGCGCGACCTCGACGACGACTACTACGACTTCGACGAGCGCAACTACTGTCTCGTGGGCCGCCGCCATCACAACAAGTATCAGCTCGGCGACCCGGTACGCATCAAGGTGGCAAGCGCTAACCTCGAAAAGAAACAGCTCGACTTCACTCTGGCCGACTAAGAAGGGGGTGCACTTCTTTGGGGGTGCACTTGTCCCAAGTGCACCAACCAAGCAAAAAAACGAGTAGAAGTGGCACCAACCAAGTATCTTCAGGGGGTGCACTTGTCTCAAGTGCACCGACCAAGCAAGAACTGCACCAACCGAATAGAACTGCACCAACCGAATAGAAGTGCACCAACCGAGTAGAAGTGACACCATTATCTTGGTTGGTGCACTTGAGACAAGTGCACCCCCTATAAGTGCCTCCCTACAAGTGCGCCCCTATTTTCAACAACATTTCTCACCCTCTAACCCCCAACCCCATCATGCCTCACATCACTTTCCTAAACCGTCGTTCCGACATTCTTATTCAGTGTGGTCACTTGCCTCATTGGTTTCAGCCGGAGGCGGTGCAGTTTATCACTTTTCGCCTTGCCGATTCACTTCCTCAGACCAAACTGCAGGAGTTGTCACTCATGCGCAAGGCGTTAGGACGGTGCGAGACAAAGGATGGAGAGCTGACGGCAGAGGAAGAACGTTTGGAAGAAATAGTGGAGGGGTGGTTGAAGATTGGATATGGCGGTTGTGTGTTGAGCAATGCGCAGTGCAGGCAGTTTGTTGAGGAAGCTCTGTTCTTCAACGACAAGCAGACGTATCACCTCCATGCCTTCGTCATAATGCCAAATCATGTTCACATTCTATTGTCGCCGATAGGAGAAAACAGCGTTGTCTCTATTGTCAGTAAGTTGAAGCGCTACTCATCGCGTATGATAAAACAATGTTTAGGGACGGATGGTAATGTGTGGCAGCGTGAGATGTTCGATCGTATGATGCGTGGGGAAGACGACTTCGCACATAAACTGGCATACATTGTTAATAACCCTAACGGACTTTCGGAAGATAGCTACTCATTATATGTAGCAGACAACGTGCAGTATTTGCTGTAGTGGCTTTCAGGGGGTGCTTTCAGGGGGTGCTTTCAGGG
>OBCQ01000262.1_pt1 | contig 15428 bp, 4 predicted proteins | sample 1517991 | NCBI WGS metagenome assembly OBCQ01 (sample SAMN03418263, study PRJEB22391) | human gut metagenome | biome: human-gut; feature: organic feature; material: feces | host: Homo sapiens | place: Tanzania | collected 2013-01
TTTTGTCGCTTTGCAAGCAAAATCCCACTAAACCCTATAGGTTGCGGATTTGAGGCGATAAAGAATCTTTACTGTAATATGAGCCGAAATACGCCGCTCGGTTTTGTTGGTACAAGGTTACGATTTGTATTTCAGTAAACATAGAATGCACACCCTCCTCCTACGATACCGATATACTAATAGTTCAATCCGAAGCACCACAGCGGAATGATATTGCCGAAGCCTGTTTCTATATCGTCCTTCACGATATAGGCATTATTCAAACCTTCTATCTGCTGTTTGCCCTTCTTGCGTCCGCCTATCTCGAAGGTGTACTTGCCAATGACGAAATCGGACTGGCGTGAGGCTGTCACCTCATTGCGCACACGCATCTGATTGTAGAAGAAGGTCTCGCGCAGATTGCCTATATCGGGCGTACCGCCAGCAAGAACCGTCATCAGACTTGGATTGTCAATATATACTTTCTCTATCTTTCCAAGATTGCGTATGCCCGAAGTGTCGTCGCGCAGCAGTCCTATCATACCCGACTTCTCAAGATAAGCCAGATAATCGGGTATGCTGTTCTTGCTTGCGCCTATCTCCGACGCCAGACTGTCTGCTACGGGCTTGTATGGAGCCAGATGCGAGAGAATTGCAAGCAGTTGCTTCAGCTTGCGGGCTGTAGAGGCTTTCATATCGGCATACTGCGGTATGTCCACTTCTATAGTCTGCGTCACCACTTGCTCCATACGCATCGGGAAATCGCCCTGAACGGAGAAGGGATAATAGCCACGGCTCATATAGTCGCGGAAGAGTGGCAGCGGATGTTCTACGGCATCAAGCACCGCTCGGTTGCTGAGGATGTCGTCGAGAGTGTAAACCGGACTCTCTATTCCATGGAAGAAAGACAGATACTCTCTGAACGACAAGCCGTACATGAAATAGAGCAAGGCACGACGACTGAGGTCTGATTCGCCACGATATATGTCGAGCACCGAAGAACCGGTAAAGACGATGTGCAGCGAAGGGTGCATATCGTACATCAGTTTCAGTTCTCTGCTCCAGCCGCTATACTTGTGTACCTCGTCGATATACAGATGCGTTCCGCCCTCCTTCACAAACTTGTCGGCAAGGTCGAAGAGCTTATGGTCGGCAAAGTACATGTTGTCGGCTGTGATGTAGAGGCTATGGTTTTCGGGCGTATTCTTTATACGCTGCAATATCATTGTCGACTTGCCGATGCCTCGCGGACCAAGTATTCCCACCAAACGACTATCCCAACTGATATCGTCATACTTATAACGCACGAATGTGGTGGGTGTCTGCTTAAGCAATTCGCGCATGTATTCATAAAGTTTCAATTCTATCATAGCTTATAGACGTTTGATTAATAATGCAAAGATACAAAAAAATCCCTCAATGAGGGACGTTTTGGGCTTAAAACGTCCCTCATTGAGGGAAATATTCAGCAGATTTGTCCCTCTTAGAGGGATTTTTCATTGAAAGTAGTGGGAGATGTCAATATCGAAACATCTCAAATGTCAACATCTCACCACCTATCATCACTTCACCACAAACTTCTTGTTCTTCGTGATGTACACGCCGGGCTTCAGTCCGTCGAGCGACTCGCCGCTCGAGCGCACCTTCTTGCCGGTGAGGTCGTAGATATCGCCGGCGCCGGCAGGCAAGAAGTAGACATCCTCTATGGTTGTCGTACCGCCGCCGAAAGCCAGACTGAGCATCGCGCCGTTGTGCACGTCGGAATGGAAGAATCCGCGATAGCGTGTTGTTGGCACGGGCACGTCGATGTAGTAGAACTTGTTGCCGCTGATGTAGTAGTAGCCCTCGTTAGCCGGCAGGTTCTCCACACGGTACGCTCCGATGAACGACACTCCGCTCTCGGTCTCGTACGTCGGGCGGTCCTTGCCCTCGGGCAGGTCTTCGAGCGTGCGCATTCCGAGGTCGTAGAGCACCGTAGGCGAAGCCACGTTAGCGTAGGCAGCGTTGTTCACGGCTGTAGGCTTGATGATGTACGGTGTATTGGCGTCCATCCTATCCACATACTCGAAGGTGAGCGATGTGGGGGTCATGCCTGAGAGCTGCGCCACCTGCGTGCCTGCTCCGAACACCTCCTGCGGATTCTCCACGGCGCACGGCAGACAGATTGTGTTCCATGCTTCCTTGAGGAACGAGCGGTAGAGCTTCACGTTCGTGCCGTTCTCCAGACTCGCTGAGCTCACGTATTCAACGGGGCGCTGATAATCCTTGCGCTCGTCGAGAATCACATCTACGGGCGAGAGGTCGTGGAAGAGCACCTCCACCTCTGTCGGTCCTTCAACTGTCAGTTCATACGGAGCGGCAGTCTCGGTCTGCACGCCGTTGAGCTTGTAGCCGTCCAGACGGTATCCCTCGTTGGGTTTGGCGTCGAGCGTGAGCTTCGTGCCGTACTCGTAGAGTCCGGATGCCACGTCCATCGTTCCGCCGTCGGCGTCGCACTTCACCGTCACCTTATACGTCTCAGCCTCGAACACAGCCGATATGTCGAGCGTATTGCGCGCCTCCACGTGGTATTCGGCGTTGTTTGAGAGCACCTCGTCGGTGGCGTTGTCCTTCCAGCAGACGAACTTGTAGCCCTTGCTCGGCGTAGCCTTGAAGGTCATTCCGCCGCCGTAAGCCAGCTGTCCGCTGTTGGCTTCGGCCTTCTTCATGCCGCGCTTTGCAGATGCGGCAGGCGTCTCGACAGGAGCGTCCTTCACACACTCCACATGTCCACAAGCAGCAAGCGGCAGGATATCCACGTTGTAGTGAACCAGTCCGTCCTTGAAGAGCATCCATCTCACCATCTTGCCCTCAGCGCCCAGATAGTTCTCGGCGTCGGTGATGTTGTCGGTCTTCACCTGCAGCACGTAGTAGCCGTTCTCGCTGAGAGCGCTCGTGTTGAGGCTGAAGATGCGCTTCGGAGCATCGGCCTTCGGAGTGATGGCGATGTCGCCGCTGAAGAGCTTGCCCTCGTGGCGCACCACGATGTCCTCGCGTGTGAAGGTCTCGGGCTTGATGTCCTTGTTGAACTCCACGGTAAGCTCCTCTATCGGCTTCTCCGCAATCTGGTCGTCGGCAGGCACCGTCGTGATGCTCTTCACGTCGAGTCGCAGTTCAGGTATCGGTTCAAACTCCACGATGTACTTGTTCGTGCCCTTGCCCGAAACGATGTCGGCTATATGCAGACGATAGTCGAGCTGCGGGTCGATGCCGTCTTTCATAGTGTAGTCGGTTGTCCAGAAGTTAGCCGGGTCGAGCGGTCGGTTGTTCGTCTCGTCGGTTATGCTAAGTATCTTCGCGTACTTGCCCGCCGGGTTAGCCACAGCCGTGTAGAACCAGTTGCGCGGCACGTTCGTCGGCACCGTCACGCGGTAGTGCGTAGCATCGATGCGCTCCATCCTGGTCTGCTCGCTCAGCGTTACGAGTTCCTCGTCGGTGCCGTTGGCGAAGTAGATATGGTCGGGCGCATCCTCCGCGTCGGGCTCGTCGTTAGTGATCCATGCACGGTACACCTTGTCGCCTATTGTGGCGTTCAGGCTGTGTATCAGTTCGTGTATGGTGACGCGGTCGAGCAGCGAGAGGTCGGGGTTGCCGTAGTCGGTCACGTGTGTAACACTCACGTCGTACTCCGTGAAGTGGCCCATGAGCGACGCTGTGAGGTCCCATGTGGCGTACGAGGCAGTGCCGGCGGCGATAGTGCCGAACTGCGTAGCGATGTCGTCGTCGAGCGCCATCGTCTTCTCGCCTCCGTTAAGGCTCGAACTGATGATGTCGAAGTCGATGAGCAGTCCCTTCTCGTTCTCCACAATCTCAGGCTTCTTCGTAATCATGCGCACGTTGTTGGCGTCGCCCTTGCCCTTGTTGTGTATGAGCACCGAGAACTCGGCAGGTATCACCGGCTCAACGACGTCGGGCGTGAGCGGGTTGTCGCCGTATACGTCGCGCTGCATAAAGTAAGTGAGGTCGAGCTCTGGCGACGGCTTCACCTGCAGGCTCACGGGGAAGAGCGAGCGGTTCTGCGTCGTGCTACCGTCCTTGAAGCTCAGCGTTCCGCCGAAGCTATAGGTGGTGAGGTTCTCGGGCGCTGCATACTTGGTAGGAATGAAGAGTATGGTAGCCACGCCCTTCTTGCCTGCACCCAGTCGCCATGCGCCGTCCTTCTCGCCCTCGAAGCCTTCTATCTTCTCGATAGCTATCTGCATCTCGCGCGATGTAGCCATGAAGCCGGTCTCCATGTTCGTAGCGTTCACGTCGACGAGGATGTCCTCGATGGCGTTGCTCGAACCGTTCTCTATGGTGAGCGTGCCGCGGAACGCCTGTCGTGTGAGCACCAGCTTCTGCTTTATCTCGAGCTTCACTTGTGCGCAGGTGTTCTCCGACTGCGTCTCCATATACTGTAGCATATCCTTGCGTGCGCTGCCCATGAGGTCGGTCCATGTAGGTATGCCCAGATTGACGAGCTTCGTCACACAGTTCTGGCGTGTCTGCAGAATGTCTGCCACAACAGCCTCATCCATGTGGTTGTCGCTGATATAGCCGCGTCCGTCCTCCTTGCTCCATGTGTTGCGCAGACGCTCCACATAGTTGCGCAGCGAGAAGTCGGCTATGTTGGCACTCTTGTTAGGCATAAGCGATGTGAGGTACGGACCTACGCCCTGACTCTTGTCGTCCACCGTGGTGTTGTCCGGAATTGTGTTCAGGTCGAACGTCCAGAGCGTGCCGTCCTCGCGCATCTTCTGCAGCTCGAGGTCGGCTTTGTGTATTGCCGACATCAGTTCTACGCCGAAGTCCTTCATGCCGAGCGCCTCAGGCGCCTTGGTGAGCTGTCGGTTGTACTCCATGTAGGTGTCGAAATAGCTGAAGAACAGGAACTGCTTGTAGCCCGACGACTCCATCAGAGCCGGTATCGGCTTGTCTTCGGCAGCAGCTGCCTTGCGCATCGGCGCCTTGCTGAACTTATCAGCCATCTCCTTGCCCCAGTTTCCAAGACACTCTACCATATCGGGTCCGTAGTTGGAAGCTACTCCCTTCAGACAGCTGAACAACGGAATCTTGTCGGCTATCTTTCCGCTGAGATAGTCCATCGCGCAGTCGCCTGCAAATTGCAGAGCCGATCCTTCAAGTGCGTTGGTTATGGCTGGCGCCACGCAAGTTGGCAGGTCGGGAAGCGGCACACACTCTATTGCTGTACAGAACAGCTTAAGCAGAGCCTTGGCGTCTGTTCTGCCGCCGCTCGCCGTTGCATAGTCGCCAGGTTTTAAGCCAGGTCCACGGCCCAAGCCGGTTTGTATATTTGGATAAAACACAGCGTGTCCGCCACCTGCTGGTGGTGGGTCAGAACATTCGGCGTTGTCCTGCACGAATCTGATGATAGAACCTATCCATGCGTACTTCGCGTTGTCGCCACAGGGCCACTCAAACTTGGTGCCCATATCGCCGAAGCACTTCTTCTTGGCTCTGCCCTCTACGCTCTGCACCATCTTGCGCTTCACGTTGCGTGCAAAGTCGTCGCTGTTGAAGTCCTCCTCGTGCATCACGAGCACCGGTATGACGTAGCTCTGCTCGGGAGCGAGCGTGAAGCCAGAGTATTCTACCATCGGCATGAACACGAAGCCGTCTGCCGTTGGCGGTGTGTACTGCACGTTCTGTGCGGCAATGAGTCCGCGGTTGCGCAGCACTACGTTGAAGAGTGCGCTCTTGCCGCGGTTGATGTCTGCAAGAATGATTGCGTCGGGAGCATTCATCTCCACTACCGGCACTGGCACCTGCGTCTCGTATGTCAGCTTGGTGGTGATGTCGTACTCATCTTCTATCTCTGTCTCCTCCACCGTCCAGTCTACTCTGATTGCCTGGTAGCTGATAGTGGCAAGATGCTCGGTTGTTTCGCCCGGACTCACCAGCACGTTCTGGTCGTAAGTGTCGTGGCGGTCTGCCGTAACGTGCAGATGGTAGTAGCCTTCGTTCAGACCGTTGAACGTGATGCTGCCGTCCGCGCCCGTCACATCCTGCATCACGAGTGCGCCGGTATTGTAGTCGGTGAGTCGCACGCTGGCGTTGCTGACGTACGGATGCTCGCCGTCCTTGTTGCCGTATATGGTGTTCTCGTCGCGAACGCGGATGCGAAGGTTGCCCTTCTCCTCGCTCACCACCTTCACGTTGAAGCCAATCTGCTTGCCGTTGCCCTCGCTGCAGTTGATGGCGATGCTACCTTTCTGGTAGACATTCACGTCGTAGTTGGCAGCGTTGAACTTAAGCATCACCGTAGCACTATCGCCAGTTGCCAGCGACGGCATTGTGGCAGGTGTAGCCAGACTGATGAAGTCGGAAAGTGCGGCTGGCAGCGATACGGTTATCTTGCCTGTCTCTGCAATGCCGGTGTTGGTGAGCACTATTGGATATGTGCGCACCTTACCCTTGGTCACGGTGGTGTTGATGCTGTTGGTAGACACCACGAGATTCGGCGTATGCTTGCGCGTGTAGTTGTAGGTCACTACGCTGAGCGATGCGCCCTCGGCTGTTGTAATGTTGAACGTGAGACGGTCCCACTCCTTAGTTTTAGAGAGCGAAAGCGGCTTGATGGTGTAGCTTATCTCGGCTGTTCCGCCGCCCGCAAGCTCTGTGTCGCCGCTGAACGTAACCTCATACTGTTCGTTCGGTTCGCAGGTTGCTTTCAGACTGTGCTGTGGCAGACTGCTCATGTTCTTCACTTTGATAGTGCCGCGAGCCACATCACCTTCGTACATCTCGTGCTTGATGTATTCGGTTGTAGTGCGTGAGATGCCGTACACGGCGAAAGTGCCCTGCTGAGCGCTGATGTTCTCGCCAGGTGTGCAGACACCATAGCCATACTCGCCGCCCATACCAGCCTGGATGGTGTACTCTGCAGAGTATTTGCCCTCGGCGTCGGTGGTGGCTTTCAGCGCTATACGCGAACCGGCATAGATGATATATGGTTCTACCTCAACGTTGGCTGCCGTAGCGCCGCCGCGTGTTTTCACCATGCCGCCCAGCACTACCTTGTCGCCAATGTTATACGTATTCTTGTCGGCTCCGATGCCGTATGTGTAGGCTGTCGTTACGGTTGTCTCGGTATAGGCGCTGTTGTTGATGGTCTGCAACTCGGTTACGGTGCCGTTCGGGTTGATTTCTGCCGACACTCTGTACTTGCCGGGCACGCTCGGTGCGTCCAGCTCCACAACAGATGTGTAGGTAGCGCCCACCGCAATGTCGGCATCTGTCTGCGTCATAGTAGAGCTTGTGCCGATGCTTGTGCGGATCTGTGTGCCCTTCGGCATCTTGATGGCACCGATGTTCTTCACCGTTATCGTCACTTTCGCCTTGCTTCCTGCCTCAATCTCTGCATCGCATGCAGGCGTCTGCATCTCTGCGTCGGGCAGAGTCTGGTCGGAGATGAGCATCCACACCGTACCTGGACTGTAGCCGTCGCTGCTTGCGATGACAGAAATGGTGCGGTTGCCCTCGCTGGTCTCGTTGCTCAACGCCACGAACGACGTCGTAACGCTCTCCTTTCCGGCAGGGATAGTCACTGTCTTTGCAAACTGCAGGTCGTCGCCCTTCGCGCTCAGCGTTACAGTGAGCGGATTGGTCGTTGCGTCGTTGCGACTGATAGTGAGCGTAGCGCCTGTCGCGTCGCCTTCGAGGATAGTTGTCTTGTTCGAAGTGACGCTGAGCGTCGGTCCGTCGTTGTCAAGGATGGTTATGGTGTCGCTCACCACGGTCTGCTTGTCGCCTATCGCAGAGCAGCCGCAATCGGTGATGTATATAGCTGCGCTGAACTTCACCTTGCGTGTGCCGTCTACCTTCTGGTTGTCCTTCACGCCGATGGGGAACGTCACTTCCTCTGTGCCTTCAGGCATGGTTATCGGCGTTGTGTAGTAGAGTTCGCCGTTGCTATCGTCGCTCAGCTTCAGCGTAATCTTGCTGTTCTTCGCCTCGGTGCGCTTTATCGTGGCATGAACTGCGTTGTAGCCTGCCGCCTCACTCACTGTTGTGGGCAAGAGAGTCATGCTGATAGCCGGCACATCGTTGTCCTTCAGCACAAACAGCGCTGTGCCTGCCAGATGATGGTCTGCCGACACGCTGAGCTGCAATGTCTCGTCATTGGCTGCGATGTTATCGTCAATGATCGGAATGTCAATCACAGCTTCTTTCGCTCCAGGCTCGAAGGTGTAGCTCTTAGGCAGGCGGAAGCGCTTCGGCTTCTCCACGCTGAAGTAGACCGTGAGCGTATCGTTGCCGATACGGTAAGGCACGCTGACGGTTGCTTTCATCGTTTCGCCCTCGTTATACTCGGTCTTGTCGAGTTTTACGGTGATGGGCAGCAGTTCGTCGTCCTTTATATTAAAGGATGTAGCGACATCCTGCGGGTATCCGTTGGCTTTGTTCACGGTTATGGTGACCTTAGAGTAGGTGTTCACCACGTTGTTATTCGGACAAACCACGTCGAACGACGCTGCCGACTGACCTTTAGCGATGGTCACCGTAGCCGGAACCTTAGCGTGTTCGGGCAAAGACGAAGTTATGCTGAATGTCTCGTCCATACTACGGTCGCCACTGCGCTTCAAAGTGAGGCGCATCGACTCGCCTTCCTTCACGCTTTTGTCGGGAGCAGTAAGGAACAAGTGCTTCTCAAGCTGAGCAGTTCCGCCGGTTGCGGTGTTGTTGGCACGGTCGGCGTTGTACTCGCCGCAACCGCTGCTTGGCTCAACCACCACTTTCGCCGTCACTTCGCCTTCGAGACCGACGGTCTGCGAGAGGTTGAAGATAGCGCTGCGTGCGATATATCCGCCCTTGAGCAGCGTGTTACTGAAGTAAGTATTGCCTATGTGCACCGTTTCTTCGGTCTCGTTGCTCACGAGATAGACGCGTTCGGTCCAGCCGCTGCGCGTGTCGGCGTTGCCGACGTTGCTCACTTTCCAAGTTACAGTGACATAGTTGCCCGGCACAAGCGTACTTTCGGTGATTTTAACATCGGTAGTAGCAAGGTCGGGCGCATCTTCTCTCTGCACCGTGTAGCTACCATTCACGTTAGAGTCGCCCTGAATGTTGTCGCCTTTTCGGTTTGTGATGATAACATCCGACAAGCTCACGGCGTACTCCGTGCCGGGGTCCAAACCTGTAGGCACAGCCATCGGGAAGTTGATGATTGTGCCAGCGTTGCCCGACAGCGGACGATTGCTCATATTCACGACAACCACTCTATATTTATGGTTGCCGAGATTTCTTACCGACACCGTGTGTTCGTTTATACGCGATTGGCTCAGCGTCGGCGCTGTTCTTGACGAGCGGTCGAATGGCAGCTGCAGGTCGAACTGCAGCGCCACCACCTCGTCAGTGTTCTCAAGGCTGATAGGTATCAGCACGTCCTTGCCCTGACCTCCCGTCAGCTTTCCTACCGACAGGTTGTTCTGAGCCATTGCCGTGATGTACATCAGCAAGAACAGCATCATGGTTATATATCTTCTGGTCTTCATTTCAATTGATGTCTATTAATAGCCTTTTTCTTTCCGTTCACAATATAGACGCCTTCTCGTGCCACGCCGTTTAATTTGCGTCCGTCGATGGTGTACACATCTTCGCGGCTTTCTGCGTCGGTGGTTACGGCGTCGATGTCTGTGGTCTGACCCTCAAACGCCACGCCTACGGGCTGTGCGTCTATGTCAGCAGCCATCGCCTGGTATACTCTTGCCGGCTTGGCGAGTCGCAACAGCTTGGTGCGTCCGCTGATGATGTCGCCCGTAGTGCTTATTATCACTACTCGAACGCCGTTAGCCGTGTTGTGTGTCACGAGCTGATAGCGCTGTTTGCTGAGAGCGAGCTTCACATCGTTCGCCTTAACGCCAGCGAGTGTGATGTCGAGCGCAGCCACCTGGTCGGTTGCGTCGAGCCACAATGCGCCGTCTTCCACGCTGAGCACGTTAGCTGTAGAGGCTTCTTCGTCCAGACTCTCCGTCCAGCGTCTTTGCGCAGCCATAAGACTCTTCCGGTCGGCGTTGTCGTTGCTGCCGATGAAGATGTTTATGGTTGCCACGACGTCCTGCACATTGATGCCGCCGCCCTCATAAGTGTCGGCTGCCGGATAGTTGAAATTGCCGTTCTGCGTGCCCATGATGTAGTTGAGCGTCTGCTGCGCATCGAGCACGTCTACCGATGCGTCGGCGTTCACGTCGCCCTTTGTCCACGTCAGCTTAGCACGCAGGCGGTTGTTCTGTGCCACACCACCATTCGATCTGATGCAGAACTCCGTGCCACTTGCGTAGTTGTACGTGCCGCTGAGATAGTAGCGGTAGGCTCCGTCTACGTATCTCATCTCGCCTACATAACTGTTGTTGGCGGTAGTATAGATGCGGAGCGTAGGGTGAGCCTCGAAGTTCTGGTTCTGATGGTCGTAAGCGATGAGCGTTCCGAGCTGTATGTCAGCCTGCTTGTCGCCCATAGCCCACTCCTGCAGCGTGAAGGTAGAAAGACTGTAGCCTTCGCGCTGATTCTGCAGATTGAGCGAGGTGATATGTGCAGGCAGAACGCCGCTAAGTTCTGTAAACAGATTGTAGCCAAGATTGAGCGTCTCAAGCGCTGGCAGGAGTTTGCAGAACGCAGCCACATCGCCGTTCAGACTGTTTCCGCTCAGATTGAGCGTGCGCAGACTCTTCATCTCCATTCCCTCTGTAGGCAGCGTGCCTCGGAGGTTGTTGTTCTGAAGATCTATAGCCAGCACGTGACCTTCTTCGTCGAATGTGACGCCGGGCCAACCGGTAGACGTTACGGCATTGCTGCCAATGCGCCATGTCTTGTTGGTCCATGCGCCGCCGTTGGTTGCCTGATAAAGCACTTTCAGAGCCTCGTAGTCGGCAGCATCAATGTAACGATTGATAATTGCGATTGTGTCTGTGGACATTATATTGTTGCTTTCATTTGACTCGGTCTCTGATCCATAGAGGTCGGTCTCCACGAAATAGCTGACTTCGTTTTGCGAAGCGTCAGGACTCGTGACATAGAAAGTAACTGTGTACGAATCATCAGGCTGCAACACACCGTTATGAGTTCGCTCACCAACACGAACCGCTCCACCAGGTCTCTTTTCATAGAGTGCGTCCGTCCAAGCGCTGCTGCGTGTAGCGCCCTTACCTATGTTGCGCACAACAGCCGTGATTTGGAACGTAGTGTTTGCCTTCACCTCCGCCGGCACCGTCACCGACTCAACCGTAAGGTCCGAGCGCTTGCGTATGCTGAACGTGCGGTGTGCGCTTTCAACAGTCTCGTTGCACTCGCCATGCGCCGTAGCATACCACTCGTACGACGCGCCTTCTACGGGCACGAATGCTGTTGAGGGCGATGTCGTCTTCACTTCCTTCCACTCTGCTGCGTTCTCTGCCTCAGCATCGGTGCGGCGATAGTGGAACGTATAGCCTACAGCAGCCTGTCCGAGATTGCTGCAGCTGAGCGTAACCTGTCCGTATTCGAGCGTTGCGTTGTCAGACGGCGAACTGAGCGCGAGACTCTTCAGCAACGGCTTCACATACACCTTATATATATATGTGTACATCGCTACGCCATCAAGCTCTACGTTTACGTGATACGTAACGAGATCGGTATTGCTGCCTTCGTTCGTGAGCGTCATTGCGGGCAGATTGCCGGTGCCGGTGAGCTGGTAGCCGCGTACGGTGCAGCCTTCAGCCACACTTGCCGTCCAACTTACCTTCACTTTCTCGCTGCTGCTTATAGCGGTGAACGCTTCGGGCTGCGTGCTTGCGCCCGAACAGATGGTCTGTGCCGAGAAGCGGTCTATCTCGCCGATGTTTATCGCGGCTCCGTTGAGCGTTACCACCACGTTGTCAAGCGAGATATGGCGGAAGAAGTCGGTAGCCTTCTGCATGTCGGTGCTGTTGGCTGCCACGTTGAAGCGCAGCGTAACGGGGTTCTGCGCTTCGTTCTTGAACGCCATCACGACGCCTGCCTTGCCCAGCTTCTCTGTCAGCGTGCTGAGCAGCGCCAGCGAGTCTGCCGACTGGAGATTGGCGTCGAACGCCTCTTTGCCGCCGGTCTTTACGTTGATGGTGCCGTCGGGCGTACACTGCGACAGCAGAGAGAGCATCTCGTGCATCGACTTGAACGCACGTGCACTGTTCACAGTGGGGTCGAGTCGGTAGTCGCCGCTCGCCGACCATGTGTTGGCAGGGTTGATGATTATCTGCTGTTCGGCTGTGACGGTCTTCACTATGCCACGCGCCGTGAGACGCACGGTGTAAGTGCCGGCTTCGGCGTAGCTGTGCATAGGGTTGCGCTCGGTGCTTGTAGCGCCGTCGCCGAAGTTCCATTCGAATGTCTTTGCGTTTTCGCTGCTAAGATTGGTCAGCTGAGCGCGGTTCATGTATGTCTCTACAGAGAACTTCGCCTGCAGATCGCCTTCCTCGGGTGTGCTCACTACGAGTCGACCCGAACGGCTGGTGAAGCTGATGGCAGCGTCGGCAGTGGTTGTGCCTGCGATGTCGCTGAACTTCACCGTGTACACGCTGTCCTTCAGCGCTTCCTGCGCGCTCACCGGTATGCGCACCACCACTCCGTCGTGCTCCACAATCTGCGTTCCGCCCTCCAGACTCACGCTCAACACGCTGTCCTCCTGCGCCGCCTGAACGGTGTAGGCATCGGTGCGCAGCGTCTTCTTTATATTGGCGACATCCACCGTCAGATTCATCGGCAGATGCAGCTTGAAGCTGAGCGTCTTCACGTTGCCCGTGTTCTGCATGTATATAGGCAGGAGTGTTGTCTCGCCGCGATACATGGATGTAGTGGTGGCGTAGAGACTGTGGTGCTGCTTGGTGTCGGTAGACGGTTCGCTGGGCGACGACGGCTTGAACTCGAAGTGTGCCACGAGGTGCACGTCTTCTTTGCCCATCGTGCCGCTGAACGTGCGATACTGTCCGATTATTTCGGAGTTGCCTTCGCGCGTCCAGCCCTTGAACTCATAGTCGCTTGCGGAGTAAACCGTCACGCTGAACGTGTTGCCCTCTGACACCGAGAAGCCGTTGTTCTGATTGAAGCCGACAAGTCCTGCGGGGTCGCACCTGAAGTAGACCTTGTGCTTCGGCTTCGTCTCGTTAGGCTCAGCCGGACTGCCCGGCGTGAAGCGGTAGTGGGCAGTGATGGTCTCGTCGTTCTCCGTAACGGTATAGCTCACCGTGCGTTCTGTAGAGATAACCGTTCCGTCGCTTGTTGTCCAGTTGACGAACGTATAGTCGCTGTAAGTAGACGCCGTATAAGAGTAGGTTACACCCACGACATACTCCTTCACCTCGCTCGTCTTTATCGACGAGGGGTCGTAGGCTATGGTGAGGCGGCTTGTCTTCTGATACTCGTAGTTGGCGGTGAGTGTCTCAGCGCTGTTCAGCTTGCGGTGAGTGAACGAGCTGCTCGTGCTCACCACCTTGCCCTCAGCGTCAGTCCAGTTCTTGAAGCGCCAGTTGGCGTTTCGGGCTACAGCCTTCACGTTCACATTGGCGTTCACAGCATACAGTCCGCCTCCGCTCACGGTGGCAGCCTCTGCAGGCTGGGCTTTCACCGTCAGCTTGTAGCGTGCTCCCGGTTCGGGAGGACTGTCGGGGTTGAAGTCCTGTCCTCTCGCCACCATGCTTAGCAGCATGGCGAGGAGAGTCAGTATATATCTTGACTTGATCATAGTAGCTTTACTTTACTATTTTCTTATGATTCTGAATATAGATGCCCTTCTGGGCTGTGCTGTTCACGCGTTGTCCGTCGATAGTATAGATGGCGTTGTCGGCGTCGGCGTCAGTAGCTACGTTGTTGATGCCCGTAGTGGGTGCCTCGAAGGTGAGTGTGAAGCGGTCGTCCAGGTATCCCTCAGCAGCGCTGAAGGTGTACGGCATCTCTACCTCCACGCCGTAGTCGAGCAACTTCACGCCCAGCTCGTCGCGGTCTGCGGCGATGGTGTATGCGTCGTCGGCAGGCAGATACATGCCTAATGCCACGCTACCGTCAAGGTGAGCGCCCTCGTTCACAGCCAGCTGGTCAGCGCCGGCGATGGTGTATATCTGCGGAGTGCCCTCGTAAGCCATCATCTTCACAGCGTCGTTGTCAGCGCAGAAGTCGTCAGAAGCGTTGGCGTTCACTACGACGCGTGTGCGGTCGGTGCGGTCGGCGCATGTCAGCGCTACGTCTACCAGCTTGCGCTGCACCTGCTTGCTGCGTGCTGCGCGGCGCATAGCCAAAGCCAAGTGGTCGATGGTCTTGTTGATCTGTCTGCCCGCCGGCTGGAACGTGATGGCGTCTACCAGTTCGGGCTTCTGAACGAAGAATGCCTGCAGCGGTGTGAGCACGAAATTGTCGTCGGCCACACTATAAGCGCTAAAGGTACGATTGCTTACGTTCCATGTTGTGATCGGAGCCGTGAAGTCCATGTGATAGATGTCGTAGAAGCAGGGGTAGGGGTTGCCCACGAGGTTCCATCCTGCATTTGCACTCTCTACGGCAGCATACTGAACGAGCGGTGTGGTAACGGCTTCGCTGGAGAAAATGTCGTTGTGGGTCTCCTCGGTGGCGGGGAATCCTACATCAGCAGTGTTGTTTGTACGGAAGATGTAGCCTTGTCCCTTGCGCAGGATACCGTCGGCAGCCACGTCTTTCCAGTTGCCCGTAGCTCCGTTTGTGGCGCGCGACTCAGAGTCGTAATAGCGCACGGCGATGCTGGTGCCCTCTGGCAGGATGATGTCGCTACGCTTCACGTCGTAGGGCATGCAGATATAATACCAATAGCCATAACCACTGGTTGAAGAAATACCAAAGTTGAATTGCGAAGCGGCGGACGTGATGGCCTCACAACGGCTGATGAGCGATGAGGACACTTCGGGGTCTCCAATAGAAAGATACTGTGAGTATTTACCAAACGCCTGCGCATTGTTTCCATTGACGATAAGCGCTCCACCCTTGCCGATGTATATATCCGGCGAGTTCGGGATGCGTGCATTGCTGGTAAGCTCCAGCTTCTTGTAGAGATTCACCTTGTCGGGTGTGTTCGGATTCGGCTCAACCTTTGTGAACTTGCTCCAGTAGTTGTCGAGCTTGTAGCTCACCATTGCATATTCGGGAACGTAAAGCGTTACGCCTGAAGTTGAGTAGAACGGGTAATAACTGGTGTTGTTATAAACTGAAGGTGGTGCAGGCGCAGTTACATACACCTTTTTCAATGAAGAACTTGTGGTATAAAAGCATCTACTATCCAAATTAGAGACAGAAGAACCAATATGCAATTCTTCAAGAGCATTACAATCCGTAAATGCGTATTCATTAATCCTACTTATATTGTTACCCAATACAACTTTCTTTAAACCCGTACAGGTATTAAAACAACGATTTCCAATGGTTTCAACTGTTGTTAA
>OBCQ01000263.1_pt1 | contig 15374 bp, 8 predicted proteins | sample 1517991 | NCBI WGS metagenome assembly OBCQ01 (sample SAMN03418263, study PRJEB22391) | human gut metagenome | biome: human-gut; feature: organic feature; material: feces | host: Homo sapiens | place: Tanzania | collected 2013-01
GCTAAAATTCAAAAAAAAATAGTAAATTTGCACCGAAACTCTTGTAGAGGCAACTCTTTCAGAGCCTAAGAATCTATAAATTTAAACAATACAATATATATGAAACGATATTTATACCTTATTATATATATAGGTCTGGTACTTTCGCTATCGGCATGCAAGCAGCAGCCTAAGAAGTTCGTTATCGGTGTATCCCAATGCTCCGAGGATATCTGGCGCGACAAGCTCAATGATGAGCTGAAGATGGGAGAGTATATCAATGATTCGATAATCGTGAAGCTTGCCTCCTCGAACGATGACAATGTGCTGCAGAACAAGCAGGTTAATCAGTTTGTGGACGAGGGCGTGGATTTGCTGGTCATCTCTCCTAATCAGTTGAGTGCGATTTCCAAGGCTGTGGAGCGTGCCTACGAGAAGGGAATCCCGGTGATTCTGTATGATCGTATCTCCAGTACCGATAAATTTACGGCATTCATCGGTTGCGACAACTATCTTATCGGTAAGTCAATGGGTACCTTTATCGCTCAGAAGCTTCAGGGTAAGGGACGCATTGTTGAGATTTGTGGATTGGATGGATCTTCGCCTGCCATGGAGCGCCATCTGGGTTTCATGGATGCCATCAAATCATATCCGGGTATTCAGGTAGTTGCTTCTGAAGGAGGCAACTGGAAGGAGGAAGGCGGCGTCCAGGCAATGAAGCGCATCCTGAAGAAGACTCAGGACTTTGATTATGTCTTTGCTCACAACGATCGTCTGGCATGGGGTGCCTACGAGGTTGCCAAGCAGATGGGGCTGCAGCATCGTTATAAATTTACGGGTGTTGATGGAATGGCTAATAAAGGCGGTGGCCTGGAGTTGGTGCGTGATGGCATCTTCGAGGCTTCCTATCTTTATCCTACCAAGGGTGATGAGGTGATAGCCTTGGCGATGAAGATCCTGAAGCATCAGCCTTTTGAGCGGAAAAACTATCTCAGTACATCTATCATTACCCGGGAAAATGCGGAACTTACATTGATGGAAGCCAGGGACGCTGAGCGACAGGCACATAATCTGAAGACTTTGCATAAACAGGTGGATCGGTATCTTTCAGATTATAATTCTCAGAAAGTGATGTTGATAGGCTTGTGTCTGTTCTTACTGGTTTGTATTGTCGCTGCAGCTATGATTTTCCGCAGTTATGTGGTGAAGGCTAAACTGAATGAGGAACTGGCGAGAACCAATGGAGAGTTGAAAAGAGTGAATGGGGAATTGGAAAACAAGAACGAGGAGTTGAAACGACTGAACGAGGAGGTGTTGGAACTCACCCATTCCCGTCTGGTATTCTTTACGAATATCAGTCATGAGCTCCGTACTCCATTAACATTGATTGCTGATCCTGTGGAAATGCTTCTGGAGGACAGTGGTATCAAGGGAAAGAGTCGTGAACTTTTGAAGATGGTGAAGCGTAATGCGGTTGCTCTGCAGCAACTGGTGAGCAGTATCCTCGATTTCCGAAAGATTCAGAACGGAAAGATGGAGTTGACGCTCTATCGCTTCGACCTGGTGAAAGCTTTGAAAGTGTGGGTAGGCGATTTCCAGCTTACTGCTGAGCGTAAGCAAATCAAGCTCCATTTGGATATCTCTGATTCTGTTGGTTCTCATGAGGTGGTTGCAGATAAGGAGAAGATAGCTCGTGTTGTCTTCAATCTTCTGAGCAATGCCTTGAAATATACACCTGCCGGTGGCGATATTTTCGTATCTCTGAAAGATGAGGATGGAAAGTTCCGTCTGGATGTGAGGGATACCGGCAAGGGAATCTCGCAGGAAGAGGCTGGCAAGATTTTCGAGCGTTTCTTCCAGGCTAAGGGAGCTGCAAGCGGTACGGGCATCGGCTTGGCTTTGGTGAAATCGTTTGTTGAACTGCATCATGGCGTGGCTCGTGTAGAAAGTGAATTGGGCAAGGGATCCGACTTTTTCGTGGTGATTCCTCGTGAGCAGGAGGATAAGTCGCTAGTTATCCACACTGATGTGGATAACTCTGTAAATACTTCTTTATCAGATGGAAAAACGTTGGTGAATGAGTCAGATCTGCAATATATCGACGATGGAGAGAGAAAAAGTGGAAAAGTACAGCAGTTGCTGAGCGATCATACGAATAAGCCAACCATCTTGGTTATCGATGACAACAATGATATCCGTCAGTATGAGCATACCCTTCTGCAGGATGATTATATCGTTCTGGAAGCTGCTGATGGTAAGGAAGGACTGGATGTTGCCAAGAAGGAAGTTCCCGACCTGGTAATCTGTGATGTGATGATGCCGGTGATGGATGGTCTGGAGTTTACCCAGAATCTGAAGACCCATACGGCAACCTCTCATATTCCTGTCATCATGCTTACGGCGAAGAATCAGGAAGAGCATCGTGCCGAGGGTTATGAATATGGTGCCGATTCCTACATCACCAAGCCATTCCACAGCAAGGTGCTCCTGGCACGTATCGAGAATCTGTTGAAGCAGCGCAAGCTTCTGAAGCATCTTTTCCAGGGAAGTCAGGAGGCTGAGCAGGAAATCGCCGATTCTCATCTGGAAGATCGTGATAAGCAGTTCCTGAAACAGCTTCATGCCATCATTCAGAAGAATCTCTCGGATAGCGAGTTTGGCGTCGAGGAAATCGGTAAGCAGATAGGCTTGAGCCGCGTCCAGCTTTATCGCAAGGTGAAGGCGATGACGGGTTCTTCGGTCGTTGATCTGCTCCGCAAGGCTCGCCTGGCGAAAGCAAAGCGCTTGCTGGCGTCTCGCAGCATGAGTGTTTCCGAGGTAGCCTATGATGTGGGCTTCTCTGCTCCTTCTTATTTCACCAAGTGTTTTAAGGATGAGTATGGCATGTTGCCGGGAGATGTGGGAAATGTATAATATAACATCATATAATTGACGTGTTTCTAATAATAACTAATTTTCAGAAGAAAATGAAAAGAAAATCACTTTTATTACTATTTGTATGTCTCACCTTACTGGCACATGCAGTTAAGGTGAATGTAAATAATGCCGTAGATTTCGTCAATCCACTCGTGGGTTCAGATTCCAACCCTGAGCTTTCTACGGGTAATACTTATCCTGCCATAGCGATGCCTTGGGGTATGAACTTCTGGGTTCCTCAGACCGGAAAGATGGGCGATGGATGGCAATACACCTATGCGGCTAAGAAAATCAGAGGCTTGAAGCAGACTCATCAGCCAAGTCCTTGGATCAATGATTACGGTCAGTTCTCTCTCTTGCCTACCGTGGGTAAACCGGTCTTTGATGAGGCGAAGCGTGCCAGCTGGTTCTCTCACAAGGCAGAGAAGGCTACACCTTATTATTATAGTGTCTATCTGGCAGACTATGATGTAACGGCAGAGTTGTGCCCTACGGAGCGTGCTGCCTTGATGGCTTTCACCTTCCCGAAGACTGATCAGGCAAATGTGGTGATTGATGCCTTCGACAAGGGAAGTTACATCCAGGTAATTCCTGCAGAACGTAAAGTAATCGGTTTCTCTACCCGCAACAGTGGGGGAGTACCAGATAATTTCCGCAATTACTTCGTCATCGAGTTCGATCACGACTTTAATGCATTTGTCAGTGTGAAGGATGGTCAACTGATTTCAGCTAATGAACAGAAGGGAAACCACGTGGGAGCTATCATCACTTTCAAAACCAGTCAGCGTGGCGAAAAGATTCAGGCACGTGTCGCTTCTTCGTTTATCAGCAGCGCCCAGGCCATGCAGAATCTCAGGGAATTGGGACTGGCGGATATGGATCAGCTCAAGCAGCAGGGCCGTCAGCGCTGGAACGAAGTTCTGGGAAAGATAGAGGTAGAGGATGAGAATATCGATCATCTCCGTACTTTCTACAGCTGTCTCTATCGCTCGGTACTCTTCCCTCGTGCTTTTTACGAGAAGGATGCTGCTGGCGAAATCGTGCATTACAGTCCTTACAATGGTACGGTTCAGAAGGGTTATATGTTTACGGATACAGGCTTCTGGGATACTTTCCGCTGTCTCTTCCCGCTTCTCAACCTGATGTATCCTTCAGAAAACGTGAAGATTCAGGAAGGTCTTGCTAATACTTATAAGGAGAGTGGCTTCCTGCCAGAGTGGGCAAGCCCGGGTCATCGTGGCTGTATGGTGGGTAACAATTCTGCTTCTGTAGTGGCCGATGCCTATCTTTCCGGTTTGCGTGGCTATGATATGGAGACGCTTTGGCAGGCAGTGGTGCATGGTACTCAGGCTGTTCATCCTCAAGTAAACTCTACCGGACGTTTGGGATACGAGTATTACAACAAGTTGGGTTATGTGCCATACGATGTGAAGATCAATGAGAGTGTAGCCCGTACCTTGGAATATGCTTACGATGACTGGTGTATCTATCAGTTGGGTAAGGCTTTGGGTAAGTCGGCTAAGGAGCTGAAGCCTTTTGCCAAGCGTGCGATGAATTATCAGAAGGTATTTGATAAGGAAACGAAGCTGATGCGTGGCAGATTGAAGGATGGTAAGTTTATGTCTCCATTCAATCCTCTGAAGTGGGGCGATGCCTTTACAGAGGGAAATGCCTGGCATTATACCTGGTCGGTGTTCCACGATCCTCAGGGATTGATCCAGCTGATGGGTGGTAAGGATGCTTTCAATCAGATGCTCGACTCTGTCTTTATCCTGCCTCCTGTCTTCGACAACAGTTACTACGGATATACGATTCATGAAATCCGTGAGATGCAGGTGATGGATATGGGTAATTATGCACACGGCAACCAGCCTATCCAGCACGCCATCTATCTCTATGGCTATAGCGGTCAGCCTTGGAAGACTCAGTATTGGATTCGCCAGGTGATGGATAAGCTCTATACGCCAGCCCCTGATGGCTATTGCGGCGATGAGGATAATGGTCAGACTTCAGCCTGGTATGTTTTCTCGGCGATGGGATTCTATCCTGTTTGTCCTGGAAGTGGCCAGTATGTGTTGGGAACTCCTTATTTCAAGTCGATGAAACTTCATCTGGAAAATGGCAAGGAAGTAGATATCCAGTCGGAAGGCAAGGGATGCTATGTGGATGAAATGTTGCTGAATGGCAAATCTTACCAGCATAACTATCTTGATATGCGTTCTTTGATGCAGGGAACACAGATTACCTATCGCCTTTCTGAGCAGCCAAACTTGCAGCGAGGTACTCAAGAAGAGGATGTTCCTTACTCATTTTCAAGGAAATAACCGATAACGGTTCAAAAAATCGTTCGGGAAAGGTGCAAAAATCGTTCATTTTCGATGAAAAGAGTGCAATGTACCATTTTTTTTCTAGTTTTTGAACGATAATTATCCATGACTTTCACTAAATCTTCATACTTTTGCACCAGAAATTTGAAGTTAATAAATTGTTTCAAGTATTTGAGGTAGTAATATTTGCAAGTTTTTAAGTTTAGGTTTTAATGGTTTAAAAGTTTAAGGTTTAGTAAGTTCATAGGTTTAGTAAGTATATAGGTTTTAGTTATTTAGGTTTATAGGATTGTTTTTCAGAGGTAATTAGTTTCTTTAAGGTAAAAGATTGTTTTGGGAAAATGTTAGTTAGTTGTTTAAGATAGGTTTATGTTAGTTTTGGGAAAATGAATAGTTAGTTTTGGGAAAAAAACAGTAAAAATGAAAAAGCAGCTGCAGGAATATGCCTGTCAGCTGCTTTTCACTTTCTATTCGGGGCTTATCTTCTTTCCTTCTTTCTTTTCATCCCTCTTCTCATCTTTCTTCTCTTTTCTCATTCTTTCCATTCCTCAAACTCGAGTTCCAATTCCCGGTACTCAGGTTTCAGGGTACTGTTCTCCTTGTCTTCCTTCCGGGCTTCTTCTGAGGTGGCATTGCTTACGGATAGGCCCAACAGACGGATGGGACGGTTCGAAGAGTAATCCACCAGTTGAAGCAGTCGCTTGGCAAGGGGAAGAATATCGTCCTTTTTCGTCAGAATCTTCTCCTGTGAGATGCTGCGGGTAATCTGGGTGAAATCCGAGAACTTCACCTTCAGGGTTAAGGTTCTTCCTTCGAAACCGCTTTTGGCGATTCGCTCCAGCAGTTCAAGCACCGTATGGTAGAGTTCGATAATCACAGCCGACTTGGCATAGATGTCCTCCAGGAAAGTCTGTTCACATCCCACTGATTTGCGTTCCCGATAGGTGATGACGGGGCGTTCGTCTATACCTCTTGCAAAATGGTAGAAGATGTGTCCGGCTTTCCCGAATACTTCTACGAGATGTTCTTCGGATACTTTCCGTAGGTCGGCACCATTGTAGATGCCCATGAAGTGCATCTTCTGTAGGGTCTTCTTGCCTACGCCCCAGAAATCCTCTACAGGGAGCTGACCGATGAAATCGAGTGCCTTATCGGGATGGATAGTGCAGATGCCGTCTGGCTTGCGGTAATCGGATGCCACCTTGGCGAGAAACTTGCAGTAGCTGATACCTGCCGAGGCTGTAAGACCAGTTGCCTCCTTGATACGAACCTTGATTTCCTTGGCGATATCCACTGCCATTTCTATCCCTTTCTTGTTGCGAGTGACATCCAGAAAGGCTTCATCGATGGAGATGGGTTCGATGAGATCGGTGTATTCCTGGAATATCTGATGTATCTGATGGGATATTTCTGCATAATAAGAATGCCGGCAAGGCACGATGATGAGGTCAGGACAGCGCTGCTTGGCTTGAGCGATGGATTGCGCCGAGTGTACACCATATTTTCTGGCCTCATAGCTGGCTGTAGAAACCACGCCACGAGGTCCGTCGAAGCCCACCGCTACCGGTTTGCCCCGAAGTTCCGGATTATCTCTCTGCTCTACAGCAGCAAAGAAGGCATCCATGTCTATATGTATGATCTTGCGCTCTTCCATTGTCTGATATATGATGCTCTTTTTGTTAAAGCCCTGTCTTACGATGTTGCAAAATTACTAATTATTTCTTTTTTATGCAAATCTTTCTTTCTGTTCTTGATAATATTCGTTCATGTAATAGCAATTATGTTACAATGAACGGAATTTTTTATTCGATGAAATGATTTTTAAAGCTACTGTTCAGACCTTTATGTACTTTTGCAGCAGAATTTAAAACAATAACGCTAACAAATTAAACATTTTAAGTATGAACAACTTATTAAATGGAAAGAGCGCAGCTATGATGCTTGCACTTTCATTGGTAAATGTTACAGCAGCTTTTGCACAGGATGATAATTCAAGTGCTAAGGAAGAGGGTAACCGCAATGTGATGCTCAATGCAGCCAGTGCGAATGGTCCTCGTGAGATTCAGATAGGTTTGCCTTCTGCCGATGTCAACGTATTGGAGAATGGTCTGCCTGTTACTTACGCTACCAATCCTCATTCTGTCAATACTATCTGGCGTGGTGATGCAAGTTTGAGCCATCAGGGCTTGCTCAAGATTGCCGAGACTGCCATCACTACCGGTAATATCGGTTATGCCGTGAACTCTTTCACCCAGAAGGGTCAGAAGGGATTCAATGGTACCCTGAATTATAAGAGCAATCACTTCGGATTGCAGGAATTCTCTCTGAATATGAATGGTGATTTGGGTAAGGACTGGTACTATAGCTTTAATATGTATCAGGATTTTGATCCGGGTACCTTCAAGATTAAGTCAACTCCTTATCAGGACCGCACCCAGATTTACAAGGCACTCCTCACCAAGAAGTACAACGGCAATCGTGGCGAGTTCACAGCTATGTATAAGTATGCCAACAGCCACAACGTGTATAACTACGCTACCCAGAGTGCTCCATTCATCTATGTAGGCGATGGAAGCGTGAAGGAATATGGTGACTTCAAGCTCGGTACCACCTCTTATCTTCCTATCGATAACGAGATGACCTATCGCAATATGCGTACCGGCAAATTGGAGCAGACTTCTCTCTACGATGCCTGCCTGAACAAGGCAAGCGAGGTAACCCTGATGAACAACTACCGTTTTGACAATGGTTTGAACTGGAAGGCTACCTTGAAGTACGACCACTCTCGTGGTGCGATGGTTTACCAGACTCCGATGTCTATCATCGATTTGAAGAGCGATGCCAACAAGGGCGTATATAATTATATGTATCGCGACATCGACGGACAGACCAAGGCTTACGATGGCCAGTATATCCAGACCCGTATGTCATGTCTCAATGCCGGTAAGATTGATGAGGCTCTCTTCACCACCGAGCTCAGCAAGAAATTCAGTACTTCCACCTTCCGCCTCGGCGTGAACGAGTGGTTCTATCATATTGATTATTGCTCAAATACAACCATGTATGATCAGAGTGTTCCTGCTGATGGAAGCTATGCCGTTCGAGTTTGGGATGCCAACCAGCGCGACAGCTACTTCTACGATTTCAACAAGAATGCCTCTGAGTATTACAAGGGAAGCGAAAACAAGCTGGCTCTCTACTTCACTCACGATTGGGATGTCACCAACAAGTTGAATCTCTACTATGGTGCCCGTCTGGAGTGGCAGAAGCTGAAGGGTGAAAACGCAGCAGTGAAGAATGCCAAGGGTGAATACGTAGGTCGTTTCGCCGATTACTATCTCGGTGCTACGGCAGCAGATGGAACCAAGATTGCTCCGGCAGACTTGAGTTACAACTGGATCAACTACGATTTCTCAGTGGCAGCAACTTATAAGTTGACCGATAACTTCGGCTTCACTGGCGATTTCACTTACATCGTACAGCATCCTAAGTTCGAGGCTTTCGCTCCAGCTACATTGCCAAATACGGATAAGATTTCTGTGCCACTCGGTCGTGCAGGTATCTACTATAACAATTCATGGTTGAGCCTGACATCGTTGTTCTCTTATATCTCAAAGACCAACAATAACCAGACTCTCAACCTGCAGCATGGCAGTGAAATCAAGGCAGCTCCAATGGCTTACGATATCCAGACATGGGGATGGACAACCGACGCAGTGGCTCATCCATTCAAGGGATTCGATTTCCACTTCCTCTTCACCTATCAGAAGCCAACTTACAAGAAGTTTGAGACATCGGTTACCTTCAACGACGGTTACACTGGTAACATCAATGCTACTGGCAATATCGTAGCTGAGATTCCTCAGATTCTCATCGAGTTGGATCCAAGCTACATGATTACCAAGGATATCAAGCTCTGGACCAGCTTCCGTTACTTCAGCAAGACCTACGCCAACATCAACGAGGCATATTACTTCAACGGTCACTGGGAGACTTTCGGAGGTTTGAACTGGCAGGCAACCAAGCGTCTGGCTCTCGGCTGCACCGTAGTCAACTTCCTCAACCAGACTGGTGCCAAGGGTAGTATCGCAGGTGCCGAGCTGATTACCAAGGATGAGGCTAAGGGAATCAAGAATCAGATTATGACGGGTAGCTATCTCCGTCCATTCACTGTAGAATTCACAGCTTCGCTTAAGTTCTAAGCGTTTTAAGTCTTCTGTAAACATGACCGACAGTTCCTATATATAAAAGGTATAGGGCTGCCGGTAATAATAAAAACAAAGCTACGTTCTATATATATAAGCAATAACAATTAACAATAATAGCACAATGAAAACAAACAATATGATGAAGGCTGCTTGCCTCATGTTGATGGCATCAGCTACCACTTCTGCCTTTGCACAGAAGATGAACATCGAACACAAGGGTGATACTACTATCATCAAGGTGGAGAATCCAACCAAGTATCTTCTTCTACCTATCCAGGAAGAGAAGGGTGAAGCTCAGGTTTTGCTCGATACAGGTTCTAAGGATGATACCTGGATGGACGTTCGTCTGGCTCAGAATGGTTCTGATTACTTCGTGCCATTTGCCTTGGGCAAGGGTAAGACCGCTACCGTCAAGATTCTCGGTTTGAATAAAGATGCCTTGGCACTCAGTTTGCTCAAGCTCAGCAATACATTCGATACTGCCAACACCGATTACTATCGTCCATCTTATCACTTCACTCCGCTCTATGGTTGGATGAACGACCCTAACGGTATGGTGTATAAGGATGGTGAGTATCATCTCTATTTCCAATACAACCCATACGGAAGCAAGTGGGGCAACATGCACTGGGGCCATGCCGTAAGCAAGGACCTGGTTCATTGGGAGCACCTCGACCCAGCCATCGCCCGCGACCCTGTAGGTCATATCTTCTCAGGTAGTTCCGTAGTAGATAAGAAGAATACTGCCGGTTTTGGCAAGGATGCCATCATCGCCATCTATACCAATAACAGCGTGAATCACGATGAGGTACAGTGCATCGCCTACAGTAACGACAATGGCCGCACCTTCACCAAGTATGCGGGCAACCCAGTGTTGACTCCATTCGATGGTTTGAAGGACTTCCGCGACCCTAAGGTGTTCTGGTATGAGAAGGGAAAGTGCTGGTATATGATTGTTTCTGCCGATAAGGAGACCCGTTTCTATAAGTCAAAGAACTTGAAGAAGTGGAATTATGTTAGTGCCTTCGGTAAAGGTATAGGTCAGCAGCCATGTCAGTATGAGTGCCCAGACTTCTTCCAGTTGCCTGTAAATGGTGATAAGAAGAAGATGAAGTGGGTGATGACGATGAATATCAACCCTGGTTGCTGGTTTGGCGGCAGCGCTACCGAGTATTTCGTAGGCGATTTCGATGGTAAGAAGTTTACTTGTCCTGATGCCAACGAAGTAAAGTGGCTCGATTGGGGTAAGGATCACTATGCTACCGTTACCTTCTCAAACACAGGCGACCGAGTTCTGGGTATCACCTGGATGAGCAACTGGCAGTATGCCAACCTTACTCCGTTCAAGCAGAACCGTGGTGCCAATGGTTTGCCTCGTGAGTTGAAGCTTTACGAGAAGAATGGCAAGTATTATATTTCTGAGGATGTAGCTCCTGAGGTATATGCCTTGAGAAAGGATACCAAGAATCTGGCTGATGCATCTGTGGCAGATGCCAAGGATTTGAAGGGTGTTGCAGCCAATATGGAGGGTGCCTTCGAGATTGAGGCAGATGTAACTCCAGATGCCAACGGCATTGCAGGTATTGAGATTTCAAACAACAAGCGTGAGCGCACCATGATTTACTTCGATATGAAGCAGGGCAAGGTGGTAATGGATAGAACAGAGAGCGGTCTCACCGATTTCGGCAAGCAGTCAGTTCCTCACGATATTGAGTTGGCTTGGGATAAGCAGTTGGCTGCAGAAGGCAAGGAGCCAGCCCGCATCACCAACTCCATCAACTACAAGAACGATTTCGCTCTGGCTACCTGGGCTCCATTGAGTCTTTGCGAGGATGGCAAGAAGACCTATCATGTTGATATCTTCGTAGATAAGTCATCTGTAGAGCTCTTCGTTGATGGCGGTCGCATCGCCATGACCAACCTCGTCTTCCCTGTAGCTCCATACGAGAATTTGAAGCTTTACACCCAGGGTGGCAAGGCTGAATTCAAGAATCTGAAGGTTCACAAACTTGGTTTGTAATCACGTAGATATTGTATGGTCGAATTGTAGGTTTAAATGTAAATAGTAATGAGTCGCAACCTGATAATATTTTAGGTTGCGACTCTTTTTTGGGGCTCAGGGGAGATTGTCCGTGGATAAAACAACCTCTGTTTCTTATTTACCGGTTTGCAGTTTCATTCCCTCAAAAAACTTTTGCTGCAATTGTTTGGCCAGTTGATTATCAGGGTTGAGTTTGAGAGCTTTCTCGTAATCCTGCATCACTTCCAGATAATAGCGTTGACCGTTTTGCCCAGGATTCTGTACGATGCGTACCATATAGAGAAAACCGCGAAGGGTACAGATGTCAGACGGGTCAGCATGCTTTATATTCTCCATCTTGGCAATAGTTTCTTCTGTCTCTTTTAGAAGATTTTCTGTTTGTGGAGCATGCGGATTCATCACGGAATAATTGAGACTTTGCAAAGCTATCTGAAACTTGGGCTGGATGCTATCAGGAAACATATCATCAATACGCTTCATCTCTGCAATACAATTAAGTATGCTCTCTGATGTCGGTTGCTGAAGTTTAGCAAGCGACTGTCCGATAAGTCCCTGCATTGTGAATTGCTGGGCATAGATAACTACAGATGTTGTCATGAAGAAGACTGACATCAATACGAATCGTTTAAAAGTTTGAAATGTCATATGCTTTATTATTTTTAAGTGAAACAAATATGCCTATATATAAAAATCTGTCTCTAGATGGAACTATCGAACGTCCGTTAGTATTATATCCGAAAATGTTTGTACGGCCGAGGATGTTGTTCAGAGAAGAATAGATAATGACCTTGGGACTTAGCAGATAAGTAAGGTTTATATCTACGCTATTATAATGTGGTGTCTTGCCAATAAGAAAATGACGTCCGCTTGCATACGATTCAGTCAGCCCGATGATTGCTTTGCCGAATGAATATTTTGCTGTCAATCTCAGATTATGCCTTGAGGCGTAGTCAGGTATTCGCTCTTCTGTGTATTCGTGATAGAATCGCTTGGAATCGTTGTAGGAATATGAAAATGCTGTGGTCAGATGTTTGAAAAGCGAATGCTCTTCTACAAAAATGTCTATACCTTTACTCTTTCCATATCCTTTCGGTTGGTAAATACCCTTTTCCCATAAAGGCAATCGCTGATATTTTTTCCAGTAGGGTTCTATTCGTATGAGTGTACCAGGCGACTTATATTGTATGGATAGGATAGCATGATCTGCCGTACTTTGTCCAAGAGATTTCTTGTTTGTTGCAAGATAGTCATCTTCTGGAGTCTGGCTATACCGACCGGTAGCAAATGAAAGCTGAAAATTCTTGTTAGGAATATAACATAGTGTAGCCCTTGGCATAAACAGCCAGTTGGCATGAGCCATATATTCTGTCCTTGTCGAAATATTCAGGAACACATGGGGCATCATCCTCCATTGGGCATCAATATGAGCAGCAAGAATATTATAATCCAACTTGTAGCAATCGTTTTCGTACTCCATGAGGCTGTTTCGCTGATAGTCCTCCATTCCTGCCGATATTTTTAGTGCATCCGAGCAAATTTTGCGTATTCCTGTTTTCAGATGTATCTCATTCCTGAAGTTGTAATATCGGTCACCAGCAATCTTCGCATCTTCTATATCGTTGAATACCGATGAGCTTGCCATACCACAAAAGAGCGTGTAGCCAGCACCCCACTGTGCCTTATAGGTTGTGTTGGCATAGATATTATTCTCTTTGAGCGAAAGGTTTTGGTTGTCTATATGCTGTCCTACAGATGTAAAATCATAGCCAACGTATGTTTTCAATATTCCGGCATTTCGGAACTCATTCTTGTATTGTGATTCGCCAGATAGTTTTAGATAAGGCTTGTTGAAATCAAGCCTTTCTGAAAATAACTGATTGTAGATTCCCAAACTTGTTAGTGCGGCATTAAAGGATAAGCTGCTGTGGGAATATGCCTTGGTGCCACCGATGTTCCAGTCAACCAATGATGCGCTGACTCCATATTTGTCACTTGTTGCAGCATCTGATGTTTCCATAGGGAGAACGGAGGAAAGTGCTTGTCCATATTCTCCGCTATATCCACCAAGAGAAAAGTTGATACCTTTAAATATAAAAGGAGAGAATCGTCCACGTACAGCAGTATTTTCTGTGTTTGTACTATATGGAACAAGGACGTGCATTCCGTTAATGAAAGTCTGGCATTCTTCGCTTTCTCCACCACGGACATAGAGCTTTCCGTTTTCTCCCACTTTTTGAGTGCCGGGTAAAGTTTGCAGGGCTGCAACAATGTCCCCGCATGAATTACCTGCCATCACAACATCTAAGGCATCCATAGTCTTGAAGTTGTCACTTTTCCCGAAACTGTAAGTGCTGGCAGATATTACGACTTCTTGGATTGCCGTAGCTTTTTCTTTCATTTGGATAGAAAGATTATGTAACTTGCAGGCATCTGTAGTCTGCATATATTCTTCAAAACCAATCATGGTAATCTTGATAGACGCTTCTCCGGTTTTTGATGTGGAAAAGGAAAACCTGCCCAGAGAATCTGTCAGGCATCCATCAATTGTGCCCATGATGAAAACATTGGCACCAGCAAGCGGTTCCTGACCGCTTTTTACCATGCCTGATATGATGGTCTGTGCAGCCAGGTTGCAGACTGAAGTCAGCAGCAATGCGATATGTATTATTCGATGTTTCATGCCGCAAAGATACTGCATGAAACTGGAGTTGCCAAATTCTTAGGATATACAACTAAAACTTATGATAGAAAGCTAGTTAAGATGCCGAATAACTAAGTTGAAGGACAAATAACTATGTAAGATAAGTCTTTAACTTGGGCACAAATCTTCGGGAAACGGGTATGATGTTTGTGCAATTTCCGAGAGTCAGTTGATAACCATTTGAGTTGCCTCGTGCCGAAGTGATATTATTCACATTGACAGCAAAAGAACGGTGACATTGGAAAATGTTCTCAAACTCTTTCAACTCTTCAAGAGCATGGGTTAGTGTTGTATGGATATCAACAGCAACAACATTACCTTCTTTTAGAAAACAGACGGATACATTGTTTTTCTGTGCTTCGATATAAAGTAGATCGTTGATGGCAATCGACAGATCGTTTCCTCTTACGTTAGTATCATGGATGGTAATAGATACTTCTTCCTGTTCCTTTGTTGTATTGCGCAACAACTCTTCCATTCTCTCTCGTAATGTTCTGTTGTATTGCATTCCGATAGATAATGTCGTAAGAAATATGCCTATGATAATAGTCCAATTTAGAAACAAGAGAAACAGACTGAATGTAATCGTATAATGAAACAAGTATGAGGATAGGAGGAAATTACCGAAGGCAATGATGAAAATCAGTCCGAGTATAGCTACTCCTTCATGCCAGATACGCCAGGGCTTGATAGTTTGATGCAAATACTTCAATATCGTTGCAGCGTATGTTATGTGGCATCCAAAAGTTACCAGTCCGAATAATGTAGCAACAAAGCATTTGTTACCTTGATATAAGCAGAGTCCAAATGGCTGCAGAAAATATAAAATTACCCAAATGATGAAGCCAAAGATGCTACTATCTTTTAGCAAGTGTTTACTCTGTTTAAAAGGATATGTTCGAGTTAGAAACGACATGTTGAATCTGATTTATTTAATTAACGCAGCACTATCATTTATCTTCTTTATCAGAGTACCTAAGCTACTCTGTTGGTGCACCGGGATGCTTGCCATATCCAGACATTTTGTTTATTATCGTGCTGCAAAAATAAAACAAAGTTCTGAATGACACGGCAAAAGTACAAATAAAATTTGAGAAACGCACTTTTGGAGACGTTTATTTTGGTAATGAAGCATTTTCTTATGATGTCTCAGGACTTTTTTTCTTGATGACATCTGTAACACTATTTGAAATCAATAAGTA
>OBCQ01000275.1_pt1 | contig 14878 bp, 9 predicted proteins | sample 1517991 | NCBI WGS metagenome assembly OBCQ01 (sample SAMN03418263, study PRJEB22391) | human gut metagenome | biome: human-gut; feature: organic feature; material: feces | host: Homo sapiens | place: Tanzania | collected 2013-01
GAGACAAGTGCACCCCCTTTTTTGCGGACGCCACCCGATCGGATTGCGTTCGCCGTCCAATCGGATTCCGTTCGCCGCCCAATCAGATTGCGTACGCCGCCCGATCAGATTCCGTACGCCGTCCGATCGGATTCCGTTCGCCGTCCAATCGGATTCCGTTCGCCGTCCAATCGGATTCCGTTCGCCGTCCAACGACTATCTTTAGCATTTTGAAGAACACTTCTTGGGCTTCTACACCACCAACTTTAGCTACAAACTCTTGCAGTTCTCAGATTTTATTGCGAACTTAGCGCTTCGAAAACGATAATTATAAAAAACAATAAGAATGAAAACAATAGGAATGAAAACAAAGAAAACAGTAAACCAAAAGCTGAAGCGCATATTCTTATCGCTTCTGCTGCCTGCGGCAATGACCGCATCGGTCACTTGCTACGCACAAGGCGACGCGGGCATACCGCCGCACCAGGTGCGCGTGGCTTCGTATAACATACAGCACGGCATGGGCATGGACAACCAGCTGAACTACAAACGCATAGCCGAGGTGCTGAGGGCTATATCGCCGGATGTGGTGGCGGTGCAGGAGGTGGACAGCATGACGCAGCGCACGAACAACACTTATGCGCTGGGCGAGATAGCAGAACAGCTGAACTACCACGCATCGTATGCGCCCGCAATAGACTTCGAAGGCGGAAAATACGGCATCGGCATACTCTCGCGCGAGCGTCCGATAAGCGTAAGACAGTATGCGCTGCCTGGAAATGAGGAGGCACGAACGCTGCTTGTGGCGGAGTTCGACGACTTCGTGTTCGCATCGACCCACCTCTCGCTGACCGAAGCCGACCGCATTGCGTCGATAGGTATCATTGAGGAGGCGGCAAAGAAAAGCGGAAAGCCGTTCGTGTTGGCTGGCGACCTGAACGACAAGCCCGATTCGCCGTTCATACGCCAGTTTGAGGAGACCTTCCAGATATGCAGCGGCAAGCAGAAGTCGTGGCCTGCCGACAAACCGACAGAATGTCTCGACTACATAGCTGCATACAAACGCAAGAGCGCTGGCAAAAGCGGAAAGGGAGGCGCGCAACATCCTGCGGTTACGCTTTTCTCGGATGTTCTGAACACGCAGGCTTCCGACCATCGTCCGATAGTGGCTGAGCTGGTGCTGCCACGTTAGTAGAAAAACAAAAAAGGTGCAACGTCAAACACGTTGCACCTTTTTTATTTATTTATAAACCTGCATGGCGTAACCCGTCGGGGCATCGCCATACCGGTTATCTTTTCTTACTCCTGAACGAGCTGGATGCCGCGCTTAACCGGCACTACGCCAGTGCGCTTAGCAGCCTTCTTTGTAGCTACGCGCTTCGGGAGCGAAACAGTCTTTGCAGGAGCTACGCCAGAAGGAGCCGCAGCAGTTGTGAACTCGTGCTTTGTGAGCGGACCCCACTCGCCCTTAGCGTTCTTTGCGATAGCAAGAGCGTAGTAGGCTGTGTTAGGAGTAGCCTCAAAAGAGTATTTGTCAACACCATACTGGTTCCAGTTCGGGTCCTGAGAATTATCATTCTTGAGGTATTCGAGAGCCCACTTGTCACCACCATACTCCTCGTACTTGTCCTTAACGCAGATAGCATCGCGGAAGAGGAGAGTTTGGTCGTTCGGTGTGAAGGTTATGGTCTGCACAGCTGCGCCACCATTGTTAACATAGTCGCCAACGGTTACGTTAACCTGAGCAACGCCGTCGCCACCCTGAGCCTTTGTTGTAACGTAGATGAAAACGAGGTCGCCGAAGTTGCCGTCAACGTCAACAGGAAGCACAACCACCTCATAGTCGGTAGCAGGAGCGAGCTCACCCCATGTGTTTGTAGCCTCATCAGAGAAGCTCTGACCGCTGAACTGCTTGATCATAGCCTCAAGGCTTGAGAGACCAAACATCGGACCCCACTGCTCGAACTGCTCCTGTGCCTTACCCTTCTCGAACTGGCACCAGTAGAACTCCTCGCAATCCTTGTTAGGAGTAACTGTGAGTGTGAAGCTGCTTGGTGTGGTCTCGTCGATAGTGTATGTTACAGACGGGTTGCCTACGGTAGGTACCTTCGGAGTAGTGAATTCAGCGCGTGAAACCTGGCACGGAACGCCGTACTCGTCGTAAGCGAGAGTAACTACTGTGTAAGACGTGTTGGCTGTGAACTCACGAGCGAAGCCAGAGAGTTTGCCCTCAGAGAAGTCCTCAGCGAGTTGCGTACCCGACATACGCTCGAAGTAGCGTGCGAATGTAAGGTCGTCGTACTGCTTTGCGGTATTTGTAGGCAGAACGTCGATTCTGAAAGTACTGCTCGGGTCGGTACGTGTAACCTTTACGTATACCACATCGTTCTCATCCTCGTCCTTTTCATATCTGAGGAACTCTACGTTAGCCTTTACTTCGCCCTCTTTGCGTGCGAAAGAGATGCTATCAACATGGTCTACTGCGTAAGCCTTGCTTGCTACAGAAGAGTGGATGATCATACGGTTGGGTACTACGTCGGTCTGTGCCTGTACGCCTGTCGACATCGCCAATGCGAGTGCCGCTATAGAGAAGAATTTCTTCATTTCTTTACGAATTTAATTGATTTGTTGTTAACTTTAAGAATATACACACCGCTGCTGAGCGCGTCGGTGCTGACCGGTGTTCCGTCCCAAGCCTTGAGGCTCATGGCGCGTTGTCCCTGGATGTTGTAGATGGCAGCGTTGGCAGGACCGGTGAGTCCGTTAGCCGACACGAATCCGCCAGCATACATCACTTGCAAGCCTTCGGCTCCGCCTACGACCTGCGTAACGCTTGTCGGTTCGCCTTCGAAGTACAGCACGGTAGAGTTAGAGAAAGCGAGTTCGCGTGTGGTTTTGTCGGCGAACTTTACTTCCATCTTGCCGTTCTTGAAGCAGATGCGACTTACTGCGCTCAGTTTCTCCTCCAGCTGCTTTTTGCCCGTGTTCGAGTCTTTCACGACAAAACTGTTGTCGGCGTAGCTCTGTCCCACAGCAAACAGCGCGAGAATGGCTGATGTCAGAATTGTTTTTCTGTTCATAGTTGTTACATTATTTATGGTTTAATGATATCGCTACAAAACGATACCGGTTGCAAAAGTACATAAATATATCTATTCGCCAAACTTTTTGTTGCAGAAATAATGATTCTGTCTCCTTTTTGCGCACACAGCCGCTTCGCTACACATTATTATTATTATTATTATGCGAGCGTTTGTGCCAGTAGGTGAGTTTGTCTACGACGAGCGCGATGGCGCCGTCGCCAGTGACGTTGCAGGCTGTGCCGAAGCTGTCCATAGCTATGTAGAGCGCAATCATGAGTGCGAGCGACTGGTCGTCGAAGCCGAGCATCGACGAGAGAATGCCGAGAGCCGCCATGATAGCTCCGCCCGGTACGCCCGGCGCCGCCACCATCGTGATGCCCAGCATGAGGATGAAGCCCGACATCATTTGGAAGTCGTACGGAATGTTCTGCATCATCATCAGCGCCAACGCACACGAAACAATCTTCATCGTGCTGCCCGAGAGGTGGATGGTGGCGCAGAGCGGAATAACGAAGCCCGCAATGTCCTTGTTAACGCCGTTGTTTATGGTCTGGCGCAGCGTTACGGGAATGGTAGCCGCCGACGACTGCGTGCCGAGAGCCGTGAAGTAAGCCGGCATCATGTTGAGAAGCAGGCGCAACGGGTTCTTGCGAACGAAGAGCGAGGCTACGAAATACTGGAAAATGAGCAGGAAGATGTGCATCACGAAGATTACGCCGATAATCTTCACGAACACGCTGAGCACCTTGAACACTTCGCCCGAGTGGGTCATGTTGAAGAAGATGCCGAAGATATAGATGGGCAAAAGCGGCAGCACCACTACCTGTATGGTCTTTGTGATGATGTCGCGGAACTCGCCGAACATCGACTTCAGCGTGTGCGACTCAAGATGGGCGATGCCCAGACCGAAGGTGAACGCCATAACCAAAGCAGTCATAATGTTGAGCGAAGCAGGGATGCTCACGGTGAAGAACGGCTCAATGCCCTTCGCCTCGCTAATCTGCGCCAGTTGCAGGTTGTCGGTTATGAGCGCCGGGAACACCGCCTGCCCCACTCCATAAGAAAGGAAGCCGGAGAAGACGGTGGCGCCGTACGCCATGAGTGCGGTTATTACAAGCAGCTTGCCAGCTCCCTTGCCGATGTCGGCGATTGCCGGCGTGACGAGTCCGACGATGATAAGCGGAATAAGGAAACCGAGGAACTCGCTGAAGAGCGCGTTGAACGTTACGAACACGCGCACGGGCATGTCGGGCGACACGATGCCGAACCCGATACCGAGGATAATGGCAATGATAATCTTAGGGAGCAAGCCCAACTTGATTCTTTTCATACGTGGATAGTGCTTAGTTTGATTCGTTTCGGGGCGAAGTTACATATAATATCACAAAGCGCAAAGCTTTGCGGCATGATTCTTAGCCTTAGCCACAGCCTTGTCGAGCTGAGCCTGCGCCTTCTTCTTCGCAGCATCAGTCTTGGCGTTCTGCACATTGTCGTAGAGAGTCCAGAGCTTCAGCTTTGCAGTAGCCTCCTTGTATGCCTTTGTGAACTTGTTGGCAGCAGCCTCGGTCTGAGCCTCTTCCTCAGGTGTGGCATAAGCGTGCTTGTAGCCCTTGAACTTGTTCCAGAGACCACGCGTGAAGTCGGGGAAAGCCACCGGAGCGCAGTCGTTGTCCATCGACAAAGCTCCAAGCTCTGCAATGGAGCACCACTCAGCCAAGTCGTATACGTCCATATCGAGCGGCAGACCGTTCTGCAGACAATACACGAGGCGCGCGGTCATGATGAAGTCCATGCCTCCATGGCCGCCTACCTCCTTAGCCAGCTTGCCGAACTTTTTCAGAATAGGATGGTCGTACTTGGCCTCGAGAGCCTGCTTCTCAGCCTCGGGCATGAAGCTGTGCGTAGAGAGATTGTCAACCTGTGGCTGCACGCCGCTTGCCGCAAGCTGCTTGCTGTCGAGAGCATAGCCTTCGACAGGATACTTGTTGGCGAATCCGCGCGTTCCGGTAAGCTGATACAGGCGGTTGTAGGGCTGCGGATTCATCACGTCGTGCTGCAACTCTATCACCTTCTTGTTAGCTGTGCGTATGAGAGTGGTGGTGTGGTCGCCGTTGCGGAAGTCGTCGCATGGCTTGCCGGTCTTAGCCTCAACAAGCTCTTTGCCGTGAACGCTCTTCGTGTCCATAGCCACAAGCGTAGCCATGCGGTCGCCGCGATGAATGTCGAGCAGCTGCGCCACCGGACCGAGTCCGTGTGTGGCATAGATGTCGCCACGGTTCTCGCGGTTGTACTTCAGTCGCCATCCGAGCTGCTCGGGGTCAGAGCCGTTAGGATTCTTCCAGTAATAGTCCCAGAACTCGTCAAGATTGTGTATGTATGCGCCCTGCGCGTGCAGTATCTCGCCGAACACGCCGTGCTGCGCCATATTCAGAGTGCGCATCTCGAACCAGTCGTAGCAGCAGTTCTCGAGAATCATGCAGTTGAGCTGCTTCTGTTCAGCCAGGTCGATGAGCTGCCAACATTCCTCAAGGTTCATTGCCGAGGGCACCTCGTCGGCTACGTTCTTGCCGTTCTCCATAGCACACTTTGCCACAACGGCATGATGCTCCCAGTCGGTAGCTATATACACAAGGTCGATATCGTTGCGGCGGCACAGATCCTCATAGCCCTTCTCGCCGTAATAGATGGCGGCAGGAGCCAGTCCGTGCTTGCGCAGCGTCTCGTTCTGCTTGGCTGCGCGCGCCTCTACGTAGTCGCAGAGAGCCACAATCTCCACACCAGGTATCAGGCAGAAGTCTTCTACCGCACTCGGTCCGCGCATGCCGAGACCGACGAAGCCAACGCGCACCGTCTTCATCTTCGGAAGCGCCAGTCCGAGCACATCCTTCTGTCCTGCGGGGCGTTCGGGCGACTCAATCATTATCTTGCCTTTGTTCCAATGCCATTTGGTAGACGGAGAGAGCGATTGTGCGTTTGTCGCCAGCGAACAGAAAGACATCACGGCGGCAAAAGCCATACTTAATATTGATGATTTGTTCATAGATTATTGGTTTTTGATTTGTTCGTTGATATGTTTGTTGATATATTACATTGCAAAATTACGCTTTATTTTCTAAGCATCACTCAAAAAGCGACGAATAATTTGTGGATATTGCGTAAAAGGCGTAACTTTGAGACTATTAAACTCAACAACATACACAGTGAAAACAAATCATACAAAGGCATTGGCGACCATGTTCATGGCTTTCGCCTTATCAGCAGCATCCTATGCAGGAAGCAAAGCAGACAAGACAGTGAAGATAAGAATGATAGAGACGACCGACGTACACGGACGCTTCTTCCCGTACGACTTCATCAACCAGCAGCCAACCGATGGTTCGCTCGCTCGCGTGTCGGCGTATGTCGACTCGCTGCGCACCATATACGGCGACCGACTCTTGCTGATGGACGCTGGAGACGTGCTGCAAGGACAGCCCGTCGTCACATATTATAATTATGAGAAGACCGATGTGGAGAACATCGCAGCATCGGTGAGCAACTTCATGCACTACGATGTGCAGACTATGGGCAACCACGATGTGGAGACGGGTCACGCGGTATACGACAAGTGGGTGAAGGAACTCAACTGCCCTATGCTCGGCGCTAACATCGTAAGCACAGCCACCGGTCTGCCCTATCAGAAGCCTTACATTGTCTTCAAGCGCGACGGCGTGAAGATAGCCGTCATCGGACTTATCACTCCCGGCGTTCCGTCGTGGCTGTCGGAGGAGTTGTGGAGCGGACTGCGCTTTGAAGACGCCGTGCAGTCGGCACGCAAGTGGATGGATGTGGTGAAGAAGAAAGAGCGTCCGGATGTGATAGTGGGCTTGTTCCACACCGGCGTAAACGACCGCAGCCTCACAAACGGTTCGCTCAACGACGCCACACGCGACATAGCTCGCGAGGTGCCGGGCTTCGACGTGATATTCTACGGACACGACCACTCTACTCACTACGAGGAGGTGAAGAGCGCTGACGGCTCTACGACCATCATCGTCAATCCTGCCAACAACGCCATGCGTGTCGCCGACGCCGAGCTTGAGGTTAGCAAAAAGGGAAAGGGCAAGAGTCTGAAGGTGAACATCGTTGACATGGGCAAGCGATCTGTCAACCAGCAATACATGAAGGCTTTCGAGAGTCAGATTGAGGAAGTGAAGAAATACGTAGGCACCGAGGTGGGCTCGTTCACAACATCAATGACCTCGCGCGACTGCTACTTCGGTCCGAGCGCACTCGTCGATTTCGTTCACGACGTGATGCTCAGCACAAGCAGAGCCGAGATCTCATTCGCCAGTCCGCTGTCGTTCGACGTTACGGTGAAGAGCGGTGCGGCTACGCTCGCCGACATGTACAAGCTCTACAGCTACGAGAACGATCTCTGCATGATGCAGCTCACGGGCAGCGAGATACGCCGCTATCTTGAGATGAGCTACGACGGATGGGTAGCAACGATGACATCGCCCGACGACCACCTGATATGTATGAACAACCGCGACTCGTCGCGCGACAAGTTCTTCGGGCTCACCAAGCCTTTCTACAATCTCGACACGGCGGCTGGCATAGTCTACGACGTGGACGTTACGAAGCCGCGCGGCGAGCGCATCGTGATAAAGAGCATGGCTGACGGCACAGCGTTCGACGAGAACCGTACTTATCGCGTGGCTGTAAACAGCTATCGCGCGGCTGGCGGCGGCGGACTGCTCACCAAGGGCGCCGGTATAGACAAGGCGCAGCTCGAAAGCCGCATAGTGTGGCGAGGCGACTACACGCTGCGCGACTATATAATAAGGTATGTGCGCGAACATTCGCCCATCACTCCGCAAACGCACGGCAACTGGCAGTTCGTGCCTGCAGAGTGGACCGCTCCTGCTGCCAAGCGCGACTATCAGACTATGTGGAACGGCAGATAAAGCGCCGGTAACAGCATTGTAACACTCTTGACACGCAGTGAAAAAATAGAATGTCGACCTTTGCAGCCGAAATCATAACACGACAAACAATGAAGACATTCATCACGACAGCTCTCGTCAGCCTCGCTGCCGCTACGGCAATGGCGCAGGAGACGAAAGCTGAAACCGCTACAGAGCAGAAGTCTGAGGCGAAACCCACAATGAACATTCACGGAACGATACGCTCCAAGTATGAACTACAGACCGAGGAGGGCGAACATCGATTCGAGGTGCGCAACGCACGCGTGAGCATCGACGGTTCGCTCTCACCTATTATATATTATAAGGCTGAGATCGACCTCTGCGACGAGGGCAAAATAAAGATGCTCGACGCCTACACCCGACTGAAGCCGTGGCAGACCATGCAGTTCACCATCGGACAGATGCGTGTGCCGTTCACTATCGACGCCCACCGCTCGCCCCACCAGCAGTATTTCGCCAACCGCTCGTTCATAGCCAAGCAGGTGGGCAACGTGCGCGATGTGGGTGCGGCATTGGGATACACGTTCAACGTGGGCTTCCCTATCGTGCTCGAAGCCGGACTCTTCAACGGATCGGGACTGACCAACCAGAAGGACTTCTGGACAAAGAACGTAAACTTCTCGGCTAAGGCGCAGCTGCTCATGCCACACGGATTCAACCTCACGCTGAGTACGCAGAAGATAAAGCCCGACAACACCGATGTGATGATGTACGACGCCGGAGCCTACTGGCACTCGAACGGATGGCACGTAGAGGCGGAGTATCTCTACAAGCACTACGCCGACAATGCGTTCAAGGCTGTGCATGCGTTCGACTCGTTCGTGAGCTACGACATAAAGGTGAAGAAGGGTCTTATAAAATACGTCACTCCGCTTGTGCGCTACGACTACATGAGCGACCACAGCGACGGCACACGCTATCTCGACGGCAAGGCGAACCCCGAAGGCAAGCTCATCGTGAACGACTATCAGCGCTCTCGCCTTACGAGCGGCGTAACGCTGAGCCTCAAAAAACCGTTCGTTAGCGACATCCGACTCAACTACGAGAAGTATTTTTATCGCGACGGAGGCATCGCTCATCGCTCTGAACGAGACAAGATTGTAGTGGAATTTATGACACGTTTCTAACGCAAACGTTTACAAGCACGTACACCCACTAACACTTTTGTTACAATTAGTAACACTTTTCGTTCAAACCATTACTTCTTGCTTTAAATCAAGCAAAAAAGATGGAAAAAGATTTGGAGCGAATTGTTTTTATTCGTAATTTTGCCAGCGTAAAAAGAACGATAAAGCATCGTTCGCAAAAACGATAAAGCATAACTTCGCATATAAGATATTTTGATTTGTTTTAGTAGATTAGTTTTTAAGTAGTTTGTTTTTGAAAATCGGATGTCGTGAGACACCCGATTTTTTTTGTGCATATAATTATTTGTGCATATTAATTTTTGTGCGTATAATTATTGTTATCCGTAGCGGAGGTAAAAGCCTCCGCAGCATCAAATATGTAGAGTAAAAAACGTAAATGTTCACAACACATATTATATCACTTATATAAAAAACGAACACGAATAACACAAATTTCACGAATGTATAAACCGTGTATTCGTGAAATTTGTGTAATTCGTGTTCGTTATAATATTCAATTAGTGTCATTGACTACGGCATTACTGCCGTAGCCTCCTACTTACTTCTTCACGAACTTCAGCGACTTTGTGCTGCCGTCTGCAAACTTAGCAACGCCAACGTATACGCCGGGCTGCAAGCCTGCTACACTTGCCGAACTGCTCTCAGCACGAAGCACTGTGCGTCCGCTGAGATCTACCACAGCCACCGACTTAGCACCTACTGCGCCGAAGCTGTTGTTGTCGACGATGAACATACCGGCAGTCTCGCCGTTCACGTCGGTGATGCCGTTAACGACGTCACCGTACACGCCGATGTTGTCGAGACAGAGCACCTCACCCTTCGGGGTTACGAGGTTGAAGGCGATGTATACGTCCTTGCCGTTGTACTTCGAGAGGCTGATGCCGCGTGTCTTCGGCGTGGTGGTCTCGCCCTTCACCTCAAGGTCGGTAGTGTACCAGTAGTCGGCAGGATTGCCCGAACCGTCAGAAACCTTCACACGGTAGGTCTCGAGCAGCAGCTGGTTGAACGACATTGCGTCCCAAACGAAGCAAGCGTTCTCGCTGTTCACATGCACCTTCGGCAGGATGAGCCAGCGGTCGGGCGTAGCACCGTCAATCCAGCTTGTGCCAGCCAGCACGTGCTCGCCGAGCATAGCGTGCTTCTCGATGTTGAAGATTCCCCAACCCTCCTTGTTGAACTCTTCGCCGGCATTAGCGTTCACCGTGCCAGAGTCGCCTACATAGAAGCTGAGGTCAGACGAAATCTTGCCATCCTCGAAGTCGTAGTAGACTACCGGGACGCCCAGCACGTTCACCTCCTTCGACATCACGTTGTTGTCGGGCATGTTGTCGTCGTCGCTCTCGATAGTGACGGTTACGGTGTGCTTGCCCGCAGCCAGTCCGTCGAGCACGTTGCTTGCCGTGAGGTTCTTTATCTCCTGCGCCTTCATGCTAAGGTCTACCTCAGCCTTCTGCTCGCCGTCGACGCTCACCTTCACCTTGCCTTTGGCGTCCTTGATGCCCACGTTCTGAATGGTGAACTGCACGTTCTTGTCGTTAGGCGTGCGCACATAGTCGTAAGGCAGCGCCATGTCGGTAACAACGAGGTCGACGGCGTCGCTCGATGCCTTGTAGAACTGCACGTCGTCGATGGTGAGCCAGTTCTCGTCCTTGTCGCTGTGCGAGTAGAAGCCGAGATAGATAGTCTGCGGCTTGTCGAACTTAATCACCTTGAACGCCTCCTGGTATTTGCCCTGCTTGATGGTCTGCTCGTCGATGCAGACATCCATATCGTCGGGCGTGTTGCCGGTGCCCCAGTATACGCCCAGCTTCTCGGTGTGTCCGTCAGAACCCGAATACCAGTAGCGCAGCACGTAGTTGCCTGCCTCCACCTTTATCGGGTCGAGCATCGCCCAGTCGTCGGCGTCGTTCTCCTTATTATAGTTGTACGCGAGACAGCCGTAGCCCGTGCGCGCCATATTCATATATGTAGCCTGATAAACCTTCCATTCGCCGTCGTCGCCGTTGAGGTTGTAGAACTTGAAGTCGGCTGTGTCGTCGCCCGGCTCAAATCCCCACGAGTAAGGCGGCGTAACCGCTCCGCCGTGGCGCACCACAACCGCGGTTGTGTCGTTGTCGGTGTTGATGTCGTTCGGCTCGATGGTGTATGCCTTTAGCGCATACTTGTGGCGCGGCGTAGAGAGGTCTGCCTTCTGGCTGAACGTATACTCCATAGCCTCGCCCGGCGCGAGCGAACGGTCTACCGTCTCCTTCACAACGGCGCCGCCGTCGAGCTGATAAGCCACCTCGAACTTGTCAGAAGCCTCGAGTCCGTTGTTCACAACGTGCACCTTCACCGTCTCGGCGTTGCTGAGATTGTCGCCCGAAACAGGGCTAAGCACGTTGTCTACCTGCAAGTCTACCACCTTGTCAACCTGCTTCACGCTGAACTCACACATATAGAAGCGCCACTGGTCGGCAGGACTCGTCGTGTGGAAGCCAACATGGAATGGCACACCTGCTGTAGCGTCGTAGAAGAAATACTCCGTTGTGCGCACGCCAAGCACCTTGTCGTTCTGCGCCTGCAGCTTCGTCATCGCCTCAACCGTGGGCGCGTTGCCTGTGTAGACAGCGAGCTTCTCGCCGTACGACGTGCCGTATGTGGTGTACTGCACCATCACCTTGCCCGTTGCCGTAGGCGTTATAGCCGGCGAAATGAGCCAGTCGTCAGCCACATTGCTCGACGAATAGGCGTAGAACACCTTCGACTGCGAGCCTTCTGCATCATATACCCATGTCACGCCGTCGTTATTGGCGTCGACAACGGTCCATTTCGCAAATTCGTCTGCTCCTTCAAAGTCGGTAGAATACACATTCTGCGCGCTTGCGGCTGCCGAAACAGCGAGCGCAGCTAAGCTAAGTAAAAGTTTATTCATATCGATTCTTGTTTTAAATTGTAAAAATATTTGCACAAAGTTAATACAAATTGAAACAAAATCAAACATTTCTACATACATTTTGAAACTTTTAACTACCCGATGAAACATATTTACAAGTCGGTTTAACATTTGTAGCAGCGCTCCGTTCGCCGAATTGCAAACATTTGCAAACGTTTGCACGAAAAAGGCGCACAGAATGACGTCCGAATCTTAGCAGAACACATTTCTTATATATAATTTTGCAGCAGAAAAGAAACCTAAATACATAACAATCAACGATATGCACATAAAGAGTATTGCAGCCATGCTTGCGCTTCTGCCGGCTATGGCATCGGCACAGACCGTCGCTTCGCCCGACGGCAACGTGAGCCTTACGTTCTCGCTCACCGACAACGGACGTCCTACGTACGAAATGAGCTACAAGGGCAAGAAGGTGATTAACCCATCGCACCTCGGACTGGAGCTTGCACGCGACAAGCACGCGTCGAAGGGCATGGAGGAGACCGACCTGATGGACGGATTCAAGGAAACGACGTCGAAGACATCTACATTCGACGAGACTTGGACACCGGTTTGGGGCGAGACAAAGACAATTCGCAACAACTACAACGAACTTGAGGTAAGCCTCAATCAGCCGTCGAGCAACCGTAACATCAAGATTAGATTCCGCGTCTACGACTACGGCATGGGCTTGCGCTACGAGTTCCCGCAGCAGCAAGACCTCAACTACTTCGTGATAAAGGAGGAGCACACACAGTTTGCAATGACAGGCGACCACACCGCCTACTGGATTCCGGGCGACTACGACACGCAGGAGTACGAGTATCAGATTACGCCGCTCACGGGCATACGCGAGGTGATAAGCAAGAACCGCAAGGCGTACACCGCAAACTCGTCTACGACGGTGTTCTCAGACACGGGCGTGCAGACATCGCTGCAGCTGAAGACCAAGGACGGACTCTACATCAACATACACGAGGCGGCGTGTCTCGACTATCCGACAATGCACCTCAACCTCGACGATAAGACACTCACCTTCGAGTCGTGGCTCACGCCCGACGCCGTAGGACGCAAGGGCTTTATACAGACTCCGTTCAACACGCCGTGGCGCACGGTGCTTGTGAGCGACGACGCACGCGACATGCTCTCGAAGAAGCTCACGCTGAACCTCAACGAGCCGTGCAAGATTGAGGACACATCGTGGATTCACCCGACGAAATACTGCGGCGTGTGGTGGAACATGATCGTTGGCACAAAGACATGGGCGTACACCAACGACCTGCCTTCGGTGCGTCTCGGCGAGACCGACTACTCGAAGTATCGACCTAACGGCAAGCACGGCGCCACCACAGCCGAGGTGAAGCGCTACATCGACTTCGCAGCCAAGAACGGCTTGCAGGAGGTGCTTGTCGAAGGATGGAACGAGGGCTGGGAGGACTGGTTCGGTCATCAGAAGCTCGATGTGTTCGACTTCGTGACACCCTACCCCGACTTCGACATCAAATATCTCAACGAGTATGCTCACTCGAAGGGCGTGCGCCTGATGATGCACCACGAGACGTCTTCGTCGGCGCTCAACTACGAGCGACACCTTGAAGACGCCTTCAACCTTATGAACAAGTACGGCTACGATGCTGTGAAGACAGGCTACGTAGGCGACATCATACCGCGCGGCGAGTACCACTACTCGCAACTGATGAACAACCACTATCAGCGCGTCATCGAGACCGCTGCCAAGCACCACATCATGGTGAACGCTCACGAGGCTACACGCCCCACCGGCATCTGCCGCACATGGCCTAACCTCGTAGGCAACGAGTCGGCTCGCGGCACAGAGTACGAGGCGTTCGGCGGTTCGGTGCCCTACCACACCGTCATGCTGCCCTTCACACGCCTGCAGGGCGGACCGATGGACTACACGCCGGGCATCTTCGAGACACGCCTCTCCGAATGGAGCGACAACCCGTCGTACGTACATACCACGCTCTGCGGACAGCTCGCACTCTATCTCGTGATGTACTCGCCGCTGCAGATGGCAGCCGACCTACCCGAACACTACGAGAAGTACGACGACGCCTTCCAGTTCATACGCGACGTGGCTTGCGACTGGGACGACTCGAAGTATCTGGAGGCTGAACCGGCGGAGTATATCACCGTGGCTCGCAAGGCTAAGGGCACGGACAACTGGTTCGTGGGCGGAAAGACCAACAACGCCCGTCAGACTACCGTGAAGCTCGACTTCCTCGACGCAGGTGCCAAGTACGACTGCGCCATCTATCAGGATGGCAAGAACGCCGACTACGAGAAGAACCCGAAGGCATACACCATCCTGCACCGCACCGTGAAGAAGGGCGACGTGCTGAAGGTTAAGCAGGCACGCGGCGGCGGCTTCGCCGTATCGCTTCTCAAGAAATAAACGCTGATCTCAAGAAATAAACGCAGATAAAGTCTGGCACAGTTTTTGCCAAGACAATATTTGCACGATTTGCACGCTCATAACTCGCGAAAAACCGACAACTGATTTTGTTTTTCATTTTTCGCAAGTTTTGAGCGTGCAGTCGTAAACGGATGATTCAGAAGCTTTTGCAGCGTTTTTCGCAAAAGTGTGCAATTTTCAATTCGAGCTAACCAAACTTATCGTGAGACTTTACATGGTAAAAGCATAGGTTTTACTGGGTAAAGTCTCAAGAGTTACCATGTAAAGTCTCACGAAAAGTTTGTAAAAACTCACGAAAAGCGGTGCAAAACCTATCGTTTTGCACTAAAAAGTCTCAATTTTTA
>OBCQ01000276.1_pt1 | contig 14871 bp, 9 predicted proteins | sample 1517991 | NCBI WGS metagenome assembly OBCQ01 (sample SAMN03418263, study PRJEB22391) | human gut metagenome | biome: human-gut; feature: organic feature; material: feces | host: Homo sapiens | place: Tanzania | collected 2013-01
CACGAACATTCAGCAGGGCTACATTGGCGAAATCTACAGGGCGTTTCTTATTGTCGATGATGCGGCCTATCATCTTGGTGGGTGTCTTCTGCGTACACTCCACCATGATATTATCTTCCACCTGCGTCATCCTGATGGGATAGAATCCTATCAGCTGCATGATGGCATCGGGAACACTCTGGTTTCTGATGCTCTTGGTTACCCTGAAATCCTCCAGTTCATCATACACGAAGTTGATGGTGTACTTATGCTGGCGGGCATTCAAATCCTTCAACGCCGCAGAGAACGACACATTATTATATTGTCGGGTGATGCGCTGGGCATAAGACTGCTGAACCCCAAACAGCAGGAAGAGAAGAAGAAGCTCTCTGATAAGCTTGCCGCTAACGGGCATTGGTTTCCAAAAATCTCTCATAAACATTTCCTCCTATCTTATTTCACCACCAATGTGCCATCAGCATACTCTATCTGTATGCGGTCGAAAGCATTCAATATCTCCAGGTTCTGCTCCAAAGTCTTCGTCTTGTTCCAGTTGAAGAAGAGACGGATGTGCTGGGCACCGGCATCCACATACTCCACCTTGACATGATAGAAACCGGATAGCTGAGCCAGAATGGTTCCCAATTCAGCATCATCAAACACCACCGGCTTCATATCAAGCGAATCCTTGTTCTCTGCTGTTGCAGCACGAAGACTGTCATTCGGCAGCGCCTGGGTTGTTGCCAGCTGTTCTGTTGCAGCCTTGTTATCCGCTGTCTGATCAGAAGCCGAGATTCTCAACCAGCCATTGTGAATCGCAGCCAAGGCTACACCCGAAAGGAAGATGATGCCGACGATGGATGCAGCAATCTTCATCCGGTTGCGATAAGCGCCCTTGGCTCTGCTGGCATCTATCGCCAACTTATCCTCATGCTGTGCCTGAACAAACTCCTTCCAAGCCTCATCCACATCCACATTCTTCGGATTGGCTTTCTTGCCAGCCATTCTCGCCATCACCAGTTCATGGAAGAACTCCTTCACTTCTTCATCGGCAAGCAGGCTCTCCACCTGCTCGTCGGTATATTTCTCGGGATGCTCCTGCATGTCAAAGAGCATCATCCGCTTTTCTTCTTTACTCATGTTTGTCATTGTCTTGCTCATTTAAATTGTTTCTTAATCCAGTCCATCGCCTTCGAGAGATGGTTGAACACCGTCACCTTGCTCACTCCCACTTCATCAGCCACCTCCTGATAAGATTTCTCCTGAAGATAGCGCAGACGGAAAATGAGTTGTCGGATAGGCGGTTCCAGGTCTTCGATGAGAAGCATCAGTTGGTCGAGTCGCTCGTCGGTCTCTTCCGAGAGAATCACGTCGGCATCATCCAGCAGCAGCTTCGCCACCCTTTCCTTCACGCTCTTATGAGCTATCAGGTTGAGACAGCGGTTGCGTACGCTCCGCATCAAGTAACCATCCTCACTCCCAGGCACCAGAACCACATCATCGGCAAGAATCTGGGCGAATACTTCGCTCACCACATCCTTGCTCTCGTCATCATCCGAAAGAATGCATCTGGCCAGATTGTACATCTTCGCGTAATGCTGACGGAATAACTGTTCTATGTCCTTTTTTCTGTTCATATACTATCTATACAGTTGAGCCAAGCGAAAAACTAAGCAAAACAGCAACTTTTTTGTTTTTTTCTTTAAATCCGAATCGAAATCACCAAGATTCTCCCCGGATTTGAATGCAAAAGTACACAATCTATCGGAGATAGAAGACAAATGGTAAGGATAAATCGATTTTCAGTTGATTTATTTGTTCATTCCAACATTTTTTAGTACTTTTGCCCACCAAATTACGAACAAGTAAATAAGATTGGTATAAAATAGGTATTACCAAGATAAAATAAAGAATAGATTAGATAAAGGAGAATAAGATTATGTCAACGATTATTTATCCATCACCGATATTCGGTCCGGTAAACTCCCGCCGTCTGGGAGTTTCACTGGGCATCAACCTCATGCCATCTGATGGCAAGGTCTGCTCATTCGACTGCGTTTATTGCGAATGCGGATTCAACGCCGACTTCCGTCCTAAGAAGAAGCGCCCTACCCGCGAGGAGGTAAGAGAAGGATTGGAGAAGGTTCTGAAAGAGCGCCACGACAACAACCAGCCTCTGGACGACATCACCTTCGCCGGAAACGGTGAACCTACGGGACACCCAGACTTCAAGGGAATCGTGGAAGATACGATGGAACTCTGCAAGAAATATTTCCCTGAAGCACAAGTATCCGTACTCAGCAACGCCACCTATATATATAAGGAGGAAGTGAGAGAGGCGCTGATGCTCGTGGATAACAACATCCTGAAACTGGATACCGTGGATATGGATTACATCAAGAAGCTGGACCGCCCTCAGCAGCCTAACTACGACGTGAAGGATGTGATCAAATATCTGAAGATGTTCAAGGGTCACGTCATCATCCAGACCATGTTCCTGAGAGGCGACGGTTTGGACAATACCAGCGAGCATTTCGTAGCTCCTTGGCTGGAGGCAGTGAAAGACATCCAGCCTCAGCAGGTAATGGTTTATACCATCGCCCGCGAAACACCAGACAAGTTGCTGGAAAAGGCACCAAAGGAAGTACTCGATGCCATCAAGGACCGTGTAGAGGCACTGGGTATCAAGTGTACAGCCAGCTATTAAGAGATAATCAGGATAAGAAAGAAAAGCAAGTAGAAAAAAGAAAGAATGAAAGCGAAAAGTAATATCCTTATTATCAGCGACATGTGTGGCTACGGAAAGGTATCTGCCGCAGTTCAGATGCCTATCCTCTCTTATATGGGACTCGACGTGTTCAATCTGCCAACCATGCTCATCAGCAACACCTTCCCATACGGCAAGTACGCCATTCTGGAATGCACTTCGTATATCGAGGAAGCCTTGCAGAAGTGGAACGAACTGGGCATTCACTTCGATGCCATCACCACGGGTTTCATGGCTTCGGAGCGTCAGGCTAAGCTGGTGGCACGCTATTGCAGAGAACAGGCTGCACTGGGCACCGACATCTATGTGGATCCAGTGATGGGCGATTACGGCAAGCTCTATGGTGGAGCCAGTGAGAGTACCGTGAGATGCATGAAGGAGATGCTGAGCGTATCGCATCTCTGTTTTCCCAACTATACCGAGGCTTGCCTGCTGACGGATTCGGAATACAAGGAAGAGGGAATCTCGGAGAAGGAAGCCTATGAACTGATAGATAAACTGAGAGCCATCGGTTCCCACTCCGTGCTCATCACCTCGTGCATCGTAGAGGGTCAGCATGCCGTGGTAGGTTTCAATCATCTTACAGAAGAGTATTTTCTCCTGCCCTACGAAGAAATCCCCGTTCAGTTCCCGGGCACCGGCGACATCTTCTCCAGCATCATCGTGGGCAGACTGAAGGATGGCGATCATCTTCGCCATGCCACCCGCATCGCCATGGATACCCTGCGCAACTGGATAGACATCAACAAGGATGACAAGGACAAGAACCGCGGAATTCCTATAGAAAGGCATCTGGGGGACTTGTAGATTGCCATTTAGCAAACACAGAAGCAAGGGAATACCAATTAAGTTATAATGGAAAAGAAAGAAACAAATACACTCAGTATATTTCAGCGCCCGGTATGGGTAAGCCTGTTCGCCCTTACGGCTGCTATCTCGTGGGGATGGGCTTACCCATTGATAAAAATGGGAATGGAGGAATATCAGATTACAGCAGACATGACCGGAAGCAAGATGCTTTTTGCAGGCATCCGCTTCTTCATCTCCGGCATCATCATCCTTGCCATCGCCAGAAGCTCGCATCGTAAATTCGGATTCAAAAAGAATGCTGTCCAGAAGGAGAATCATGATGTTCAGAAGAATGGAAGTTTCAAATTCCTGACGAATACAAATGTCTGGTTCCTTCTCCTCTATGCACTCCTCAACACCACCCTTCATTATGCCTTCTTCTATTTCGGACTCTCGCATAATGCAGGAGCACGTTCGGCGATACTCAATTCGATGAGCGTCTTCACGGTGGTTATCTTTGCCTGCATCTTCTTCAAGAGCGACAGGATGACGTGGCGAAAGGCTTTAGGCTGCATCATCGGATTCCTGGGCATCCTTGCCTTGAACCTTGGCGGAAAGGAAAGCGGAAGTTTCACATTCCTGGGCGATGGTATGATTATCCTCAATGCCCTGTGTGGAGCCAGTGCTTCCCTGCTGACCCGAGGATTGAGCAAGAGGGTGGATGTTTTCGTAGGAACCGGTTATTCGCTGAGCATCGGTGGAGCCTTGCTGGTGATTCCTGCATTGTTAATGGGTGGCTATCTGCCAGTCATCAGCCTCTGGGGCATCACGATTCTGCTGCTGCTCATTGCCATCTCAACCATCAGTTTCGCTCTCTACAACAAATTATTGAGCTGCAATCCCGTAGGAAAGGTAGCGATATACAATTCGCTCATCCCCGTAGTAGGAGCCATCACCTCCTGCCTCTGTCTGGGCGAAACCTTCTACTGGAAGTATCTGATAGCAGGCGCATTGGCTACTGCCGGAATTTATATCATCAATAAAGGGAAGAAATAAATTCCGGCTGTTGCCCATGCAACCCATATAGAAAGCAAAGCCACCTATTTCAAGATACCCGTTTCGCGCTCCTCATTGTTGATATTCCGCTGTATCTTACGGTAGTCCTTTCCCCGATTGATATTCCAGGCAACACCGATACGGAACAAATTACCTTCCGAATTGTCATAACCACAAACCTGCTTACGGAGTAATGCGTTGACGATTTCTGCTGAATAGGATTTCGGATGAGCCATAAACGGATTATGCATATAGAGCGTAAAATCGAAATCACCTATATGATAACTGGCTGAGGCAGCCAATGAAGGAGGATTATGCCCGATGTGCTCTCCCTCCATAAAGTTCCAACCGTTATCAGCATACAGTATCACAGTCCATTTTCCCCAATATCCCTGTAATGTTCCACCATAATTATAAGCGGTATAACAATGACTGTACTCATCGCCCTTATTGAAAAAACGGTAAATACCTGCATTCACAGATAATATAAGGTGATCGGGAATAATGTCAAACCGGGTATCATTCGTAAGATACAACATATTACAATGGGGCTGATTCGTCTGGGAATAAAGAAACTGATCATTTTCCGTGCGGGTGTATTTCGCCAAATCACAATGACGATTGATGCGATAATTCAAGGTAAAATCAGTATTTATCCTTGGTTTACTGAAAGAGAACGCAACCCAGTTCTCATATCTACTGTTAGGCTTAAGCGAAGGATTACCCACAGTCCATTCCATACTGTTCTTTCGAATACGGGTATCCGAAATCATAGCTATCTGCGAAATATGCTGTGATAATTCACTTCCCAAGCGAATCTGAAACGAAGATGTCAAGGAATAAGCCAATGTGAGTTTCGGACGACAAAGCCAAAAACTAAATTCCTCATCTCCCTGTCGATAAGTCTGATTACTCAACCCGAAGCCAGCTACATAAGTTAAACGGGATGTTCCTTCCTTGAATTGCCCCAAACTTCCCTTGATTTGTGCAAAACCATAAATACCCAATGAACGGATACCATTCTCGCTAACCACATCACCCAAATACTGATTATCCATATATTTCCAGTTCAAGTTGGTTCCTGCAGAAAAAGTAAAGGGTTTCAACCGGTTTTCATAGATAGCCTCGGCTATGAGCGAATAGGTCTTTCCATCTACCTGATATTGATAGGGTTCGCCCTCACCTTCATAATAGGCTCCTTTGGTGTGGATATAAGTACCCAAAACATCTGCCGACAAAGACTGATGCTTGCCCAGCTGATGATAGAAATACAAATCGAGAGCAGGAGTAAAATCCCTACCCTTGCTGGTTCTGTAAACAGGATACGCAGGCTTTCCAGATTCAGAAAACCACATCTCATTCGATGTATAAGGCTGATTGCTGAAATCCGTGGTAAGCGTTGTCTGGAATACATATAATGCAGAATCAGCCAGATTATACTTCAACTGCAATGTATTATCATAATTTCGAGTTGCCACATTCATGATTTTTCGAGATATCTGATACTCAGAACCATCATGTAGAAGATACTGAGCATCCTCATTATATTCGGATGCCTTATTATCCACATAAGTCTGCTCATATAAAATATTCAATTGGCTCTTGCCCCTATTGACAGATGCATAGACATCGTTCGAACCGAGCTTGGTAGTTAGCGCATTAGTCAGGTTGAAGCCCAAACTGCCACCCGATGAAGCCCTGCGGGTATGAATATCTATCACGTATGCAATATTCTTTCCATATCTTACGCCAGGACTGTCGATATAATCTACACTCATAATAGAAGCTACATCCAGCATCTGCACGTCATGCATATTGGCGAGAATGCCATTGATACGAATCTGCACTTCTCCTTTATTATCGGTAGCAGAAATGGAACGGCCAGCCTCATCAACCCTGATATGAGGCAAAGCCAACTTTCCTAAAAGCGAAAAACCAGAAAAAGAACGCTGCTTCTGAATATCGCTTGGGAATATCAACTTGCCATCTTCCTTGTTGACTACTCGTGCCGCCTTCACAACAACCTCTTGCAAGGCTATAGAATCATTCGATACCTTCTGGATCTCCTGGGCACGTATTTCTACACAAGAGATCAATGCCCACAGCATCACCATAGCTGTTAACAATTTACTTTTCTTCATTGTCATCATATACTTTTCTAAAACTTGTTTTCAGCTGCAAAGGTATCAAAAAGAGAAGACCGAAGCGAAAAATATGGCTGACATGAGTCTGACATTTATCAATTAACGAATATTATATCTAGTTTTATACCATCTTTCATAGAATTTCTGTACTTTTGCATTTGAATCTTTAAACAGTATATCATTTAAACAGAATAGATAATATGAAACTGAAAGCATATCATTCCATCCTCATCTTCGCCATCCTTGTGATGTCTGCGGCATTCTCCAGCGTGAGCAACTACCGCAAGGCACAGTATGCCATTGTACAAGATATGAACAAAGCTTTGGCTCTGACTCTTCAGGAAAATAAATATCAATGGATTACGCCTGATACCATCCAGAGCTACCGCTCACATCTCAGCATCGACCTGCTGAAGTCGACCAGTAATCTCTGCTATGTGATGGAAGACAGAAGAAGAGGCAAGAACAATTCCCAGTTGGTAAATAGCGCCAACCTGCTCAGCAGCAAAGAGATGCTTCTCAACGAGCATTCTATCCAAAGTTATGCTAACTGTTCGATGGCAGATGTTTTGAGTATGAGCAACCAGCGGACATCTTTGACGCTTACCCTCATGGCTATGATTTGGGCTATTGCATCGCTATACTATCATCGCAGAAAACAACCCTGGAATCATGAGGCTGATATGTTCGGCACCATGTGCTATTCTCAAGACGAGGATTCCTTCTACAATCAGGAAAGCGGACAAGCCATCAAGTTTACTCCGATGCAGCACCAGCTGATGCAACTCTTCTTCAACAATACGCATCATCAACTCTCCAAACAGGAGATTTGTGATGCTCTTTGGCCCAAGAAACCGGATGCCAGCGAAACGCTCTATACCTTGATTCGCCGTATCAAACCGGTGATTGAGCAGAATAGCAACCTCATGATTGAATCGGAAAGAGGCAAGTCTTACCGACTGATTATCAGATAAGTTCAGAAATGTCAGCCAAATGTCATACTTATTATTTGGCAGTTTCACATCTTCTTCATACCTTTGCGGCTAAAATATAAAAGTGGCAAAGATATGAAGAAGATTTTTTTGATAGCAGTTGTCTTGCTGATGATGATAAACTTCATCATCAACTATCATCATGAGGTTACGAAAGAGCAGCATACACCGATGGCGGATTTCAAGACCAAGGTAGAGATGGCGCCCATGAAGGAATACAATGACCCGGACTTCGGCTACGTTGTCAAGTATCCTTGCTTCTTCCAGCAGGAGGATACTTCGGTATCGGGATACCAGGGCTATGCCCGCTTCTCATTCACCAATCATGCCAACATCATCCTGGAGAGTTACGTTACCCCCAACTATAGCAACACCCTTCAGGCTTGTGCCGATTCTCTAGCCCAGAAGCTTCATTCGGAGCGGACGATGCAGGCATCGAATAAGGCATTCATCCTCTCCGGTCCTGTCTATGAAAACGGAGTAAGAGTAGATGGCTACAGTCATTACGATAAATTCATCAAGAGTGGCAGAATACTCTTCGTCTATTCCCTCACCTATCCCGACAGTTACAAGCCAGCCATGCCCCGACTGTTCAAACTCATAGACGACTGGAAGGTTTTAGGTGCATATTAATCTGCCTTGAAGATATCCTCACGAGCCTCTTGGAATTGTATAAAAACAGCTTTCAAAGAAAATAATTGCGCTTGATTGTTTGCATATATCAAATAATAATTGTACATTTGCGGTGTAAATATAAACATCGAAGATTATGTCAATATTCAGTCGCCTCTTTGGAAGGAAGAACAATCTCACCGTAAGCTCTGACATCAAGAAGAAAGATGCCAGAAGCAGAAATATTGCCTTCGTGGATACCGAAGTGGGACTGAAAGACCATAAAATACATGATATCGGGGCATTAAGTTATGATGGAGCTACCTTTCACCAAGCATCACAGACGGCACTGAACAAGTTCCTGCAGGAAGGAAAGGTTGACTATATCTGCGGCCATAACCTCATTCATCACGATGCCCGCTATCTCCAACTCAACGGCATACTGATAGATACCCTCTATCTCTCCCCACTCCTCTTTCCCAAGCGCCCTTACCATCATCTGGTAAAGGACGACAAACTGATGAGCGAGCAGATGAACAATCCTGTCAACGACTGCGAGAAAGCCAAGGAGCTGTTAATGGATGAAATCGCTGCATGGAATCAATTATCAGAAAGGAAGAGAAAAATCTTCACCTTGCTGCTCCAGAATGAAGAGGAATTCAGAGGATTCCTAATGTATGTGGGAGCCATCGAAAAGGATGATGCAATGATAGACGTTTCAGAATTCATTCTTTCTGAATACAAGAATCATATTTGCGCCCATGCCGATATTCCGGCTCTTGCAGCCCAGTCGCCTTGCGGCTTGGCATACGCCTTGGCTCTCATAGGCACAGACGATTACCAATCTGTAACCCCAGGTTGGGTACTCTGCCATTATCCCGAAGTAGAACATATCATCTATATGCTCTGCCATACCCAATGCACCGATGGCTGCGAGTATTGCAACCGCATGCTCGACATTCATCACAACCTGAAACAACTCTTCGGCTATGATGCCTTCCGTACCTATGACGGCGAACCGCTACAGGAACAGGCATCGCAGGCAGCAGTGGATGGCAAGTCATTATTGGCGATATTTCCTACAGGTGGCGGCAAGTCGCTCACCTTCCAGTTGCCAGCCTTGATGGATGGCAGAACCATACATGGACTCACCGTGGTTATCTCGCCTCTGCAATCATTGATGAAAGACCAGGTAGATAACCTCGCAGACCGCGGCTTCACCGATGCCGTAACCATCAACGGTCTCCTCGACCCAATCTCCCGCTCTCTTGCCATCGAACGAGTGCAGAGCGGAGATGCCACCTTATTATATATAGCACCAGAGATGTTGCGCTCCAAAACCATCGAGCGCATCCTGATGGCACGGCATGTGGTGAGATTCGTCATTGACGAAGCTCACTGCTTCTCTGCATGGGGACAAGACTTCCGGGTGGATTACCTATACATCGGCAAGTTTATCAAGGAATATCAGGAACGCAAGTTTGGCAAGGATGCAATGGCCCGCAACCATGGTCAAACCTTGATACCCGTATCTTGCTTCACCGCCACAGCAAAACAGAAGGTGGTGCAGGACATCTGCGACTATTTCAAGCATTGGCTGGGCACCGACCTCCAGCTCTTCGCCTCATCAGCCTCACGTACCAACCTGCACTATTCCGTTATCCACGTAGATAGTGACGGCAACAAATACAATCTTCTGCGCTCGCTGGTAGAGCAGGCAGATTGCCCTACCATCATCTACGTATCCCGCACCAAGCGAACCCGGGAACTCGCCCAGAAGCTGACACGTGACGGCATATCCGCCCTGCCCTATAATGGCAAGATGGATGCCGATGAGAAGATACACAATCAGGATGCCTTCATGAGCGATAAGGTTAGAATCATCGTTGCCACCTCCGCCTTCGGCATGGGAGTAGATAAGAGCGATGTGGGGCTGGTTATCCACTACGACATCTCCGACTCTCTGGAGAACTATGTACAGGAGGCTGGACGTGCAGGAAGAGATCCACACCTCAATGCCAAATGCTATGTACTCTATAGCGACGAGGACTTGGACAAGCACTTCATCCTGCTCAACCAAACCAAACTGAGCATCAGCGAGATACAACAGGTATGGAAAGCCATTAAGGATTTTACCAAGCAGCGTCCACACGTAAGTTGTTCGGCACTGGAGATAGCCCGCCAAGCCGGTTGGGATGACTCGGTATCCGACATAGAAACCCGTGTCCGCACCGCCCTTTCTGCTCTAGAACAGAGCGGATACATAGAGCGTGGCAACAACATTCCGCACGTCTATGCCACAGGTATCACCGTCAAGAACATGGACGAGGCAAGACTGCGCCTCACCGAATCACCCCTGTTCTCTGAAGATGAGATGCAGAATGCCATCCGCATCATCAAGTCGCTCATCACCCAGAAGCATATAGCCAAGGCACAGGATAGCGAGGCTGAATCCCGCATCGATTACCTCGCCGACATCCTAGGACTTAGCAAGCGAGACGTCATCTCCTCCGTTGACCGAATGCGCCAGGAAGGCATCCTTGCCGATACCCGTGACATTTCAGCCTATCTGCAAGACATTAGCGACAAGCAACGCAAGCCTCAGCAGATGCTGGAGAACTTCGCCAAACTGGAAAGATACATTCTGGAACATATCCCGGATGAATCGCTGCATATCACATACAAGCAACTCAATGACAATGCCGTACATGACGGTATCAACACTTCAACAGAAAAGCAAATCCGCACACTGCTATACTTCTTAGCAGTGAAGGGATATGCGCACAAGAAGGAAGACGGCGTCCGCAATCTCATCGTGACAAGAGACAAGGACATAGAAACCATCATCAAGCGATTCGAAAGACGAATTGAAGTTTGCCGATTCATCATTGAAAGACTATACAGCCTGGCTGAGGAAAATAGTAAAACTGTAACAGAAGAGAGCAACAATAGCGCTTCTGTAGATTCAGAAGAGAAGCCTCTCCAATTCTCGGTAGTCGAACTTCTGAACGATCTGAAATCCAGCAACCAGTCACTCTTCTCCGACTTCTCTTCCCTGCAGTTGGAAGACGTGGAGGAAGCCTTGCTCTATCTCTCCAAGATAGGAGCCATGAAGCTGGAAGGAGGATTCCTGGTACTCTACAATGCAATGGCAATTAAACGCATCAAGGAACCTCGCCTCCACTATAAGCAGGAGGATTACCGCATGCTCAACGAATTCTACAAGCAGAAGATTCAGCAGATTCACATCGTGGGCGAATATGCCAACCTGATGGTAAGGGATTACGATGCCGCCCTGCAATATGTGCAGGATTACTTCCAGATGGACTACCACCGCTTCATCTCAAAGTACTTCAAGGGCAACCGGGAGACTGAGATAGAGCGCAACGTAACACCTTCGAAGTATAAGAAACTCTTCGGAATACTCTCCAAGCGACAGAAGGAAATCATCGACGACCACGAGTCCCGCTGCATCGTAGTCGCTGCCGGTCCTGGCAGCGGCAAGACACGTGTGCTCGTACATAAGCTTGCCTCTCTCCTGCTGTTGGAAGATGTAAAGCACGAACAACTCCTGATGCTCACTTTCTCTCGTGCAGCCGCTACCGAGTTCAAGCAGCGACTGATGCAACTCATCGGCAATGCCGCCCATTTCGTAGAAATCAAGACCTTCCATTCCTACTGCTTCGACCTGCTGGGCAGGATTGGCAATCTGGATGAGGCTGGAGATGTGGTTAAGCAAGCTGCCGAAATGATCAACAATGGAGAAGTGGAGCCCAATCGCATCAGCAAGACCGTACTCGTTATTGATGAGGCACAAGACATGAGCAAGGATGACTATGCCCTTGTCTCTGCTCTGATGAAAGCCAACGAAGAGATGAGGGTGATAGCCGTAGGCGATGATGACCAGAACATCTATGAGTTTAGAGGTTCCAACTCTCAGTATCTCTATGAATTGACCCAGACAGAGCACAGCCGTTTCATCGAGATGACAGAGAATTACCGCAGCCTTCGCCATATCGTGAATACTGCCAACGACTTCGCCCGCAACATCCGTCAGCGAATCAAATCTACCCCTATCATCTCCATGAGTCAAGAAGATGGAGAGGTAAGAATCGTGAAGCATCCATACGAGATTCAGGAGAAAAAGGTTTATATGTATCAGCCTATCCTAGAAGATGTTACGCGATTACTTGGAAGTAACGCTTCAAAAGAAGCCGATGCATCTTCCCGCAAGAAGAACGAAACCATCAGTATCCTCACGCAGACCAATGAAGAGGCAGTCATCATGCTGGCTCTTCTTCACAGCCATAACATCAAGGCCAAGCTGGTGCAATCAATGGACGGCTTGCGCTTCTGGAATCTGGCAGAGGTAAGATACTTCTTGAAGAAGATAGACCAAGGCATCAAGGAAACGAAATCCCCTATCATCCCTGATGATATTTGGGAAGCAGCCAAGCAGCAGACATTCCAAAAGTATGCCACCAGTCAGGCTTTGCCATATCTGCGCCGCAGCCTTCAGATATTTGAGCAGACCAATCGTGCCAAGTACTACAGCGACCTGAGGGAGTTCGTGTTCGAATCATCAGTAGAAGACTTCTGTGACATCTCGAAATCAGACATCGTGGTCAGCACCATCCACAAGGCAAAAGGCCATGAGTTCGACCATGTACTGATGCTCATTACCCATCCCGAGCATCCTACCGATGACATACTGCGCCGATACTATGTGGGCATGACCCGTGCCAAGCGTACGCTTGCCATCCACACCAACGGCAATCTCTTCGACAGCCTGAAAAGTGCCCAGCATCTCTATGATGCCCAAGCCTACGATGAGCCCAATGAAATAGTGCTTCAGCTCTCACACAAGGATGTAAACCTGGGCTTCTCCAAGCCTCACAAGGATGCTATCCTTTGCCTGAGAAGCGGTATGCCGCTAACCTATCACGACCATTGCCTCTGTCTCCCATCAACAGGCAGAGACATAGCCCAGCTCTCCATCAAGATGAAGGAGAAACTAGGCAAATGGGAGTTGAAAGGCTACAAGGTAACCGCTGCCCGAATCCGCTTCATCGTGGCATGGAAGTCAAAGGATGCACCGAGGGATGAGAAGGAATCCGCCATCGTGCTCGCTGATTTGGTAATGAAAAGATAAGGTAAATTCATTAAAAATCTATCACCAAACGCTATTTATCCTTTCTTTTTATACACAAAAGTGTAATTCTTAAGCCGCACTCTTGAGAAATACACTTTTGTGTCAAAGGCTTTTTCCTATAAAGCTATACTTTTGCAGCAGAAAAATAAAAGAATCAAGCAAAACTGTAGCAATATGAAGGAAAAAGTAATTTTTACCACAGCGTTGTGCCTCTCGGCTATGACTCCGATGATGGCGCAGAATATCACCGGCAAGGTGATGAATACCAAGGGAGAACCTTTGGCGTTTGCCAATGTAGTATTATTGAATAGAACAGACTCGGCTTTCGTCAAGGGCGCAGTGAGTGGAGAGGATGGCAGCTTTGTCATCGACTCTTCCTGCAACGGCGGAATCATCAAGGTGACATCCGTAGGCTATAAGACAATCTGCAAGGATTGCACTGGTGAGAATGTGGGCATCATCAAGATGGAAGAAGACAGCAAGATGCTCGGCGAAGTAGTCGTGAAGTCATCACTGCCTAAGACTATTCTGAAGAATGGCGGAATGACGACAACCGTTGTCGGATCCGTACTTGAGAAGGCAGGAACCATGGAGAACCTGCTCGACCGCATCCCTAACGTTTCTGCCCAAAATGGCAGCATCAAGGTATTCGGTCGCGGTGAGCCTGTTATCTATATCAATGGACGACAGATGAGAGACAAGAGCGAGCTGGACCGTTTGCATTCCGACAACATCAAGTCGGTGGAAGTCATCACTAACCCGGGTGCCCGTTACGCAGCCAGCACCAAGGCGGTCATCCGTATCACAACGAAGAAGATACTGGGTGAAGGATTCGGATTTGATGCGATGACTACAGGTGAATATGATGAGAAGAAAGACTTCGGTGGATATAGCCGATTGAATATGAGCTATCGCAAGAACGGATTAGAGCTGGGGGCATACGCCTTTGGTGCAAGACAATACCAACCAGACGACAAAGACATGCAGCAGAAGACTTATCTTGACAAGACCTGGAATCAGAAGAGTGAAATCGGACAAGTAGGTATTGTTAAAGCCATGAACTTTCGCTTGGATGCCAGCTACCAGTTGGATGCCAATAATTCTATCGGTGCCAACTTTGGCTTTTTGAGAATTCCGAAACAGACCATTGAAGCCAGTATGACTACTGCTATATGGCAAGACGAAGAGCAGACGGAAAGCTCTGACAGCCACGCTAATTTCTTCGATCAGAAGAGTACACTTTCAAGCAATGTTTACTATGTCGGAAAGATTGGCAAACTCGGCATCGACTTCAATACCGACTGGCTATGGTCGAAGAATAACGAGGACGTTGTTACAAAAGAGCAATATCAGGAGGTTGGGATGGACGCGCAAAGCCAG
>OBCQ01000279.1_pt1 | contig 14779 bp, 8 predicted proteins | sample 1517991 | NCBI WGS metagenome assembly OBCQ01 (sample SAMN03418263, study PRJEB22391) | human gut metagenome | biome: human-gut; feature: organic feature; material: feces | host: Homo sapiens | place: Tanzania | collected 2013-01
ATTCCGCCTGCTTGAGCGTAAAGCCCAGACGACATAAATCACTGACAGACACCTCATTGGGATTGAACACGAATGATTCGTATGTGCGCGGCGTCATCTGGACAGCCACGCGTTCCGCCATTTCCGGGCGCTCTCCCTTATGCCGCACTGTCGTACTCCCCTGCGGAGCGACATGCCGCACTTCGGATTTCGGAGACGCCGATGCAGTTTCCTGTTCCGGCCTCACGGCGTCCATAACGAACACGGTATCCGGGACAGATGCATCGGAAATGATTTTCAATGCAGCCGCCCTATGCATAAAAAGTGCTGTCTGATAGCCGATTGCAAGAAATACCAGCGCAATGGCTCCAGTTACGAATGATGGAGAAAGAGTCCGCCCCTTCCCCGGTTTTTCTTCAGGCATTATTTTTCAATGCCACCTGCCACATGTTTGACCAATGTCAGTCCTCAGCGCTTTCCTCCTTGCGCTTACGGACCGGAGCTCCGGCTACGATTATGACAATCTCACCTTTAGGTTCGTGCTCCCTGAACCATTCGGCCACTTCTGCCAATGTTCCCCTGCGGTGTTCCTCATGCACCTTGGAGATTTCTCTGGCCACCGAGCAATCACGGTCTGCGCCGAAATATTCTGCAAACTGCTCCAATGTCTTTACCAGACGATATGGAGATTCGTAAAAAATCATTGTTCTGGTCTCCTGCGCGAGCGTCTTCAGCATTGTCTGGCGTCCTTTCTTCACCGGAAGGAAGCCTTCGAAGCAGAAACGGTCGCATGGCAGGCCGGACGAAACTATCGCCGGAATACATGCTGTAGCTCCGGGAAGTGTCTGGACCTCAATACCTTCATTGGCACAGGTCCTGGCCAGCAAAAATCCCGGATCGGAAATTCCCGGCGTCCCGGCATCGCTTATAAGCGCAACATTCAGGCCCGCCATGATACGGTCCTTGATCGCCGCAGCTGTCTGATGTTCATTGAATTTATGATGGGACTGGAGTTTTCCGTGGATATCATAGTGCTTCAGCAGCACAGAACTGGTCCTGGTGTCTTCTGCCAGAATAAGGTCCGCCTCCTGAAGGACTTTCACGGCACGGAACGTCATGTCTTCCAGATTTCCTACGGGCGTAGGAACTATATATAGCTTTCCTGCTGATTCCATTATCTGATTTTCCTCCTTACCGCCATCATGAATCTGTATACGAGTTCCGAGTCCATGTTCCATTCAGGGAAGGTCTCTTCCAGAAATGAAACCACCTTGTCAATAGAAGTCTGTGAGTTTATTTTGGAAACTACGTCCTGGAACAGCATCGAGTCTTCACGGAAGAGCGATGAAATGAACATCACCCTGTCATTCAATGAGATGGCGCTTCTGACGTCTTTCACTTCAGGGCCCGGCATGTCAGTCAGCCACGCCCGGGTGCCGGTATGTGATTCGCCGATGGTCTTATGCACACGCGAAGAATTGGCATCATTGACAGTCTTGACTGAACGGGTTTTCGCGAGTGCCGGCTCGACCTCACCGAAGCCTCCGAACAATGAGCCGCCGTCGTCCCCAGGAAGATCCTCACCGGCATTGTCCTGCACGTCAGTCTCCGGCATATCATCAATCTCCTGAGCCCAGGCTCTTCCGTAGTTTCCTCATCCGAAATCACCGTTTCTTCCGGCATATCTTCAATGTCTTCGGCAACCGGCTTCACCTCAACCTCATCAGCCGCCGGTTCCACTACCGGGGCCTCGACCGGCATCGCGACATCAGCGATTTCAGCAATGTCGGGCAAGATATTCTCCTGTTCAAGGTCAATATGTTCTACGGGATCCGCCTTGTCGTTTTCCAATGCCGCGAGCTTGTCCTCAAGCAAGGCCACACGACTTTTGATTTCGGCAATTTCCCGCCTCAGTTCCTCAATTATTTCATTCCTGTCCATGTCCATAGGAATCAATTTTTTATACCGTCTACAAAAGTACGTTTTAATTATGAGAAACGGAAGACTGGAGAAAACTTTCATAACAATAGCCGCTACGGGCTTTGCGGCCCGCAGCGGCATATTGTCATACAGGACGTGCCCGTTATTTCAACTTCGGTTCAGAACCGGAGAAGTCCCAGATATCGGCATTCCAGCCAAGCGACTGAGCCAGGCTTGTGGCGGTGGCTGAGGCTTCTGCTGCTTTGCCGTGATATGGGTAGATGTAGGTATATTTCGAAGGAACAGCGCTTATTACCAATGGAGTTGTCGCGTCAGCGTCTTCCTGGTCATATACCTCACTGCAATACTTGGCAGTCAGGGTCGCCGTCGGTTTTCTCCAACAGTTTTTCAAGGTGTTTTTCGTCCCTGTATAGCCGACGATTATTCCTGAACTTCCGCCATTATCATCACCGCGGGTTGCGGTGATATTGTCAAACCACGCGATGCAGGACTCGATTGTATTGTCATAGCGATTGCCGTTTGCGTTCCAAACGAGACCGCCGGCTCTGCCAACTATTCCTCCGACGCCTGCCCAACCTGTTATGTTCCCGGAGACATAACATCTTCTTACGGAAGAGCCTGTTCCCAAATCTCCGACAATACCGCCGACTCTCTGACCGGTAGGGACATTCATATTTCCGGAAAAGATGCAATCTTCAACAATGACAGTCTTACCGTTGCTTGCAAGTCCAAGAACACCGCCAACACCATCTACACCGTTAACGTTTATCTCAATAGTTGACGACGACTCACAACATCTGATAGTCAATGTATTTTCATTCATTCCGACAATTCCTCCAACAATGTTCTTGCAAACTATCTTCCCTGAAGAAAGGCAATTTTCAATGATCGATGCGGATGATGTAATGCCAGCGATACCTCCTGCCAACCTGGATGCAGCATTGACTTCACCGTAGAACTTGCAGCCTGACAATGTACCTCCCTGATAGTGTCCGACGATTCCTCCGACTCTTTCTCCCGCACTCTTGACCGTCGCATATACCTCGCAGCCTGTGATTTCTGCGCCAGCAGCCGATTGCCAACCTACAATGCCGCCAGTGTATGTATTGTTGATGCCCTTTGTAATTTCAACAACTCCACGAACAATACAATTTTTAATCTTCACTGCAGAATCAATCGTCTTTCCGACAACACCTCCTGTCGCAGTTCTATTGCTCCCATCTCCCATAGGGTTGCTGACAGTCACATTCACAGTACAATTCTCTATCGTCGCCTCACGAGCGTTACCGCCAAGGCCGCCAACCGACTGTCCTTTCCCGTTACAAGTAATGATTCCGCTCGCCTCTACTTCGCTGACTATGGCTGGTTTTCCTCCCGTGCCGATATATCCGCCGATTATTCCGGCTCCAGAATTGGACGCACTGGCAATCTCCGCATCGACAAATTTCACATTATAGCACTTTCCATAGAGTACGCCGAAGAAACTAGAATATACTTGTCCCTTCGACTTGAGATTCTTGAGGGAATGTCCGCCGCCGTCAAAAACGATTCCAAGGTCGTATGGTTCATCCGGATTAAGCGGATCCCAGTTCTCGATTGAGGACATGTCGATATCGTTCATCAGCTTGAAATATGTCATCTGACCTTTTACGAGCGCCGCTTTCATCGCAAGAAGGTCCCGGGTAGCGCTGAGCCTGTATGGGTCAGATTCGGTGCCTGCACCTTCAAGGACTGTGTTCCAATTTTCGGCATTGAGCTGAATTGTGTTCAAGTGACCGCCAGCGAGATTTACGCTTTTCTCGACAGTGAAAGACTTTTTGATTGAAACTCCCTCAGCTTTGACCGTCAGCGTCAGTTTCGTACCTGTCTCGATGGAAGCCTCCGTCCATGACGACATCAGATACGCCGTAAATATGTGGTCCGCCGAGATATCCACATTCTCCAACGAAAGGCCGAGCGAGCTGCTCTTTGCCGAGCCGGCATTGTCCGTGAAGAAAATATCCGAAGCAGCGGAAAGGCTGACTTCTGTCGGACTGGTGACATATTCCGGCATTTTTACATATAGTTTTACAGCCCCGTTAAGTTTGGCTCCTGCATCTGCAAAAGAAATGTTGCTGATGTCTGACAGCCCGGTAGCCATCGCATTGAGCTGAAGATGCGCCGTCGAGCCGTTGCCCTTTTGAACCTGACCGGTGTATGAACGGTTCCCGAGAGCTTCCACTGATTCATAATTTCCCGGATATATCGCGGTAAAACTGGTTCCCTCGAGTTCATTTCCCTCGAAAGTCGCTGTATTTCCGTTAATTTCTTTGATGCTATAGGTCTCAGACTTGCCGGTTTCGGAAATGAGACGGATCACATCCGTCTGTTCCCATGACGGTTTGATGACGGAGGCTCCTGCCTCGAACTTCACTTTAGTAACGAGTTCATCGGGAAGCGATGCTGTTATGGTGATTTTATTTTTCGTCCCGTCATTTACGTGGTCTTCACTTTCTTTTGCACAGGAAATGACAGAAAGCGCAACCGCAGATGCGAGCGCAAACATATCTGAAAAACGTCTCATAATCATAAACGATTAGAATTCTTCAAGATAAATCCAGTTTCCTTCGAAATCTTTCAGTTGCGACGACTTCGACTGACAGAAGCCTACTTCAACAGAAAAGTTCAGTTCGACGATTTCCGGGCTGGTATATTCTCTTGAGCGCCCGATGGTTTCAGTGTTATCATAATATCATATGGTTTTAATGCTGTTCCGGAACGGAAATTCCGGAACAGTCACGTGGTTATCTATTTCTTCGTATCCATAACGTATATATGGGTGACAAGCAACCTTTCGCCAGTATGGTCGAAACCGCCGCCGTCTGTAGGGTAGTTCACGACGTGCGTGTCCGGATCGCCCTGACCGCTGACACAGAGAGTTGATGAGCCGCCACCATCCATATTCAGGGCATACTGAGGATCGAAATTCTCCTTCAAGAAGAAGGTGAGTTCGCGTGCATTCATACCCTCGGCAATTCCAGGACGTCGTCCGTCAACGACAATCATCAGGAAATGTTTGTCTTTCGTAAGTGCCACTGCAGTTCTTGGATGGCGCACCCCCTGGTGACGAATAGGATCCTCATAGTTGAGAGTCTCAAGCTGCGACTGAGAGTAGCCGTCCGGCACAAAATTGGCCCCGACTGTCTCATAATTGTCAATGAGCATAGGTGCAGAAGACAGAATGTTGGCTTCCTCTCTCTTATTGTAGACAGCTCGGGTCTTTTCGACGTCCCGATTGCAGGCCTTTGCTGTAAAATCGATCTTCACGTCCTGCTTCCCGTCGGTATACACAGCAGCTTCCGATTTCCACTGCGGAACCCTTGTATCCATAATATAAGAATTCGGAATTGCGAACTTGACTATGCCGTCCACCTTTATATAACAGGACTCAGTCTCATATGCGCCATTCACTACTCCCACGGCACCAAGCTTTGCCATAGTCGCGGAGGTCGTCGCCCTGTCGTGATAGTCGAACTTGACCTCATACCTGTCGGAATTGAGATCGACATCAAGTACTGAAACAATCTGCTCCGCACCGGAAATATCATCATATCCACGGAAAGACTTGAAAACCAGCCCTTCGCTGACCAGGTTCTCCGTCCACTTGCCCTGAAGTTCTGTCTGCGAAGTGGAAGGACTGCTGTCCTTTGGCACGAATGCAGAATTGTCCTGCGATTTTGCACAGCTTCCACCTGCAAGCAGGATGACGAGAGAGAAAAGAATATATCTTGTTGTGTGTGTTTTAATTTTCATATATGATTATTTTTTAAGTGAAGGAATTTGTTTCGAGAAGTCCCAAATGGATGCGTTCCAACCGAGGCTTTGGGCGACAGCGGAGGCATTGCTGCCGGATGCCGCCTTTCCGTGGTATGGGAAAATGATGTAATCCGCAGACGTGGAAGGTTCAGAGATTACCAGCGGTGCAGAAGGACCGGCATTTTCCTGATCATAAATATTGCTGTAGAACTCTGCAGTCAATTTCATTCCACTTTTGCGCACGCAGTCTTTCAGGACATTTTTGGTCGCAGTAAAGCCGACTACCGCACCTGAACCAGCCTTTGTATTTGTGTCTGAGGCAGGACGTGTTGCAGTTATATTGTCGAGCCAGACAATGCATGACTCGATGCTGTTCCCATAATCAGAGCCGGCTGCCGCCCAGCCACCGTTGCATGCTCTTCCGACGACGCCACCTATACAGCCCCAGCCATCTACAGACCCTGAAACGAAGCAATGCTTCACAGAAGAAGATGAGCCCAAATCGCCGACCATGCCACCCAGCCTCTGGAGACCTTTCAGCTTTCCGGAGAAAAGACAATCTTCGACAGTCAGTTTGTTTTCATTTTTTCCGATAATGCCGCCACAGTTTTCCACACCTTCCACTTCTCCGGAAACCATGCAAGACTTAATGCTCGCGACACCGCCGGAGATTCCTGCAATTCCTCCTACTTGGTTGGATGCGGAGCTCAGATTACCGCTGAATTCACATTCTGACAAGGCTCCGCCCTGGAAATGCCCGATGATGCCGCCGACGCGCTCAAGTTCTCCCCTCACCGTCGCAGTCACCACGCATCCTGTCACGCTGACTTCACCGCCGGATTCCCAACCGATAATACCACCTGTGTATTTGCCCTTGTTATTGATGACACTGCCATCTACTTTGCATCCGGAAATCACGACTCCTGCATTTGATTTGCCGACAATTCCTCCGCAGGATGCCCTCTGCGTGTTGTGAACCACGTCAGATATGACGTTGACAGTAATGTCGCAGTTCCTGAATTCACTGTTTGCAGCCACTCCGGCAAGGCCTCCAGTCTGCGCTTCTCCGGCCGCTTCGTTGGTCAGCGTCACATTTGCCTTGACATTGGAAACAAGAGCCTTGATTCCGGCATTGGTTCCTGTCCAGCCTCCTAAAAGCCCGCAATTCCCTGCAATGCCGAGCACTTTAGCGTCAACGAACTCAACATTTTCGCAGACTCCGTTAAGCACCCCGAAGAAGCTCGCATAGATTTTGGCTCCGGAGCAGGCAAAATTGAGAATCTTATGACCGTCCCCATCAAAATGGATTCCGAGGTCGTAAGGCTCGTCACAGTTGAGCGGTGTCCAATTCTGCTTTCTCAAATCTATATCTGTCGTGAGCTTGACATAGACAGTCTCTCCATTCTTCAGGACAGACTTGAGGTTGAACAGTTGTCCGGCAGTGGAAAGAAGATATGGGTCGCTTTCCGTTCCTGAACCTTTGCTGATTTCTTCAGGAGTTATCGGTGCGTCTGGATCTTCCCCTTTGACATGTCCGCAAACTTCTGCGACATCTGCCCTGGAAGCAAGCCAATTGAAAGTCGGGTAGCCGTTTGCCACACTGCCGTCTTTTGCCCACGGGTCACCCCAGCCGGTGACGACAGCACGAAGTTCAGCGTCAGTCTTTCCATCAGGGTTGTCGAGTTCCGACATTGTCCTTACGTAGGTACAGGCCCCGTCATAGACTTTTTTCGTTCCGCTCACAAGACCTGTATTGTCTTTCGGCCCGGAAACGGAACTGTTCCAGGCCACCACATTCTGCAGATAGGAACTACCCTCAAGATTACCGGCTATACCGCCGCAGGCTCTGTCAGCGGAGACTCTTCCAGTAGCATATACGTTTGTCACAATTCCTCCATCCAGCATATTGCCGACAATGCCGCCTCCCTGACCAGATGCACTGACACGGGCAGACGAATAGCAATTGTCAATCTGGCAGGAATAAGGGGAATATGCCGTTCCGGACATTCCGACTATTCCTCCGGCAGGATTTCCGCTGACCGAGCCGCTGACAAAGCAGTTCTTTATGCTTCCTACGTAGTTGCTGCTCTTCGGGGCACGGATGCCGAGATATCCCGCAATGATTCCGGATGCATTGGAGCCGGAAATGGCGGCATCAATAAACCCGACATTGCGACACTCGCCGCAGAGTATCCCGAAAAAGCTCGAATAGCTTTGTCCTTTGCAGTTGAGATTCTTGATGACATGTCCGTCACCGTCAAAATCGACAAAAAGGCTGTATGGCTCCGCATTGTTGAGCGGAACCCAAGGGATGTCTTTCATATCTATGTCCGCAGAAAGTCTGAAATAGACCATTTCTTCCGGAGACAGTCCCTGCGGCATATTTGCCAGATGCTGCGCCGTCGCAATAATATATGGAGATTCCGGCGTTCCGAAACCTGATGCGAAGGCTCCGCCCAATCCACCTTTGTCATCACCTGACTCTCCTGTCCTGTCGGGAGGCACCCTCGAATATGAATCCAAAGGGTCATAACGGCAAGACAGCAGCGACGCAAGCGTCAGCATCAGTGCAACGACATATATCGATATTCTATATATCTTTTTCATAAACATTGATTTTTACCATCCTTTATTCTGTTCGATTTTTCCGCCCGTAAGGATTATGTCTTCCTTAGGAATCGGATAGAAATAATCACGTTCCTCGTTCCATTTTCTCACGATATCAGAGAAGAACACTATTTTTCCGGAACCTTTTTCTGAGAGTTTGTAGTCCGTGTCGAGATTGAACCAGGTGACGTTTTCCTTCACGGAAGGCTGAGTGCCGCTATAGACGCAGATGTCAGCATTGCCGTCGCCGTTCACGTCATAAGCCTTTCCTATCTTGTCGGCAGGGATGTAGAGGCCCTCCATCTTCTGTCCTATGCAGGCACCTTCCTTCCACCTCATCAAATCCCACCAGCGGTTCTGGCTCTCAAGTACGAGTTCGATATTCCTTTCCCTGCGGATTTCGAGAATCACGCCCTTGTTGGCACCGGTGACATTGGTATAGCCGGTCTCCGCAGAAGACAGGTATGGATCCGGAGAATCATTTGCCGCTATAAGGTTCAAATTTGGCATCTTCGCCCGTGCGCGGATCTTGTTTACCGAGATATCCAAGTCTCCCTGTGTGATTTCCCCAAGTTCAGCCTTTGCTTCTGCATAGTTGAGATAAACCTCCGCCATACGGAAAAGCGGCAGATCATTGTATGAAGCGGCGCTGGAGCCAAGGTTCGCCTCAACGATGTATTTATGTGGCTGATAACCAGTTATACAATTGGAAAAATTCAGTCCTTTGGTCGTTCTGATGGTCTGGGCAAGACGCGGATCCCGCCCTGAGACTTCATTGACGAATTCAATCTTGTCATAATCCGGCTTGTCCGTGAACCTTGTTCCGTCCGCCATAAGATAGCTGTTTACGAATTTCTTGGTAAAACCGCAGCGCCCCTCGCCAGGAGTGTTGAAAGTGCCCAAAACATAATTCGGAAGAGACGCGGACTGGTCATAATCCCTCGCAAGGATAACCTCAACGGATTTTGCGTTGTCAGATGTAAACAGGTCTCGGTATGGCTGCGTGCCGGATGTGTAGAGAGAATAGCCGCGTGTGGCATTCATAAGCGCTTCGGACGACTCCACGCAGAGACGGAGCCATTTTTCCGAATCCCCAAGGCCATGATATTTGCGGAAAGTACCCTCAAACAGACAGATGCGGCTTTTGAGTGCCATAGCAGTCCACCAGGTCACGTGATAGAGGTCTTTCGTACTGTTCTCTTTCTTGAAAAGTCTGATTGCCTCATCAATGTCTTCGATGACCTTCCCCATCACTACGTCGCGGGAATCCCGCGCTTTATAGAGGTCCGGATCATCGGTTCCCGGGACATGGTCAAGCCACGGAACGTCACCGAAACGCTTCACCATATTGAAATAGTAGTGCGCCCTGAAAAATTTGGCGACACCGGTATATTTCCGCACGGCTGCCGCATCAGGGCAATTGCCGATATTCTCAAGCAGGAAGTTGATATGCCTGAGAGCTTCGAAAGACCAGCCTCCGCCCTTTTCCGGAACGGTACGTGTGAGACTCACCTCGCTTGCAAGCGGAATCCAAATCATATTGTCGCCAATTTCCTTGTATATTCCGCTTCCTCCAGGGAAAATGTCATAGTAGAACCGGTTTGCATAAAGTTCCAACTCCGATTCATTCTTGAAATATGTCTTAACCGTCACAGATGCCTTTGGTGTGAGGTCCAGAAGATCGCAGGAGCACAACAATGCTGATGCAAAAATGACGGATACAATTCCTTTTATCATTGATTTTTTCATATACATTGCCCTCCCGAATTAAAGTGTTATGTCAAGTCCGAAAGTGAATGTTCTCGCGTACGGATAGACCATTCCGGCTCCTCTTCCGTTTTTCCAAGAGAGCGATGATGACGCCTGCTCAGGGTCAATGTACCTGCTCTTCAGCGCCGTAAGCGTAGCGAGGTTCTCCCCAGAGAAGAAAATGCGGAACTTGGTCATATGCATCTTTTCCAGCCACTTTTCCGGAAGGGTATAGCCTATTGTGAGATTTTTCAGACGGCAGTAACCCACATTCTGAAGATAGCGGTCGTTTACCGCTCCGAGTTCCCTGTTGGTCTTGAGGGCGACATAACCCCTCGGCCTCGGGAAATACGCATTCGGATTGGTCTCCGACCATACCCTGCTCATAAAATTCTTCGGAATGAATGAAACGTAAGGACGGGAATACGGTCCCCAGAAAGCATAGTCTTCGGTACTAGGATACATATTCTGACGCCCAATACCCTGCAGCATCATGGAGAAGTCCACACCCTTCCATCCGAGAGTCAGCGTTCCGCTGAAATTATAGCGTGGAAGGGAATTTCCGATTACGACCATATCTTTTATATCATCAGCTGAAGTCGTAGTCTCAATCTTGCCGTTTCCGTCCAGGTCAATGAACTTGAGGTCGCCGGCATGTAGTCCGGTATCCACAATCTCCGTGTTGATCATATCATTGACAGCACTCTGATCCACTTTGTATGCCATTGCATCCGCATTCGTCGCAAAGAGACCGCCTATACGGTAACCCCAGATGTCTCCAAGTTTCTGCCCTACGTACGGGCTTGCGAGTGTCTTGTTCGGATTGTCATATTTCGTGACATATGAGACATTGTCGCCCAGACCGAAGCTGATGCCATAGCTGAAATCGTCGCCGGCAAGATGGAAACTGTCGTTCCACGAAATCATAAACTCATAACCGCGGGTACGGAGGTTTGCCGAATTGTTTTTCGGAGCAGCAGCGCCGTAAGTGGAAGGGAGTGCCTGGCTCTGCATTATCATATCCTTCGTGTCTCGGATATATGCGTCGCCGCTGAAGTTGAGTCTTCCTCTGAACATCGAGAGGTCGATTCCGATATTATTGGTGTATATCTTCTCCCAAGAGATGTCAGACGCATTTGGCGAAGACTCATTGGCATAATAAACTTTCTGCCCCTCGCCGAAACGGTAATTCAGCTGTCCGGATGTGCTGATGGTCTGTATGTAGTCGTAGTATCCCACTGCACTCTGGTTTCCGAGGGAGCCATAGGAATACCTGAGTTTCAAGTTATTGACCACACGCTTCGCATTTTTGAAGAACGGCTCCTCACTGATTCTCCATCCGAGGGAGAATGACGGGAAGAATCCGAAACGACGTCCCTTGGCAAAACGTGAACTTCCGTCGTAACGTCCGCTGGTCTCGACCAGATAACGGTCCGCATAGGCGTAGTTGAGACGATAGAAGAAACCGAGGACTGCATAGTCGTTCTGACCTCCACGGGTATATATGTTGTCACCTACAGCGATATTGAAATCCGAAATCTCCTCACTCAAGAGCTTGTAGCGACGCATATAATTGGTCTTGTAATATTTATACTCGTAATTGACACCGGCCATTGCCTTGAAGTCATGCTTCTCTCCGAAAACGTCCCCATAAGTCGCATAAGCATTGAAGACATTCCTGCGGGTAGTATTGTAACTCTCCTGGATTCTGTCTTTCGCAGCTTCGTCGGAAGCCGACATATAGAGAATCTTGCCCGGTATGCGGGAATAAGGGACATCAACGAAACGGTTGAAAGCATAAAACATCAGGTCAGTGTAAGAATAATTGGCTCTTACCTCAAACTGTTCCACCGGTTTTATCACGGCCTCGAATGTAGTCCTGAGCTCGGTATTCTTGTCCGCCATATCGTGTTTGCCGTATTCGGCGATTGCGTGAACTCCGTCCGTTACTCTATATGTAGGGCTTGTTGAGGAGTAGTAAACATACGTGCCGTCCGGATTTATCGGGACAATGCTTGCAAGGGCGTGATTCCAGGCACTTGAGAAGTATTGGTTGAAAGAACTGGAACTTCCCGGGAACGCCTGCTTGCGGCTTGACCAGTTGGTGTTGTTGGTGAGTTCGAGCCAATCTGTAACCTTCACTCCGATTTTAGTGCGGAATGTATAGTGGGTATAATGATCTGGCTTTATCGCCTTGGCCCCGGTCTGGTTATAGAAATTGCCTGAAACGAGGAAATTCACCTTTCCCGTGCTTCCGCTGACGCTCAGGTTGTGGTCGTGGGTCGGACGGGTATTGTTGAACATATAATTGTACCAGTCGAAATTGGCGTAATATTTATAGACGCCATCCTTCTCGACAACCCAAGGTCTGGACGGATCTTCCACTTTGTCGTTACGACGTATCCACAGCTCATGGTAGTCCTCTGCGGTGTAAGTCGTGTAAGGTGTACCCTGATAGGTGCGGTAGAACATATCATTGATATATGCACTGTAATAGCCTCTGGTCTCGAAATCAGTTGACACCGTGGCTGTTCCGAAGGTGAACTTTCCGTTGTAGGAGACTTTTATCTTTTCGCCTGTCGGGTTCTTGGTATTCACGAGCACGACACCGAAACCGGCACGCGCTCCATATACTGCGGATGCCGAAGCATCTTTAAGAACACTGATAGACTCTATATCATTCGGATTCACGTCACGCAAGTCACCCTCAACGCCGTCAATGAGAATGAGCGGTCCGGTAGATGAGGCTATTGAGGTCACACCTCGGATGTTCACTGTCGCTCCATCGCCTGCACGTCCGGAAGTCTTGACCATGACATTAGGCATTGCACCCTGAAGCATCTCACCCACGGAAGCAGCATTGCGGTTGCGCAGATTGTCTCCGTCAACAACTGCCACGGCGCCGGTAAGATTCACTTTCTTCTGGGTACCATAGCCTATGACCACGGTTTCCGTGAGAAATTCCGTATCCGGGGAAAGAACGATTTCGAGCGGAGCCGTATTCCTGACGGGAATCTCTACATCTGTAAAACCTATAAACGAAACGACGAGAATTTCATTCAAAGCGACGTCAAGACTGAATTTTCCGTCAATGTCGGAGACCGTACCGGCTCCTTGGCGTCCCTTGACCATAATCCCGGCTCCGACCAAAGCTTCGCCGTCATCGGATTTTACGCTGCCTTTCAAGTTGAAGCGTTCGTCAGGCCTGCCGACATTGCCTTCCTCCGCCACACGGCTCTCGGAAACAAGCACTGTGCGTCCGCTTACGCTGACAGACACCGGCTGCCCCTCAAATACTTTTCGTACAGCTGTTTCAACGTCAACATCCTTCAGCGACACAGAGACCTTCCGCTCCATATCTATTCCTGACGATTTGACCACCACCGAATATCCATATCGGGACTGGATTTCAGCGATTACCCTCGACACTTTGACATCACGCATATTCAGCGTTATGTTCTGGGCGTACCCCAGTGCACATGACAGAAAAACTGCGGTCAGCAAGGCGACGAGTACCCTGATAAAAGATTTCAGGTTCATCTTACTGTTAGTTTAATTTTGTTATTACTGTGATTAATCCTGAAATGCCTCTCAACATTGAGCGCATTCAGTATCTCATCGAGATTTTCCCCGTTAATGAACGACGCATAGTATTTTTCCCCCGCGATGCTGTCCTCCACGCTGATATCCACCTTGAAGCGGCGTGAAAGCGTGCCGACTATCTCCGAGAGGGTGGCATCGACAAACTGAAGTCCGTCTACTGCCAGAACCCGTTCATAATTATTCACATCGAAATGTAATCTTTTCACATTCCCCTTTTCCTTGTCATAGCGTATGATATCGCCGGGAACGAGCTTTACGGATGTTCCGTCGGCGTGCATGCAAAGCTCTACAGAACCGTTGAGAAGCGCTACCTCCTCATTTTTGGAATCCATAAAAGAGGACACGTGAAAGCGGGTTCCATGGACTATCACATCCATATTGTCGGAAACCGCGACAAATTTCTTCTCAGAATCCTTTGCAACGTCAAAGAGAACGTCTCCACTGATAAACACTTTTCTTTCAGAAGATGAGAACTTGTCCGGATATATCAGGCGGCTGCACGGACCGATTTTCACAGACGTCCCGTCGGATAGTTCCACAGAAGCATTTTCCGCATATGCCGTGGAAATCTCATTCCATACGGTCTCCGTCTCACCACCTGCTCCAAATGAGAGCCAAAGGCAGGTGAACAGCAGCGGGATGAACAAAGCCGCGGCAATGTTCGAGACAATGCGTAATGCAGAATGTCCTTTCTTGCGGACTGTCAGACCGACATTTTTCGCAAAACCATTGAAAGCCGCCTCGCCCATCGAAACGTCCTTCCCTGTAACTTCAGCCTCAGCCTGTCTGAGCAGTTCGCCAAGAACCACATCAAACTGGGGACTATCCTCATTCTCCAGAAGCAATTCCTGGAATTTACTTATGTTTTTATCTGAATTCGAGCTCATACTATACAATAAACTCGAAAAGGAGGAGAATCCCCCAATCAGAAAATGAAAAAAAATAATCTACGACCGGAACTTGGTCCTCAGCTCGCTGAGCGCCAAAGTGATATGTCTCTCAACAGTCTTTTCCGACAATTTGAGGCCCTCAGATATTGAGCGGTTCGTACCCCCCCCCCATTTTCATATCAACCACCGCCTTACGTTGTTTCGGCAATGATTTC
>OBCQ01000283.1_pt1 | contig 14741 bp, 15 predicted proteins | sample 1517991 | NCBI WGS metagenome assembly OBCQ01 (sample SAMN03418263, study PRJEB22391) | human gut metagenome | biome: human-gut; feature: organic feature; material: feces | host: Homo sapiens | place: Tanzania | collected 2013-01
TCATCGCTCGTCTCTTTAATTTGCTTTTTAAGATTCTTAAGTGCTTTGGTCGTACTGATAATAATCTTATTACCAGTTATAAGATTTTTGGCCCACTTCAAAATATCCTCACCAAAGAAGGTAAAAAGCGTAACCACTAACATCATAATAGCGTTAAAGGAGATGAGCGATTTACCAATCTGCTTAACCACGCTTATTGTTTCAGTGCCAGCGGCCCTAAGCTGTTTGTTAGCCGTAATAACCCTCTTAATCTGGTCAACAACCATAGGAACGTTGTTGGAGATAGCGAGGAAGAATGTGTTCATTGATACTGCAGCGGCTGGCGCTTCACGCAAGAGCTGCGATATAGAGTAGGATAGACCATCAAAGTTTTTACCAAGTCTTTGCATACCGCCGCGGCCTGCGCTGATACCCGCCTCCATAGTAGCCATGAGAGCGGCTATTTGTTGCTGATATGCAACTAGTTCATCACGCTGTGCTTTTTGAGAGAGAGACAGCTTTTTGAGTTCGAGAGCATTAGCTTCGTAAATGGCATTAAGCTGGTCATAAGATAGCTTTGTGAAGTCTACTTGATTTCTGGCTTCAACCTCAATAGGAATATTTGCACGCATAAGTGCTGCGCGCGTTTGATTCAGCCGATTCTGCTCCGCGATAGTCTGGTTTGTAGCTGCTAGTTCCACAGCTTCACCTGATTGCGCAAGACGTAAACGTTCTTCCGCTTTTTCAAGGTCAGTCTCAAGCTGAATGCGCGCTTTTATTTTAAAGTTTGCTATATCAGCCTGTGCGTTAATCTCCGCAATATGTTCAGCTTCAGTATTCTGGGCAAGAGCTAGTCGACGAGAGGCATTAGCAAGAGCATCAGTACTCAGGGAACTGCCATTCATTGTAGCATTAAGTGCCTCGTACTGGACTGTAAGGTTCGTAATGTCCTTCTGCATCTGTGCTCCTTGTGCAGAATTACGTGTAGACTCATCAAGTTTACGGTATGAAGCAACAAGCTGGTCAAGTCTTGCCTTGAGACCATCGATAGATGTGGCATTAGTATTCATAGCCGCTGCGTCAAGCTGGTGAGCTTTTCTCTTACGAGCGGCTGCATCTGCATAACGAGCGGTCATAACAGCTAGCCTATCATCTTGTTTAAGCATATTGGTTTGTGCGCGTACGTAATCCTGAGCGGCGCCAACAGAGACTTTAAGCTCACGTTGAGCATAAGCACGCTTCTCCGTTAGTTTGCGAATTATTTTAATCTGTTCGCCACCAATAGAGGTATTCAGACGGTCGGCCTCGCTAAGCGTGTCATAAAGAACCTTTTCACGCCTAAGCGATTCATTAAGAGCATCGATAGCTCCTTTTGCCGCTTTATCTAGTTTGTACCGAGAAAGTGTTTCTTGGTTAGCTTCTTTAATCTGCTCTTTAACTACCGCAGTGGCTTTGCCGAAATCAGACTGGGCATACGCGAGGTCACGATAAGACTTTTCAAGTTTTTCAATAAAAGTAGCCATTTCGGCAAGAGCATTCTCGCCGTCAGTAGTTACACCCGTAACCTTTTTAATAGCGGCTGTCATTTTCTCAGCTGTAATTGGCACACTCTGGGCCACTTTAGACATGTGTACGTTAACTTGCTCGAGAAGCTCTATAAGTTTCTCGATAGAGTCGTCAGGTACTATAAAATCGCTGTACCTAATAAAGCTGTCGTCTGCTGCCATATTTCGTATTGCGTTTAATTTGTTTCTTTATATCTTCCAGTGCACTATAAAACTGCAACACTGTTAGAGTCTTCGGCGCAAGATTTGTTTGCTGTGCTATAATCAAGCATGTACTTTCAAATTGCTTGTTATACTCAACCTCTATTGACTTAGGGCCATCAAAATTACTAGGTCGATACCTCGCAAACATTTTAGCGTCCAGTTCTTGTATTTCGTCATCGTGGTTTATACCATTTGCCAGAAAATCAAGCTGCAAAAGTATACGCTGTTTCAACTGAGCATAATAGTCCTTCTCTTGGGCAGTTATTGCTTGCCCTGGGAAGTATGCTTCAAGTTCGTCTGTAATTTTTTTTTAAGCCAATCTAGTGTCTTGGTTAATAAACTGTGCGGCATTTCCTGAATTTTGGCCAGTAACTCACTGTAATCGTCATCAGAAACAGCCTCAATCTTCTTACCGTCAATACTATAGACTAATGCCGCAAAAGCCAGGTACTTTGGAGATATGTTAGCATTAATCATAAACAAGTTTTGACGCATATTCTGCAGTTCTTGCGCTGCTTTTTCACGTTCATTATTTCCGATAAACTTTGCCAGCTTTACAATATGGGCGTCAAAGTCATCAATAGAGGACCCGATACCCGCGTCAATCAATAAAAATTTGTTGTAACGCTGATAGGCGCCAATCGGGAGCTCATCTACGCTGTCATACAGCTTGATTACGTGTTTTCCTGTGTCAATCGTCTTCATAGCTTTATGGATTTTATTTTAAGGGCGGATTTTTCTTCTGGAAAAACTATAAAAAATCAAGATTATTGATATATTTCGGCTCTTCTGGCAAGCCCGGATATTTCCAGAATATAATTAACTATCCTGAAATTTTTTGTCAATTCTGGAAGACAAAAAAAACCTGCCCTTAATTGAGTAAAAAACGTATAATTGGCGTGGTAAAGACTGGCGCGAATAAAATCCACCAGTTTCCAAGTACAGCAAGAACAAAAATGCTTAAAATTAAGCTCGTCCAGAAGCCTAAACAGAAGTCGCATTTGAGCATTTCTTGCAAAAGACCCTCAGTACTGTCAATTGCACGGTCACGATAACCGCGCTTTTCAGCAAACTGAATAATAAAGGTTACTGCAAGTGCAATAAGCACTACAAGTGCTAGATAACATATGGTTGACATAATTCACGAGTTGTCATTTCAAATTCAATACGAAGACCACCAAAAGGATACATAAAGAACTGCTTGTCCTTTGCAGCCAAGTCCTGGCCGCTATAAACAAACTCGTTATAGATTTTTTGGATAGTATACCCGCGGTAGATATTCTCGAACCGCTCGTATGCTTCTTTAACAACAAGTTTGCCCTGGACTTTGATAATACCAGGAGTGGTGAGCAGCGAAATCACTTCATTCTTTATCTCTTCGGTGTGAAGATAAGTTGCGTCTGGATAAATGGTTTCCATATTATACCAGAAGATAATTGCGCCTCGAAAAATGTACTGAGGCAGGCCTTGTGTAACCTGCTTAATTTCCTGAGGGTCATAGATATCGAACCAGCAGAAGTTTCCAAATTTGTCATTAGGGTTGAGCGAAATATACTCGCCTTGGCCAGTGTACGCCGCAGGATAGACCCACTTACCAGAATCCGGCTGATGCTCTACGAGTTTATATGCACGACCAAAAGCCTTATCAAGCCAAGAGAGCTTGGTCGTTAAGACTTTTTGCAAATCCTGTATAACTGCCTCAAGCAAAACCGGATTTGGCTTTATAGGTATTGTTACGTTTTCAAGTTTCATTTTATTTTAAGTCCATATTTAATTCGTATAAAACTTGATAAATCTTTACGTAAGTGGCTACGTATTAGTCGAGAAAAGTTCTCAGTAGTAAGTCTGAAAATTGATGGGCCGTATTTCTCAACGAGTTTGTCTGTTTTCTCATCAGTAGACGTGATATAGAAGCCTTCGCTATTAGCTATAACCTTAAACCCTTCGTAGAACGCGCCTGTATCTTTTAAAGTTACACGAGTATACGGCTGGCCTTTGCGCTTTTTATTAGCGATAGTTCTTGGCGCGTATGGCGCATAACTCATAATCTTGGTGCCAAAACCTTCTATGCCTCGTCTGTATAGCTGACTATTAGCTACCATACCTGTCAGTAGTTCCTGCGTGCCGGAAAAAGCAAAATAGTCCTCAAGGTACTCGTCTAGGTAAGTTCTAAACTTACGTAGACGGTACGCCATATTACGAAGTGTACCTTGATAATAATAAGCCATAACTAAATTGGTTTATAACGAAGTCCGTGATTACAGCAAGGCAAACAAACACGATTGATACCAGAAGTTGCAAGACTGACAGCTCCAAGAGCTTGCTTAAGCTCATAGGCTAAGCCGCTTTCACGCATAGAGCTTGAGTCGCCATCAATCTCATACAGGATTTCAGTACGTCCAGCGTTAACCGAATGTCTGTTCGTGCGCACGTTTGGATTATAGACAAACTCACGAAGTGCATCAACAGCCATTTGCTTCATAAGCACATCCTGGAACAGCCAACGCTGGTCAACGATAAAGTCAGTTAAGTCGCAGCCCACAGTAACATCCAGATTGATGCCCCAGGTCTTGTCTATGAAGTACTGCATATCTTCTGCATCCCACAGAAGCGGTTTTTCCTCTTCCACTGTTATATCATTACCATTAACGCGGAACGGATTAATTTCCATGTACTTGGACCAAGCAAGATACGCCTCATAGTCCCTACGATTACAGGTTCTGCAAGTGATACCGGACCAGTCATAAGAACGATTAATCGCCTGGCTGTTTGTAGGAAGCTCGCTCTGCAAATAACATACGTACCAAGAGCCTGCAACTGTACCATCATCAGACCCGATATACGGAAGATAGAGGCTATCAGTCTTGAACCACTCACAAGTATTAGGCTGGGTCTTAGTAAAGGTCAGAGTGTAGACAGGTTCCTGTTTGGATGAATGCATGATATATATCTTATAAATACCAGGCATTGAAAAGTGCAGACCAATCTTGTTTATCTTGATTGTAATGCCTTTAGCGCGCGCCGGAATAATCTCAAAACCGACTAGCGCGTCAGTATTTGCAATTTTATCAGAAATACGTGTAGTGACGTCAAACAGGATGCGGTCTTCAAGAAGGTTCTTATACGTACCTTTATTCTGTTTATCATTAAGGTAGGTATAAATGGCTTTGTAGATAGTTGCGCGTGTCTTATCTTCGAGCCATTCAGAGAACGGTGAGGTCTCAATCCAATAACTAGGCCAGCCCTCAGAGACTCCGGGCTTAAGGCCAGCAGGCGCATTGCTGATGGCCTTAAAATACTTGGTTACTGTAGTTTCTTCAGTAGTAATGACTTTAACAACCTGGTCTTTAAGATACGTAGTTGTATCATCATATTCAGGCTTAGTGTAATCGGAAAAGTCAGGCGCAATGCTCGCCATATTATCGAGAGTGAGCAAAGGGTGTGCCTGTTGATAATATAAACCGCTCTCGCTACCGAGCAGATTGGAGGATAGCAAGAGGTCGGGATTAGCCTCGTCTGTCTGTTTCCAACCAACAAGACCGAGAAGACTATCTTCTATGTATTTTGCTCGTAACATGCTGCGTGTCTTTTAATATAAAAAACAGAGGGCGCCTAGGACTTTAGTGGTCCACGGCGTCCTCCGACCTTAAAGCTATGAAACAAAAAGGGTTTTTGTTCTACTACTGGCCAACATTGTTAACCACAAGACCAAGCTTGTCGGTAGCCGCATCATAGCCAACGTTGAAGGCGATGATAGGACTAGCAAGTGTGCTAGGACTGCTGTTGTAAGCAGTAACGAAGCAGACGTCCACTGCAAAGCCATAGTGCTCCTTACGAGTACGAGTCATGTCGGCGGTAGCTGCACCAGCGATGGCACTGTAGTCGTCAACAGAATCATAGAAGTAAGTACCAACAGGCATGTTGAGGACAGGCAGCGTGGCGATACCCCACTCATGACCGTCACCAGAACGAGTACCGAGAATACTGTCGCGCTCGAAGCGAGTCAACAGGCCGACTGAGCCCTGCTGTACTGCATAACCCTGAGCGAAAGTTTTCTCAGCAGCGGCGATACCATTGGTGAAGTGGAATATCTTGTCGCCCCACTCATTGCGCTTGTTCTCGATGTTGTAGAGGTCCTTCTGAGCGAGCTTGCGGACAAGGCTCTGAACGCCGGCGTCACCGACAATGTGGAGCTGGCCGAAGAAGTCATTAGCCTCCATCATAACATTGAGGTCACCGAGCAGGTTCTCGCGCTGTAGCCAGCCGGCAGAGATTGCGTTAGAACCGAAGGTGTAGAACAACGGATTAGTCATAACCTGGGTCTTAGCAGTGGCAAGAGCGGCGAGAGCAGCTTTGTCAAGCGTGGAAGCGAACTTGTAGATGTATTTCATCATCTTAGCCTCGAAGTCACGCTGAATGCTGATTTCGTTGTTCATGTACATTGCTGGAGTCACAGTGAAGCCCCAGGAGTAGGTAGTGAAGGTGAACTGAACCATAGCGGAAGTGTTCTCACTGTCCGCGATAGTCACGCTGCGAGTATTACCGATGCTGATGTTGGCATCGTAGTTGATAACCGGAGTCTCAAGGGTGTTGCCGATAGAGGTGCGAGCCTTCTCGACAAGCTCCGGAGTGAGAATACCATTCGGGTCTTGGCTCTGGTCCAGGAAGAGATTCAGTGCGCCATAGCGACTCGGACGGAGCTCGAACTTATCCAGGCGGGAATTGGACCGGATGTTCTGAATACGTGTGTTAACTAAGCTCATAGTGCTTGCTTTTAAGAAGATTTAACGTGTCTGAGGCATTACCCTTGTGCTTCAGTAGATTATTTATTTAAGAGGCAATTCTGCCACTTTTGCTTCATTGCGAAGTCTGAGAGATTCCTCACCAAATTCGACCTTATCGCGAGTAAGGCCCTTGACAGTCAGGAGATAATTCTCAATCATGTTGTCGGCCTCAAGCTGGGTCTTTGCACCGCTCAAATCAAGAGGCAAATTTGGGTCAGCAGGAGGAGTTGGACCGGTGCCGCCACCGCCATGGTTAGGAGCCGTACTGATTGCGTCCTTAATAGAGGTTTCCATAACCAGCTCCTGAATGGTATAAGGCGCAAGTCCATTCTTAGGATTGTTTACCAGGTTACCATCAGTACCGCGAAGGGCCAAACGCTTACCACCATTACCATCATCAATGAGTTCAGGCTTACCTTTTGCGAGAACTTCATTCTTAGCTGCACTGAGAATAACGTTTTTGAGCGTGTCACTGATACCATCCTTAAACTTAAGACCGGCAGTTGCGGCCTTAAATGCGTAATCCACGTGAGCGTCCATAACCTGCTTTTCAAGGTTTGTCTTTGCGGTGGCAAGCTCAGTTTCTTTGGCCTGCAGGCTGTTCTTGAGCTGCTCAACACGAGTCTTCGCGTCTTTGAGCTCTTGCTTAATGGTCTCATCTGGACCTTTGGATTTCAGTTCTTCAATCTGAGCGTTGGCAGCGTCAAGCTGGGACTGCAGATTTTTAGAGGCCTCAAGTTTGGTCTTATAGTCACCGAGAACACGCTTGACATAGTCATAGCTCTTCTCACCGCTTTTCTTGGTAACGCCAGAAATACCGAGTACGTCAGTATCATACTGGCCATGAAGTTCACCTATACGAGCACCAATAACGGTGTTCTCGTCATTCTGCGACATAGTAGCAATAGCATTCAGCTGCTCGTCGCTCAAGCCAGAAAGCTTGGTGTTCTGCTTAAGAATTTCAACTGTTAACATATACTACTTTTCAAATGGGTTATAAATGACTTTTTCGATGGTATAGCCCAGGCTTTTATAGTTCTCCATAAACAGGCGGTACTCGCTAGCATTGAATTTCTGGGTAAACACTGGAGCTTCACGCTCACCTGTGTCAGGATTGAATCTGCGGCCTTTGGTCAAACTCAGAACCGCAACATTCTCTTCACCCTTAGAAGGAACATAAGCATTAGGCTTGGCCTGTTCAGGTTTTTCAATTGCAGTAGGCTTGGTCTGTTCGAGTTTCGCAGTTGTAGTAGGCATCTTGGCAAGTTTACCAACAGCAATAAGGTAAACTGCGAGGTCTTCAAGTTCAGCCTGTTCTTCGTCGGCGATAACACCGTCTTTTTTCTTCTGCAGAAGTTCCGCCTTGCGGACCATCAGCTCTTTCTGGTGCGCTGCAAGTTCCTCAGGCCTGAGGTTCTCCAGCTCTTTTTCGTTTTTCTTCTGAAACATAGCTTTGAAGTGTTTGTAATATTGTTGAAACCTTCTCTCTCATCGGGCGACCGGCCGCAAAAGACACAATGTCGATATTTTCACGTTCGAAACGCTTGATGTAGGGAGTAAAATTCACTTTCAATCTAACTTGGTCCTCATCGAGTAATCCTTTATCAAACAAATCAACAACCTCATTTGTTGTCTTATTTGGATAAGGCTCAAGCTGCCGAAGGACCTTCATACGTTGCAGCTCAATAGGGTTATTCCTATACTCAACTTCCATTATTTGCTCAGCAAGTGCATTCAGCTCAGCGTCAGATGCTCCACTATCTTTAGCCTCTTTATAACGTTTGTAGAGTTCACCAACTGTGAAGATATAGAACTCAGTACCCCAGTTAATAGAGGAATTGACAAAAGCCTCAGCGTAACGCAACTTACAAATTGTATCGTCAACAAATTTCTGCGCTAACTCGAAATTAGTCTTCAGGGTGTTAAGTACACTGGTCTTACTCTCAAAGTTAGCAGAAACCTGAGTCTCGTTGATTGCCTCTTTTTCACTTACTGTGCCACCAGAGCCAACAATTGACGTAATAATTTCGTCCTTAAGACGACTTGTCTCTTTAACATTGTAGTCAAGAGACTCACGGTCAATTGTCGTAATCTGAACAGGATTACGCATGTCTGCAATACCTTCAGACTGGTTTGGCACAGGAACCTCAATAAAGGAACCAGGACCAGCGAGATGCTTGGAACCACATATCGGGCAGCGCTCTACAGAACCGTCTGCTAAAAATTTGTAATTACCCTTCGAGTTACGCAGGAAACCGCCATCGCAGTAGTCACCTGTTTCGCTATTCTCATAGTTGCAATCTTCCTGGTATGCGCTATAAATCGGATAGGGCGCATACGTGTCAAGATGTCTCTTAGACAGCGCGAAGAATAAGTACCAGTCCAAATTAGCAAGTTCCTTAGTGAGCGGGTTTTTCTTGATATCACGCTCTTTTTCATTTAGAGGTGTAGACCAGAAGAACCTTGCCGGACAATAGGTGAGGCCATGAAATGCCTGTGAAAGCATTTTCACAATCTCGCGCTTCTCGTTGACTTCAAATATGCGAATTGACAAATCATCAAATACCGCAATCTTCTTAGGTCCCTGCCTGAAGATAAGCCATTCGAAGCAGTTCCAGTCGCCTTCGACCAATTTGTAGTCGATAACGTCCTCGAGGTCAAGCCAATAGAAATATGGCTCAGGTCTTTCAGTCGTTTGCACAGGCGGCATGTCGACAATCAAAATGGAATTAGGTGATACTTGCATCTTGTGCCAGCCACGAGTTCGCCAAATTTGAGGCTCGTGAAGGCGCACCGTCCTATAAGTTGCCCAATCCTCGACTGCAGCTTGGTCTTTGAACTGAAAAGAAACAGAAGAGTTTCTACTGTCAAAGACACGTTCCAATTCACGGTATACATCCTCAACAACAGTTGATGACGGTAGCGGAAACTGAAATAGAGTAAGAAAAGTGGCAAACTTATCTTTCGGCAACATGTGTGAAACCCAGTCAAGGAAAATCTGTGCTTGCGGCACATTAAATCTTGACACGTTGGTTTCAGTGTGAAACCTGATACGGGCCTGAAGAGCAAGAGCACGGGTTATGCATTCTCGCTTCTTAGGGGCCTTGAGATGTTCTCGTATAGTATCAAGTTCAAGCATTGCACTTTGTTTTTAACTTTGAAAGACTATCCAGAGTCGAACTGGAGAAGCTATTTGGCTTCCGGTTTCCTGCGAACCATAGTCTTCTGAACCTTCTTTTTACGTAGACCAGTTACGCGGTCGTACTCATATTCACTGTCTTTAGGAAGCTCCCAGCCGCTGTTAGGCATCCGGAGCAGCCTCTCAGCATGGTCAATGCTGAAAGACTGCTGAATGCCAGCGGAAAGGGCCACAAGAGTAACAGATGTGAGATGCATATGACTTACGAAAAGATGTCTTTGGTTTAGGCCGAAGCTGCATTAACCAAGTCGGTCAGCGGATTGAAGTCCGTAGGAATTACTATCACGAAGTTGTCGCTCCAGTTTGGGAAGAAGCTCCAAGAAATGGCGTTTCCGTCAGGGGCCTCGTAACCGCCGAGGTTCTTGTCACCTACAAAGAAGGCGTAGATAGGAATCGGGTAATAAGCGGCTGGCTTAGCTGGGTCGTCCGCGATACAACCGATACGGCCATTCTCGTCAATGAGGTACACGCCGATGTTCTCGCACATGTAGCTCTTCAGAACCTTAATAACAGACTGGCTTTCCTGATAGATGTTACCAGAGAAGGTAGTAGGCTCGGAGCCGATGACAACAGAAATACCACCAAGAGAGTCATTACCACCGCCCCAGGTACGAGCAGCACCGGGCTCTGTAGTAGGACCCTGAATGTAAGGAGAAACAATACACTTAGAGCCGTCAGCGGCAGAAAGGAGAGCTGTCCAGGAAGCTTTCACCGTAGGATTGGCAATGGTATTCTTGGTACCATCAGCTGAATACAAACGCTGGAAAATAACCTTCTGAACCTGTCCCATAGATTCTTTGCAATCTGGAATGCTCAGGTCAGCAAGATGGGCGCCTGCAGGGCACCCGCATTTAAGTCCCATAGTAATTCGAATTTATGAGTTTAACTGAGATGCTTGAGTTACGTTTTGAGTTTCCCTTAACCCTCGCAACCTTCATGGTAAATATAATAGTAAAATTTGGACCAGGTATTATTTCTAGCAAATCTAACATACTTTTTAATTACCCCTCTTAATACCCTTATGCAGGCCCTTGCTAGTTCGCATTTCAATAATACCCGTCAGCATATCAGGCGCGTCGTCGTGCTTTGTAGACTTATTATTCTTTTTGCGGTATGTCTTTATTGCCGCTGCAAATTTAGGCCATCTCTTTTCCCAGCCTTCAGGAAAGTAGATGTCTGAGCACACAAGAGCCGAATTAGAGAATATGCGGGCCTGTTTGTTCTTTGTCTGCGTAAACGTTTCAGTAACAGAAAACATATTGTGCTGTACTTCACGCAATATACGCTTAACGTTTCGTGCAAACTGGCGGCCGCCGTTATTACCCTCAATCCTTGCTCGCTTAGTTCTATTAACCGTAAGCATTCTGGCTAGCTTAGGCTCAGTCACTTCCATTGGCTCGTCAGAATAAAGGATATCAGTTATATATGCACCCATCGGTGTGTTTACAAAGCAGCCAGAAGCCAGGAAGTCAGCACCGGTGTCCGCAGTATCTGTATAATTCCATCGCTGAGAGGACGACAGGAAAGTCTGAGGCGGGTCCGCAGGATTATATGTTTTAAACTCCTCGTACATTAAACCCTCTTTAGGCGTCGGGTCCTGCTGGTACTGGGTATCATAAGTTAACGGGTCCACCTCCTGCAGATGATGCAGCTCTTCAACGGTGTGTTTTACAGGCCACAGGGCTATCTCCTCTGTCTCTTCAACTACCGTGTCCTCACCGTTCTCATCCTGGACATGCTTAGTGACAGTCTCGGTACGTAAAGCAGGCAGGCTAAGCACGGTCCAGTTGTCCGGCTCAGTGTCCAGTAGATAACCACATAGGTCGCGCTCATGCAGGCGCTGCATTATTATAATAATAGGTGTCTCTCTGGAGTTAGTACGCGAACGAATAGTATTCTCAAATCTAGAATTGATACGCTCTCGAACAATGTCAGACGTTGCATCCTCTGGCTTTAGCGGGTCGTCTATAACAATAGCGCCAGGGAAGACATTAGACGCAGCACCAATTAAAGCCAGTTTGGTTTGGGTCGTCTCATCAAAAGAAAAGGCCTGTGATATGCGCTCAGCCATTGCAGCATCAGCCGCAGCGGACATCTCTTGCATAGCGCCAGCACCGAAACCAGTAACCTGGCCTTGTGTTGACACCGCATAAAATGAACCCTTAGCTTTGGTTTCCCAAGACCTGGTACTGCCCTTGTTCTCATTAAGAAGCGCCGACTGCGGAAACAGCTCTTTGTAAAGAGGCAACGTCATTATCTCTCTGATTGTGGATGAGTTGTCATTAACTAGCAAGTCTGAATACGACAGGTGCATGAATTGGCACTTAGGGTTGAGAGCAAAGCACCAGGATATGAACATCTTGATAGCAATAAGGGTCTTGCCGTATCGCGGAGGCATATTAATGATAAGGTGCTTGACGTCGCCATCGACGACCGACTGTAGGGCTGCAAATAGTTTAGTGTGCAGGTCCGCTATAATAAGAGACGAGCCATATTGCGCTTTAAACATAGCCCGTGAGTAGCTCTCAAGCGAGCTCTTTAGCTCTAACGCAAAAAGGTCTCTTGCGGAGACCTGTCCTTTGACTTGTGCGATAGCCGCCTGCTGTATATTCTCTAATGACTGTGCCATAATAGACTTACTTTAACAATGTCTCACGAATAATAACATAAGCCTCCCGAGATATCGGCTGGTCAGGAATAAGGCCTGGTACAGCGGACGGTACACCTGTGATTGGCGTTGCGTCAAGGCTCATAGGGCCTTTGCCGAACAGCCTATCCCAAATGCGCTCGATTGTGCATGTCTCGCCAATTCTTGCGTCAATCTGAATGCGTTTAATGACAGCTTTAAGAGCGAGCGGCAGTTTGTCATTAGCCATTAGGGCCTCTAGCTGTGTCTCATTGCAAGTGAGAAGGCAAGCCAGCAAATTGGCTGTATCTGTCTTGCTGAGGCGGACTGACAGGTTAATGCCGAGGTTGTTGAGCAGTTTAGCCATCTCTGGTCTATTAGAGCCCTGGAGAGTTTGAAGCGTTAACAACTGAGAAACCGACATCTCTTGGCCGGTCTTAGTTACTACTTGTACCTCTTTAAGGTCAAGCGGGTCCGCCGGTGTCTGCTCGTCTATTGCAGTCTCAATAGCTTTGCGCTCAGCTTCTGCCTTTGCCGCAGTAAGAGACTCGTCAGTGTCTGTTGGAGCGAGGTCCTCTACGCGCATCCCGTGCTTTGCCGCTAACTCTTCGCGCTCCTGTTGCTTTTGTTGCTCCTCGAGGCCAGCATTACGGGCTTTGAGCTGAATGCGTGCCAGCTCTTTAGCTGAAAGCTGTTCGTGTATAGCCTCGGCTTGTGCCGCGCGTTTCTCTGGGGTAATATTGGGCAGAATGTCGCCAAGTCTAGATGATATGTTGTCTTTAGTCATAGTATACCAGTGTTAACTGTCTATTAAAGCAAGTCCTCTGGGCTCACTGGCGGCCGGCTGTTAGGGTCCGCGTAAAAGTAATAGCCCTGCTGTAGCTTTCCCGGGTTCATTAGTCCCCTGCGGACATTGCGATAGTCTATCTGCAACTCGTGGGCTGTGTCGGCTATCGTGGCGAACACGCCAACAGCCTCGCCATTATAGTCATACGCGTATACGCGTACGGCTCGTCCAGCGCCAAGTCTTTCTGTTGTGACACGTCTCAGGTTAAGCTCCTCCTGTGTCAAGTAATGACTAGTTGTAACGATTGAGTCTTTGATAACTGCCGTATTGCCCCAGTTACAAGCGCGCACAGAATGAGCGCCTATACCGAGGTCTTTAGCGCACACGCTCTCTAAAGGATATAGCTCGACGAGCCTGTTGGCTTCAAGACTATAATAGCACCACGCGTTTTTGTGTAAACGGCGAACTCCCTCTGCACAAGTCGGCTCAACAGCGAACTCTTCCTCTGTGTGCGGTGTCAAATGCACTTCAATTTGAGGCTTGGCCCAATTTTGAGTTAAGGGTATGCTGCAGAACGGTTCTTGCGCCAATACTTGGTACAAGTCTTCGATAATGTTCCTACTATAGTAGAAACGGTGTACAATTGTGTCGCTGTAGATTAGCCAATATTCCTGAGGAGTCTTTAGCGGAGCCGGCTCTAGAGGCGGTACCTCGTCAAAAAGAGTCACGAGGCCTTTAACCTTAACAAGTAGAGATTGTTTCATAGCAATAAACATTAATTATATATGCGTGTGCAAGCACACGGGTGCATAGCGCGTATATGTATACGTACAAATATAGGCAATCTGGTGAGAAACCTGGCATTTTCTAGCAAATTTAACAGAAAATGGTTTTAAACAATATAACTGACTGGAAATCAGCAAGTTAGGCCATTTTTAAACAATCTTAAACAATCATAAACAATGATTGTTTGCCCTAACTGGCTGATTTTCAATAAGTTAGACCTTTTCAAACAAAACAAACACAATTTCCTATATATACATATATGGAAATATGGAATTTATATAAAAATATAAAAGACCATTTATATAAAAACAATTCTATATAATCTTTTTATATATTTTATTGTTTTATTGTTTAAGAAGACCTAACTTCTTGATTTTCAATTAGTTATATTAAACAATACTTTGTTTAAGATTGTTTAAGATTGTTTAAGATTGTTTTTCTAAATAGTTGATTTTCAGCCAGTTACATATTTTTTATTGTTTAAGCGCGGTCCATTTTCCATTTTTATTCGAGGGCCCTCCGTGTCAGCTAAGCACTACGCTATAACAGACTTGAGGACCAGGTGGGGCATTTAATGCCCATCTCGAACAGTTGTAAATTTTATTATGCATACATTTAATGCCTATCTCGAACAGTTGTAAATTTTATTATGTATACGCGCCCTGATTTTTTATTTTTGGAGGAGGGCCTTGCCTTATAGTAGTATTAAGGGGCCCGCTCAGCCAAAAAGGGGCCTAACTGCTTGACTAGCAACCACTTAAGCAAAACAGGACCCAGGCTTGGACCTTAAAAAAATTTTTTTATATTCAAA
>OBCQ01000285.1_pt1 | contig 14711 bp, 8 predicted proteins | sample 1517991 | NCBI WGS metagenome assembly OBCQ01 (sample SAMN03418263, study PRJEB22391) | human gut metagenome | biome: human-gut; feature: organic feature; material: feces | host: Homo sapiens | place: Tanzania | collected 2013-01
TATACTATTGATAATACTGGGGATACTGCCCTCCTGCATTGAGTACGTCAACATGGACAGCAGGGAGGAGATGCCGGTGGTGGTGAACTGTGTGCTGACGAGGGACACGGTGCAGACGCTGAGGCTTTATCGGATGAGAGTGCTGTCTGAGACCGGGAATGTTCCGGTCGAAGGTGCGACTGTTTTTTTGCAGGGGAAGGACAATAACGGAAAATTCCAGACCGTGGCAGAGTTCCATCGGACGGAAGGGATCAACTGGGAAGTTAAGTTCCAGCCGGAGTACGACACCGACTATGGCCTGCTTATCAAAGTTCCAGGGAAAGAGGACATCACTGCCACGACACGATTCCCGGAGGATCTGCGACTTATTCAATGCTGCTGCGGAGCAAATACAGCAGGATCACAAGCGATTAGGGATGACAATGGCAATCAGTATATTTATCACGATTATGGAATGTACACTGCGGAAATTAGAAAAGGAAAGTATTACGATGAATATTTCGACAGATATTACATGATCAAAAACGAGGATGGAACACCTTTCAAGGCATATCTTGATGTATCGGAGAACCCATGCAAGATTTGGGTCTTCTCCCACACTGACACGACTTATGTCAGTCCTGGCAATGAATCCATAACAACTATTAACGAAGGATTTTTTCAATTCTCTGGATCAAGGCAACCTCTTTCAAAGTATGTCGCAACCAATCATTCAGGAGCAGACAGGTTCAACATCGCTCCCGGGAGAATTGCTGATCTGCATTATTGGAATCGTCCAAACATACCATCTGAAATCATAAGAACAAATTATAGCCAATGGTGTCTTTACTTATGTCCAGAGATTCCTATATTCAAAGGATTTGTAAGAATCGATCATCCTGCTAATTATCGCAACGGGTTAAATATTAATGATTTAAAAAACAGTTATCTGTATTCTGACAGAAGCTTCTTCATCGCAGGAGACTACTCCGACAACTACAACTCATATCCGAGAGAGGAAAACAAATACCTCTTGCATAGCAATCAATCATTCCTTAACGAGGTCCACTTCGTTTCTGAAGAGTATGATGCTTACCTGCGGGCTCTGTATGCCAAATTCCAGAATAAAAATGATTTTGTGCTTTTATCTTACGACTACGACAATGTCTATTCCAACATCAAAGGAGGCACAGGTATCTTCGGAGCCGACAACATCACATGGGATATGGTAGAGACTGTAAATAGAATTGCTTATCGTATGGTTAACTGGGAGAGACTTTGCCCGGATGCCCCACGAAAAACAGACTAATCCTCCGCAAGATTATGAGCATCAAACAATATAAATCATTCACAACCATAGTGATCTGTCTTGTCACATGCATTCAGGGCCACGCCCAGCATGAAAAGATCGATACACTCGACGCCGCCAGCATCTCTGCTGACAAAAAAGTTGTCAGGACCGGAGAACGCATCGTCAGGCCCGCCGAGTTCCTTGGCATCACAAGCGCGGTCGGTGCCGGAGACGTGATCAAATTCATCCAGACTCTGCCGGGAATCTCCACAGGAGCGGAAGGCTCGTCAGCGATCTATGTACGAGGCGGCAACATCGGCAGCAACCTCATCACATTGGACGGAGTGCCGGTCTATGGAAGCAGCCACCTGCTGGGATTCACATCGGCATATTCACCTGACATCGTGTCAGAGACTTTGTTCCAAGTCGGAGGATTCACTTCCGAAGAGGGCAACTTAACAGCATCGCACATCAGCGTCACGAGCAAGGACGGGGACTTCAACAAGTTCTCCGGCAAGGTGTCCGTCAGCAATTTTCTTCAGGGAGGAAGTATCTCCACCCCATTGATAAAGGACAAACTGTCATTCATCGGCTCACTCAGGATCAGTCCGATCGGGGCTGAACTCTCAGCCGTGAAAAGGATGACAGAAGCCCTCGACAGTGTCAGCGGGATCAAGGCAACATCCTACGATGCCTACGGCAAACTGAAATGGAAGGTCAACCGCAGGCAAAGTCTCTCGCTCAGCGTCTTCAACAGTCTGGACTCCTACGGCTACAGGTACGGTGCCGACTCCGACGAAAGGATGAGATGGGGCAACCTGATCTCCACCCTCGGCCACGAGTTCTCCCCGGATGGCAATCTCTTCCTACGCAGCAGCCTCTCCTACAACAGTTTCACAAACTATCAGGCGATGCGCAAGACCTTGGGAGGAGAGGACAACAGCCTCGGAATGCGCAGCTCGCTGGACGAACTGACCCTCCAGTCAACGGCATGCAAAACCTCAGGAAGCGGAACATCGCTTCAAGGCGGGGTAAAGGCCAGACTGGCTCGCTTCAATCCCGGGTCATCCAGTGCCTACACGGATGAACTCATGAAGCCTGTCTGTCCCGCAAGCGAGTCAGACATTGTCAGAACACTTTTGGTTACCGTTCATGGCCAAGTCGAGAAAGGGAAGGAGAGCCTGTATCTGATCAGGGCTGCGGGGAGGCTCAACATGTTCCGCTCCTGGAGACTCCAGGACCACAGCAGTGACAAGACCTATCTCACACCGGAGGCAAGCCTGCTCGGTCGGGTTAACCTTTCCAAATGGATGGGAGTCGAAGCGACAGCGGACTGGACGGCGCAGCATTACCACACGCTTGAGGGAATCCCCATCGGCTGGTCTCTGGACATGACCGTACCGTCGGACATCAAGCTTGCCCCGGAAAGGGCTCTGCAAGGCTATGCGGGAATATTCATGACTAAAGGAAACCACCGTCTCACACTCGGCGGCTACTACAAGACGATGTCTGGTCTCATCTACTTCGCCGACGCCACCCAGATCTTCAGCTCAGCGGCTGCCGGATGGAGACACGGCATCAAAACCGGCAAAGGCCTTTCAAGAGGCATCGAAACGCTTTATGAATATGATTCCGAACGCCTCCGCGGACGTCTCGCCTACACACTCTCCAAGACAGACAGAACCTTTGAGGAGGTCAATTATGGTGTCACGTTCCCAGCGAAATTCGACAGAAGGCACATCCTCAACATCTCCGCTGAATATGTCATCTCGAAACAGGAACGACGTGAGTTCGGAGTGAACACCTTCTTCACCTACCAGTCCGGACATTGGGCCACGGTGGCCGAGGGGCAATATTCGGGAAGCCTGATTCACGGTGGCGACGACATCACGATCGACTATTTCACCACGATCCACAACCGCCAAATGCCGACCTTTATCCGCTGGGACATCGGGGCGTTCCTCCGTTACGGAATCGGCACAAGACATCCGGGAACCCTCAATGTCGGCATCTACAATGTCCTCAACCGCCACAACGCCTACAGTATCACTTACGACACCAATGAGCGTACCTGGAAACAGATGAGCCTCTTCCCGATCATGCCAAGTCTCAGCTGGACGATGTCATTCTGACAACAATGGGAGGACTGTGGAACCGTGGCAGATAACTATTTGATTTTCATGCAAAAGAGCGATGTCCTGGTGAAGAAGACAGCACCAGGACATTGCTTTTTATATTCATTTTCAAGCACTTAAGTGCCACGGCAACACAACCGCATTTAGATCGGCAGCGTCTTCTGACGAAGCCAAGAAGCGACCTCTGGAGTGAGACGTGGGGAAAGAGTACGGTAAACGTGCTCGTTGTAGGCGTTGAGCCAGTCAATCTCGGAGCGGTCGAGAAGATCCTTGACAAGGATTGAGGTGTCGAAGTGGCAGAGAGTCAACGGCTCAAATCGCAGCCAGTGACCGAAATCATTCACTCCGGCATCAACGCAAAGGATCAGGTTCTCGTGACGGACGCCGAACTTGCCTTCCCGGTATATTCCCGGCTCATCGCTCGTGATCATGCCAGGGAGCAAGGCCTGACGGTTAAAGTTCTGACGGATGTCCTGCGGACCTTCGTGGACATTGAGATAGAATCCGACACCGTGGCCGGTTCCATGGCCGAAATCGCGCATCGCGTTCCAAAGCGGCTCACGGGCCAGGACATCCAGCTGACAACCGGCAGTTCCTTTAGGGAAAACGGCCTTAGACAATGCAATATGGCCTTTCAAGACCAGAGTATAGTCCTCCTTCTCCAGCTGGGAGCAAGGCCCAAGCGGAACAGTCCTGGTGATGTCTGTGGTACCGAACAGAAACTGTCCACCGGAATCGCACAGGTAAAGCCCTTCGGCGTAGAGTTCAGCGGAGCCTTCCTCGGGAGTGATGTAATGAGGTAAGGCGGCGTTCGGACCGTAGGCGGAAATCGTCTCGAAACTCTCGCCACGGAACCCTTCGATCTCCGAGCGGAACTGGTGCAGTTTCAGCGAGGCTTCATATTCATTGACAGCATCGCCTGCCTCGATGGAGGTTTGCAGCCAGTGAAGGAAACGCTCCACTGCGATGCCATCCTCAAGGTGGGCCTCCTTCATTCCGGCAACCTCAACATCGTTCTTGACCGATTTGCGAAGTCCGACCGGGGACGTGCCGAAGACGATGGACTGGTCTTTCAGAATACTGCACAGATTGTAGTTCAAAGTCGCAGGATCAACGAACAGAGTCCTGATGTAACTGCCGTCCACAAGGTTTGAGAGTGCAGCTTCCACATCTGAATATTCCTGGATGTTCACTCCGTCCGCAAGCAATTCATGGAAACTGTCCTCGGTCTCGTCATCCTCATCCAGAGTTGGTCCTTTGCGAGCGAACCAAAGTACATTATCCTGAGTGACAAGCAAGTACGACATCACGACAGGGTTGTAAGCCACATCCTGACCACGCACATTCAGCATCCACGCTATCTCGTCCAAAGCCGTAAGAAGGATAGCATCGTAACCTTTATCAGCCAACCATTTGCGCATCCAACGCACTTTCTGTTCCCTTGACCAACCAACCTGTTCCGGGCCGAGGGTGATGATCGGAGTCTGAGGTATTTCCGGACGGTCAGTCCACAGGACTTCCAGCATATCCGGGGCGTTGACAAAACGGAACTTCTCTCCAACAGTTTTCTGAATATCCTCAACGGAAGATACTGTCATGCAAAGCCCGTCAACCGCGACGCAGATCTCGTCAAACTCCGCGAAATGATCCGCAAGCCATTCCGGAATAAGCACTTGACCAAGGACACGGGTCTTATGCAATTCCACTCCGGCCTCCGGAAGCTGCCGTGAAGCCTGAATGAAGTAACGTGTGTCCGTCCAAAGGCCGGCGTGATCCTCCGTGATGACAAGGTCTCCTTCCCCTGTGTAGCCGGTAAGCCACGCCACCTGATGCCAGCGCGCGGCGGAATATTCACTGTTATGAGGGTCATTCCCCGTCACGATGACGACATCCCACCCCTTCGAGCGCATCATCGCCCGAACGGCCTCGATTCTATCTTTGAATATGCTCATTCGCGGAATAGGTTAATTAATGAATATGATTGAGCGTCATTTGAACAGCCTACGCTTGAGCAGCCTAACGGCCACAAGCAGCAACTTCTCCACCGGCAGGAATGCTGAAATATTCCTCAATCCGGAGAAAAACATGTTGGAAGGCGTGAATGCCTCCTTGACATCAAGAAGCGACTCACGCACAGCAAGTTCCCTGCGCCGAAGGCGCTCCCGGACATCTTTCTGGGCGGACTCCAGCCCGTCCATCGTCTTGATTTCAGAGTATCTCATGGCCTATCTGTCCTCGTCAAAGAAAAGTTTGATGAACATCGGAACGAAAGTGTTGCGGAAAAGCCTCCTTCTCAGCAGGATGACAATCCCCAGAATCACGGCGAACACCACGGCCACGATCCCCGCGCCGGCAGCGTAACTGCCGATCAGCTCCCCGACCCACATCACGCCACCGACCGCAAGCGCTGTCAGTATGACCGACACGATGAACAGGACAAGCAGCATGTAGAGCAATTTGCCGAGCGTCAGGGAAAGCCCTTTCGCCGTCCTCAGCTTAAGGTCGTCGATCCGAGCCTCAACATAGTCGGCGGTGTTCCTGCCAAGATCCTCGACAGGTTTAGTGAACTCGCTCATCATCAGATGTTTTCTGAACGCCCATCGGCATATTCAATGTCCTTCTGAATGGCGCTTTCCAGCTTCTCCAGACGCTCAAGGATCCTCATCCTCACATCCTCCTTCAGATCCTCAGCCTTGTCCTGCAGCTCAGCCCTGAGGTCATTGAGTTCCATCCTGGCGAGCCTGGCCCGCGCCCTGGCCGAATCAGCCGCATCGCCGGCAGTCTCCCTAAGTTTCCTGCGAGTCTCCTCGCCCCTCTCCGGAGCGAACAACAGCCCAAGGGTAAGCCCGGCGGCCGCCCCCGCGACAAACGCGAATAAAGAATCTCCTCTCATAACAAAACAGTTTTCACAAATATATCAAATCTTTTTCTATTCCAGTACGAACTGCAGTCCGTCGTACCCCGTCGGGTTAAACTGAAAGAAGTTTGAATAAGCTGTTACTGTGCTGTTATTGAACACGTTAGTACTGGAAGCCGCCACCCCGAAACCACAGATGGCGTTCATCTTTTTGTTCTTGTACTGCGTAAGGATCTGCATTTGGACATCAGCCGACACCCTGTTCTTGTACATCAAGGTCTTGAGATCATTCTGAAGGGTTAACCACAGATAGGTGAAATCAGGATTGCCTTGCTCCGTCTCGGAGAAAAGCCAAGGCTTGTCCCATGAAGAGCTGGTGAGCGTGGCAAGACCAGGGAAGAATGTGACATATTTCCCATTTACCTTCTGTCCCACACCATCACGCGTGTCAAGAAGCAAGCCAACCTTCGCGGTCATCGCAGCATAGTCAATCTGCACGCATGCGTCAAGCACAGCGGAGCCATAGAGGCCACTGATGCCGATGTTGTTGACATAAGTCTTGCCGTCAGCAGCGGTAAGCGTCCCTGTTGCGCGAGGATTTCCAACATTCACCGCAAGCGTGCCAGGATTCTTGTCCTTGTGGATTGGCGAGACCGTACCTGCGAATATCTTGGATGTGAAGTTCCATTCTCCCTTGAAATCATCCACAGAAATCTGTGTACACCTGTAAACACCACCGTTAGGTAACTCCAGTGAAGTCACACGAGGTCTACCTGTAGTGTTAGACTGCCAGCTGACGGTACCGTCTGAGTACGACAACCATTCAGAAGAAACAGAACCCGGACCTCCGTCAACCGCCTCGAAACCGGCTTTGTCATCAGTCCAGACACTCTTGCTGGAGCCGACAGAAAATTTCTTTACAAGGGTTCCGCTTTCAGCATCCCAACTGTCATAGGCCTTGAGTGCCAACGAATAGCTGCCACTTTCCAGTTCACCCATAGACTGACTCCATTCGTCCTTCATCTGAGACGGCAGCGGATGCAGATAGAAATCAGCAAGAACCTTCCAGGTCTTCATAGCCTTCCCTTCCCTACTGAGGGTCAGCTCATAATGGTGAACGAACTCATCGTCCTTTCCGGCATCCCAAATTGCGTCATAGGTTCCGTTTGAAGCTCTCGTGACAGAAAGCGTCGAAAGAGTCGGAGCCGCGTTCGCAAGAGAACGTGTGGTGTGACGATATGGAGCAAGATGAGCCTTGTCCGATGTCGGGTAGTCCAGCACAAGAGGCTCTCCTATGACAGCATTGTTGTAGAAATCCATCCTGAGCAGACGACCATTGCCGTTTGCGTCAAACTGAAGGAGATACCCTTGGGAGAACTGCTCGCAGTCATTCATCACGGTGGCGGACTTCATGTCCTCGAAATGTCCGTTCTCAATGGCCATGTAGCGCACCGACCCGCAGCCGAACGCGGAGTAATCTCCCTGCCAGACACTTCTCGGATCATTGAGCGGAAAGTGCAGGTGGCCTCCGAAAATCATGACCTGCGGGTACTTGTTCAGAATCGAAGTCAAAATGGAACTTGCCCAGAAATGGCCGTTGGCTGAGGACCAGATTCCATCGGATTCTCCAAGAAGGCTACCATAGACTGTGCCAGTCACCATCGGGTGGGTGATGACGAGAATGTAACGCTCCGGGTCCGCTGCAGCGATGGCGGCAAGCTGGCTGTCAAGCCATTGAAGTGCCTTGGTGTCGTAAGCGATAGGGGTTATGCCGTTAGGTGTGACGCAGAGAATGTGATAGTTCCCAACCACACAATGACGGGCCTCATAGTTATTCCTCATGTCCGGATCAAGATCGGTTCCGAAGTACTTCTCCCCGAAGAAATCCCTCATGAACTTGGAATTGGACACGATGCCGGCGGCCCACTGCGCATCGTGGTTGCCCACGGTGTAGATGAGCGGAATCTTCTCAGGGTCTATCTCAGCCTCGAAGGCTGATTTAAACTGGCCGAGCTGCACGGTGCTTCCCTGCGTGTCGATGAGATCGCCCGCGACAATCACCGCGTCAAGTCCGTCATTGTCCTGCTCCAAAGCCTTGGCTTTGAGTTGCGTCAACGCATTCCGCCACTTGGTGGCGTACTTCTCGCCATTGACATGCACGTCACTGACCACCGCCACAGACAATTCGATTTTGGTCTCGTCGAAGCCCTTGGCCCTTGCGTTCTCCCAGCCAGGAACCCTCTTATCCACTTCAGTCATCGCACCGAAAACCGATCTGTCAATCGTCACAGGACCGTGCTCATAGATTCCCTCGTCCTTGGCGGCGGTGCATAAGGTCATCCGGAAGCCTTCCGACAATGTCTGAGGCAGCGCACAGAGGTAGTAGCTGACACCTGGCACGAAGCATTTGCCTTCCGGCATGCTGAGCCTTACCGAAGACTTCGCCCCTTCGTCCACACTCTTGACCTCGGGCCTGCCGCTTTCATTCATCCTCACCCACACCTTTCCGGCAAGAGTCTCGTTGTTCTTCCCCTCAAAAGTGACGGAAGTGATGTCCGCGCGGCTGACGGTGAAGCAAAGCCCTCCGCAGACATTGTAGAAAGCAAGAGACGGATTTTTGGAGACGGCGACCGAAGGGAACGCCCCCCGCTGGAATGTCCCGTTTTCCGCCACCTGTTCCGACGGAACCGTAAGGCTCACGCTCCCGGAATCATATTCAGAATCATCACTGTAGGGATAGACACCCCAGTACTCTGATTCGCCGAGAACCTGTCCGAGACCTCCTGCCGAGGGTTCCATACGTCCCGTGAAAGTGGTCACATCGGCAGCTTCATCATTGCCAGACTCGAACTTCCCGGAAGCCTGATCCGTACAGAACACCTTTATGGCATCCTTCGGCGACCAGAGGATTTTTGTTTTGTCCGAACCGTCAATCTGGGTCCTGGTTCCGGCTTCCCCGAAACTTGCGGAGAATGTCATCTCCCGGCCGGTGTCGATTTCCTGATCCTCCCGCGACTGACAGGAAGCCAGCGTCAATGCCGCAAACGCAGCTATGCAATACGAAATACATCAACCATCATTATTCGACACGTTATGAAACCAAGAACGAAATTTGAATATTATACTTCAGATGTACTACTTCCTTACGAAACGAGCTCCTCCGCCAGTCTCACTATACACCCATTGATTCTTGTAATTCAACTGGTAGATGGTGGTATATGCTGAATAGCCTTCTTTTACAAAAGAGAAGCCGCAGAAATACCAGCCACTCGCAACATGTCTCAACGATGGCGAGCCTATTGCTATCGTTGTTGTTTCGAAAAGGTTCTCTAAGCCCCAACCTGCCCAGAAATAATTACAATTATTAGCGCCAAACTTCTTTGGAGCGAAATTGTAGTTCTTATTATTATACGTGGTAGAATATGTAATCTCAGGAATGCAAGCCATCTTTGTCTCATCGCTGACAGTCTGGTAATCAAGAGACATGTAGGTATAAATCATCGGAGTACCATCAACAATCTCGAAAGAAACCGGCACTTTAAAGTCAAGATACAGTCCCACAAGGTCAAGGTTGTGGACATGTCCGTTTATCTCCTCAGGACTCTCTACGACCTCAAGTCGTACAGCAGTTATATGCTCTCTACCATTCTGATTAACGACTGTTGTGCTGCTGACTCCCGTAGTTTTAAACGAGTAATTGTAGAAATCATACTCTCCTGCCAAATCCTTGGCCTCAACCTGTTTAACAGTGTATGTACCACCGTTAGGCAGAGTGATGACACCCTCACGAGGCTTGCCGGTCGTGTTGGCCTGCCAGCTGACAGTGTTGTCGGAGTACGAAATCCATTCAGCGGTAGATGTTCCAGTGCCAGCTCCGGCTTCGATAGACTCTGAACCGGCTTCGTCGTTAACCCAAGTGGTCTTGCTCCAAACCGCAACTTTGCTGTCGATGTTGTTCAGAGTGCTGAAATAGGATCTCGCAATGGTAGTTCCGTCATACTCACAACTTCCCTTAAGACCGGAAGTGGTGCTGAATGTCACGACAATGCCGTTTGACAGAGTCTGCGGCAGCAGGCTGACATAGTAATTGGCGCCAGCCTCCAAAGCACCGGTCAAGGTTACGGTTTTCTGTCCCTCAACCACCGCATCAACTACAGGTTTGCCACTCTTCATCACCACCTTGACAGTGCCGACAAGATCCTCGTTGTTCTTGCCTTCGAAGACTATCTCGTTGATGTCGCTCCTGCTGACAGTGAAGCAGATTCCTCCGCAGACATTGTAGAACGCAAGGCTCGGAGTCTGAGACTTTGCGATTGACGGGAACGCGCCATTCTGGAATGAACCCTTGGTCGCCTTCTGGCTCGCAGGAACAGTGACGGTAACGCTCTCGCTTTCATACTTAGAACCGCTTTGGTTAGGATAAACAGCCCAATAATATTCCGAAGAACCGGTTCCGACCTCGATACCACCAGTCATAGTGCTATAATTTCCAGTAAAGGTGGCGATGTCCACAGCTTCAGTACCTTTATAGGTAAATGTTCCAGCCGCCTTGTCACCATAGAACACCTTTATGGCATCATTTGGAGACCAGAGGACTTTGCCAGCGTTAGCCCCGTCGATCTGAGTCCTGGTTTCACCTTCACCCGACATTGCGGTGAAAGTCATCTCCTGAGAGAAATTAGATTTGAGTTCATCCTGCACCTGACATGATGCGAATGCCATTGCCGCGATCATCGCGACATATTTAATCTGTTTCATATTGAAATGTTATTAGTTTTCAGATTATCACCACGGTTTGTAGCCTGCGCCTTCGTTACCACCATCCTGCGGTCCTTCAGGATCGCTCTCATAACCGCTGCCAAAGCACAAGACTCCCTCCAATGACAAGCTATACACTGTCATTTCCGGACATAAATACTTTTTTAACTCCATATAATACAAATTTTAATAAGTTTCGAACAAGATACAAAACGCCTCTGTACCGAGACTCACCTCAACTGCAACTGAACATTTGGGGGATATTGATTATCTTAGTTTTTCGCTGTTATTGTTATGGAGTGCAAAAGTGTAAAAAAAAAAATAAAAAGCAATAGCCAGAGCGATTTTTTAGCGCATTTTTTAGCACAGACTTATTTTCTGACCGGGGCGCACTGGATGCCGAGGAGTTTGAGGGCAGAGACAAACTCTGTGGTGACGGCGACCTTGTACTTGGTGGAGTGGAACTCGATCTTGTACTTGGTCTGTGGATCGTAGAGGTACATCTTCAGAGGGACGGTACCCCGGTTGGACTGGATCAGGGACACGAGATCCTTGCGGAATTTCTCGGTCAGCATAGGCGTGGTGATGCTGATGGAGAAAGCGTTCAGCAATGTCTCGTTGACGTTGCCAAGAAGCATTATCTTCTTTACCCTGAAAGCATAAGGCGAAGTCTTGCCTTGCGCGCGCTCTTCAGGCTTGATGAAATATTTCTCCTCGATGTCACCCTCGATGTAAAGGTTCTCGTGCGGCTTCATATAGCTCATAAAAGCCTCGTGGTCACGTCCGAACAGCGCCAGCTCGTAGGCTCCGCTGTAATCCTCCAGCTTTGTCTTTGAATATGGCTTGCCGGTCTTCGTGGTCAGGGTGCTGTACTCGGTCACCAGGCCGGCTATCGCTACCTTCATCTTCTTCTTGGAAGCCTCACACTCCGCGACTTTCTTATTCAAATCCGCCAGTTCGCAGTTGGTAAAACTCTCTATCTCAAACGCATACTTATCCAAAGGATGTGAGGAGATATACATCCCGACATATTCCTTTTCCTTCTGGAGCCACTCGAACTCGTCGTCCGTCCCGACCATTTCAGGAATATCCGGACGCACAGGCTTCATTTCTTCAACCTCGCCGAAAAGCGAAGCCGCCGAATTGGCCGCATCCTGGCTGTAAAGGTTGGCGTATTTTGCAAGCTCGTCAATGAACAGGTTCCCGCTGCGGCACGGCAGGAAAAACTGCTTGCGCTGGATACCGAACGAATCGAAACCACCTGAATATGCAAGGCACTCTATCGCCTTTCTTCCCAGTGAGTTGCCAAGCCTCTCAACGAAATCGAACACATCGGCGTAGATACCGTTGGCTGCCCTGTCGGCGATGATCGCGTCCGCCACATTGGAACCGAATCCCTTGATCCCCTTCAGGCCAAAACGGATGTTGCCTTCCTTGTTCACGGTGAAGTGTGAATATGACTCATTGACATCCGGGTTCAACACCTTGATCTTGTGAGCCTTGCAGTCGGACAGAATCTTCTTTATCTCCGGCATGTTGGAGAGGTTGCAGGAGAGGTTGGCGGCGAAAAACTCGGCGGGATAGTGGCATTTCAGCCAGCCGGTCTGGTAGGAGACCCATGCATAGCAGGTGGCGTGGGACTTGTTGAAGGCATATTGCGCGAATTTCTCCCAGTCCTTCCAGATCTTGTCCAGCATCTTCTCCGGATGGCCGTTGGCCTTGCCGCCCTCCATGAACTTGTCCTTGAGCTCGTTCAGAATCGTTATCTGCTTCTTGCCCATCGCCTTGCGGAGCTTGTCCGCCTGACCCTTCGTGAAGCCGGCCAGCTTCTGGGAAAGAAGCATCACCTGCTCCTGATAGACGGTCACACCATAGGTGTCCTTAAGGAACTCCTCCATCTCCGGGAGGTCATATTCAATAGGCTTGAGTCCCAGTTTTCTGTCGACGAAATCCGGGATGTAGTCCATAGGACCCGGACGGTAGAGGGCGTTCATCGCGATGAGGTCCTCGAAACGCTCCGGACGCAGCCTCTGAAGCCAGGTCTTCATGCCCTCGGATTCGAACTGGAAGACGCTGTCCGTGTCACCGTGGCCGTAGAGTTCGTAAGTCGGCTTGTCGTCAATCGGGATCGCCTCGATGTCGATGTCCGTACCAAAGCGCAACTTAATGTTGTCCAGACATTTGTGGATTATGGACAGGGTGTTGAGCCCGAGGAAGTCCATCTTGAGCATTCCGACCTCCTCGATGTAGTGGCCGTCGTACTGCGAAGTCCAGACATATTGCCCCGATTCCTTGTCCATCGAAAGGCAGATAGGAATATAGTCGGTCAGGTTGCCTCGTCCGATGATCGTGGCGCAGGCGTGCATTCCGACCTGACGAATGCAGCCCTCCAGCTGACGGGCATATTTCAGAACCTCCCTCACCTGCTCTGTTCCGTTTTCCAACTCTTCCTTGAACTCAGGCACAAGACGATAGCAGTTCTTCAGGGTTATCTTGACATCCACTTCCTCCGGTCCCTTCTGGAATGCCTTTCTGACTGTCTTCTTCTGCCCAGGATTGTCAGGATCATCGACCTCTACATCCTTTTCTATAACCTTGAATCCCGGCTTGAGATCATCCAGATCCGGATTGAAAGGATATTCCTTATCCACCTTCTCGCTCAGGCGGTCAGGCACCATTCCGGACAGGCGGTTGGACTCATCGATCGACAGGTCATGGATTCGCGCCACGTCCTTGATGGCTCCCTTGGCGAGCATCGTGCCGAAGGTGATCACCCGGGAGACGTGATCCTTGCCGTAGGAGTCCTCGACATATTTATGCGCCAGGGACAGATCCTCGAAATCGACATCTATATCCGGCATCGAGATTCGGTCCGGATTCAAGAAACGCTCGAACAGGAGCTGGTACTTGATCGGATCCAGGTTGGTGATTCCCAAGCAATAGGCCACCACGGATCCGGCCGCGGAACCACGGCCTGGCCCCACCATGCTGCCCTTCGCCCTCGAAGCCGCGATGTAGTCCTGCACAATCAGGAAGTAGTCCGGGAAGCCCATACGGCAGATGGTCTTGAGCTCGAAGTCTATCCTCTCGGACTGCTCGGCGGTCAAAGTCTCCCCGTAACGCCTTTTGGCTCCCTCGTAGGTGATGTGGCAGAGATAGGCCACCGACTTGCAGAACTCGTCGCCACGGTAATTGCCCTTCTTGTCGCATTTTCCGACCTCGATGACATCCTTGTACATGTTCAGATAGTTGTCCAGGTCGTCAAGGAAGGCCTGGTCGATCTGATACTTCGGAAGCACATGGTCGCGGTCGATCTGATATTCCTCAACTTTGGAAGCTATCTCCAGAGTGTTTTCCAGCACTTCCGGATGGTCTGGGAACAGAGCGGCCATCTCCTCTTCGCTCTTCAGGTACTCCTGCTGGGTGTAGTGAAGGCGCGGCTCCTCGTTGATCTTCTTGCCGGTGTTCAGGCAGATGAGGTGGTCGTGCGCGGGGCCATCCTCCTTGTTGACGAAGTGGACGTCATTAGTGGCGACCACCTTGACACCCATCTCCTGAGCCAACTGGAATATTCCCTCATTGCTGATCTTCTGTTCCTCATAAACCTCCAGCGACAGCCCCGGCACCTCCGTCTTGTGGAGCATCACCTCAAGGTAGTAGTCGTCTCCGAAGACCCTCTTGTGCCACTCTA
>OBCQ01000287.1_pt1 | contig 14644 bp, 9 predicted proteins | sample 1517991 | NCBI WGS metagenome assembly OBCQ01 (sample SAMN03418263, study PRJEB22391) | human gut metagenome | biome: human-gut; feature: organic feature; material: feces | host: Homo sapiens | place: Tanzania | collected 2013-01
AATTACGATTCTGCCACATTATATAATTACAGAAAATTAACTGTAAAAGTTGCAAAAATTCCTTGCGGTTTCGTGTTATTGTTGTAATTTTGCAGTTAATAAGAGTTGTTAGGTAAGCAAACGTATGCAGATTGCAGAAATTAGAACCGTTGCTAAATCATTACCTCCATTGAGGTGAAACACTCATAAATCGCTCATTCTAAGCTATTCAGCAGATTTTAGCGTAATTTTATCTACAAAAAACTCGTTGCATGGTTATGTATTTACCACGCAACGAGTTTTTCTTTTTTTTACTATGAAATTAGTCTATTCCCTTATTATTCCAATACAATCTTCTTGGTAATATTGCCTTGTTTCATCACATACACGCCCTTGCCAGCAGGTTTGCCGCTGAGCAATTTGCCGCTGAGGTCATAGTAGCGTGTGGCAGAGGTGTTGGTGTTGCTTGTTTTGATACCTTCTATGCCAGTTGTAATCCAGTCCTTGTATTCTGAGCGAGCAGAATTGGCAACCTGGCAGTTGGTGGCGTCATCTGAATCGTAGTTGGAAATGTAGGCTACAACCTGCATGTTCTCTACCTTGCAATCGTTCTTGATGGTGATGTCGGTAGAATAGTCATAGTCGTCGCCATTCCATTCAATCTCGTCGCCCCATGTGCTGTTGAAGCCACGGTTAACATGCTCGTGGATGTAGCTGCCTGATGCACCAGCCTGGTTCTGGGCTGTAATGTCATCCTCAAGAGCAACAACATTGATGCGTGCCGGAAGCGATGTTATGTCGGCCTTCGAGCGCGAGCCTTTCACGTTGACATGCAGCAGATAAGGATTGCTCTCATCGGGTGTAACGCTCAGTTTGAGGCTTACGTAAGCCGGCTTTTCAAGCGCATAGTCCACCATTGTATTAAACTGATCCTGTGATGATGGGCAATATACTGGGGTAGTGCCTTCGTCCATCACGGTGCGGTCGAACATTACAGCTGGTGCATAGGTTGAGCCGCCTGCGTTGTAGAACCACAGATAATCATCGTCGCATGTGGCGGTGAGCCAGTCGGTGTAGTAGCCAGCGTGGCGTGTGATGACGTTCACGCGCTCGGCGTAGTCCTCATTTCCAAGCAGGGTCTTGATGTAAGATGCCATACGCGGACAGTTAGGACATTTCTCGGTGGTGAATTCCTCAATAAGCACATTGCGTGTGAAATCCTGGGCAATCACTTCAAATTGTGCCGAGAGAGTGTTGTCAGAAGTATTCTCGTCCTCGCCTTCGTTGATATCGGCAATCTGAATGTTGATGGTGCGTGCCACATTGTCAGGCGTGCCTACGTTGGGATTATCCACAACAAAGCTGTAAATCTGTTCGTCCTGATAGCCCAGACTGCATTCTTGGGCTATGTCGTATGTGCCGTCGTAGCCATCTACCGAGCAGCGGAATTTGAATCCGCTGATAGTCATAGTGGCAAGGTTCTTCACTGTAGCCTGCACCTTCAACTTGCCGTTGCTAATGGCATAAATGGGCTGTACAGTGATGTCTCTGAGCGAGAGGTTCACCTTTGGCAGTTTGTCGCCATAAGCAAGAGCCTCCACAGAGAGCACTCCCTTCTGGCTCATGTCCTCCCAATCTCCGTTTTGTTCCTGAAGATAGAAGCCGCCTTCAGAGTGGTCGGATGTGACAACAGCGAAGCCTGTGCTCGAACTCTTCTGATGGAAAGAGAATCCAATGTAGAGTCCGTCGTCGAGTTTTGCAGGAATGTTGTAGGGAGTGTTGAGCGCTACAAGGTTCCAACCCTTCTTTAAGTCGGCCTTTGACAATGCTCCTTGGGCAATGTTCTCACCGTCGAGCGATGTGCGTAGCCACACTACAAGCGAGTCGATATTCAGCTTGGAAGCCAAGCCAGCACGTATTGAGTCGATGTGGCAGTCGGCAAATGTCGCCATGAGATTGCGGTTGACATGTATTGCAGCCGAACGCCACACATTCTTCTGAGCAGAGCTAACCACGCCACGTGTAGGGGCTTGTCCCGAACAGTAGCCTATTGCCACTCCGCTCACTTGTTGTGCTTGCATGGCCATAGCCATGACAAGCACAAGGAGTGTTAATAATGTTTTCTTCATGATTAAAGACTTTTATTTCTTAATGAACTTGGTAGTCTTCACGGTTCCGTCGGCATAAGTGGTGCGGATGATGTTGACACCCTTCTGCGGAGTAGTGATGCGGCGGCCAGCCACATCAAACAGCTCCTGGCTTGAAATCTTGGCGTTGCCGTCTGTGATAGCAGTCTTCACACCGGTTGTATTGCCCCACTTGTCCATTGTCCATACGAAAACGTCGTCGAGCTTAAGGAGCCACTGGCCAGTGCAGTCGTGGTGGCGGAACAAGATGCAAACGTCTTCGCCAGCATAAGGCTTGAGGTCGATGGTCTGGTATGACCATTCGTCTACCTTGTTTTCATCGAGAGTTTCTGAGAATACAGGCTCAAGGCTGTTGAGGTTTTCGGGATTCTCAATCATTTCTTCAGTGGCAACATACACGCTGTAGTGTTCAGCTGGGCGTTTCTTGCTCTGAGCTGCTGCATACCATGTGAGCATTGCGCCTTCCTCAGGAACGCTTACAAGTGGCGAGATGGTCCAGTTGTCGGGAGTGATGTCACCGTTGTTGAAGCTGTAGGATGCAGAACCGAGAAGCTGCTTGCCGCTGTGGCAATACTCAGGGAAGTCGCCTCCGAAGAGGTTGTAGCCGAGGTTCCAACTCTCGCCATCCTTGTCGGCATCGTAGATAGACCAGCCATAGGCGTCGTCCTCAAAGTCGCCAACGAGCAGATAACCATCGTCGTCCTTGGCAAATCCCTCGCAAGCCACGGTGAAGTCGCCTGCACTTGTCTTGATTGTAAGGTTATCCTTATACTCGCCAGGAGCTGTAGGATAGAACCATAGAGTCACGTTGAGTGTGTTGCCAAACTGAGCCTGATCGGTAGGAATGATGCCATAGAAGGCTCCTGCCTGTGGTATGTCGAGCACCTTAAGAGGTTCACTGCCGAGGTTCTTAAGCTGTACAGTAGCAGTGGTATAGCGGTTGTAGCCCACGAATGTAGAGTCGAATTTAGCTTCTGTATCTACAAGCTCGGCATTGTTCTCCTTGAAGTCCATAAGCTTGAGTGAAAGATCCTTAATGCGCATGCAGTCGTCACCGGCATAGAGAGTATCGCCAATCTGGAGGTATGTGAAGGTGATAGAGTGCTCACCAGGCACACACTGCAGGAACTTAGCCCAATTCTCGTCGCTTCCATATACTGTCTCCGAGTCAGCCTTGCGCACACCGCCCGGCACGTCATTCTGTCCACTTGCCATAGGATGGTTGATAGCAATCTGTCCGAAGTCGGCAGTATACCAGTTGTTTACGTCCTCGGGAGCGTTGCAGTTGATGTCACCGTCCCATGAGAGGATACCAATCTTGCCCTCTGGCACTGTGAATTTGGCTGTAAACTCGCAACGGTTGCCTACGTAGTCAGGCTGCTTGGCTGTGGAGTTGTAGGCTACGCCGTTCTCTACGAGCCATGGTCTCTGTCCGTCGGTAGTGAATGTGAAATCGCCTTCCTTAACAATTGACTGGAAGTCTGGCATGTCGCGTACAAGCGCCTTAACGGGTACGGTGTAGGTTCCGGCGTTAGTCTCAAGTGTGATATTGCCGTTGTATGTGCCGGCCTTGTCGGTGTTGAGGTCAACGTATACGGTGGCTGTCTTCATTGTAGCCACGTTGTTGTCGGCAATCTCTGTTGTGAAAACGCTGTTGTCTGCTGTTGCCTTTGTTATGTTGAGCGGATTTGCGCCCTTGTTCACAATCTCAATCTTGCCAGTTCCTGTAGCAGGTTCTTCGGCTGATGTGAGGAAACTGCCAAGGTCAAGACTTGTGGTCTTCAGTTCGGCTGCATCTTTTGCAAGGTCATTGAGTGAGAGGTCGAGGTCGTATACATAGAGTCGGTTCTCGTCGAGACCAGAATAGTTGTAGCTGTCATACTGGAAGCGAATCTCGTGCTTGCCAGGAGCAAGCTGTACAAAGTCGGACATGTCCTCGTTGACACCGGTGAATGCCGAGAATGCCTGGTTGTCTACAAACACACCGCCTGCGTTGTCATACCATTGCGAACTATTGTTGCTCACACCCTTCCAAGAGAATGTTCCGAGCTTGCCTTCCGGCACTTCTAAGTTGACATATAGTTTTGACGATGAGTTGCCTTTGCCGTGAGTGGCTGAGGCAGCCACATTGGTGCCGTCTTCGAGCTGTGTAGGTTCAAACGGATAGTCAAGTTCTGTGGTGAGCTTCATGTCGCCGCCCTTGATAGCCTTGCTGTAGTCGGGATAGTCGGTAACAGTGCCAGTGTACTCCATCATGTAAGGCTCGTCGCCGCCGTCCCACTCGATGGTTGAGATACCGTCATAGTCGCCAGCCTTGGCGTTCTAAAGTGTCACGTCGATTGTTTGCAGGCTTTGTGCCTTGATGGTTCCGGCTACTGGGTCAACGCTATAAGAGTCGCCGTCCGATTCTGTCTCGATGGCATAGTCGGTTTCAGCGCCGCCGAGGTTTGCAAGATAGAATGTCTTTGATACAGGATAGCTAACGAATGTATTGCCAAATTTCAGTTCGTTGCCTAATGCCACAATGTATGGTTTGTCGGTAGGCTTCTGTATGTAGAGTTGCTTATAGGCCTCCTGCACACCGTAGCTCTGGCTGCCGTCGGCGGTGAACATGTAGGCACATACTGCCTGGTCGGTTGTGATGCGCTCGAAGTCGCCTTCAACATGGAACACCAGTTCGTTGTCGGGTATCAGTTTTTGATCATCGCCTACTGTTCCTGACATGAGCACGGCGGGATAATAGCCGTAGAAGTCACCGCAGATTGTGGCCTCTGCAAACTTGCTCTTTGTAGGTACAGTTATGGTCTTCTTCTCTGGATCGTAGGTTCCAGTGAATGGATAATCGTGTGCAGGAGAATAAGATGTGGGGTCGTAGAGGTTGAAGAAATTAGTGAATGTCACCTTGGTGCCATCCACAGCCACACCTATATTATAAGCAAGCACGTCGCCTCCTTCTGATGTAAATGAGTAGCCACTGAAATAAGACTGTGCCACTGAGTAGCATTGCACAGTGTCTACAGTCTCGCCAGCGCGGCGCACTTGACGCTTCGCTTGGTTTTTGAGAGTCTCAAGACGTTTAGATGTAGTGTTGTTGGCAGTCTTGTTCTGCTTCACCAAGTTCTCGATGGTGGCACGCGAGAGGCGCATGTCCATCTGAAGCGGATTGAAACCGTCGGGCAATGCCTTAGGGGCAACACCCTTGCGTGCTTGAATCATCTGCTCGGTGAGAACTCTTTGCTGTGTTTGTGGTGTCTGCGCTATTGCTGTCACGCCACATCCTGCAAACATCATGAGTAATAGAAAATTCTTCATAAGCTTTGCTTTTTGATATTGATGACTAAGTTTTTCTGTTTACGATGGCAAAATTAAGCATTTTTTCAATACAGATAGTCATATTCATTTATTTAGATGTAGACAAGGATATATGTAGACAAAACGGTACAAACAACTGATAATGAGTTGTTTGCACCGTTTTTTGACGTGTTGTCATGTAGACAAGTGACGTTTTGAGTTCGAAATTTGTTACTTTTCGAATGTTTTTTGCAATATTCTGTAATCTCTTATTGTGTATTTAGTTGTAATTTAACACTTGTGTTTTGGTTGCGGTTTCCCTTGCCCATACCCACGTGTAAGAGCCATAAAAATGGTTTAGAACGAGTCGAGAAAGTCGTTAAGAGTCTCGTATTCATCACTCAGGGCCATCTTCTTTTTCTTTAGTCTGTATTTGCGTGTGCGCAATGTTGCGTCAGAGATGTTGAGTAGTAGTCCTTGGTCTTGTGCGCTCACACCGAGTTTGAGCAGACAACACAAGCAGACATCGTCGGTTGAAAGGTCGTTGAATTGCTCCATGAGCCGGCTGGCAAAGTTGTCGTAGCACACATTGGTGGAGTTGATGAGATTTTGCTGTTCTTCTGATGTGAGTGCAATGTTGCGTGCCGACGTGATTTTCTTCTTCTCGTTCATCGATGGCAGTTGCTCTATCTTGTGAATTACGTCGTTGTTGCTGAGCATTTTTACTTTCAGCTCGCTCTGCTGTTGTCTTAGCCGTTCTATCTGCTCGTCTTTTGAGGATAAGCTTGCCATAAGCTCCATCTGCTTGTCTTGCGCCTCTCGTTGTATCTTCATTAGTTCATAGTTGTGTGCCTTCAATTGCGAAAGGGTCTGCTGCAGCAGGTTTTCCTTCATACGCAGTGCGCTTTCTGTGCGGTGGCGATAACGTTGGTACAGATAGACAAATACGGCAGCAATGGCACACAGAATACCGATGAGAGCCGCAACAAGGGCGGTCTTGCGTTGGTTGGCAAGTTTTAGGTTGTCGCGTTCAGCAGCAACGATGGCGTAGTTGTATCGTCGTGCCACTTGCGCAAGTTGTTTGTTGCGGTCTTCCACATATTGCGAATCAACGTACATGTAGGATGTATCTTTATATTGAAGGGCTGCAAGCAGGTTGCCCTTGCCTTTTTCCAGCTCGCTGAGTTCGCTGTAGTAGGTTGCTTTCTCATAATAGCGGTTGTCGAGTCTGCCGCGTTCGATGTATATGCGTGCCGAGTCGTACATACCAAGTCCTAAGAAGCATGTCCCCTTTATTCCGTAAATACTTTTGTCTGGATGTTTAGTGGCAGCAATCGCCAAGTTGGAGTAATGCAGGGCTTCGCTGTGGTTGTTTTGCATCTCAAAAGCCGAAGCTTTGCTCTTGTATAGCCATGATAGCCACGGGCTATTGTTGTTCTTGGCTATTGTTATGGCTTTGTCGAGCAGTTTATGGGCATCGTCATACTTGTTTTGGAACAACATAGTCCATCCCTGCATTCCAAGTATATGTGCCAAGCGGTTGTTGTCGCCAAGTTTTTTAGCGAATTTCTCAGCAATTTGCAGCTTGGCTGTAGCCTCTACGAACGGCGGTTCCACCTTGAGCAACCACCCCCAGTGGGCATATGCAATATAAAGCAAAGTCCATTGGCATGAGCCCTCGAGCAGCTTGGCGGCATGTACATAGCATGGCATGGCCTTCTCATCGTCGCCCGTCTGTTCGAATGCTTGTCCTGTAGCAATCAGTGCGGCAGCCTTCACCTCGTTCTTATTGTTGCTTTCGTTGAAGTATTTTTCCACAGTCATAGCTACAGAGTCGCTCTCGGTATCTTTTTTGTTGTTGACATCGACAAGCAGTTTCAATACGTTGTATCGTGCGTGGTCTTCATCGGTGTTTAGAGCAGAGCTGTCAGTGCGTGAGTATATGCTTTGTGCTGAATCATTCGACGTTGCTGCTGCCATAATAGCTTCGTCCGACAATGACGCCATACGTTGTCTGTTGTCACATGCGGCTGTCAGCAATGCGATGATGGCGCAAAATACCGTGCGCAACCATATTATATTCTTTGGGTACATTTTTAATATATTCTTAATCTTTTTGCAAAGGTAATGTTTTTTTTATACACTTTAGCAACTCCTTTTCTTTTTAATAAAACCTAAAATTTCAGTATATAATAAGGTATACGGAAAAATATTCTTACTTTTGCGCCCAAATTAAAGAACACAAAGCAAAATCATGCAAGAAAATTTAGTAATCGTCGAGAGCCCCGCAAAGGCAAAGACTATTGAGAAATTCTTGGGCGAAGACTTCAAAGTGATGTCGTCCTACGGTCACATACGCGACCTGAAGAAGAAGGAACTCAGCATTGACAAAGATACACTCCAACCCGACTATGTCATCCCTAAGGACAAGGAAGATCTCGTAAAGAAACTGCGCGAGAGCGCAAAGCAGGCACACAAGGTGTGGCTCGCATCCGATGAGGACCGCGAAGGAGAAGCCATCTCATGGCACCTTTGCGAAGTGCTCGGTCTTGACGAGGCATCAACCAACCGCATCGTCTTCCACGAAATCACAAAACCCGCAATTCTCGCTGCCATTGCCAGTCCACGCCATCTTGACATGAACCTTGTCAACGCGCAGCAGGCTCGACGCGTGCTCGACCGTATAGTAGGTTTCAAGCTTTCTCCAGTACTTTGGCGCAAGGTTAAGCCGGCACTCTCGGCAGGTCGTGTGCAGTCGGTGGCTGTGAGACTTATCGTTGAGCGCGAGCGTGAGATTCAGAATTTCAAGAGTGAACCTTACTATCGCATCAACGCCATCTTTGCTATAACCAATGCCAATGGTTCGCAGTCGGAGGTGAAAGCCGAGCTTGACAAGCGTTTCTCAACCCACGACGATGCAATCGCTTTCCTCGAACTCTGCAAGGATGCTGAGTTTACAGTGGACACTGTTACAAAGAAACCTCTCAAGCGTATGCCGGCTCCACCGTTCACCACATCAACCCTCCAGCAGGAGGCAGCCCGCAAACTTGGCTTCTCTGTCTCGCAGACCATGATGGTGGCACAGCATCTCTACGAGAATGGTCTTATCACCTACATGCGTACCGACAGCGTGAACCTCTCGAAACTCTGTCTTGACGCTGCCAAGGAGACCGTGACGAAGCTCTATGGCGAGGAGTACAGTTCCACACGCAACTTCCACACCCACTCCAAGGGTGCTCAGGAGGCCCACGAGGCCATACGCCCTACCTACATGGCAAACACGACCATCGAGGGCACCGCTCAGGAACGCCGACTCTACGACCTTATATGGAAGCGCACAGCAGCAAGCCAGATGTCGGAGGCGGTGATCGAGAAGACCACCGTGAGCATTGCCATGACTGGAGCCACTGAGCATTTCATTGCAAATGGCGAGGTTGTTAAGTTCGACGGTTTCCTCAAGGTATACCGCGAGTCTACTGATGACGACCAGGACACAGCCAAGGATGAGTTCTCCCACAATCTGCCCGTTATCAACGAGGGTGACAAGCTCACACGCCGTGAGATTATGTCTACCGAGCGCTATTCGCAGAGTCCGGCACGCTACACCGAGGCAAGCCTCGTGCATAAGCTTGAGGAACTTGGCATCGGACGTCCGTCAACATATGCTCCAACAATCTCTACCATACAGCAGCGCGAGTATGTGCAGAAGGGAGACAAGAAGGGCGAGGAACGTCCTTATGTCATCGACTCGCTGCGCGGAATAAAGATTACTCCCACACGCAAGGTGGAGCTTACTGGCAATGAGAAGGGCAAACTTCTGCCTACCGACATAGGTATCGTGGTGAACGATTTCCTTATGGAGAACTTCCCAACCATCATGGACTACAATTTCACCGCCAAGGTGGAGCAGCAGTTCGACCTTATCGCCGACGGCAAGGAGGAATGGACTGACATGATGCAGCATTTCGACCGTGAGTTTGAGCCTACTGTAGAGAAGGTGATGAACGCACGTTCGGAGCATAAGGCTGGCGAGCGCAAGCTGGGCGACGACCCTAAGTCGGGTCATCCTGTATTTGTGAAGATAGGTCGCTATGGTCCTGTGGTACAGATAGGTACTGCCGACGACGAAGAGAAACCTCGCTTCGCGCAGCTCCCTGCCGACAAGAGTATGGAGACCATAACGCTTGAGGAGGCTCTTGAGCAGTTTAAGCTCCCGCGCAAGGTGGGTGAGTTTGAGGGCAAGTCAGTGACTATCGGTGCTGGACGCTTCGGCCCTTATGTGCTCCACGACAAGAAATACGTGTCGATTCCTAAGGACGAGGATCCTATGTCCATCACACTTGAGCGTGCCGTCGAACTCATCGAGAGCAAGCGCAAGGCTGAGGAGGAACGCCACTTGAAGCAGTTTGAGGAAGACCCGAATCTCGAAGTGTTGAACGGACGCTACGGTCCGTACATCGCTTTCGACGGCAAGAACTACCGCATTCCGCGTGAGCTTCACCCCAAGGCTGCCGAGCTTACCTATGCCGAGTGCATGGACATCGTGAACAACCCACCGGCTCCCAAGAAGAGAGGTGCGGCTAAGAAGAAATAACTCTGTGTAAGATAAAAAGTAGACCACTATGATCCGAATAATCCTTATCGGCTACATGGGAGCCGGAAAAACAACAATAGGAAAGGCACTCGCCAAGGCACTTGGAGTGACCTTCTACGACCTTGACTGGTATATCGAGACACGTATGCGGCGCACCGTGAAGCAGATATTCGACAGCGAGGGTGAAGAGGGATTCCGACGCATCGAGCATAACATGCTGCACGAGGTGGCGGAGTTTGAGAACGTTGTGCTTTCGTGCGGCGGAGGCACACCGTGCTTCTTCGACAACATCGACTATATGAACCGACAGGGACCGGTGGTCTATCTCAAGGCTTCGCCCGAGGTGCTCTACGAGCATCTCAAGATGGGCAAGTCGGTGCGCCCGCTATTGCTCAACAAAACTCCCGAGCAGGTGCGTGAGTTCATTGAGGAACAGCTTGCCTATCGCGAGCAGTTCTACTCGAAGGCTCACTATACACTCGACATAAACCTGCTTGACAACTACGACAAGATAAACGTGACTGTCGAGAAACTGATAGAACTTTTGAAATAAAACCCAAAACTCAAAAATGAAAAAATGGACCATTGACGATTCCCGCGAGCTCTACAACATCAACGGTTGGGGCACCTCATACTTTGGTGTCAATGAGCGCGGCGACATGTATGTCACACCTTGCAAGGACAACGTGCAGATCGACCTGCGCGACGTCATGGACGAGCTTCAGCTGCGCGATGTCACTCCGCCAGTATTGTTGCGATTCCCCGACATTCTCGACAATCGCATCGAGAAGACCTCAAGCTGCTTCAAGAAGGCTGCCGAGGAATATAAGTACAAGGGCGAGAACTTCATCGTCTATCCTATTAAGGTGAACCAGATGCAGCCCGTCGTGGAGGAGATTATCTCACATGGACGCAAATTCAACCTCGGACTGGAGTGTGGCTCTAAGCCTGAACTTCACGCTGTGATTGCCGTGCAGTGCCAAAGCGACTCCATCATTGTGTGCAATGGATATAAGGACCAAAGCTATATAGAGCTGGCTCTGCTCGCACAGAAAATGGGCAAGCGCATATTCATCGTCGTTGAGAAGATGAACGAAATCGGACTGATAGCCTCTGCTGCCAAGAAACTCGGTGTGCGTCCGAATATCGGCATACGCATCAAACTCGCCTCTTCTGGTTCTGGCAAATGGCAGGAGAGTGGTGGCGACGCTTCTAAGTTTGGACTCCGTGCCTCGGAACTTCTCCAGGCTCTTGAGACTCTCGACGAGAAGGGACTGCACGACTGCGTGCGACTGATACACTTCCACATCGGTTCGCAAATTACTAAAATCCGACGCATACAGACTGCCTTGCGTGAGGCTGCCAACTTCTATATCCAGCTCCACAAGATGGGCTACAACATCGACTTCGTTGACTGTGGCGGTGGACTTGGCGTTGACTACGATGGCACCCGCTCTTCAAGCTCCGAAAGCTCTGTCAACTATTCCATCCAGGAGTATGTCAACGACTGTGTGTACACCTTTGTCGACGCTGCCAACAAGAATGGCATTATCCATCCTAATCTAATCACCGAGAGTGGACGCTCGTTGTCGGCCCATCACTCAGTGCTTATCACGGACGTGCTTGAGACAACTTCGCTGCCAGAAATGTCTGAGGAGTTTGAGCCTTCGGATGGCGACCATCAGCTTGTGAAGGACCTCTACGAGATATGGGACAACCTCAACCCACGCACAATGCTTGAGGACTGGCACGATGCCGAGCAGATACGCGACGAGGCTCTCGACCTATTCTCGCATGGCATTGTCGACCTGCGTACACGTGCCGAGATTGAGAGTATGTATTGGAGCGTTTGCCGTGAGGTGAACAGCATGGCTAAGACATTGAAGCATACTCCTGATGAGCTGCGTGGACTGGACAAGCTGCTTGCCGACAAGTATTTCTGCAATATCTCTATATTCCAGTCGCTGCCCGACGCATGGGCTATCGACCAGCTGTTCCCGATAGTGCCTATACAGCGTCTCAACGAGCGTCCTACACGCAATGCCACTCTCCAGGACATCACTTGCGACAGCGATGGCAAGATAGCCAACTTCGTGACCAACCGTCAGGCTACTCATGTGCTGCCCGTTCATCCTATCAAGAAGAATGAGGACTACTATCTCGGTGTATTCCTCGTGGGAGCTTATCAGGAGATTCTTGGCGATATGCACAATCTCTTTGGCGACACCAATGCCGTGCACATCTCAGTTAAGGACGGAGGCTACCACATCGACCAGATATTTGATGGCGAGACCGTTGAGGAGGTGCTCGACTATGTGCAGTACAACCCTAAGAAACTTGTGCGTCAGCTTGAGATTTGGGTAACCAAGAGTGTCAAGGCGGGCAAGATTTCGCTTGAGGAAGGCAAGGAGTTCTTGAGCAACTATCGCTCGGGACTTTATGGATATACGTATTTGGAGTAAACAATTGGCTCCACTCAGTAGTGTGGTAGGGCATCATGCCTTACCACACAATTATTTTTATCGACTTATGAAAATCACAGTAGTAAAAGTTGGCGGTGCCGTGGTTGAGGACCCGGCACAGCTCACAGCTCTTCTTGAAGGTTTCAAGCAGATAGATGGAGCTAAGATATTGGTTCATGGTGGCGGAAGACGAGCCACTAAGGTTGCTGCCGCGCTTGGCATAGAGAGCAAGATGGTAGGGGGTAGACGCATAACCGATGCACAGATGCTTGAGGTGGTGACCATGGTCTATGGTGGATTGGTCAACAAGAATATTGTTGCGCAGCTGCAGTCGCTTGGCATTGATGCCATCGGACTCACCGGTGCCGACATGGATGTCATCCGCTCGCACAAGCGTCCGCTTAAGGATGGTGTCGACTTTGGTTTTGTGGGCGACGTGGATAAGGTGAACGCCAATCGCCTTAAGACGCTTGTTGAGGCAGGCATGACTCCAGTTCTTGCTCCTCTCACTCATGACGGATGCGGCACAATGCTCAATACCAATGCCGACACAATAGCTTCGGAGACGGCGCGTGCCCTTGCCTCATTATATGATGTAACGCTCGTATATTGTTTCGAGAAGCCCGGTGTGCTCCGCAATCCCGACGATGACGCGAGCGTGATACCTACAATCACACGCCATGACTTCCAACAGCTCACTGCCGATGGCACAATATCAGGAGGTATGCTACCGAAGATAGAAAACGCCCTTGCTGCCGTTGAGGCTGGAGTGAAGAAGGTTGTAATAACAAAGGCCGACTGTCTTGGCAATAGTGGTAGCGGCACGGTTGTGTGCTAATACACATAATGTGTATTTTTTTTGTTTCCTCGGGAGGAAAAATTTTCTTCCTCCCGAGGAAACAATTTTTTATGTCCGAGTAGCTTGATGTTTTTTACTTACTCATTCTATAATTCTCCGTTTCTCCTTCGTTCATTCCTCGTTCATCCTCCGTAGTGAACTCGATCTGCCTCCGTTAACGGAATGGAGGAATTGCGGAGGTACAACGGAAGATCAACGGAGATGCAACGAAAGAATAACGAGAACCTATCGAGAGCCTTTCGAGAATAGAACGAAGAAAATATTTGCTGTTGTCATTCTCCCAAAGAAAAGTCTCTCTAAAAATGTGGAGTTGCGCACATAATAGTGAGTGCCGTATGTATGTGTGGCGACAATATATGGTTGTTGTAATTTAAACGTTAAAAAATCTTGTATTATTTGAATTGAATCGGGTAAATTCCTTATATTTGCGTTTAACGCAATAAAAAAGAAAACGATGAATGATATAAATCGCATAAAAGTAGTCTTGGTTGAGAATAAGAAAACTAATAAATGGTTGGCTGAACAATTGGGCAAAGACCCAGCAACAGTTTCCAAGTGGTGTACAAATTCTTCTCAACCTGATTTGGTGACCTTAAGAAAGGTTGCCGAATTGCTTGGTGTGGACATTAAGGACTTGCTGAATTCCAGCAATCCTTCTGCCAATGAAAAAGTGATAATTATCAAAAACAACTAACATGACAGAACAGAATATCTATGATATAATCAAAATGCGCATGGCTGTATATAAGGCTGGCGTAAAAGCTGGATTTTGGGAAGGCGTAGATCAAAGTGGCGCGTCTGAGATGATGAATTACATTTTCCCAAAATCTGGTAATATCGCCTATTATAATCTAGTGATGGAACTGATGCGCAAAGCTCACGGTATGTTCTTGGGTGGCGTTTTTTATCTCTTTAAGCTACCGGCACAGACCATTGCTTTACAACTGTTCCTATTGGAGCTTATCGGCAAGATGAAATCGACAATCTCTTGCGTCTGTGTGCCTCTCATTATAGATATTCATTTCAGGAGAATGTCAAATCATTCCCATATATGCAATGACAAGGAATACGAAATATACGATTGCATTGGGTAAAGGCTGCGGCTTGATAGAGGAAACGCTGACGTTGCTGTCTGTATGCGACGAACATACGACAAAGGATTCCCTTGCCAAATATGTTCATGAGCAGAACTTGTTAAGCAAGTGCTCTGATATGCGCAGCATGGATATTGTTAAGCGTGTTTTCTATCCTCGTTTTATGCAGCAAAATCCTCAAGTGGTATTATGGCTAAGTGAGATTCGCAAAAAAGGCT
>OBCQ01000288.1_pt1 | contig 14644 bp, 7 predicted proteins | sample 1517991 | NCBI WGS metagenome assembly OBCQ01 (sample SAMN03418263, study PRJEB22391) | human gut metagenome | biome: human-gut; feature: organic feature; material: feces | host: Homo sapiens | place: Tanzania | collected 2013-01
TGGAAACGTGGCCAAAAAAAGGCTGCGTTTCCACGCTCTCGTTTAAATGGTATCTGATAATCAGCGGGTTACGAAATGCCCCGTGGCCGCGTCCCGCCGACGATTACTCTGCGATGCGGGCCTTGATGGCTTTGGTCTGCTCCTCGAAACCTGGCTTTTCCAGAAGGGCGAACATGTTCTTCTTGTACGCCTCGACACCCGGCTGGTTGAACGGATTCACACCGAGGGTGTAGGCACTTACGCCACAAGCGAACTCGAAGAAATAGAACAACGCACCGAGAATCTTCTCATTGATCCTCTCGATGGAAATCTCCAGCTGAGGCACACCGCCGTCGATGTGGGCGAGCTTGGTACCGAGCTGTGCCATGGCGTTGCAATGCTCCACGTGCTGGCCTGCAAGGTAGTTGAGCTGGTCCAGATTCTGAGAATCACTGCCGATAACCACGCTGCGGTTGCTGTTCTCAATATTCACCACGGTCTCGAACATGATACGCGCACCATCCTGAACAAACTGTCCAAGTGAGTGAAGATCAGTGGTATATGTTACAGATGCAGGGAAAATACCTTTGCAGTCCTTGCCCTCTGACTCGCCATAAAGCTGCTTCCACCACTCACCGAGGTACTGAAACTTAGGGCTGAAGGAAACGAGGATCTCCACGCTCTTGCCATACTCGGAATGAAGAAGATTACGCATTGCAGCATAAACTACGGCAGCATTGTCCTCGGACTTGACGGCGAGAGCCTTCTCCTCTTCCTTGGCACCCTCGAGCATTGCGCGGATGTCGAAACCTGCGAGCACGATCGGCAGGAGACCTACCGGAGTGAGCACTGAAAAACGGCCGCCGACATTGTCAGGAACGACGAATGTCCTGTAGCCTTCCTGGGTGGAGAGTGTCTTGAGCGCGCCCTTGTGAGCGTCGGTCACGGCCACGATACGTGACGCAGCCTCTTTCTGGCCATAAGTCTCCTCCAGGTGCTGCTTTACGATACGGAAAGCGACAGCCGGCTCGGTAGTGGTACCTGACTTGGAGATCACTACGCATGCTGCGTTTCTAACCTTCATAAGGTCAATGAGTTCGCTGATATACTCCTCGGAGAGGTTGTTGCCGGCGAAAACGACCTGCGGGATATCCTTGCTGTGAAGTTCCTTGGCAAAACTGTGGGAAAGAGCCTCGATGGCGCATTTTGCACCAAGATATGATCCACCGATACCGATGACGATGACCAGGTCAATGTTCTTTGACTTCCAGTCGTCACGAATATCTTCACAAGCTTTTACCAATGATTCCGGTGTCTCGGACGGGAGATGTTTCCAGCCAAGGAAATCATTTCCGGCACCTTTTTCTGATTCAAGGACATCGAAAGCGGAAAGAGCCTTTTCGACATAAGCCTTATACTCGGCATCTTTCACAAAGGAGGAACATCCTCCGACATTTACTTTTACCATTATCAAGAAAATTTAACAGTTTACAGTTCGTTTTACGAGTCACGCAGGTTTCGCGTCACCGCATCTCCGCAAAGTTAGTGTATTTTATGAAATTAGATACCGTTTTATAAATTTTTGTCTCCTGCACGGCCAAAATCCGTCGGGATTATATATATTTGTATAATTCGAAACAACGTTTTTTAACACAATACAATGAAAGCTTCATTACTAAAACTGACGACTATCGCATTGTCCGCCGTACTGGCGACGCCGCTCGGCGCACAAGACACAGGCTTGACAAGAATCGGAGCACATCGCGGATTCTGGAACTGCGACGAGACATTGCACACGGAAAATTCCATAGCGTCACTGAAAGCGGCACAGGACAACGGCTTCTGGGGCAGCGAGTTCGACATTCACCTGACATCTGACGACCAGGTCGTGGTACATCACGATGCCAGCATCAAGGGGAACGAGATTCAGAAAAACACCTACGATTTCCTGAAGCAGTTCAAGCTCCATAACGGCGAGAGCATGCCGACACTCGACGAATACTTGGAGCAAGGCGCAAAATGCCCGTCCACCGTGCTGGTTCTTGAGTTCAAGAGCCAATACAGCAAGGAACGTGAGGACAAGATGGTGGACATCACCTTCCGCAAGCTGAAAGAACATGGACTCTATGACCCCGACAAAGTGATTTTCATCTCGTTCAGCATGAACATCTGCCAGAAAGTGGCAGCGGAAGCACCGGAATTCACGAACCAATATCTGAACGGCGACATTGCCCCTGCCGACCTGCACAAAGACGGCATCAACGGCATTGACTATCATTACAGCGCGTTCTACAAGCATCCTGAATGGGTGAAAGAGGCACACGACCTCGGAATGAGCGTGAACGTCTGGACAGTGAACAAGGAGAAAGACATGAAGGCAATGATCGACCTCGGAGTGGACTGCATCACCACCAACGAACCGCTTACCCTGAGACATCTGCTTGGCTCAAAAGAGCTCAGAATCGCGAAGGCCACATCTGAAAGCCCGAAAGCAAACCCGAAAGCGGAAGTAGTTTTCGGCAATGCCAGATTCACGGTACTCGGCAGCAGGCTGGTCCGCATGGAATGGGCAGAAGACGGCAAATTCGAGGACAGGGCCACGCTCGGCATCGTGAACAGGAACATGCCGGTGCCGCCATTTACAGTGAAACGCTCAGGCAAAAGGCTGACTATCAAGACTTCAGACCTGACATTGACCTACACCGGAGACAAAGAATTCGACCACAACAACCTTTTCGTGACATTTACAATGCCGGAGCACACCACGAAGAACGGCGTAAAGAAAGTCACCTGGCATCCCGGTCTTGACGACAGCGCGAATCTCCTCGGAACCACCAGGACACTTGACGGCTGCGACGGCATCACGACCAGAGAGCCATACGACAAGGGAGTCGTTTCGAGAGACGGATGGGCCATCATCGACGAGTCCGAAAGACAGGTATTCGTACCGGAAGACACAGACTGGAAAAACTGGGTGGCAAACCGCGAACCCGGTGACAGACAGGACCTTTACATCTTCGCATACGGCCATGACTACAAGTCTGCCGTATCGGATTTCACGAAAATCGGCGGTCAGATTCCCCTGCCTCCCAAATATGCATTCGGATATTGGTGGTGCAGATTCTGGCAGTACTCCGATTTCGAATTCGTGGGACTCGGCAAGGAAATCAGGTCATTGAGCATCCCTATCGACGTGATGGTGCTGGACATGGACTGGCACGAGACCTGGACTCTCAGGAGAAAAGATTCTCCTAAAGACGAATTCGGCGAGCGCATAGGCTGGACAGGCTATACATGGCAGAAAAAACTGTTCCCCAACCCGGCGAACTGCCTGGAGGACCTGCACAATCTCGGCCTGAAAACCACATTGAACCTTCATCCGGCATCAGGCATCCAGCCATACGAAGAGCCGTATGACAGATTCGTAAAGGACTATCTTTCACGCACTTCCGAGTACGACGGACCTAAAGGCTACATCAATCCAGACGGCAGCAAAGCCCCGGTTCCGTTCCGCATTGACGACGAAAACTGGGCCAATGCCTATTTCAATTCCGTAATTCATCCGTTCGAGAAACAGGGAGTTGATTTCTGGTGGCTTGACTGGCAGCAGTGGAAAGAAAGCAAATATACACCGGGCCTCAGCAACACATTCTGGCTGAACCACACATTCTTCAACGACATGGTGCGCCAGACCGAAAGCGAGGGCATATATGCGAGAAGGCCAATGATTTACCACCGTTGGGGCGGCATTGGAAGCCACCGTTATCAGATCGGTTTCTCCGGAGACTGCATGGCATCATGGCAGGTCCTCAGCTACCTTCCATATTTCACCGCCACAGCTTCAAACGTGGGTTACGGCTATTGGGGACATGACATCGGAGGCCACATGCAGCCTAAAGGCGTGAGGGAAACCGACCCGGAACTTTACACCAGATGGCTCCAGTCAGGAGTCTTCACCCCAATCTACAAGACTCACTCTACCAAGGACTTGACCATGGAGAAGCGTTTCTGGGTGTTCCCTGATTATTTCGATACGATGCGCGACGCGATAAGGCTCAGGTACGACCTTGCACCTTATATATATAACGCGGCCCGCCAGACATACGACACCGGCATCTCAATGTGCCGCCCGATGTATTACGACTACGCCGAGGACAATGAGGCCTACGAGTGGAAGGAAGAGTTCATGTTCGGTGACAATATCCTCGCCACCACCGTATGCTCTCCAGTGGACAAGGCTACCGGGCTTGCAAAGCGCGGCATGTGGTTCCCTGAGGGCAACGACTGGTACGATGTCGCTACCGGAACCATGATCAAGGGCGGCCAGAAAGACACTCTCACCTATACCATCAACGAGAATCCATATTACGTCAAGGCAGGAGCCATCATCCCTATGGCTGGTGCAAACATCCGGTCACTTCAGGAAAAGAGCAATGAACTCAGGCTTTTCGTAGCTCCGGGCGACGGAAACAGCGCGATTACCTACTACGAGGACGACGGCGTTTCACAGGCATACAAGGAAGAATTCGCCACTACTGCCATCAGCAAAACATCTGATGCACAATCAGTCAAGGTAACGGTCGCCGCCAGGAAAGGCTACTACAACGGCATTGACCCGAACCGCCGCCTCCAGTTCATTTTCGCCGGCGTCTTCGCTCCGGAAAAGGTTTATGTCAATGGCGTGGAGGTTCCTTATTCACGTTTCGCCGCCCACAATGCAGAGGCAGTCGGGACCAAGGCCGAGTGGGGCTACAACGGCGCAGACCTCTCCGCGGTCATTTATCTCCCTGAGTCAGCTGCTTCCGAAGAGGTTACCGTAGAGTGCAGGTTCAACGAATATGCTGCATCGCACAGGGAACTTCTGAACGGCAAGAAAGCATTGATGCACAGAATGATGGACATCACACCGGAAACCAAACTGGTATTCGGCAAGTACGTAGACGCATACATGATGCTCCCTGATTCATTCCTCGCGCTGGCGCAGTGTTCAAGTTTCATCAATGAGGATCCGCAGAACGCAGGCAAGTACCTCGAAGCCATCAACACCAAGGCTCTTGTCGACGAGTTCAGCTCCATGGAGAAGCTCCCGGCAGACTATGTCGCCAAGATAAAGGCTCAGGTCAATGTAAAATAACAGCGAAGCTCGCATATTTTCAATTCCGTTCCGCGAAAACGTTTTAAACGGTACCAAGTGCACTTTCAAAGACACTTGGTACCGTTTAAAAACGTTTATTTGGCACCAAATAAACATGGAACGTCAAAAGCCCATCGTGGGAGGGGTGAAGTTTTGATTCGACTACCCCGGAGGATTCTCTCGTGAGCAAAAACGCACGATTTGCGCACGACATGGTGAATTTTGAAAGTGATGTGCACAGAAAACGTTTTAGTGCGCACGTGGCGATGAAACGGATGAAGTCCGTGCTGGACGAACACACAGAAAAAAGCACCTCGGAAATTCCGAAGTGCCTTCGTAGTGGGAGCAGAGGGAGTCGAACCCCCGACCCTCTGCTTGTAAGGCAGACGCTCTGAACCAACTGAGCTATGCTCCCAAGCATATTTTCATTCCGACTTGACCATGATTTCCAAATCGGGAATGCAAATATACGACTATTTTTTCATTACGCAAGTGTTTTTCCGTATTTTTCTTAAAAAGCAACATTGCGCAGAGGATTACTTAACCTTTATAGTTCCACGGAAAGCATCATTGGCCCGATAATGAGGGGCATAGAGCGACTCGATTACCGGAACCGGGGCCGTAAATTCACCCGCCTGGGTCACGAAGAACGCCTCGGAAATCACGGTATTCTCCTCCGGATAAGAATCGAACATATACTCGGTACGGTCAGCCTTCACGTTCCTATATCCCTGAGGAGCAAACGAATACCAATCATTGACACGAAGCGGGGCCATCCGCCAGCCATAGTAGCCTGAAAGCTGGTCCACCGGACGGAAGGCAGCTTCACGCGGAACCGTCAGCCTTACGAAACTGCGATTCTCATCATTGTGGATGCGATACTCGGCAATCACCTTGTCACCCACATCAAGCACCTCACCTTCAGCAAGTTCCACCCTTTCGACCTTGCCGGAGACGGAAGCCTTTTCACGGAAGAAACGCCTCTGGAGAGTAAACCCGTTGCCTGATGCGGCAATCTCCGCGAAAGGCTTGGTATAAGTCTTCGTCAACACGACCACGCTCGTAGACTTGATCTCGGCACTGCCGTTCATCACGGAATTGACGGCATCCACGAATGCAGGTTCGGCATCCCAATGCTGGGTTTCCTTCTGGAGCATCAGCCACAGACGGATTCCGTCAGCGATATGAGGCGCATAATCCGTAAGTAAATCGCAAAGCATCGAATGCGCATAAGCCTCACTCTCAAGCAATCCGCGGAAAGGCATCACCGCATTAGGATAATACATTCCGCCGTCCTTGTGTTCCACAGCATATTCCGTAAGCGAAACCACATCCGCTTCCAAGGACTTCGTCAGTTTCTTGTCAATGTTGAAGCAGCCTAGCCCCCACGCTTTAGCAAGACGACAGCCTTCATCAGAAGCCGCAAGAGCACGTAAAGTCATGATTCTGCGCGCCTTGCCGAGAATATATCCATTCATGCCACGCACCTTCTTAGGCACAAGATATTCCTTGGCATCCTTCCGGAAAGCATCCAATCTCTTGCCCGCAAAAGTTCCGGTCAACTGCTTCACCTCGAAAGGAACATAAGCAAACATTGACCTGACATACATATATTGTTCATCAGAAATGGCGCCGCACCAGAGCGGACAGAGCGCCGGAGTGCTGAAATGGCTCTTGTCGAGATAATGGACAGCTGAACGGAGCACCGCATCCACATCTGCACATGACGCTGCATCAGCAGACACTGCCACAGAAGCATCCAGATAACCGGCAGCAATCATCTTCGAGAAGCGTTCCAGAAGCGTCGCCGTGATGACAGGCGACGACTTCATGCCCTCGAACCAGGCAAAGCCTCCATCTGCATTGTGGCAAGCGAAAACCTTGGCAAACAACTCACTGTCAGACATTTCCGATTCAACATCAGAAGGCATGCGTGAAAGCGCGCGCAACTGTGCAGCAACTCCGCGGACATACATTGCCTCCGAAAGCGAAAGCACGTCCTTGCCGGCAGGATCCACTTTTGAAGGAATCGCATCGCGAATCATGTCAATGATACTGATCACCTCAGCATCAGCATCATCCACCGCGACATTCACGAACATGCCACGCAGCTGCGCCGTCAGGGAATCCTTATCCATACCGGCATGGAGAACAGCGGAATGCGATTCCGCAAGTGTCTGGACAGCAGCGTATACAGGAACATTGACAAACATTCCGTCAGAGTATTTCACGCCGGCGGTCTCATCAGCCTTGAACACAAGTTTGAAGCCGAGGTCAGCAGGCAATGCTGCACCACCGAGAAGTTCAGCGACATTGACATCGAACATTGACTTGACGGTCTCCCCTCCCGGAACGGTCACCTTACGTTTCATCACCGAAATCGGCTTGGCACCTGCAGCCTCCAACGCCTTGTAATCCCTACTGGCATAAACGGACAGGGTCAATGTTCCCGAGACATTGTGCTCCACCACGGAAGAAACAGACGACGCAAGTCGATATTTGTCGCCATAATACAGGCACGACGGCTCTACAATACTGACTTTCAGCGGGATAGTCACCATCATCTCACGACGGAGAGCAGCATTGTGCATCTTCTTGTCATGTGCATAAAGCGAAACGACGTATGTGGAAAGCTTGTCGGAAGTGCTGAACGAAAATGAGATGTTCCCATCCTTGTCGGAGCGCAGGAAAGGCTTGAATGCCAATACATTGGCAAAACGCTCACGAATCGGCACGGAAATGTCGGCACCGGCGTCAGCCATTACCGCACTCTCGTTGCAGACCACTTCAGATTCCTCCAGGCAATCCATCGCGACCGAGCGGCTAGCCATCGCGTAGCTGAAGCGCTTGTCGGAACGGCGTCCATACCCGACGAAATAATCCCCCCTGACAAAGCCCGGTGCCGCAGAAACGCTCACCGGAGCCGCATGAAATTCGTTCCTCCGGAAAACATCCCAAACATTCGGGGCAATGATTTCCGTACTCTTGTCAAATACGGCAGCCAGACATTCCACACCAGGCAAAGTCTTGATTTTGAACGTATAAGCAGATGCCGGACATGCCTTGTCCTCGAATGTGGCAAACTCCAGAGGCAGGCTGAACAAATCACGTTTTCTGTGGAATTCATAGTTTTCCGAAACCATTCCGGATTTCTTGAAATAGAATATCTGAACAGAAACCGCGTCAGGATATGTGTCTTTATAGTCGAAAGAAAGACGTGTCAGGGAGCCTGACTCACCGCGCTTGCCGGACAGCGTTACAAGCCTGGTTTCCAGTAACTTGGCATTTGTGCCGAAGACTTCCGCCAATGCCCATACAGGAGCGCCGTCAGCAGTTCCGAAAAGCAGTTCCGCATGTTCACCGGCATTGACCTCATCCTTCACCGGAACAATCACATCCTTCACCGGAGCATCCAGAATCTTGTCAGTATCACGTAAAAGAAGGATTTTCAATTTCGTCGTGTCCGAATATTCACGCCCTGAGCCGCTGGTCACAGCCGCAGACGCCTTCAGTTCATAAAGGCCGGAGCGCAGGTTTTTCATGTCAATGTTTTCCAATGCACCGGACTGGGCCGATGATTCCGCAACCACCTTACCAGCCTCATTACTAAGCATATAAGTAATCTTGACCGGGACAGGCTCACCTTCTCTTGACTCCACGGAAAGTTTCACGGCAGCGACATTGGACATCAGAATCGAAGGGGCGTCGGCATAGAACCGCCCTTCCCGTTTATCCACGAGACGGACTCTTCCATTCGACTCGTTGGTCAACTCCGCATTGACCTCAAGCCCTCCGGTCACCCAAATTGATTTGTTGTATTCGTGAGTCTCGCCGGTCGCATCGGTAATCTTTACCGCCACATTGTAGTGATACCAGTTAAATTTGTCGTCAGCATGGAATTTCACCGAGAAAGTGCCGTCAGCAGCAATTTTCAATGCCCCGGAGGCAAAGAGCTTGTCATAACTCGTCACTTCATAGACAGCATTGTCCGATGAAACGGCATGCCCCGTGAAACCGGTAATCTTTCCGGCCGCAACAATCTCATCACCAGGAAAATACAATTTGTCTGTCTTATCGAAGGCGACATCGAATGTAGGCAGCACGAACTCATCCACGCGGAAAGATTTCGTAAAGGCACCACCGAGTTTGTCCGATTCCGCGATTACAGTAATTTGATACCAACCGTTCCTGCCGTCTGAAGGAAGGGCGAATTGTCCGGCAATGGAGCCGAAGTCATTGGTCACAAAAGTACGTGAATCAATCTTCTTGCCCTCGGCATTGAACAAAGAAACTTTATATTTCTCGTCGGCAGGAGCGGTCTCCGCAAAGTTCACGTAATCGGTCTTATATATAACTGCCTTGAAATCAACGGTATCGCCTGGATTGTACGCACCGCGGTCAGTATAGATATTGCAGCATTGTGTCTTCTTTTCAGATACAGCCTCGTCATCCACCCGATAATTTCCCCAGATGGAGACATCGCAGCTTTCATGAAGATACCCCTTTTCATCGGAGAATCGGCACACCAAAGTATAACGGGAAGAGGCGTCCATCTGCTTCGCAATTTCCGCAGGAATAGGCGTAAACCCATTGTAATTCAAATCTTTATATACGGACACAGTCTTACCGGATTTCCTGAGTTCAATATCGGCTTTCCGTATCGGTTCTCCGGATTCATAGTCAGCCGCATAAACGCAGATGCCCCTGTTTTCCGTTCGGGCCGCAAAAGAAATTCTCCGTGACTGGAAAGTGATACAGTCTTCCACCTTTCCGGAAACAGCCTTGATTTCATACTCGCCGTCGTTTATCTGCGGCAAGTCAAGTGTCAATGTATCAGGAACATAGAAGCTGCATCTTTCATTTTTCAGCGTTTTGTCAATGACAGCATCGGCAGATTTCACCGACGACAGCGCCATGCTCAGGTGCACCGACTTTAAATTTTTCAGAACGGCGATAATCTTCCCGTCCTCAACTCTCAATCCAATGTTCTTTTCCGTCAGATTCCGGACAATGTCGTCCACGGAATTCAAGCCCCCGACAATCTTGGCCTCATCACCATTGAAAGCCTTCCTTGCCTTTTCGAAGTCCTGACATTCCTTGCAGAATGCCTCATAATCAGCAGATTCCGCACAGGATTTTTCCATTTCATCGAACCGGAAATCCAGGATGTCCGCCTTGGCATACATTGAAACGGCCTTGCCCTCATATTTATCTGCAAATTTCTGCAGTTCAGCCAGTTTCGCATCACGTGCCAGGGAATTGAGACTCGCTTCGAGATATTCCAGATATACGCCCAAAGGATATGAATCCCGTTCATAGTCTTTCAATGCAGCATGAATTTCACCCTCATTGATATCCGGATAAGAAGTGAACGGAAGCAGCTGCCAAAGAGCATACTCATAGTCATTGGCATAAAACTCCGGCAGGAACGGGGCGAGAGCCGAACCGAGGCCGCCATAGCGGGAGAGCCCGACGCGATAGAAAGCATCATTGCGGCTGGATTTCAATGACTTGGCGTGGTCCTGGACATATTTCAGGATGGCAAGAGGCGAATCGCCGCCACTTCTGCCCATCCACGTAAAGGTGACTATCGGTTCATCGAATTTCCGGACATTGTCGGCAAATTCTGCAGCCAGAGAGTCCGCAAGTTTCCAGTTCCTGTCGGTAACCGCATCCACATATCGTGTCGAAGCATCATAGAAATCCCAAGCAAGTCGCTGGTCCATAGCCTTTTCACGTATCTGCGCAAGAATTTCTTCCTGAAGTTTCGGCCTGTCCTGCTGCACGGCCTTGTTCAAATCAGACCAAAGTCCGGTCAGCACATGGCCTTGCTCATCCGTCGCCTGAGATTTGTCTTTTCTGAGAAATGCGTTCATAGTCAATGTGGTTAAAATCAGTGTTATCAGTCCTGATAAGACCAGTGTCAGTGTCTTCCGTTTCATGGTATAATCAGTTTTTACAGTATCCGCTTCTATAATGCAACTAATTGTGATTCATTGCATGCCTCAAGTTCCGTCAGTGAGAAAATTGAGGCAATCAGAAACAAGGAACAGCTTCGGAGACCACGAATGTGGATCCTCCTATGTAAATCAGAGGGTTACCGCCATAGGCAGCGGCAGTTTTCAATGCCATCGCCACGGCTTCTTTTACGGAGTTCTGCACATAGAGACGTGTGGCCGGACGCCCGCAGCTTGCGCAATACGCTGAGTATCTTTCTTTTATATCCTCAGCCGAATCAGACCTGCGCGTTTGCGGAGTCGTGAAAATCCATGTTGCATTCTCCGGGAACAGAGGCATTATCGCATCCAGGTCTTTATCTGCCATGATGCCATAAACCATTATCAATGAGGAATATTTCCCCGATTCCAGGTACGAATTCAGTTGCCCGAAATTATATTTCAATGCGGGTGCATTGTGCCCGATGTCACAGATGACGTCAGGGTTGGTCGACAGTCTTTCCCATCGTCCGTGAAAATCCATGCGCGCAGCCGTATGTATCAATGATTCAACAACTTCCGGCGCTTCCATTCCCGGGAAACGCCCACGCAGGATATCCACTGCCGCGAGTGCCGTCCGCAGGTTCCTGCGCTGATATTCCCCCTGCAAATCCATTTTGGAAAGAATATCATCGTGCATGTACCACAACGACGGTTCGACTTCGTCGGCAAAGGTCAATGTTGCCGCACCCGGTGCAGCTTCATTGATTTCGGCGAAATGCTCTCTGAACACAGGCTCTGTTTCAGGCCGCGTCTCCCCTATCAGGACAGGAACGCCGGGCTTGAAAATCCCCGCTTTTTCAAATGCGATTTTCGCCAACGTATCGCCCAGGAGGTCACAATGATCCAGGCCGATACTTGTGACGATACTGAGCTCGGGGGTGATGATGTTGGTGCTGTCCAACCTTCCTCCCAGCCCGACCTCAATAACTGCCACATCTACGTCCATATCAGCGAACCACTTGAAAGCCAGCCCCGTAGTAATCTCGAAAAAGGACAATTCGAGCTTGTCGAACGTGTCTGACCATTTTTCCAGAAAGTCATAAACATATTCTTTCCGGACGAGTTCCGCCGTATGTTTTCCACTGACGATACGCATCCGCTCCCGGAAATCCAATATGTGGGGCGATGTGTATAGTCCCACTTTCAGTCCGGTTCCGGCAAGTACAGATGCCAGCATATTCGCCACAGATCCCTTGCCGTTTGTACCGGCTACATGAATTGTGCGGAATGCCTTGTCAGGTCCTCCGAGCGCAGCATTGAAATCCAGCATGTGCTGGAGTCCGGGCTTGTACGCATCATTGAAAGAGGATGTCTGTACCGACGGAAACCGCTGAAAGATAGACTGTATCAGTGAATTATAACGCTCTAAATCCATCAAGCAGGACTATTTTATAAACTGTTCTTTAAGTTTTCCGATCTTGGCATCAGCATCATCGCCTTTCGCACCGAAATAGAACTTGATCTTAGGTTCTGTTCCTGAAGGACGCACTGAAACCACGTCACCGGCCTCATCGAAGAACTGGAGAACATTTGATGAAGGAAGTCCGGTCTCCTCAGTCTTCAGATAATCCACCACCTTGTTTACAGGAGAGCCGATGAGTTCCTTAGGAGGGTTCTGGCGCATATCCATCATGATCTGCTGGATTTCTTCTGCTCCGGACTTGCCCTTGCGTACAAGAGAGGTCAAGCCTTCTTTCCTGTAACCATATTCCTTGTAAATCTTCTGCATCAGCTGATAAAGCGTAAGTCCCTGGTCTGCAGCCCATGCCGCACATTCAGCAACCATAGAGCAAGCAATCTGGGCATCCTTGTCACGCACATATTGGCCGACATTAAAGCCGTAGCTTTCCTCGCCGCCGCAGATGAATTCTCCGGTCTTCTCGTTACGTTTAACGACTTCCGCAATGTATTTGAAGCCTGTGAGGACATTGTAAATCTTCACGCCGAAGCTCTTGGCGATTTCCGTGATGAGTTCGGTGGTCACGATGGTCTTGACAACATACGTTTCAGGGGTGAGCTTTCCGAGTTCCTTCCAACGTGTGAGGATGTAGTAGGTAAGCATTGCACCTGTCTGGTTGCCGTTGAACTGGACCATCTTGCCGTCATTGTCACGAACCGCGATACCCATGCGGTCAGCGTCCGGGTCGGTGGCGAGCACGATGTCTGCGCCCTCATGGTCAGCGACTTCCAGCGCCATCTTCATGGCTGCAGGCTCCTCCGGATTTGGTGAAGCTACCGTAGGGAAATCGCCGTCGCTCACGTCCTGTGCAGGAACATGGTATACATGCCCGAAGCCGAGGCGGTGCAGGCACTCAGGAACGAGTCTTACGCCGCATCCGTGAAGCGGAGTGTAGACGAATTTCAGTTCAGGGTGATTCTTGCGGGCTTCCGGTGTAAGCATAAGTGAAAGAATATCATGAAGATACTTCTCATCCACGTCCTTGCCCATCAGTTCGATTTCACCGCATTCCTCCTTAGGTTCGAAACGCACCTGTGAAGGCTCGGTAATCTTGGCAACTTCTGCCACGATGTCCTTGTCGACAGGGGATGTAATCTGCGCGCCGTCAGACCAGAACACCTTGTAGCCATTGTACTCCTTAGGGTTATGTGAAGCTGTAACCATCACGCCGGCGATGGCTCTCTTCTCCCTGATGGAATAGCTGAGTTCAGGTGTAGGGCGGATGTTGTCGAAGAGGAACACGTGCATTCCATTGGCAGACATCACGTCAGCTGTGATTTTCGCGAAAAGTTTGCTGTTGTTGCGGCTGTCGTAAGAAATGCAGACGCGGACATCCTCCGGATTGATAGGGTCGCCATAAGCGTCAGTGCACTCGGCAGCATGTGCCTTGATGTAGTTTGCAAGTCCCTGGGTAGCCATTCCCACGGTGTACTTGTTCATCCTGTTGGTACCTACGCCCATGATTCCGCGAAGACCGCCGGTACCGAATTCCAGGTTACGGTAGAAAGCATCCTCGAATCCTGCCAGATCGTTGTTTCTCAATTCAATGATCTTGCCTTTCGTCTCCGGATCGAAATCTCCGTCCAGCCAGCTCTGAGCTACTTCTCTAAAATCTTTTGCCATAATTATATTGTTTTTTGATTTTTACACCTTTAATCAAATCATACAAAAATACTAAATTTGTGCAATATTGTGAATAGTCGGGCGGGAAACCGACACAATTCCTAGAATTATGACATTGAAAGAATTCATACAAGAACACGAAAACGATGACACGGCGAGGCTCATGCTGTCCGGAAACAGGTGGCCGGACATCGATATCGACAAGGCGGTGACCATCATAGAGTGCCGGAAAAAGATCCGCACCAAGCTGCCGGAATGGTATGAAATTCCAGAAATAATCTATCCTGACAGGCTCAGCTCCGAACAGTCAAGTTCTTCAGCCACAGCCAAATACAAGGCCTCCATCGCAAGCAGGATTGCCAATGGCGGCAGAATCGCCGACCTCGGTAGTTTGACACTTTAGAATCCGAAAAAAGTTAAAAATATTTGATAGAGTTCGTTCAGAACTCT
>OBCQ01000289.1_pt1 | contig 14593 bp, 9 predicted proteins | sample 1517991 | NCBI WGS metagenome assembly OBCQ01 (sample SAMN03418263, study PRJEB22391) | human gut metagenome | biome: human-gut; feature: organic feature; material: feces | host: Homo sapiens | place: Tanzania | collected 2013-01
CTTCTGCAAATGTGAGATGTTGAGAATTGTCAAAGATGTGTATAAAGGGTAGGGCGCTGCCCTGGGCTATGTGATTGTTGGGCTTTCAGCCCGCATAGTATACAGGCAAGCCCCTTTAGTAAATATTGCTATAAAACACTGAACAACAAAACAATATAAGGGTGAATTATTGTTTACCGGACAGCAATAATAAAAAACAAAACCGCCGAGCATCACTGCTCGGCGGTTTTTAAACTCTTTTCTTGATTTATCAAACAATTACAAACTGCTTCTTATAAATTTAAACTACACCTCTGTTCCTATTAGAACAGAAAATGTACTCACTTAGTTTTTCTTGTTGTTTCTGTTGGTATTGCAAAAGTAATAACTTTTTCTTTACCCTCAATTCCACTGCGTAAAAGAGAAATGTCAAATTGTAAAAACCTTTGATTTTCGTCAATTTACTCCAGCTTTTGACTGTTTGACACCCTGATTTTACCGTTTGACGCTCTAAATTCTATCGGACTCATGCCTTCTCGTTGCACAAAAGCGCGACGGAAAGTGGACAACGAATTGAAACCGGAGTTCATCGCAATGGTTTCGAGCGTGTCGTCGGTGGAGTGAAGAAGCAGTTTTGCGTGGTGTATGCGATAATCATTTACGAAGTCATAGAACGTACTTTCGCAGTTCTGGTTGAAATACTGCGAGAGGTAGGTGCGGTTGGTGCCGAGGAGCATGGCAAGCTCCGAGAGGCGCAAGCGCGGATTGAGATAGACATGCTCTTTCTCGAAGAGCAGATACATGCGTTCGGCGAAGGCTGCCTCCTGCTGCAGCTTCAGTTCTTCGGGTTCCGGTTCAACGGGTTGTTCAGCAACGGGCTGCGGTTCGACCACAGTTTCCGCTACGTTTTCGGGCTGCGTGTGCGCATGTGGAGCATTCAGGTCGGCTTCGGCTGCCTCCAGATGCGCCATCGCCTTGTCGAGGTCGTTCTCGGCGGCATCGAGGTTAGTCTCGGCGTTGTCCTCAGACGGTTCCACAAAGTACGACTTCACGGCGTTGATAAACACCGACTGGCGATAGAAGCAGAAGCAGGCGGCTATCCACATCACGAGCGAGTTGAAGAGGAACAGATTGTCGTATCGCACGCCCGACGCCATACTGTCGTACACCCATAGCATGAGCAGACAGAAGAAGAGCAGGATGACGCCGCGCAGCCAGTGGAGATTGATGTATTCGGCGTAGGAATACTCCTCCTTGAGCGCACGCTCGAAGCGCGGCAGCTCTCGCAAAGCCCACAGAGCGATGAGGACGGCGCAGAGGATGGCGGCGAAGTGCATGGCATAATAGGCAAGCGGCACGGGATGAACCCAGAATGCCACCATCAGGACGACAAACGGAATGTAGAAACAGAAGGCCCTACTCCAGTTCATCCACAACGGACGGCAGGCTTCTACGAGCACAATGGCGTACATGGGTAGCGTGAGCAGGTCGATGCTCGACGCATACTGTTCCTCAAGACGCGAACTGTAGTAGGTGTTGCCGATGAATATGAGGTCCTTCACATATTGCGCCACGATGGTGAGCATAAGCAAACTCACGTATATCTTCAAACGGCTGCAATGTCTGTAGAAGAACATACATGCCATTACAAGATGGAACATTATGTTTGCGCCATATAAGAAGTATAATAAATGTCTACCTATCATATAACTATATACAGAGATTCGTGGTTTATTAATAAATATTGTGAGTGTTGTACTGCAGTTGTTTGATAACAATCTCTAAAGACATTGGCAAAGATAAAGAGAATAATTTAATTTTACCGAATTTACATGGCGTTTTTTTCTAAAAGTCTGCGGAATTGGACAAAAAAGCACGATTTCATCGAAGGTTTGACGGAATGGTCTCCCACAGAATACGCAGAACTCACAGAAATTACTGCTGAGTTTTCGCCCACAGAATACGCAGAATGCACAGAATTTACTGCTGAGTATTCTCCCACAGATTTCAGATGCAATTTTAGGGGGTGCACTTGTCTCAAGTGCACCAACCAAGCAAACAGTGATCCTCCCACAGATTTCACAGATCTACACAGATGGTTAGGGTGCGGATAATAAAAACAACGAAATACGCTCACGTCAAAGATGGCAAAGTCGCCGATAGTCTTGCCGTTGAGCACAACGTTCTTGCAACGTTTTTCCCAACACTTTTCCACCGACGGCGGACGGAAACCGATCGGACGGCGGACGGAAACCGATTGGACGGCGAACGGAAACCGATCGGACGGCGAACGCGAACGGTTGCACACTTAGGGGGTGCACTTGTCTCAAGTGCACCAACCGAGCAAGAAGTGCACCAACCAAGCAAGAAATGCACCAACCGAGCAAGAGCTGCACCCTCTGCAAGCCCCATCAGTAGTAACATTCTCCCACAGAACACACAGAACTCACAGAATTTACTGCTGCGTATTCTCCCACAAATTTCACGGAAATACACAGATTGTTAGGGTGTAGAAAACAAAAACAACGGATTAAGCGGATGAAACGGATTCTCACTACTCAAAGAAGAAAATCCGATTAACCCGTTTAATCCGTTGTTAATTTATTCAAGCAACGAAATACGCTTTATTCGTTGTTATGATAGAATATTACTTAACGAGTACCTTCTTAACCTTGCCGTCAGCAGAGCGGACGATGTTCAGACCCTTCTGGAGCTTAGAAATCTGTACGCCGTCAACAGTGAAGAGCTGTGCGCCGGCAGCCTCAGCCTCGATAGTGCTGATGCCGTCAACAACCGGCTCTACAACCTCGAGAGTAGCGTCGTAGATACCACCACCGTTGTTGAGGATGTGGTTTGTAGAGAGAACGCTACCGCCTGCGTCGATGTTATCCCAGTCTACCTTGAAGCGGATGCGGTATGTACCCGGTGTGGTAGGAGCTGTGAATGCAGGCATCGGGTTAACGTTGCAGCTGCTTGATGCATACTCACCCTTAGAGTTCTGATCCTTATAGTAGCTGTAAGATACTACCTCTGTGCCAGTCTGGTCAGCGCCGTCGGCGTTGAATGAGAACTGCTTGTTGTTGTCGAGGTCGATGTATACGTAACCGTGCATCCACTCGCCAACGTAACCGATAGAAGGTGTTACCTCTGAGCCAGCCTCTACAGTGAACTTCTGGTCTGTGAGATCCTCATAGCCGTTCATTGTCTTGCCGAACTCGATAGTCTGCTTATCCTTGCCCTCCTGCTGGAGAGAAACAGATGTAGAGTAGCGTGAAGAGTGGTTCTGCTTAGCGTCCTTGTCGAAGTTGATAGCGTAGTCGTCCTTCGGCTCCTCTGTAGAGAATTCTGTGCCGTAAACGAGTGTGTAGTCGTAAGAAGTGCCGTACGTAACAATCTTAGCAACACCAGTAGCTTTCAGATAAGCCTTGGTGTCGTTGAACTGAACCTTGAGTGCGCCCTCATTAGAGTCAGCCAAACCGTAGTCAGCATCTGTATATGTAACCTCCGGCTTCTGAACGTCGATAGTTGTAACGCCGTCAACTGTAGTGCCTGCTACATTGAGGAAGTTGACAGTACCTACATTAAAATAGAGAGTAGCGTATGAGTCGAGGTTAGCAAGGATAACATTGTAGCGGTCGTTGCCAAGCGACTCAATTGTGAGCTTCTGAGGATCGTTTACACCTGTTGTCTCCTTGAATGTGTATTCAAGCTTGTCGCTGAAGATCTTTGTCTCAACTACTGACGGTGGCTCCGGTGTCTCAGCCTTCTCGCCGTAAACGAACTGACCGTTCTCTGTTGTGAACTTGCAAACGAAGCCCTCAAAGCCGTTCTCGCCTACCTTTACAGAAGCAGAGAAGTCGGTGAAGTCGAGTTCTGTCTCGTCAGCGTCGTTCCAGAAGCCGTATGTATCAGGAGTTGTGAAGGTGAGGTTGCCGTCAGCGTCCTCTGTCGGCTCGAGGTTCTCGACTGTAAAGTCGCCAGTCTTGTCACCGATAGTGATGTTCTTGAATGTAACCATGTAAACATCCTCCATGAACTCGGTGAGGACAGCCTCTGAGTTTTCGAAGTTAGTTGTCTGGTCGCCTACCTTAACGTAAGCGTCGCTTGTGAAGTTGTGGTCAACCGGGATGAACACATCACCCATCTGGTAAGCCACCATGTTGCCGTCGTCGTCAGACATTGAAAGCTGAACGAATGCAGTAGCGGGATCGCCCTCGCTTGCTGGAGGCACGATGCCTACCGAACCGTTCACTACGCGGAACATGTGGTTGTCGAAAGAAGAACCTTCTGCATAGATTGTGCAAACACGACCCTGCGGAATCTCAACGCCGATGAGGTCTTCTGACTCAGCCTGTGCTTCAAGACCGCCGAATACGATGTTGCCGAGAGACTCGCGGTCCTTACCTGCAACTACGTCGTTGAATGTAACGGTGTACTTGCCGTCTGCGTCCTTCTCCACCTGGAGCTTGGCGTCCTTCATGTACTGTTTGTAGTATTGTACATCATCACCGGTGTTGCTCGGAACATACATTGTCATGGCGTTGTCTGTAACCTCGTAAGAAGTAGGCAGAGTTGGCTCTGTTGTGCCGCCGCCGGTTGAGCCGCCCTCTGTCACGAGCTCTACTGACTTGTATGTAGCGTATGTGTGCTCTGCGCGTACAGAACCGAAGTAGAGCTGGTTAGCACCCTCCTTGTAGAGGTTCGGCATTTCAGAAGCCGGGAACACGAGAGTACCATCCATTGTGATACCATTCTTGTCCATTACGATAGTGCAGTTGGACGGGTCGCTAACAACGAAGTAGTGGTTTGTAGCGCCGTTGTCGCCAGCATAACGATACTGAACGGCGAACTTCTGGGTGTAAGTTTCCCAACCGTTAGCTGTCCAAACGCTTGCATTCTTGGTGTAGAAGAGGTGGAGTGTGCTTCCGCTTTCCTGATCCCAGTTAGCGATGTCGGTAGCGTTAGTTGACACAGAGAAGATACACTCATTAGGTGTATCGCTACAGTTAGCCAAATTGACATTCACAACGAGCTTCTGGGTAGCCCAGTCGACTGTGATTGCCTTTGCCGGAACAACGGAACCGTTAGGAGCGTAACCGTCGTCCAGAAGTTTCTCGCTTGTTGACTGAGCGAACGCCGTCGCTGTCATCACCAACATAACGAGTAAGGAGAAAATTTTCTTCATAATAAATTTGGTTTGTTATTAATTAATGTTAGTAAATTGTTTTTTGCTTTGGTTAGTGCACTCCAGGGGGTGCAGCTGTCTCAGCTGCACCAACAGAGCTGTGGGGCTTTTAATCGGTTGGTGCACTGCAAGGGGGTGCAGCTGTCTCAGCTGCACCAACAAAACTGTTGGCTACTGCTTGGTTGGTGCACTTGAGACAAGTGCACCCCCTGAAAGCACCCTGAGGCTACTTCACGAGCAGCTTCTTCACCTTGCCGTTGGCTGTGCGCACGATGTTGATACCGCGCTGCAGGCGCTGCATACGCACTCCGCCGAGGTTGTATATCTCGACATACCTGTTGTCGTCGGCAGCATTCACGGTGTTGATAGCGGTATCTACCTTCTTGCCAAACACCACGTCCACATCGCTACCCATCGTCATAAAGCTGAACTCAACAATGAGCTTCGACTTGTCGGCTGACAATGTTGCCGTGAACGCTTTAAGGTCCGACTTGCTGCCTTCGGTTACGCCGCCGATGGCTGCTGTGCTCGTAACGTTGGTCCATGTGCCCTCGGTGCTTGCGGTAGAGAATGTCATCTCGCCGGCTGCATCGACGGTTGCCGTCACATCCTCAACGACGAAGTCGCCGAAGGTCTTGTATTCCATCGGAGCGAGTTTGCGGAATGTAAACTTGTAGACGTCGTCTGACACCTTGGTCAGCTCCACTTCCTTCTGTGTGTAGTCGGTTGTTCTGCCTGCGCCGCTTGTCACATGCAGATCATCGGTGAATACCTGACCGAATGTGCAGAGGGCTGTCATCAAGAAAACCATGAGTGTAAATACTTTCTTCATGCTGTTTTTAGTTTAGATGCTTCAAAAATAGTTAAAATAAACGAAATAGGGTGCGTTAAAACGGAATTTAACATTTGCCAATTCCATTTTAACACACCCTATGTATGTCCAATGTCTATTATGTCTTATTACTTCAACACCTTCACAACCTTGCCGTCAGCGGTGCGAACGATGTTCAGACCCTTCTGAAGGCCGTTCAGACGTACGCCGTTGACGTTGTAAACCTCAACCTTGCCGTTCTGAGTGGCGATGCCGTTAATACCTGCTGCCGGCTTTGTGCCGAACACAGCCTCAACGTTCATTGTAGCATCTTCGATTGTTACGGGGAGAGTCATCTTAGCGTAGAGCTTGCCGTCCTTGCTGTATGCCTCGACGATCTTCACATGCACCTTGTTGCCGAGAGCCGCAGCGATGTCGGCGCCGTTGGTGATGGCTGCGTCCTTCTCTGCGGTGTAGAACATATAGCCGTTCTTCTCAACGCCCGGTACGTCGGTGATTGTTACGTCGCCGATGAGGAGACCGCCGAACGAGAACTGGTTGAGCACGAATGTGTACATGCCCTCGCTCTGCTTCATAACGTCGATTACAGCCTCCTCAGGATCCTGCTCCTCGCCCTCAAGAGTGATAACGAGCTGGTCCTTGTAGGTTGTCTTCTCTACGTTTGTTGTCTTCTTGCCGAATGTAGCCTTCACGTTGATTGTCTCTTCGCCGATTGTTACGGGGAGAGTCATCTCTGCGTAGAGCTTGCCGTTCTCGATTTCTGCGTTCATTGTGACGTGAACCTTGTTGCCGAGCATCTCAGCAATCGCAGCACCGTTGGTGATGGTAGCGTCCTTCTCAATGGTGAAGGTCTGCTTGCCGTCCTTCTCAACGCATGGCACGCCGCTGATTGTAACGTCGCCGATGAGAATCTCGCCGAACGAGAACTTCTTCAGCACGAAGGTGTAGTTGTTGTTGCCCTCGCTGTAGACGTCGATGTTAGCCTGCTCAGGATCCTGATCATCGCCGTTGAGGTTGATGAGGAGCTGGTCGGTGTATGTAGTCGGGCAAACAACGTTCACAACGTATGTGTGAGATGTCTGCAGGTCGGCAGATGTAACGGTCACGTTGTATACGCAGTTGCCGCTGCCGTCTGTGGGAGCGACAGCTTCTGACGCTACGAAAGCCGACTTAGCGTTTGTTGTGAACTCGAGTTTCTTGTCAGCGTCCTTTGTAGAGTAGACTGTGTAGCTATACTTGTCGCTTGCGAAGCCCGGAACCTCTACGCCGTCAATCTTCAGTGAGCTGAGCTGTGAGTTGTAGACAAGCACGAGGTCGTCGATGTAAAGCTCGTCAGGGGTGTCTACATCCTTTGAAGCCACACCCGGCTGGGCGTTTGTAGAGAGCGTCACGAGCATTGCCTTCGGGTCGAGCTTTGCATCCGTGTATGCGAACGGTACAGAGATGCGCTGCCAAACGTTGCCGTTCTCTTCGATCTTCTTATTCTGAGCCTTTGCCAACACATTGGTGTATGTCTTGTCCTCCGGATCCTGATACTTGGTGCCGTCGGTGAGCACAGCCGAGAGGTTGGCGTAGGGATAGTTCTTCTTGTTGTCGGCAGAGAGTGCTCCCTGCTTGTACTTCACCCAAACTGCGATAGAATCGGGCAAAGTGTTGATCGGGGCGTAGAACGGGTCGTTGTTAGAGTCAACATCGGTACCGGCTGGATCGCTTGTAGCGTTGTTGGCTGGGTTTGTCGGCTTTATATGACCTGCGTAAAGACGACCGGTGGTGATAGTGCCGTTGGCAGGTACGCCGAGCACTTTGCTTGAAACGACCTTGACGCACTGTCCCTTAGCACCTGGGCGAACGTCCTTAGAGATAAATGTGTGGGTGTTTTTGCGCGCAGAAGCATACATACCAGAAGCGTGTGCGCTCATGAACGAGTGCCAGCCGTCCGGCTCATCGCTTGTGTTGCCGCTGTACTCAGCCTTGTGCCATGTCTCGAAGTCGGAACCGAGAAGCTGGCCGAGTGTGTAGCGTGTCTCGCCGAATGTACCCTGAGCATAGTAAGCTCCGTTGAGGTTGAGGTTGAACTTGGCTGTGATCTTGCCGTCTGCAACCTGACCGAGGAAGAACACGTCGTAGTCGCCGGCGTGCGCTGTTCCGTTGAGGAGCTGGAATTTGCCGACCTTTGACGACTTCACGCCGTCAAGAACAAGGTCGCTAACAGGTGCGCTGGTGGTGCCTACCTTGATGGTTGCGCCACTGATTGTCACCTTCACTGTCTTGCCGTCAGCGTTGTCGACAACGCTGATCTTACCGTTGCCGTTCAGGTCTTTGCCGAACGAGCCGGTGAAATCGGCTGCCGCTGCCGAGAGACTCAGGGCAGCGGTAGCCATTGTAATAAATAATTTGTTCATCTATTATTAATTAAAATTACTTCTTCAGAACCTTCAGCGTTCTGCCGTCGGCTGTGCGCACGATGTTCACGCCGCGCTGGAGAGAAGTAACTTTCGCACCAGTGAGTGTGTAGATGTGCTTAACGGTGCCGTCAGAAGCTACTACTGTGTTTACAGAAGTTGCTGTCGGGTCGTAGTTGAATGTATAAGCAACAGACTCGCCCCAGTTGTCGATGACGAACCTACCTGTGCAGCTTGTCACCTTCTTCTCTGCGTCGAAGCCTACGATAAACTCGAGATCAGTGTAGTCGACCTCTGTGTAAGACGGGTGTGCAGCTGTTGTCTTAGCCACGCCCTTCTTGCTTGCAAACTTAGCCTCGCTGTCGTTGCCTGTGCGTGCAACGCCCTCGAACGAAACGGTGTTGAGACCGATGCCGTTAGGAATAGCTACGTTAGAGAACGAGAGTGTATATACGTTTTCTGCTGTCTCTGTGAATGTGAGTGTATTCTCTACGTTGTTAGAGAAGTCGCCGTCATCCGTTACTGTGTAACCAACAAGGCCACCTTCAACCGAGAACGGAGCTGCCGGAACGAACGGCTCTACGTAGTTGAACCATGCTGTGAGCTTGAACGAAGGCTCGTCCTCGTCTGTGAACACGATTGTAGCAGAGAGGTCGCCGCTCTCGTCAATCTTAGCCTCAACGTTTGCCATGAGCTTTACGTAGCCGAGGTAGAAGTCAGGAAGGTCTGTGATGTCCGGCTCTACTGTGCCAGTGTATACCACCTCGCCGTTTACTTCCTTCTTCTCAAGACCCTTGAACAGAACGCCTGACATTGAGCCCTTCTCTGTGTCGATGTGCTCGATTTCGAGGCTGTGTACGCCGTCGCTCCACTCGCAAACCTTTGCTACTACGTTAGGATACTTAACGTTGCCAGACTGACCGCCCTCTAATACAGAAACTACGTCAGCTGTGAACTGCTCTGTGTCGGTGATTGTCGGCTTGTCGTCGCCGCCGGTGCTGCCACCGCCGCTGCTTGTGCGCTTGCCTTCGAACACTACGTTTCTGTACTCCTTAGTCGTGTTAACCTGGAAGTACTTGAATGTGATGTAGATCTTCTCGTCGTCGATTACAGACTTGCCGAGAGCGTCAGACAACTCGAAATAGTATTTTGTAGCTGCGCCGAGGTTGCCGCCTTCGTTAGAGAAGGTGAAGCTGCCGCCGCCTGCCCACTTATAGTTCTCGATTCCTGCGAATGTACACTTGCCGAAGTCGTCGTTGCCGAAGATTACGCTCTCGAACACGAGTGTGTACTTGCCGCCTTCGCCCTGAGTTACGGCTACTGTTGTTTCATAATCGTTAAAGTCGCCCACCTTTGAGTGGAATGTGCCCTTGTAATACTGCTGGGCTGACACACATACTGTTGCCATCAAGAGGACTAACAGAGTAAAGATTTTTTTCATAAGCTTGTTTTTTGTTTATAGGTTTAATAAATATTGTTGCTATGGTGAGGTGGTGAGGTGGTGAGATGGTGAGATTTGCCATTAAGCTGTAAACTAATGTCTACATTACAACACCTCAACATCACAACTTTACCACACCTCAACACCTCAACTTATTTAAGTTTATACAGCACACCGAGCGTAGCATACACGGGGTACATTGTCTGCTCGATAGTCTTGAAGTCCTTGCGGAACACGCCCGACATACCCCACTGCACGTCGGCGTATGCGCCGAAGTGCTGCGAGAAGTACCAGTCGGCACCGAAGTCGAAGCCGAAGTGCCAGTGGCGCATATCGCTCGAGAAGTCGTAGTCGCCGCGCTCACCCTCGTTGTGTCCGAGCTCCACCTTCTGACCCGTCGGGTCGCCCTCGCGCAGATAGCCGTCGTAGGCGTAGCCCGTGAACTCGTTGCCGAGAGCGTAAGAGAAGTACGGACCGAACTTCAGGCGCACGGCATCAGACACGCTGAACGTAGCCTGCAGAGGCAGCGTCACGTAGAGCTGCTTCGCATTCGTAACGACATTACCCGTGAAGAGTCCGCTCAGCGACTCGCTGCCTTGGCGTATCTCCATAGAGTAGCTCTTTACGCGAGCGTCTGTCTCCATCGCCTTTGTCTGGAAGTGGAAACCTGCCATCATGCCCCACTTCTCTGTGAGCGGCTTGTATGCGTCGAGCGCTATGGTGAAGCTGGGTTTCGGCTTGTAGCTGTCGAGTCCGCGTATAGAAGCGGGCATGCCCATCGGCATTGTGCCACCGATGTTGTAGCCGAGACGAGCCTGATAGCGGAGGTCGTCGAATATTCCGATTGCCGACGCGCCCTGCGCGCCGAAGAGCAGCGCGAAGGCTGCAACTATTATATCTTTCTTCATGTGCGTGTTTTCTTACTTCTTGTATGCAATACTTACCTTGTCGATGAGCAGCGTGCTGCCCACTGCGCCCTGGAAGGCTGCGCCCTCGATGCTCGATGTGAACACTACCGCCATGCTGTAGCCGTAGTTGGCGAGAATGGTCGGGTCGAGTTCGCCGCTGTAGTTGAAGTCGACGGAGAAGTTCTGCCATCCGCCTTCGGTCTTCACCACATTAGGCACGCGAGCCAGCGCCACAATCTGCGGAGATGTGAGCACGTTGTCGCCTGTGAGGTAGAACGACTTGCCCTCGCTGTCTACGTTGCGGAACACTACGGCGTAGATGTCGCCCTGGTCGATGCGTCCTGCCACTTCCTTGCCAGCCTTGTCCTTGAACACCTCGCCCGGCGTGTACTGGTAGTAGCCTGCGAGCGTCACAGGGCGATAGTTTATCTGGTTGTAAGAGCCTTCGCCGAAGTGTGTAGCCTTAAGCGGTGCCTTTGTAGCCGACTTCGAGTCGAACACGCCGGTGAAGAGGTTGCCGGCTGCGATGCGCATGTTCACCATCACGCCGAACGAACCGGTATCGCTTGTCACGAGTTTCACGGCTGCTCCGTCGTAGCCCTCAGCGAGAGGTGTAGACGGATACTGGTCGGGCTTGGCAGATCCCTTCGCAATCTTGAAGCCGGGGTTGCCGGTTGCCCAGTTAGAGCCGTTCTCGTAGTCGCTCCACACGTAGAACTTCGACGATGCGGGGTCGAGGAAGTAGTTCTCGAAGTCGTAGTGTACGTAGCTGAGCTGCTCCTCTGGCTTGTCGGGATTGCCCGGATCGGGGTTTGGATCGGGATTGGGGTCCGGATTTGGATTCGGATCGGCTTCCTTTGCCTTAATAAACACGCGGTATGTGCGGTTGTACTGTCCGTCTTCCGATGTCACAACGTATGTCACCGGTCCGTCGGCGAAGTTCTGCACCGAACCGTTCTCTGGAGTTATTGCCGCTCCGTCAGTTATCTTGAAGCATACCGGCAGGGCTGTAACATCGCTGTTAGGGCGCAGGTCGGGGAAGATAAGGTCGGTCTTTGTCGACTCGATATCCGGGAGTTCGGCATTGGACGGCTGGAAGAACACCGCGTCGGGGTTGTCCACCTGAATCCATGCCTTTTCTATGTCGCACTCGTTGTTGAGCGCCTCATCCTTGAAACAAGATGTGAGTGTCGTAGCAAATGCCACGACAGCAATTAGTGAGAATGGCTTTACCATTAATATTCCTTATTTTGATTTAATTATATATAGGTGGCGCAGTCGTTATCCGCCACATCGTAAAGTCGCCTATCTGCTTGAATTTTAGAAAGCTATATTCGGTGCAAAGTTCGGCAAAAAAAGCGACAGAGCCAAAAAAAAAGCCCGAAAATCTATCCTCTCTCACTAAAAAACGGAAATATATTGAACCTTTTGACAAGATGTAAACCCATTCGTGCCATTTGTTTGTAAAAGTTTGAGTACCTTTGCACCTTGAATTTTATCAGGTAACTATTATTTAATCAGATTATTATGCTTGGATTACCCAAAGACCCGATGATGCTGTTCAGCGTCATCAACGCGCACTTGCGCGACACTTACCCCTCGCTCGACGCTTTATGCGACGACATGCATGTAGAGAAACAACAAATCATTGATAAACTGGCAGCTGTCGGATATGAATACAACGAAGACAAAAACAAATTCTGGTAACAGCACGATCAGCATGGGGCAGCACTACCGCACGCTGCTCTCCATCGGCATCCCTATCATGATAGGTCAGATGGGTATGATTGTGCTTAGCTTTGCGGACACGATGATGGTGGGCCATCACAGCACGACGGAGCTTGGCGCTGCGTCGTTCGTCAACAACATCATGAACCTTGCCATCATCACCGGCACGGGCTTCTCCTACGGTCTGACGCCTATAGTGGGCGCGCTCTTCGGACGCGGCGAACACGCCGGAGCGGGTCAGGCGCTGCGCTGCTCGCTGCTTACGAACACGCTGGCGGCGGTGGCGATGATGGCTGTGCTGCTGGTGCTCTTCTTCAATCTGGGCAACATCGGACAGCCTGCGGAACTGCTCGGCTACATGCGTCCTTACTATCTAGTGCTGTTTGCGTCGCTGCCGTTCGTGATGCTGTTCAACGCCTTCAAGCAGTTTACGGACAGCATCACGCTGACGCGCACGTCGATGTGGATTCTGCTCTCGGGCAACCTGCTGAACATCCTCGGCAACTACATATTCATCTACGGTAAGTGCGGTGCGCCCGAGATGGGCGTCGTGGGTGCGGGCGTGTCTACGCTACTCTCGCGTATAATAATGGTGGTGATATTCGCCACGGTGTTCCTGCGCGCACGCCGTTTCGCCGAATACAGAGAGGGCTTCTTCCGTTTGGGCTGGTCGCGCGACTTGCTGCGTCGTCTCGGTTCGCTCGGCACGCCTATAGCGCTGGAGATGGGCATGGAGACGGCGTCGTTCTCGCTCTCTATCATCATGGTGGGATGGCTCGGCACGATAGCCTTGGCGTCGCATCAGGTGATGTCTACCATCTCGCAGTTCACGTTCATGGTCTACTACGGACTGGGTGCTGCGGTGGCTGTGCGCACGAGTTACTTCCACGGACAGCATGATGTGCAGAACGTGCGCCACACCGTGACGGCGGGTCTGCGTCTTATGGTGATGCTCGAGGTGGTGCTCGGCGGCATCATCTTCCTGCTGCGCAACCATATCGGCGGATGGTTTACAGACAGCACCGAGGTGTCGGCGGGCGTACTCTCGCTGCTCGTGCCGTTCTTCATCTATCAGTTCGGCGACGGCATGCAGATAAACTACGCGAACGCGCTGCGCGGTATCGCCGACGTGAAGCCGCTGATGCTGATTGCGTTTATCGCCTTCTTCGTCATCTCGCTGCCCGTGGGCTATCTCTGCGGATTCGTGTTGGACTACGGACTGACGGGCGTGTGGATGGCGTTCCCGTTCGGACTGACGTCGGCGGGCGTGATGATGTGGTGGAGATTCAGAAAATACAAATAACACTTAAGTATGTGCCAGTTATGTCATACATAATATGGCACATACGTCATAAGTTTCTTTGACACAATATCCGTATTGGCAATTTTTATTAGACCTACTTCTTGCGTATCTGCAATAATTCTTGACGCAACAGACGATTGCGTCTTTTTTAGATTAAAGCGTTCTCTAACTGACTGATTATTCATACTCTTTCCATCCTCGTTTACAAGGCACGCATGTTGATAACAAGCCTCAACCTTCTCCTCCTTGGTCATATCTTTCAAATCCTTATGCGGATAGAGCGTAACCCTTGTACACATTTCCTCCTTTGCTATTTTTGCAGCCGGCAAATGCATTTCTTCAATTGCAGCAACAGCTCGGTCTATCCCACTACCACGGCGTTCGCAAAAGCCTAACAAGAACATATGTTCTGCTAACTTCTCATTGCGAGAGTTCGGCGGAAGGTCTATCAAACGATTTATATCATTAAGTGGCGCACCAGGGTTTGTTATCACAATACGATTAGAGAATATCTCTATCGCAATGCTTATACCACAAATATCAAAATCCTGATGCACCAAAGCATTTGCTACAAATTCACGAATAGCGATTCGGGGATAATCGGCTACATCTTTACGCTTAACACCGATATCCTCTGTTGATACATTTTTCATTATGAAATCAACTAATCCCTCAAAGCCTACCGCATAACCGTATTTACCAAATTGTTCAAACAGAATATTGCGATTATTAACTCCCATGTATTTACGTACAACGACCTTACGACTACCGAGTTCGTCGAAATCGCTCAGATTGTTTGCAAACAAAATAGCACC